>Ga0208357_1002749_pt1 | contig 11369 bp, 12 predicted proteins | sample NGESurdeep092012_6_FD_184487 | JGI IMG/M metagenome (GOLD analysis project Ga0208357, IMG submission 184487) | Arctic peat soil microbial communities from Barrow, Alaska - NGEE Surface sample F52-2 deep-092012 (SPAdes) | ecosystem: Environmental > Terrestrial > Soil > Wetlands > Peat ... | reverse complement strand
CGTCAAGTCCTTGAACGAGCGCGGCAGTTTCCGGCGCGGCGCGGGACGGCTGGATTTTTCTTTCGTCATCGGCGATTAGACTTTAGCACCCGCCGCGCGTTCGACCAATTTGAAAATTAAAATCTTACGCGCTTGTCGCGTAGGAAATTTGCAGCCGGTCTAGTTGTTAGGCGTCATTGAGCAATTTCCAATCGCGCAATGTCATTCTGGAAATAATAAATGCGAACCTGCAAACCATTATGAATTATACCTAGCTCGTCAAAACCGTTCCACACACTATGTTCCCTGTATTTGAATGGCCTCCCATTAACAACAAATGACTCGCCAGAACTTGATCTTGGTATTGTTTTGCCCACGCGAACAGAGGTGACTGTGAATCTTTGAAAATCAGAAACAATTCCCTCCGTGACTTCACATTTAGATTGTCGCATAGCTGATTCGAGACTCAAATAATTCTGGTAACTATAAAGAAGTAGGGCGACGATAAATCCACTGCAAAACAATAGCAATAATGACAATGATGTGAATCTTTGAGAACCGTTGCTTGCCCGTCTTTTATACCACATAAAACCCATTATCAAAATGAAGAACATCACCGAGACAGCCAAGCCAATCCAATGGCGAAAGCCGATTTGCGTTACATCGAAGATAATTTTGTAGCTCATCGAATATCTTCGTAGTAATCTTGATATTACTTAATAAGTTCCGCAGCAGAATGAGTATTAAAAAATACTTCAATGTTTTGTATGCTCTTGTCGCTATTCCTGAATGTTGACACAAGATAAACCCCATTGGCTTTAACAAAGTAAAATGTATTCATGAAACTTGTCCCAGAAACTTGCGTTTCCTTCACAAAAGCTACAAACCCATCCTTAAAATCAAATCCAAGGGCTGCTTGCATTCCAGCGATGGATGAACCGTGAGCGTGCATTTTTGCGGTCATTTCCGGCGTGCCATAAATTTTATCCAAAAAAGTCTGTGATGAAGCATTGTAAAGAGATCTGATTTTTTTCTCATCGCTTCCCTGCTGATAAACCGCCAGCAATTCCGTCAAGGTTCTCCAAGGAGTGCTTTTGTCTGTCGTGCCGCGAAAACCTTTGGATGTTGTTTGTATTTTTCCATCAGCCTCATTCGTAAAAATTTGGCCGATCAGTGTATAAAAAGCATTCGTTCCAACCACAAATTCAGGCGTGGGTTGATAACCTTGCATTCCGGTTGGAATTGCAACCTTTAGCGGAGTTTCAGAAAAAATTGGGAAATGATCTTCTGCTGTAGCTTTAACCGTAAAAGCCAAGGTAATTGCATAAATAATTTTTAACGTCTTCATTTTTTAACTTTGCTCCCGACAAAATAATTTTTCAAGCGTTTTCGCTCTGCGGCAAATTCAGCCAGCATTGTCATGTGGTCGCGCATCGCCGTCAAAAAAAGTGAAGGCGGCTCAACATGGTTGCTTTCAAGGCTGGATATTTCATAGCTTGAACGCATGATCAAAGCCATCGCCCATCTCTGCATTTTTTCGAATGACCTTGAACGCAGCCGGGATTTCTATTGCGGCACGCTGGGTTTGCTGCGACATTTTGATTTCCACAAAGACGGACGGTTGTTCGGATTTTATCTGCTGGCCGCGCCCGGACAGTTCATCGAAATTTTCCGCACCGATGCCACGGCGGAAATCCACCGCCAGCGGATTCATCATCTCTGCCTCGAAGTGGAAGACATGGATGCGCTGCGCGGACGGCTGGCGCAGCACGGCGTGGCGGTGACGCCCAAAAAACTCGGCTGCGACCAAACCTGGCAATGCTGGTGCAAAGACCCGGACGGGGTGGAAATCGAGTTCCAGCAATACACGCCGCAAAGCTCGCAGTTGACGCGGACAGACTGCATCGCGGACTGGTAAATTCTCGCGGTTTTCGTGGTCTTGAAATTATTTTCCACTATCATCGGCACATGGGCAAACTCGACAAGCAGCTCGATAAATTTCTCCGCAAAAAACCGGCGCCCGGCAAAAATGTTTTCATCGCCAAGACCGCGACCGTCATCGGCGACGTGACGCTCGGCGCGCATTCGAGCGTGTGGTATGGCGCGGTGTTGCGCGGCGACATCAACCGTATCGTCGTCGGCCACCACTCGAACATCCAGGACAACGCCGTGCTGCATCTCGCGGACGATTTTCCGTGCCTCGTCGGCAACTGGGTCACTATCGGCCACGGCGCGATTGTCCACGCCTGCACCGTCGGCGACGAAACGCTCGTCGGCATGGGCGCGGTGATTTTGGACGGCGCGGTCATCGGCAAGCAATCCATCATCGGCGCGAAGGCGCTGGTGACGCAGGGAACGAAAATCCCGCCCGGCTCGCTCGTCCTCGGCGTGCCGGCGAAAGTCGTCCGCAAACTGTCAAAGGAAGAACGCGCCGGCTTAAAATGGTGGGCGGAAAAATATGTGGACAACGGAGCTTACTGTTTGAAAAATAAAATCAACGTGGGCGGAGCGATGGCGAGTTAATCCCGCTTGAATGACTGTAAAAAACCACATTGCGCCGTGCCTGACGCGAAGAATTTCCAATCGCGCTCCGCAAAGGCGGTTGAAAATCAAACTCCGTTGTCGCCGATGGCCTCGACCGGGCAGCCTTCCTTGGCCTCTTTGCAGCGCGCCTCTTCTTCGGGCGTGGTGGGTTGTTTATAGACGAAGGAATAGCCGCCGTCGTCGTTGCGCTTGTAATTGTCGGGCGCGGTTTCGCGGCACAGGTCGCAGTCAATGCACTGGTTGTCCACGTAGTATTTGCCCGCGACGTTTTCAGGGTATTTGTTTGCAGCGTCAGCCATAAAATTTAATTCAAAGTCAGGATATCCAGTATGCCCGCCAGTTTCAAAAAAGGCAAGTTTGTTTTACCGGTGAATGTCTGCGTGCGATTAAAAAACTTTCCATTGCGCCGCGCGATTGTATGTTTTCCCCATGCGACAAGGAACCGTTCGCCGGACAAAAATAATTTCAACGCTCGGCCCCGCCACCGATTCAGCAGAAATGATCGGCAAGTTGATTGACGCGGGCGTCAACATCTTCCGCCTCAATATGTCGCACGCGCCGCACGACTGGGTGCGCCGTGTGTTCGCCGACATCCGCGCCGAGTCCGCGAAGCGCTCGCACCACACGGGCATCCTCATGGACACGCAAGGCCCGGCCATCCGCACCGGCGACTTGAGCGTGCCGCTGGATTTGCAGCCCGGCCAGAAATTCACGCTCACTGTGCGCGGCGAGCGCGACCTGGAACAACATTCCGTAGATGTGAACTACGAAAATTTCATCAACGACATCAGCATCGGCGACGTGGTGCTGATTGACAACGGCACGATCCAGATGAAAGTTCTCGCCAAGGACGGCAACAAGGTCGAGTGCGAGGTTTTGACGGAAGGAAAGCTCGGCAGCCGCCGCCACATCAACCTGCCCGGCGTCAAAGTCAGCCTGCCCGCGCTCACATCGAAGGACATCAAGGATGTGAAGCTCGGCCTGGAACTCGGCGTGGATTTCATCGCGCTGTCATTCGTTCGCGAAGCGCGCGACCTGCTCCAGCTCCGTGAAATGTTCGAGGAAGACAAACCGCATCCGTTCGTCATCGCAAAAATCGAAGACCAGCAGGCGATCAAAAACCTGGAATCCATCGTGCAGGAGGCCGACGGCATCATGGTCGCGCGCGGCGATCTGGGAATTGAAATTCCGTATGAAGAACTGCCGATTGTGCAGCGGCGCATCGTCAAGACGTGCCTGCGCGTCGGACGTCCGGTCATTGTCGCCACGCATATGCTTGAAAGCATGATTGAGTCGCCGATGCCGACGCGCGCGGAAGTGACCGACGTGGCCAACGCGGTTTTTGAAGAAGCGGACGCCATCATGTTGAGCGGCGAGACGACCGTCGGCAAATATCCGCTCAAGTGCATCGAAGTTTTCGACACTATTGCGACGCGCATCGAGCGCAGTGGCAGCGCGCAGTTCCACGACCTGGCAGAACTCACCAACGCCCGGCAGAAACTGGTCAAGAGCGCCGTCGTCATGGCGAACGAATTGAAGGCGGCGGCCATCCTGGTATTCACGCGGCACGGCGGCATGGCGCAATACGCGAGCTGGATGCGCCCGCATTACTCGTCCATTTACGCGATGTGCGAGAACGAGAAGGCCGCGAACGAAATGGCTTTGTGCTGGGGCGTCACGCCGTTCGTCATGGAGTTCGATTTCATCAATCCGCAGAACACGATTGAAACCGCGCTGAAAAATCTGGCGGCGCAGGGCAGGCTGCAATCCGGCGCGACCGCCGTCATCATCGGCGCGATTTCCGTCGGCACGGAAATCGTGGACGCGGTGCAAATGCGGACGGTTTAAGGTTTGTCAGCAGATTTCACCGGTTTGCGCGGATTGATTTTCGAATCTGCGGATAAAAACCGGCTTGTTATTTTCCGAGAGCCGCCGCCGCGTCGTTGGCGAGGTTCAACACGGTGTCGGGCAAAATGCCGAGCCAGAACATTCCCGCGATGCAGATGACGATGGATAATTTCGCCGCGCCCGAAAGCGGGATGGGCGACAAATCCGGCGCGTCCTTGCTCCAGTAGATGGCGCGCACGACGCCGAAATAGTAATAAAGCGAAATGATGACACCCGCCAGCGCCGTGAACACGAGGCAATAGTAGCCGTGATTATGCGTGGTCTGCGCGGCCTGAATGACGGCCTTGAACAGCAGGAATTTTCCGAAGAACCCGGCCAGCGGCGGAATTCCCGCGAGCGACATCATCGCCAGCGTCATCGTCGTCGCGAGCAGCGGGGAGCGCCGGTTCAAACCGGCGAGCGCGGAAATGTCTTCGTTTTGCAGATGCCGCATCACGAGCGCGATGACCGTGAACGCCGCGATGACCGTGAACAAATAGCCGGCGAGATAATACAGCAGCGCCGCGTTGCCGCTCGCGCTCAACGCCGCCACGCCCAGCAGCAAATAGCCGGCGTGGGCGATGCCGGAATAACCGAGCAGCCGCTTCAGGTTGCGCTGCGGAATCGCGCAGAGATTTCCGTAAAGAATCGTGATGGCCGAAATCACAATCAGCAAATCCGCCCAATGCTTGGTCACGTCGGGCAATGCGACGAACAGAACACGCACCAGCAAAACGAATCCGGCGGCCTTGGAGCCGACGGCGAGAAATGCGGTGGTTGGTGTCGGCGCGCCCTGATAAACGTCAGGAACCCAAATCTGGAACGGAAACGCGGCGATCTTGAAACCGAGGCCGGCCATCACGAACAGCACGCCGAACAGGAAAATTTTGTTGCCCAGAAACTGCCCGGAAACCTGCGCGAGGTCGTTGAAATTCAGTTTTCCAGTTGTCCCCCAAACCAGCGCGATGCCGAAGACCAGAAACGCCGAGGATAGCGCGCCGAGAATCAGATATTTCACGCCGGCTTCGAGCGACACAAGCCGTCCGCGTTGGAAACTCGTCAGGACGTAAAAGGTGATCGTGATCAGCTCGATGGAGACAAACAGCATCGCAAAATCATTTGATGAAGCGGCGAACAACATCCCCGCCAGCGCAAACAAAATGAGCGAGTAGTATTCCGAAACGCCCACAAGCCGGTCTGAAAATTCCGCCGACAAAAACAGGACGAGAATCGCCGCGACGAGGAAGAACCGCTTGAAAAACAGCGCCAGCGGGTCTTCGATGAACGAGCCGTGAAAAGCCGTTCCGAACACGCTGCAAATGCCGTCGCCGCTGAAACTGACGATCAGCAATCCGCCCAGCGCGGCAGCCGCCGCGTAGGCCAGGAATTTTTTGCGCCCGGCGGGCACCCAGAAATCCGCGAGCATCAGCACGACGCCGAGCGCGATGACGCAAAGTTCGAGAGCGATCAATGATGAATTCATGGTTCGTGGCTCAATTCAAATGGTTGACGGCGGGGGCGGCCGCCGACAGCGGTTTGCGGGCCTTGATGATCAGGCCCATGCCCGCCTCCACGGGGGCGAATAAATTCACAAATGCCAGCGGCGTCAGCCCGATGTTTAGGATTTCGCACCGGGTTTCATTCCCGGCCGCCAGCCCGTCGAGGAAACGTGCCAGTTTCAGCCACGCCGGAAGGTGTTTGTGTTCTTTGAACAAAAAGTGCAGCGCGCCAAACGTCGGCAGAACCGGCATATAAGGGCGCGCCATTTCCACGACGAATCCGGCCCGGCGAAAGCGTTCCAACTGCACCATGGCCGGTTCCATCGCGCGGTGATCCGGCTCCTCGATCCAGACATTGCGATAAGGTTCAGGCTCGCGCTTGGCAATGCGCGCCATCCATCCGTCCGAGTCGGCCTCGGCCAGATGCAGGGTGACGCCGCCGGGTTTCAGAACGCGGAACATTTCCGACATGACCGCATCCTTGATCGGAACCGGGATGTGCCCCAAGATGTCCGTGGAAACCACGGCGTCAAACTGCCCGTCGGGAAACGGCATTTGCTCGGCCACGCTTTCCACGACGTTCGGATAAATCTGCCGGGCCTGGGCGGCGAGCGTCGCAATGGGTTCCAGACCCGTCACCCGTCCGATCGCCGTCAACACAGGGCGTCCGCCGCCGCAGCCCACGTCCAAAATTTCCGAGCCGCGCTTCAGGTGCAGCAGCATGATCCGGTCGCGCGTCCCTGCAAACGAGGTGAACGCCCGGATTTTGCACAGCCACAGCCGCCGCCGCTGGCGGGCGTGCCGGGACCAGTTTTCGACCGGTCGGTCATGGCTGACGCAGGATAAGTTCATCAATTTTGGATTGCGGATTGCGGATTGCGGATTTTAGAAACGACGGCAACGGCCTGCTTTTCCGGCGCCGGATTTGCCATGCTCACAATTTTCTGCGCGTCAGGATTGATTTTTTCCGTGAGCAGTTTCGGCAGGAAGCCGAACAGCAGCAGGCTCGCCAGCAACATCGCGTAAGGCAGTTTGCGCCAAAGACCCGCATCAGCCAGGGTTGAAAACTTTTCCGGCACCGGTCCGTGCAAAATGTTGCGGATGGCGCGCGTCATATACACCGCGCCAATGATGAGCGCACCCCAGAGCGCCAGCCCGGTCACCAGCGGGAAAACCTTCCACGCGCCGAAAAACACGGTGACTTCGCCGACGAAATTGGCAAATCCGGGCAGTCCGCAGCCGGCCATCGCCGCCATGACCAGTGCCGTGCCAATAAACGGCAACGGACGGCAAAGTCCGCCGAGGTCGCGTATTTGGAGCGTGCCGGTCTTTTGATAAATGTAACCGCTCAACGCGAACGTCAGCGCCGCCAAAAATCCGTGCGCGACCATGATGAACACCGCGCCGGTGACGCCGATGAGGTTCAGGCTCGCGATGCCGAGGAAAATGAAGCCCATGTGCGCGACGCTGGAATTGCCGATGAGCAGGTTCAAATCGCGCTGGCGCATCGCCACCCAGCCGACATACAAAATGTTGCCGAGGCACAGCCACGCGAGAATATGCATCCAGCTTTGCGCGGCTTGCGGCAGCAGCGGCAGCGCAATGCGGATCAAACCATAAAGGCCGAATTTCTTCAGAACACCGGCGTGGAGCATTGAAGTGGGCGACGGCGCGGAACCGTAACCGAGCGGCGCCCACGAATGGAACGGCCAGAGCGAAACCAGAATGCCGAAGCCGAACAGCAGCAGGGGGAAGATGAAATTTTGCGCGTGCGACGCCAGCGGATGCGCCGCGATGTATTCCGTGAGTTTCGGAATGTCGAACGTGTTCGCGCCGGATTTCAGGTAAAGCGCGATGAGGCCGATGAGCGCGATGAGCGCGCCGAGGCTCAAATACAACGTGATCTGGAATGTCGCGAAATTTTTCTTTTCGCCGCGTCCCCAGACGCCGATCATGATGAAGGTCGGAATCAGCGCGAATTCGTGGAACGCGTAGAAGAAAAACAGATCCAGCGACGCGAACGCGCCGAGGATGCCGGCGGTCATCACAAGCAGCAGGATGTAAAATTCCTTTTCGCGCGTCTGGATTTCATACGAACAGAGCGTGGCGGCGAAGGCGACGATTGCGCCCATCAAAATCAGGCCGACGTTCAAGCCGTCCACGCCGACGTGATAGCTGATGCCGAGCGATTCGACCCATGGGATTTGCTGCTCGAACTGGAAGCCGGCCGCGCCAGGCACGAACTGGCAGAACATTTTCACCGCCAGCACCGCCGAGATGAGCGTGGCCAGCACTGCGATGGCGCGGATGATGACGCGGTAATTGCGCGGCACGACGACCAGCAACAGCGCCGCCAGCAGCGGCCAGCCTAAAATGTAAGTCAATATGGACATTTTATTTTCCCAAAACAAAATAGAGCAGCAGCGCCACGCCGAGCACGAACAGGAAGGCGTAGGTCTGGAGGTTGCCGGTCTGCGCGAGGCGCAGCGCGCGCCCGGTCAAATCCGTGCCGCCGCGAATCGTGCCGATGATCGCGCCTTCCAGAATCCAGCGGTCAATCCAGTCGGCCACCGCCGCGATGAAATCGTGCGCGCGGATGAAAGTGGCCTCGTAAAGTTCGTCGAAATAAAATTTGTTTTTCATCGCCGTCGCAAGGCCGCCGAGCTTGGCGGGAAGTGGATCAGTCGCGGCATCTTTATACAGGGCGCGCGCGGCAAAGAAGCCGGCCGCCACGCAGCCGATGCCAATCAGCGCGCCGATGGGCGAAGCTTTGAACGGTTCAACGAGGTTCTGAACAATGGAACCGGCGTTTTCATCGGGAGCAAATTGCAGGTTGTAGATGGCGTTGATGCCGATGACGCCGCCGATGACGGCGAACAGCGCCAGCACGATCAACGGCAGGGTCATCACGGCGGGCGATTCGTGCGCGTGTCCGGCGGCTTCCGTGCGAGGCTTGCCGACGAATGCGACGTAAAAAAGCCGGAACATATAGAACGTGGTCAAACCGGCGATGCCCGCGCCCAACGCGAAGAGCAGATAATTATGCTGTTCCAGCGCGTGGCCGAGAATGGAATCCTTCGAGTAGAAACCGCTGAACGGCGGCACGCCGCTCAAGGCGAGTGTGCCGATCAAAAAGGTCCAGAACGTAATGCCCATTTTGTCGCGCAAGCCGCCCATTTTCCAGATGTCCTGCTCTTCGTGCAGCGCATGGATGACGGAACCGGCGCCGAGAAACAGCAGCGCCTTGAAAAAGGCGTGCGTGGTCAAATGAAACATCGCGGGAGTGGGACCGGCGAGACCGACGGACATGACCATGTAACCGAGTTGCGAGAGCGTCGAGTAGGCGAGAATGCGTTTGATGTCGTTTTGCTGGACGGCAATCAACGCCGCGAGCAGCGCGGTGAAGCCGCCAATGTAGGCGATAACCTGGAGCGCGTCGGCGTTGAGCAAAAACAAAACGCGGCAGAGCATATAAACGCCGGCGGCCACCATCGTCGCGGCGTGGATGAGTGCGGACACAGGCGTCGGGCCTTCCATCGCGTCCGGCAGCCAGACGTGCAGCGGGAATTGCGCGGACTTGCCCACCGCGCCACAGAAAATCAGAAGGCCGCCAATCGTGCCAATCGTTTCTAAAATTGCGGGGCTCCACTTCACCGCGTCTTGAGCAACGGAAAAATTCAAGGAACCAACCGCAGCCCAAACCATTAAAATGCCAAGCAAAAATCCAAAGTCGCCGAGGCGATTGACGATGAAGGCTTTTTTCGCGGCGTCGGCGGCGCTGGGTTTTTCAAACCAGAAGCCGATGAGCAGGTAGCTGGACACGCCGACCAGTTCCCAGAAGATGAACATCTGGATGAAATTGTTCGCGAGCACGATGCCGAGCATCGAAAACGTGAACAGGCTCATGAACGAGAAGAAGCGCGAGAAGCCGCTGTCTTCGCGCATATAGCCGATGGAATAAATATGGATCGCGCCGCCGACACCGGTGACGATTAGAAGCATCATCATGCTTAAAGCATCGAGCTTAAGGCCGAAATCAATTTGCAGATCGCCGACGGAAAGCCAGCTTTTGGAAATTTCCGTGACGGCCGGATGAAAACTGTTCGCGCTGATAAAAATAATTGTAAGGATGAAGCTCGTGACAATCGCGCCGACGGAGAGAAGCGCGCTGACGGTGCGCGAACGCAAAGTGAACAGCGTGATTGCCGCCGACGCGAAAATCGGCAGGAACAAAATCAGCCAGGGAAAAAGTTCGTGTTTCATTTTTTATCAGCCACAGATCGACACAGATGAAACACAGATTTGTTGTCCGCAAATGACGCAGATTTTCGCAGATTCGATGAATAGCGGATTCAATCTGCGTTCATCGGCGCAATCTGCGGATGTTTTTTTATCTGTGTTCAATCTGTGTTTCATTTGTGGCTAAATTTACAATTTCATGCTCGTCAAATCTTCGACGTGCGCGGACTGGCGTTTGCGGTAGAGCGCGACGATGAGCGCGAGGCCGACCGAGACTTCCGCCGCCGCCACGGTGATGATGAAGAAGACCAGAATCTGGCCGTTCAGGTTGTCGTTGAAGCGCGAGAACGCGACGAGCGCGAGGTTCGCCGCGTTGAGCATCATCTCCAGCGACATATAAATGACCAGCAGGTTGCGCCGCATGATGACGCCGAGCAGCCCCAGCGAAAACAGCAGGAAGCTGACGGTCAGATATTGTTCGAGTCCGGCGTGCATATTTATTTCAAATCCTTTTTGCTCAACAAAATCACGCCGATCATCGCCACGAGCAGCAGCACGGAGACGACTTCAAACGGCAGAACGTATTGCGTGAACAATAATTTTCCGAGCGCCGTGGTGTCGCCTTCGGTGACGGGCGACGCGTGTGCGTTGAGATTTGTCGCGTGCAAACTTTTCAAAAAGATGACTACGATGGTTCCGACGGAAATAAGGCCGGCGACAATTCCAAACATTTTGATCCGGCGCCGCTGTTCCTCTTTCAAATCCAAAAGCATGATGACGAACAGGAACAGCACGATGACCGCGCCGGCATAGACGAGGATTTGCACCGCCGCGAGGAAAAACGCGTGCAGCAGCACGAACAGCCCGGCCATCGAGATGATGGTGAGCACGAGAAACATCGCGCTCGTGACCGGGTTGCGGCTGAACGGGTTCGCGATGACGAGCACGCCGCACAGCAACGTGAGCGCCGCGAAGACGTAAAATAAAATGTCAGGCAGTTCGGGCATTAAATTGTCAATGTTCTGCTGCTCAATAATTTTTTGCCGAAGGCAAATACTCCGAACAAAATTACCAATCGTGAAGTATTAGGTTCTGGTGTTGGAGTTACAATCGCTGTGTCTGGACTGGTTTCATATGCGTATTCCAAAACGCTTGGAAAAGGTGAAGCTGGTAAAACTGGATTGGAAATTGGGCCAAAACGAATCCATCCATAATGCCAAT
>Ga0208357_1002748_pt1 | contig 11370 bp, 13 predicted proteins | sample NGESurdeep092012_6_FD_184487 | JGI IMG/M metagenome (GOLD analysis project Ga0208357, IMG submission 184487) | Arctic peat soil microbial communities from Barrow, Alaska - NGEE Surface sample F52-2 deep-092012 (SPAdes) | ecosystem: Environmental > Terrestrial > Soil > Wetlands > Peat ... | reverse complement strand
GAGCCGCGTCACCTTGACGCCCGCGTCCTGCAATAATTCGGTGATGTAGTGCGCGGTGGTCTGGCCGTCGACGGTGGCGTTGAGCGCGAGGATGATCTCGGTCACTGCCGGATCGTGCGCGCGCGAGACCGCCGCGTCGATCGACAGGTCCTGCGGTCCGACACCGTCAAGCGGCGACAAAGTGCCGCCGAGCACGTGATAGCGGCCGTTGACCGCATGGGCCCGCTCCAACGCCCAGAGGTCGGCGACGTCGGCCACGACGACGATGATCGATCCGTCGCGACGCGTGTCGACACATACCGTGCACGGATTCTGCGTGTCGATGTTGCCGCAGGTCTTGCAGACCTCGATCTTCTCCATCGCCGTCTCGAGCGCGGCGGTGAGCGGCGCCATCAGCGCCTCGCGCTTCTTGATGAGATGCAGCGCGGCGCGTCGTGCCGAACGGGGTCCGAGCCCCGGCAGGCGCGCGAGCAACTGAATCAGCCGCTCGATTTCGGGTCCGGCGACGGCGGAAGGCATTCTCGGTCAGCCTATCCCGAGGCCCGGCGGCAGCGGCAGACCACCGGTCACCGCCTGCATCTTCTCCTGGAGCACGGCTTCGGCGTGCTTGCGGGCTTCGGCATGCGCGGCGATGAGCAGGTCCTCGAGGATTTCCTTGTCGCCCGGCTTGATCAAGGAGTCGTCGATCTTCACCGCCTTGAGATCGCCTTTGGCGGTCAGCGTGACGGTGACCATGCCGCCACCGGCGCTGCCATCGACCGTGATGGTGTCGAGTTCGGCCTGCAAGGCCTGCATCTTGGTCTGAAGCTGTGCCGCCTGTTTCATCAGGCCCATGAAATCGGGCATGAACTAATCCTCACCTTCCTCGGGTCCGGCGTCGGGCGCCGGCTCTTCCGGCGCGGCCTGCGTCACGCCGACGATCTTGGCGCCGGGAAAGCGGTTGAGCACCGCCTGTACCAGCGGATCGGCCTGCACGCCGCGCTCGATCTCGGCTTTGTGCGCCTCGGCCTGGCTACGCAGGCTCGGCGCGCCCTGCTCTTTCGAGACGACGACGATCCAACGCCTGCCGGTCCATTCGCCGAGCTTGCGCTGAAGGTCGTGAACCAGCGTCTTCGGCGCGCTGGCCTCGAGCCCGATCTCGAGCTGGCCGTCCTCGCAACGCACGAGACGCACGTCCCGCTCAAGCGCCAGCTTCATGCCGATGTCGCGCTTCTCCGCCGCGAGCGCGACCATCGCCTCGAAAGATGAGATGGCCAATGTCGGTGCCGAACCCGCCGACGCAACCGGATCGTCCGCGGGGCGCGGCGACACAGCGACTGAAGTCCGCGCACCGCCCCGCGCATAACCTTGCGGCGCAGGCGCAGGCGCGCCGCCGCGATTGCCGGACGACCGCTCCGGCGGGTCGCCGCTTCCGTTCTCGCCGAGCGAGCGCACGACCTCGTCGGGCGTCGGCAGATCGGCTGTGTAGGCGATGCGCACCAGCACCATCTCTGCCGCAGCGACCGGCCGCGCCGACTCCTGCACCTCGGCGATGCCCTTCGTCAGCATCTGCCAGGTCCGCGACAGGACACGCATCGACAGTTTCGTCGCGAAATCGCGGCCGCGCACACGTTCGGCTTCCGACAGCGACACATCGTCGGAGACCGCCGGGATGACTTTCACGCGCGTGACAAAATGCGTGAACTCGGCGAGATCGGACAGCACGACCGCCGGATCGGCGCCGATATCGTATTGCGCGCGCAGTTCGCCGAGCGCCGCGGCGATGTCGCCTCGCATCAGCGACTCGAACAGGTCGACGATGCGCACGCGGTCGGCAAGGCCGAGCATTTGCCGCACGTCCTCCGCACGCACCGCGCCGGCAGCGTGAGCAATGGCTTGGTCCAGCAGCGACAGCGAATCGCGCACCGAGCCTTCGGCGGCGCGCGCGATCAGCGCCAGGGCCGCCTCCTCGATCTCGACCTTCTCCTTCGCGGCAATTCCGGCGAGATGCTGCACCAACAGCGCGGCATCGACGCGGCGCAGGTCGAAGCGCTGGCAGCGCGACAGCACTGTTACCGGCACTTTGCCGATCTCGGTGGTAGCGAAGATGAACTTGGCGTGCGGCGGCGGCTCTTCCAGGGTCTTGAGCAGCGCATTGAACGCCGCCGTCGACAGCATGTGCACTTCGTCGAGAATGTAGACCTTGTAACGCGCCGACACCGGCGCGTAGCGTACGGCGTCGTTGATCTGCCGCACGTCTTCGACCGAATTGTGCGAGGCCGCGTCCATCTCCAGCACGTCGATGTGACGGCTTTCGATGATCGCCTGGCAGTGCACGCCCATCACCGGCATGTGGATGGTCGGGCCGGTGACGGAGCCGTCGGGCAGTCCGTAGTTGAGCGCGCGGGCCAGGATGCGCGCGGTGGTCGTCTTGCCGACGCCGCGCACGCCGGTGAGGATCCAGGCCTGCGGAATGCGGCCGGTGTCGAAGGCGTTGGAGATGGTTCGGACCATCGGCCCCTGGCCGATGAGATCCTCGAACGAGGCCGGACGGTATTTGCGCGCCAGCACGCGGTAGCCGCGGCCCTCAGGCGGCGGGGAACCAGGACCGGCCGGGTTCGCGGGTTCGCTCATCGTGCCATCCGCCGGCGCGGCAGCCCGCGCGAAAAGTGCCTGGGGAGGCGTGGAAAAGGGTGGGAGGCTGACAACGACCCGAACCGGGCTCGTTAGGGCTGCTTCCTTCCGGATCTGACCCGGTTGGCGAGTGGCTCGTCCACCGCCAACCTCCCGGCGACCTATATCGGACCTTGAGGAGCGGAAAGCAAGCGAAGGGGAATGGGTCCACAAGGGCCGTACATTGCCAAGCAGGCGGCGCGTTTTATCCCTCCACGGCTCGTGAGGCTGCACGGCGTTCGCGTCACGACCCCACGTCTTCGACCTCATGCTGCGGAGGCGCGCTAGCCGTCTCGAAGCATGGGGGCCGCCTCGGTTTTTCGAGACGCACCGCTGCGCGATGCTCTCAGGACGAGGCGAAGGCGTCTCTCTGCGCAGCATCTCTCGATCCCAGGACCCTATGCTATCGTCGCACAATGCCCGCCCTCACCTTCTCCCTGCACCCGCAACTCAATGCCGACACGACGCCGGTCGGCGATTTGCCGCTTACGCGTGTCCTGTTGATGAACGACGCCAATTATCCCTGGCTGATCCTGGTGCCGCGGCTGCCCGGCGTCAGCGAGATCATCGACCTCGAGGAGAACGCGCAAATCCAGCTCACCGCCGAGATCGCGCGCGTGAGCACCGCGCTGAAAGCGCTCACCGCCTGCGAGAAACTCAACGTCGCCGCCCTCGGCAATGTCGTGCCGCAGTTGCACGTGCATGTGATTGCGCGCCGGCGCGACGATGCAGCCTGGCCGAAACCGGTCTGGGGCGTTGCGCCGGCGAAACCATACGACGATGCCGCGCGCGAGCACCTGACCGGCAGTTTCCGCCGGGCGCTTCAAATTGCCGACGCGCGCGGTTAGGCTCTCGTTCGCCTTCAGGAGATCCGCATGAGCTTTCGCATCGCCGTCGTCCAGCCACTGACCAATCCGATCGGCGAGGACGAGAAGAACGTCGCCGACGCGATCGCGTTCATTGCCCGCGCCAAGGCGGAAGGCGCCGACTTCGTCTGCTTCCCCGAGACCTATCCGGGGCCGTGGCGGATGCCGGCGAGCTTCAACCCGACGCCGCGCATCGCCGAGGCCGCCGCCAAGCACGGCGTCAACACCGTCTACGGCACCATCGAGCCCATCAGCCACAACGAAGGTACGGCCTACAATCTCATCTGCATGGCGTATGGCGACGGACGACCGCCGGTCGCGTATCGGCGCACGCATCCGAACGGGCCATGGATCTACACTGGCGGGCAGTGGTGGGAGTTTCAGTACACGCCGGGCAACGAATTTCCTGTGTTCGACACGTCGCACGGCAAGGTCGGGCTGGCGATGTGCAGCGAGGCCTATATGCCGGAGGTGACGCGGGCGCTGGCGATGCGCGGCGCCGAACTGATCTTCATGCCGGCCGGCACCGACAAGCGCCGCCTGTGGGCGACTTGGCGCAACCTGATCTGGTCGCGGGCGATCGAGAATCTCGCTGTTGTTGTCACGACGCAGAACCTGTTCAGCCGCGACGAACGCGGGCTCGCGATGGTGGCGACGCCGGAGGAAATCGTGTTCGAGACCACCGCGGCGGGCATGTTCGTCATCGACGTCAGCCTCGATCGCCCGCGCGAGATGCGTGCGACGACCGACACGATCATCTCCTCGCACAGCTTTGGCGCCAAGCAGGGCGTCCTCGGGCCGCAATGGCATCGCCCGGACATGCGCGCGGCGATCTATCCGGAGAAGTAGCGGATTCCGTCCTGGGCGGGCTTATCCCGGTATCAACGTCTTTCGCCGATCACAAAGACGTGGATACTCGGCACAAGGCCGGCATGACGGCGGCTTAGATTGCACCGGCGCGCGCGGCGTGCGAATTTCTTGCGACATGTCGCCCCGCCCTGATCTCGGCCCGAAACCCCACCTCGGCTATACCGAAAGCCGCATCGACCGCGCCGCCGAACGGCGGACTGACGCCGCCGGCATCGCTGCACTGGCGCGCGACAGCCGTGCCGGCGTTTACGTCGTCGGCGGCGAGCTAATCATCGCCAAGAAAGGCGCGTCGAACGAGCCGCTGTTTGCACCGGCCGAGGCGCAGGCGCTCGCACCAGCCGTCGAAACCATTTTCCTCGGCCTCGATGGCAGCGCACCGCGCTTCGGCATCGGCATTGCGCCCGCCGCGGCCGAGATGCTGAAGGCGCGCGACGATCTTCTCGTGACCGACCTGCGCTCGATTGCCGTACAGGGCCTGGTGCAGCCCGAGCACCTGCCGCCGGTCGCCGAGGCAAAAGCAATCCTGCATTGGCACGCGCGGCATCGTTACTGCGCCAATTGCGGCACGCTCACGAGCACGGTCGACGCCGGCTGGCGGCGCGATTGCCTCAACTGCAAGGCGCAGCATTTCCCGCGCACAGACCCGGTCGTCATCATGCTCGCGGTCGACGGCGACAATTGCCTGCTCGGGCGCAGCCCTCGCTTCGTGCAGAGCATGTGGTCGTGCCTCGCCGGCTTCGTCGAACCGGGCGAGGCAATCGAGGATGCGGTGCGCCGCGAGACAGTCGAAGAAGCGGGTATTGTCTGCGGCCGCGTTCGCTACTTCGCATCACAGCCCTGGCCGTTCCCGATGTCACTGATGATCGGTTGCTTCGCCGAGGCGAAAACGCGCGACATCACGATGGACAGCACCGAGCTCGAGGGCGCGCGCTGGTTCTCGCGAGACGAAGTTGCCGACATGCTGATGCGCCGGCACAAGGACGGACTGACGACGCCGCCACCGGTCGCCATCGCGCATCACATCGTCCGCGCCTGGGTCGAGGGCGAGGCGGACTTTGGCTAGCGGCACGAAGACGATCCTGTGCGCCGGCGGCGCGGTGCAGGATATCGTCATGCGGGTCGAGACTTTTCCTCAAGCCGGCACCAAGGCCCAGGCGTCCGACGTCGTCACCACCACCGGGGGGCAATCCGGTAATGCCGCTATCACGCTCGCGCATCTCGGCGCGAATGTGCGCTATGCCGGGCCCCTCGGCGCAGAGGACGATGCGGCGGCGTCCTATGTGTGCGCGGCGCTCATGCGTGGTTTGCGTCTGCCGTGGCCGCCGTCAAATGCACGCGCTTCGGCGGCACGGGCGGCGCGCCGACGCGAGCGGAGGTGGAAAATTTTTTGAAGGCGCGGGGCTGAACGGAATTTAATTTGGCGCCGAGATCGACTTGAACGGCCGTACCGCCTCGAACGCCCGCGCGGCATGCAAAACAAGAGCGTCATTGCGCGGCGGGCCGACGATCTGCAACGCGATCGGCAGTCCGCCGGACGAGAAGCCGCATGGCACCGAGGCCGCCGGCTGGCCGGTCAGATTGAACGGATAGGTATAAGGCGACCAGCCGATCCAGTCGTCGCCGAAGCGGCCGTCGGCCGGCGTCACGCGCCCCGCTTCGAACGCGGCGAGCGGCATTTGCGGCGTCAGCAGCAGATCGTAACGTTCATGGAAGCGAAGCATGTGCTGGTAAAGTTCGACGCGGCGCGCATGCGCGGCAAGATAGTCGGCGAGCCCGACGCCGCGGCCTTTGTCGGCCATGCGGCGGAAGTCTGGGTCCATCGCGTCGCGCCGCGCGGCAGGCACAGCATCGACGATGCTCGCCGACACGCCGAACCAGATGGCGGCGAGACTATCCATCGGCTCGGTGAAGCCAGGATCGACCGCCTCGACTGTGGCGCCTAGTTCCTCGAACACGCGTGCGGCTTTCTCCGTCGCCACTTCCACCTCGGCGTCGAGATGCTTCACGTAGCCAAGCCGCGGGCTCCAGGCGACGCGCAGGCCGCGCACGCCCTCTTCGAGACCGGCCGTGAAATCCGGCGCGGGCGTGTTCCAGGCGCTCGAATCGCGCATGTCGGTGCCGGCGATGACCGAGAGCATCAGCGCCGCGTCGGACACGGTGCGCGTCAGCGGCCCCTGATGCGCCAGCACGGTGAACGGCGACGCTGGAAAAGCGGCAACGCGGCCATAGCTCGGCTTGATGCCGAAGACGCCGGTGAAAGCGGCAGGGATGCGGATCGAGCCGGCCCCGTCGGTGCCGAGATGCAGCACGCCGAGATTGAGCAGCGCCGCCGCCGCGGCGCCGCCGGACGAACCGCCGGTCGTGCGGTCGCGATGCCACGGATTGCGCGTGATGCCTGTGAGCGGCGAATGGCAGACGCCGATCCAACCCCATTCCGGCAGCGCCGTCTTGCCGAGGAAGACCGCGCCCTCGGAACGCAAATGCGCGACCGCCGGGGCGTCGACGGCGGCCGGCGTGTCGGGCGTCGTGCGCGAGCCCTTGCGGCTCGGCAAGCCCGCGACGTCGATGTTGTCCTTGATCGTCGCCGGCAGGCCATCGACGCGGCCCTGCGGTTCGCCCTTCGCCCAACGCGCCTCCGATGCACGCGCCTGCGCCAGCGCGGCTTCCGCCTCGATCCGCACGAAGGCGTTGATCGCCGGCTCGCAGCGTTCGATGCGAGTCAGCGCGTCGCGCGCCACCTCAACCGGCGACAGCGCTTTGCGGCGATAGAGGTCGAGAAGATCGTGGGCGGTGAGCGCTGCAATATCTGCTGGTGGCACGGGCTGATCCAGGGTTAGCAGAGCGGGCATTGTGAAGACCCCGACCCGGGGCTTGAAGTAAGAAAATTTTTCTATATAGATGGCTTCATGGCGCTCTACATAGACAAAATATTCTACAATGTGCCTTGCTACAGCGAAGAATTACCCGATTTGACCGAGTTCGAAGCATGGACGCAATCGACCGCAAGATTCTTTCAGTGGTGCAGCAGGACGCCTCCCTCTCTGTAGCCGAGATCGGGCAACGCGTCGGCCTGTCGTCGACGCCGTGCTGGAAGCGCTTGCAGAAGCTCGAGGCCGAGGGCGTCATCACCCGCCGCGTCGCGCTCGTCGATCCCGAGAAGATCGGCCTCGGCATCACCGTCTTCGTCTCGGTCGAGACCGGCGACCATTCGCAGGACTGGCTGAAGCGATTTGCCGAGACGGTGAGCGCGATGCCGGAGGTGATGGAGTTCTACCGCATGGCCGGCGACGTCGATTACATGCTGCGCGTCGTCGTCAAGGATATGCAGAGCTACGACACGTTCTACAAGAAACTGATCGAAACGGTGCCGCTGAAGAACGTCACTTCGCGCTTCGCCATGGAGCGTATCAAGCAGACGACCGCACTGCCGATCGCCGAACTGCCGAAGCATTGAGCCCGGCGTTCAGCTGCTGCACGAGGTGGTGCCGTAGGTCGGCGCCGTAATGCGGGGCATCATGAACATCTGATCCGATAGCGTGAGGGTGCCGGTGATGGTGTAGCCGACGATCGGCTTATAGCCGTAGCTCACCTGAGCCAAAATCAGTTGTGTGCTCGCGATCTTCAGGTCGGTCGGCACCGTCACTGCCATGCCGGTTCCGCCGTTGGTTCCGACTGCCGTCCACTTCGTTGTGACGTTCTTATTGGCGTCGATGCTCAGGCACACCACCGTCATCTTCAGGTTGCTCGCCGAATAAGGCTGGATGATCGCGGTCGAGGCGTTGAAGATATTGGTCATGTCCGTTGTGGCCAGCGACGTCGACTGGGCGACGAGGTTGGCGAGCGTGGCCGACGTCAGGCTGACCTTGCGGTCGACGGCGACGCCGTCGGAGATTTCGGTGCAGCCGAAATAGAGCGCGATCATCATCGGTGCCACCAGCGCGAATTCGACGGCGGAGACGCCGCGCCGGTCACGCGCGAACGGGATGACTCGTGCGAGGCGGCGGATCATCATGTGCAGCCGCCCGTGGTCGAATAGGGCTCGTTCTTGAACACGGCGCTCGCCGCCAGGAGCCGATAGTTGCCGCTCAGATTCGAGAGACTATCCCCGAGCAGCGACACGTAGATCGGCCATTGGTAATAAAGCGAGACGACCTGGATGCAGCCGGGGCCGGCCAGCGAATAGCCGACCTTGGTGGGATCAAACTGGTTGTTGGTCACCGGCGACGCGGAACTGATCGCGCCGAAGTTCGCATAGCTCTTCACGTCGACATAAACGCCCCCTGTGCAGTCGAACAGGCCGGCGATGCGGTTGCACACCTGCGTCTTGAAATCGGCCGCGCTGAAGTTCGCGGTCTGCGCCTGCCCGGTCATGATCAGGCGAGCCGAATCGGCGACGGCGGCTTCCAACGTCTGCCCCGCGAAGAACACCAGCGCCGTCTCGATTATCGCGAACATCAGGGCCAGGAACGGCAGCGCGACAAGCGAGAACTCGACCGCGGCCGAACCGTCCTGCCGGCGGGCAAAGCGGCGTGCCAAGCGGATCGGCAGCGCGCCAAGCATGCGGCGGACAATCCGGCTGCGCGGGGAATTAGCCATCGACGCTGTCTCGAACGGGTAAGAACCGGCCAGTTCTAGCAACTTGAACTTGGAATTCCGTTCCCGAACCGCGGCGAAATCCGACCCGCCCGTTCAGCACCCGTTAACCGCGTTCATTTTGGCGCCGTTGCCGCTTCGCGGTTCCGCGCGCCGCTCTGTGTCAGGGCATTATTGAAATAGGGCGTCGAGTCGCCGAGCGTGATGCGCCGCTCGCACACCGGCGCACAGCTATAGGATTCGCGCTCCATACCGCGATAGACAACGACGAGGTCCGAGCTTTTGGCTGCGATGACCTTGATGGTCTTGGTCAGGACGACCCGGCCGGTCCGGTCGAGCGCCATCAGGTTGGTCGCGCCGTAGCCTTTGCCGGTGAGCACAAGAATGCCGCCGGGCTGGAGCGTGGCGTCGGCGATCAGCGGATTGCCGATGACGATGGTGGAGACGCCGTCGGGCAGGCGCATAATGCGTGCCTCGTCGACATTGACGCTGATATTATCGGCGAATACCGGGGTGGCAAACGCGGCACCGAGCGCCAGCGCGAACGCGGTCGCAAGCCGCAGCCGGCGGCAGGATATGGCCAGATACACGGCCGACATCGCACTCTCCGATACACTACACGAACGCGAACAAAAACCTCGCGGGAATAGTCATCCCGCCTCCAGCGATTTGACTGCAAAGACATGAACGAAGTGCAAAGAATGCGGCCGAAGGTCGGCCCGCCTCACTGCCGGAACGGGTAGACCATCTGCGCCCCGAAGCTTTCGGGGAAATTGCGGTCGTCGATGCCGTAGGCATCCGGGAATTCGTTCTTGGGCATGTACCAGGTGCCGAACAGCAGATCGAGAACCGGGAAAGTGCTGGCGAAGTTCTTGTTGCCTCCCTTCTCCAGGGCTGTGTGATGCCAGCGATGGAAGATCGGGCTGGCCAGCACATACTTGAAGGGGCCCAGATCCCACTTCAGATTGGCATGCACGAAGGCGGAGTGCGCCGTGGTGAAAGGGCCGATCCACAGCATCACATTGGGCGAAATGCCGACGAGTAGCAGCGCGACGTCGACGGCGATGCTGCCGAGGAACAGGTTGATCGGATGAAACCGCGCGGCCGAGATCCAATCGAGCTCTTCGGATGAGTGGTGCACGGCGTGGTATTTCCAGAAGTGTCTGCCGTGAAAGAGCCGATGATTCCAATACATCAGCAAATCAGACAGTACGAGAAAGAGGATGGCTTGGAGCCATAACGGCAGACGCGACACCGGGCCGTGGCCGTTCTCGTAGAAATCCATCAAGGGCTGCGCACCGTGGATGTTGAAGAACAGCGCGGCGCCGACGATCAGCAGCCCGATGCGAACGAAGCGCGCGCCGAGCGGGATCATGAACCAGTAGGTGATATCGGTGACGATCTCGCGCTTCTGCCACCACGGCTTGCCCGGATTGCAGGCCGACCAGTGCGTCAGGAGTGCAAAAACGACGCCAAGCGCGATCGAGATCGGCACGATCTTGAGAACGGTCTGACCGGCGACCTCGAGCACGCCGAATAGTTCCAGAAGCATGATCTGTGGATTCCGTGCGAACAATTGATCCGGCGACAGGTATTGATCCACCGCGGTTAAAGCGGCGTGAAGCATCACCGGCAAATCGTCAGAATTGCAGTTTCGCCAAACCGTAAAGAGATTCTTAACCACCGATCCGGGGCGTCCCTGACGCCCGCTGGCGCAGGCCGGTGCCAAACAACATATGAGACTCGAAGAATATGAGACCCGAAGACGGGCGACCGGGACAGACGCCGGGCCCAGCGCAGGGCGGCATGGCCCCGTTGCGGCATGGCCCGTTAAGCAGTCGTTAAGAAATGAGGTTTCTCGTTTTGCGTTTCGTCGAAGATGGCTCGGGCGCAACCGCCATCGAATACGGCCTGATCGCCGCCAGCATTGCGGTGGCTATCATCGCTGTCGTCAACGGGCTGGGCACGACGCTCAACGCCAAGTTTTCCAGCATCGCGTCGCAGCTCAAATAGGCGGCGCCTGCCGTCCGGCGGTTTACGAAAGGTAAAGCGTGACGCGGTAAAGATGCGGGGCGCCGGCTTTCCGTACGGAGGCGACGATGTTCACGAACGCGATCACGCTGCTGCTGTTTCCGGCGCTGATGGCATTCGCGGCGTCAAGCGACCTCTTCACGATGACTATCTCGAATCGCCTGTCGCTGGCGCTGGCCGCCGGTTTCGTGCTGCTGGCACTCGCGACCGGCATGACCTGGCCGGCGGTGGGGATGCATCTTGCCGCCGCAGCGCTGGTCCTGGTCGTCGCCTTCGTGTTTTTTACCCAGGGCTGGATCGGCGGCGGCGACGCCAAGCTTGCGGCAGCAACCGCCCTATGGTTCGGCTTCGACTACCT
>Ga0208357_1002746_pt1 | contig 11373 bp, 11 predicted proteins | sample NGESurdeep092012_6_FD_184487 | JGI IMG/M metagenome (GOLD analysis project Ga0208357, IMG submission 184487) | Arctic peat soil microbial communities from Barrow, Alaska - NGEE Surface sample F52-2 deep-092012 (SPAdes) | ecosystem: Environmental > Terrestrial > Soil > Wetlands > Peat ... | reverse complement strand
TCATGCTGCCCCTTCAGGCCGCTTGACAGTCTCGGCCAGACACGCCGAAGACCGCAATGATATAGCCGCTCCTACACCACGCGTAGGGGCACGATCCACGCTGCCGCAGCCAATCGCCGGACGTGGCGCAAGCGCCCGCCGGCTCTTGGGCGGACAGCGGCTTCCGACGGTTGCGGGGGTGCTCGCTGGCGTCGGAACACCAGACGAGGATTTCGCTTCGCTGAGGCGTCGAGGACGACGCCCTCGTGGGCAGACGCGAAGGCGTTGCCCTCACTTATTCGAGGTGCCCGCCTGAAGAGGCGGCACCGGATTCTTGGTCGGGAAGACCAAACCGCTTCCGCAATTCTTTTTCTCGAGTTTCGAGCATCTCGTTTTGCGTCTTCGAGGTGCCGCTTAGCTTAGGCATGCGCCGCTTCCAAGTATGGAAGCTTCCCACCGTGGATGGCCCCCATTTGCGGCGAAAGCCGCTTGGATTTTATAGAACACGCGGTATCATTCGCGTGTCAGGAGCAGGAGGAGTATTTGTTTCTCGCTATACGAGTCTTTAGTGCCGCATTCGCACTCTTGGCAGCCGTATTTGCGTGGCATGACCGCGCCGAGGCCGTCAGCGTTCCCCCGTATCAGCAGGTATTCGGCGCGGGCTTCGCCGCGCCGCCGGAAGTGGAAAACGCCCTCGGCCGCCTCACATACTCCATCACGGCATGCCGAAACGAGGCGGTGGGCATGCCGTCGCGCTCGGTTAGCGTGACGAGCGAGAAATCGGAATACGAGGATCGCCGGGTCGTCGAAACCGTCCTCTATTGGGCGACGCTGTATGCTTGGCGGGCGTGCCCGCTTCCCGTCATATGGGGAATGGTGCGGCCGCTGCCGCAGCCCCGGTTTGAAGTGAAATCGATCGAGCTCTACCTTCCCGACGGCGGCCTTGCCATTCGGGCAACCGGACTGTCATCCGCGATGGGTCCGTATCGGTGGGCAACGGTCGAAGATGTAGGGGCGGCCCAACGCGAAATGGCGGCGCGGCAAGCCGCACAGCAGGAACAAGCCCAGCAACTTGCGCAAGCTCGCCAAGCGGAGGAAGACCAGTCGCGCCGAGATGCGGAGGAATGGTCGCAAAGACGGGATCGGTGGGCGGCGTGGAGCAGAGCACATGAGGACGACGCCAAGCAAATTGCTATCGGCGTCGGCGCCCTGATCGTCAGCATGGCGCTGTGGCGCAAGCGGACTGCGATCTTGCGCTGGTATTTCTTCAACTTTCATCCGCACCCCGCCGAGCCGATGGTACGCGCGGCCCTTAGAGGAGGGGCGCTCGACGGAAATGCGCTCGCGTCGGCATTAGGCGAGGTGCCGTCGCGAAATTCGATTTTGCGGGACGTGCGCATCGTTCAGGGCGAGCGCTTGGTCGAGAGAATGAGCCGCGTCAGCGAGCGCACGATCAAACGGGATTTGGCGCGCGCCCGCGAAGATCATGAGCGGGCGGCATTCCATGGCGTGCAGGAGGCCATTGCGCTCGCTGCCGTCGCCCTTGAACGGGCTCGGGCGTCCCACGCGACCAGCAAATTGCCTTGAGGGAGGTTCATCGCATGCCCGACAACGAAATCAAGATCGTGCGCGGCGAAGTAATGCCACGCGATGCCGGCCCGCTCCGGATGCCGTCGGGGACACCTTTCGGGATCGCGGTATTCGGCGGAATGAGATTCAAGGCGATCCGGTACGTGATCGAACAATACGAGATAGCGCTGCTCGCCAAGGCGCGCGCGCTGGACGCTGAAGCGGCTGTTGCGAATTCACTTGTGCGGCGGGAGGTAGCCCTCGTACCGCTTCGGCATCTCGACGCAATTCGTGAGGAGGAGGCCAACCGGATCATCGAATACGCGACCATCGCCAGGCTGCGCCGCGAGCTTGAGCGCATGGAACTTGAAGACCAGGTTGCCGAGCGCAAGGCGCGCCGGCAAAGCGCGAACAAGCGGGCGGGTGCCCTGGCTTCCGAAGCCGGGGGCGGCGCATCGGATGACTTTGCCGCTTTTATGGAGAACTTGCGCAAACTGCCCGACGTCGTGAAAGCTGCCGGAGACGCCCGGGCGCAGATTGTCAAAGATGCGGGCGGCGAAGACCAGCTCACGGATGCCCAGAAACAGGCCTGCGACATGCTTGACGCCATGCTGCAATCGTTCATTTCGAAGAAGGCCGGGGATGCCGCGCTCTGATGCTTGAGATCGGCACGACCACACGAGGCGGCAGAATCGTCCTTTCGGACGACGAACGCGCACGGCATATCCAAATCGTCGGGTCGATCGGTACTGGCAAATCGAAATTGCTGGAACATATGGTTCGGCAGGATATCGCGCGCGGCCGCGGACTCTGCCTAGTCGATCCACACGGCACCCTCGCCGATGAAATCGAAAGATGGTGCGCGCTGCGCGGTTTTGGCAATATCCGCCGCATCCACCTTATTCGCCCCGGCGACAGCATGCACGTTCCAGGCTTCAATCCGCTTCGGACGGTCCCCGGAGAGGCGCTGTCGGTGCGCGTCGATGCCATGGTCGCGGCGTGCGCGCAGGCCTGGGGCGTCCGCGACATGGCCGATACGCCACGCCTCGATAAAATCCTTCACGCACTCTTCTATGTCTTAGCCGCGCGCGGCCTGACCCTTGCCGAAGGGCCGGCGTTGCTCCAAGCCCGCGACCCGGAAGGCATCCGCCGCCTCCTTACCGAGACGCTGCCCGATCCCGTGTATCAGCTCACATGGGACGAGCTGAACGGCATGCCGCGCAGAGAATTCGCCGAGCATGTCGAAAGCACCATTACGCGGCTGTCGAAATTCCTCACGACGCCCGCGATCCGGCTGGTGGTCGGACAGAAGGAACACACGATCGATTTTCGGTCCGCCATGGATCGCGGAGAAATCGTCATCGTCAATCTCGGTGCGCGGCAGGCCTTTTCCTATTCGAACGCGCGCTTGCTCGGCATGTTGCTTATCAACGATCTTTTCCTCACGGCGCTCGGCCGTGACAAAAAAACGGCGCTGGCGCGGCCCTTCACCCTGTATTTGGACGAAGCCTACGATTTTCTGTCGTGGGACATCGAACGCATACTCGACCAGACCCGCAAGTTCGGCCTTCATGCCGTGCTCGCGCACCAACGGATCGGGCAGCTCAAGGAGCGCGGGGAGGGCATCTACAGCGCCGTCATGGGCGGTACCCAAACCAAGATCGTGCTCGGCGGCCTTTCCGACGACGACGCGGCGATCATGGCGCGCGAAATCATGCGCGGCGATATCGATCTTGAGCGACCCAAACGGGGCATCACCGCGCCGGTCGTCATCGGCGAAGAGCCGTTCTGGCTTGAGTCCGAAAGCCAAAGCGAGGGCTTCTCGACAGCGAGCGCGACCACGCACAGCTCGAGCGCAAGCGACATGAATTCTGAATCCTCCGGCACCAGCACCCTCTTTAGCGGGGCGGCCGGTGAGCCCCTTGAGCAGCGCGGCGCGACCGAAATTTCGGTCGGCATGTCGGGACGGACCACAAGCGAAGGCGTCGCCACGACCGAATCAGAGTCGCGGTCGGAGAGCCGGACGTCCGGCCGCTCCCAGGTATTGCGGTCCATTCGGGAAGAGCGACCGACGCATTTCTACTCACTCGAAGAAAGCCTGCACCTGGCGCAACTCAAACTGCGCAATCTTCCGGATCGCACCGCGATCGTGAAGCGGCGCGGCAAGCGTACCGTGCGGATCGATATGATCGAGGTGCGAGACGTGATCGATGCACCGCGCATCGTTGAGCGGTTCCGCACCGCGATTTCGAGCAAGAGCGCGTACGTTTCAGATATCTCCGCCGCAGAGGCGGAGATACTGGCGCGCCAGTCGGCGCTCGTGTCTCCGGTAAAAGCCAAGTCGAAGCCCGGCGACGACGATTTCTGGCACGAGGAATAGGGTGGGAGCGTCGCGTCGCTCCTATCCTCGGTTCCGGCGGGAGGACGCCGGGAAAGCCGTCGAGCTCACCGACGACGACGTTGCCATCATCCGTTGTGTCTATCGGCACCGTTTTGTCCGCGCCGATGATCTCTACCGGCTCTTTTCCGATCGCACTCCCGACCGCATCTCACGCCGGCTGACGGCCCTATATCGTGCTGGCTTCCTTGATCGGCCCATCGCACAAATCGATCGCTTTCGACAAGGCGGCTCGCAGGCATTCGTCTACGGTCTCGACACCGCTGGCGCTCGCCTTCTGAAAGAGAAATTTGCAATACCGATCGGCGTCGCGAACTGGAAATCACGAAATCGCTCCTATACGCGGGAAAGCCTCGATCACACGCTCGCAATTTCGCAATTCATGGTCGGGGTGGAGGTCTCTTGTCGGGCGCGTGATGAACTGTCGCTCATCACGTTAGAGGAGATGTTGAAAAATGCCCCGCCCGGAGTGCGCAGCGCGCGCTTTCCGGGTCGCTGGCCGGTTGATCTGCGCTTTCACGGGGCGCGGGGCATCGTGTACCTGATTCCCGATGCGATATTTGGGCTGCGTGTGCGCCGCCCTGACGGGACCGCGCGTAGCTCGTATTGGTTCGTCGAAATCGATCGCGGTACGATGACGATTGCGCCCTCCGAACGTGTCCAGGAAAGCGATGCCTTCATTCATCGGGCGACGATCCTGCGGAAGTTAGCGGCCTACGCCGAAAGCTTCCGCCAAGAACTGCACAAGAAGCATTTCGGGATCCAGGCGCCGCGCATGGTGTTGCTCACGACGAGCAGCGCGCGGGCAGAAGCAATGCGGCGAGCCGCTACGGATATCGTGGCAGGACAAGGTGTGCCGGCCGGGGCGGTCGTGTTCGGCGTTTTGCCGGAGGATGGAAATTTAGTCGAACTCAAACTTGTCGATACTGCTGCTCGACGGCTTCAACTCGTCCCGCCTCTGGCATGAGGGACGAGGATGTTTTGAGAGTGGAGGTAGGGTATGGGAGCCTGTTTGGATGAAAGCGTGTGTTGAGTAATGGTCAGTGATGTCTGCTTTGCGCCGCGCATGCAGTCCGTTGATGGCGTAAGCTCCCACAGCTTCAAAGCGGACATTGGGCAGCAGCGACATAGGTCATGTTTGTGCCATAAAAGGCCTTTCATACGATGTCGCAATTCAGTCTCGCCTTTCGGGGCCGGGGCTGTTCGCTTTTGCGGGGCGACCGCTATTGTTTATGGGAAGGGACCGGGATCTGGCTTGGATCATGGCATCCACAGGAAAAAGGCGGCGGCGCCCTACGGCGCGAGAAGGCGGCGGATCAATACCGCCAACCTTGACCGATGCAACCGCGCCGCGCTTTTGGGCGGCGGTTGTCTTGACCGGCGTGGGCGCCGGAATTGGCGGCGCGGCATTGACGACGCTCCTTTATCAAGTTCAGCACTTCTTCTGGCCTCCCGCCAGCGAAAGCCTTCTGGATGCCGCGAAAGCGGCGCCGACATGGCATCACGTCGCGATTTTGGTCGGCGCCGGAATTCTGACCGGCCTGGGACAGTTGCTGCTGGTGCGCCTGTCGAGCGGCAACGGTATCGAAATCACGACGGCATTGTGGTTTCACGCAGGCCGGCTTCCGGCCCTGCGCACCGTCGGGAGCGCGATCCTCTCCGTCATCGTCGTCGGCATGGGCGCGCCGTTGGGACGCGAGGGTGCCCCCAAGCAGGTCGGCGCCGTTACCGCAAATCTGTTGTCCGACCGCGCTGGGCTGTCGGACGAGCAACGTCGACTTCTGGTGGCGTGCGGTGCGGGTGCTGGAATGGCGGCAGCCTATGACGTCCCGCTCGGCGGCGCACTGTTCGCGCTTGAAGTCTTGCGCGGCGTGCTTGCGTTGCGGCTTGTGTTGCCAGCGATCACGGCGTCGGTCATAGCCACGATCATCTCCTGGACCGCGGTCCCGAATGCCCCTACCTACAGCATTCCGGCGTTTCAAAATACCACATCGATCCTGTGTTGGGCGCTGGTGGCGGGCCCGATTGCCGGCATCGTATCCGTCGGCTATGTGCGCGCCGTTCAAGAGGCCGACCGCTTGCGTCCCACAGGCTGGTGGCGACTCGTGGCCCCAACCATCGTGTTTGCGGCGCTCGGTGCGGTGTCGGTCTGGTTTCCTCAACTGCTGGGCAACGGTAAGGACGTCACTCAGCTAGCTTTTGCAGGACAAGTCGGCCCGGTCCTGATTCTGGTCCTGCTGGCGCTCAAACCTTTGGCCACGGTCGCGTGTTTGGGCAGCGGTGCGCCGGGAGGATTGTTCACTCCGTCCCTGACATTAGGAGCACTTTTGGGCGGCGCCTTGGGATATGGCTGGACTTTGTTATGGCCGGGCGCGCCGCTCGGTCTATTCGCTATCATCGGCGCCGGCGCGGTCCTTGCAGCCACGACCCAGGGACCGATCTCGGCCGCAGTACTGATGATCGAACTGACCGGTCATGATCGCGCTTTTATCGTGCCGATGCTCATCGCCATCGGATCCGCGACGCTGGTCGCGAGAACGATCGACCCGCGCTCGATTTATGATGCCCGGTTGACCGACGAAGAACTCACGGAGCGCCAAACCATGCGTCAATCGTCCGCACATTAGCCGGCTGACAAATGGTAAGACGGGTGCGTGCCCTCCACAGGGGCGGCATCCCAAATGTTGCCCCTGGTTAGGTGTTACTCATCCGCCTCAATGGTGGAAGCTGCGACCGAAACCCCGTCCACCGCCGCCCCGGAAACCGCCGTGGGCGAAACCGCGCCCCCCGCCCCAGCCACCGCAGCCTCGGCCATACCAACCGCCATATCCGCCCCCACCAACCATACCGGTAGCCATCCCAGCCCGGGCTGGCGCCGTAGTAGGGAAAGCAGCAGCTATAAGGCTATAAGAGCCATATCGGCCTCAATATCTCTCTGCGAGAGACAGCGATATGTCTAGACGCAGACGGGAAATTGTTTGGTTGGTCGAGGTTGTCAGCGATCCCCTCTATTGAAAGCGGCCAAGCCGACCGGCACCGCCATTTGCTTTACAGACTGTCGGCAAACCATGTAATTGCTCAATGTATAAGGGTCAGTATGCGCAGATGCACATTTGGATTAAAATTAAGATTAATTGAGCTATCGAGGATACGGGGCTTGCCTGACCCTTACAAGAATATAGACGTCGGGAAGAGGAGATGTCCGGTGATCAGGCTCAAAAGGATTTTAGCGGTGGCTGCTATCGCGGCGGCACCCATTGCCTTCGCCGGCACGGCCGAGGCTCAAGTGATTATCTCGCCGGCCGATTATGCGTATGGCGGCATGCCTTACGCCTGCACCTATTACAACCCCTATAGCCCCTATTGCGCTGGCTACGATGGCTATGGCTATGGCTATCCGTATACCTATGGCCCGAGCATCGCATTCGGGTACGGGGGTTACGGCGGCTACGGCGGCTACGGCGGCTACGGAGGCTACGGAGGCTACGGCGGCTACGGAGGCTATGGAGGCTATGGAGGCTACGGCGGCTATGGCGGCTATGGTTACGGCGGCTATGGGCACCGTGGCTACGCCTATGGTCGCGGTGGCTACGGTAGCCGCGGCTACGCGTATGGTCGCGGCGGCTACGGGCGCCGTGGCATTGCTGGCCGGCAGATTGGTGGTATGGGTGGCCGCGGATTCCGCGGCGGCGGCGCATTCCGTGGGGGCGGCGCGGCATTTCACGGCGGTGGCGGACGTGGCGGCGGCGCATTCCGTGGGGGCGGCGCGGCATTTCACGGCGGTGGCGGACGTGGCGGCGGCTCGTTCCATGGGGGTGGCGGACGCGGCGGCGGCGGCGGACACCGTCGCTGATTTAGACTCAGCGACTTAAGTTGCGCAGGAACTCGGCTGAAAGCATCTACGCCCTGCAGATTGTCCGTTAGAAGTGAAACGAGGCTTCGAGATCGACCGATGGCTCTCGCGTGATCTAATCGGGGAGGTCCAGTAACGCGGGCGCGAAAATATGCCTACATTTGGCGACATCCGATCGAAATAGCGCCAGTCGAGGCTGCCCGCGTGCCCCTGATCTTCCGGCGGAGCCGCGAATAATATCTTTGACCCCGGGCCTCGTTCGCCGCGCCACGAGCGACAGCGAAATGCCGTTTGGCTTGCCGGGAATCGCGTTCCCGGTGATCAGCACTCAATCGACTCGGCGTCCTCCAGCGGGGAAAGCGGCGGCATCGTCGAATATGCTACAAGAATGGAAATCGAGGATCGCGAATGGGTACATTGACCTGGAGCATGGCCGCACCCGCTATCGCCTCGGCGTTCATCGCGTCGCTGGTGGAAGCGGTCGAGGCCTTCACCATCGTGCTTGCCGTCGCCACACTGCGCGGCTGGCGGCCGGCCGCTTTTGGCGCCCTCGCGGCACTGGCCGTTCTTGGCTTGCTAATCGGTGCGCTCGGCCCCTTGCTTGGACACGCTCCTCTGCATCTTCTCCAATTTGTCATCGGCGTTCTGCTGCTGGTCTTCGGCATGGGCTGGCTGCGAAAGGCGATCCTACGCGCGGGCGGCATTATCGCGCTCCACGATGAGGGCGCGATTTATGCGTCCGCAGCGGCGGGGCTGGGTTCAAGCGTTGGCCGCCAACGCGCGGCGCTCGATTGGGTCGCAGGCCTGACGGCCTTCAAGGCGGTTTTGCTTGAGGGCCTCGAGGTCGTGTTCATCGTCATCGCTGTCGGCGCCGGGCGCGGCCTTCTGGGACCCGCCGCGATCGGTGCGCTGTCGGCCTGCCTCGTGATCCTTGCGGCTGGCGTCGCTATTCGCCGGCCGCTCGCCAAGGTCCCCGAGAACACGCTCAAATTCGGCGTCGGCGTCATGCTCTCGACCTTCGGCGTATTCTGGACCGGTGAGGGTCTCGGCATCCGTTGGCCTGGCAACGACCTCGCCTTGTTGGTCTTCGCCCTCGCGTTTCTCATAACGGGACTTGCCGCCGCAGCTGCGTTGCGGAGGCTCGGCATGGAGACCGGCCGATGAGCATACTCGCGGACCTTGGCAAAGAGCTCGGAGGCATGTTTTGGGCCGACGCACGCCTCACCACCTCCATTCTTTTACTGGTCGCCGGGGTCGGCGGTCTGATCCTCGCCGTGCGCAGTGATCCGCTCCTTGGCGGCGGAATTCTCCTTCTCGGCTGTCTCGCCATCCTGATCGAGGCGGCATTTCGCGAAGCAAAAAGGCGGGCGCGCCGATGAATGACGCGCTCACTCGTCAATCCCTTAAGGAAATCTTTGGCTTCATTGGAATATGATCAATATCCAATACGGCTTCGAAACGTTGGCGCATAGGTATTATGTTCTTTGCGGGAAAAGCGCGCCTACAATCGATATCGACAATCGCATCAACATTGCAAGCCTTTTGAATGGTCTCTATGGCGAGAAGTATGCGCAAAACCCGCATATGGAAAACCTCATGATCTTGAACGGCGGAGAGTTGCGGCGGGATTTCGTCGCGGGCAAAGAAGAGCCAAAGCTCTTTGAAGACCAAGAATTCGCTCGCCTCCACGCCTCGACCGTTTCCAAAGTACGATTTTTTTCGGATGTCGTTGAGCTTATTCTTGACGGGAAATTGAAAACCGAGAGCGCAACGGCTTATGTCAGAATCGAGCGCTTCATGGATGATCCCCTGGCAAAGACCGTCGGTTTCGCGGCCTCGATCTGGACGATAATCAGTATCGGTATCATTGTTTGGCAGCTATTCCATTAATTTCGCTCCGCGAGGTGGTCCTCACGTTCGTATATGTGACCACCACACCACGCGACACGCCAAGCGCATTCTGGATCATCGATACCGACTGCCCCTGGCGTTTCAGCGCGACAATCTCCGCGATGGTCTCCGGCTTCAGCGCAGAGCGGCCGATATGCTTGCCTTCGGCCCGCGCCATGCCAGCGCGCACGCGAGCGCCGATGAGCGAGCTTTCAAATTCCGCCAGACCCGCCATGATGGTGAAAACGAGCTTGTCCTGTGGTGTCGTCGTGTCGATGCCTTCCTGCAAGCTGATGAAATCGACGCCCGGCGAATCGAATTCAGTCAGCGCATTGACGAGGGAATGTGTCGATCGGGCGAAGCGGTCATAGCGCCAGACCAGGACAACATCGACGGCGCGACGGCGCACGGCCTCGCGGAGCTTCTGGTAATTCGGCCGGTCGTCGCCTTTGCCGGATGCGCGGTCAACGAACTCCTCGATGACGGTGAAGCCGCGTCGTCCTGCAAATTCGCGAAGTGGCCGAAGCTGGGTTTTGGTGTCTTGGCTTTTGTCGAGCGTCGAAACGCGCGCACAGATGGCCGCGCGTGAGTTCGTCTTGTGGTTGTTCATAAAGGAAATCGTTTGTGAACGCTTTAACTACACCTTGTAATGTGGCTCGTTTACTAGGAATTTTAGGTCAATGATCAAAAGGTTTTCGCGAACAGATTAACGCTAAAAGAAGTAAACGGTGATACTTTGCGAGGCAAATCGCGATTAGTTTGATAAGATGTCTAAAGGTAAAAATCGTACCGAGTCGCTTAAAATAATAACAATTTGCTATGGAGAAATACCGATCTATTAAATCAGATCGAACCGACACGATTATTGAGAAAACCGAATTTAATATTGATCTTGAAGAGAGTAAGTTGGGCCGCTTTGGCGATAATGCGCTAGCCGAAGTGGAGACGCTCGGGAAGCAGGCGGAGCGTGTTCCACGGGAACTTCAGGACGCGGCTATGGCGGCGTTTGGATATGCGGAGCAAGCGCTCCGCAATTATCGTGCCTCAGCAACGCCCGCGCAGCGGGACCAGTGGGAACATGAATATCACAAAGCTTGCGAACGCCTGAGGGCGGCTCACGAAGCATTCATCACGACTGCCAAGGGAGGCTAAATATCGTGCCCATTGTTTCCGTGTGCGCATCCGATTAATCTTACGTTTGCTGACTTTTTCGGGGGCGAGGTCAATTGTTTCCAAATGAAGCGACTTACCTGCATGATTGGACGGGAACCTCAAAACTTTCCTACGGGGATTTCCTGCGGGCGAAGCAATTTGAGCGGTCGTTTCGATACGCGATAGATAATCAGATGAAGACGTTGGTAGCCACCAACGAAGAATTGTCAGCGCGTGGAGTTTCTGTCCTATCTGAAGAACTCGAACGTGGATTCACCCTACTGTCCCAAGATATCGCTGGGGTTGGACGGAACTTAACCAATCTCGCTGCTTCAATGCAGGAAGGCTTCGCGGATGTTACTAACATACTCCATTGGGGCTTTAGCGAAGTCCTTGTCTCCCTCGGACACATGAACGACAGCCTGGACGCGCTTAAGTGTCTGTCCAATGAGTTGTTGAATCATATGAATCGTTTGTGATTCAAGGATGGCGGCCTGATTCGAAGGAGCCGCCGATGTGGACGATTCAAAAT
>Ga0208357_1002745_pt1 | contig 11374 bp, 5 predicted proteins | sample NGESurdeep092012_6_FD_184487 | JGI IMG/M metagenome (GOLD analysis project Ga0208357, IMG submission 184487) | Arctic peat soil microbial communities from Barrow, Alaska - NGEE Surface sample F52-2 deep-092012 (SPAdes) | ecosystem: Environmental > Terrestrial > Soil > Wetlands > Peat ... | reverse complement strand
CCTCGTTCTCACCTCCACCGCCGCAGTGGCCGCCATCCCCACGCGCCAGCAGATCGACGTCGCCGGTTACGTCATCCACGCCAACCTCGATCCCGCCACCAATCGCCTCAGCGCCACCGCGACCGTCACCTTCACCTCGCTCGAAGACCTCACCAGTGTCGTCTTCGGCCTCAACAACGGCCTCCAGATCACCTCGCTCACCTCCGCCGACAAGGCCACACTCACCCCCGAGCGCAACGCCACCGACTCCACCGTCCGCGTCGGCCTCGCCACGCCGATGCCCAAGGGCACGACCTCCACCTGGACCTTCACATACTCCGGCGCGCCCACCGTCGACACCAGCCCCGTCGACGGCATCAACTTCCTCCACATCGCCGACCCCGTCAGCATCCTGCTCTACCCCGGCCGCTGGTTCCCCATCTCGCTTCCCGGTCTCTACACCGACCGCTTCACCGCCGAGATCCACGTCACCGTCCCCACCGGTGAGCGCGCTATCGGCAGCGGCGTCGCCGGCCAGCGCGCGCTTCCCCCCGTCAATGGCAAAGCTCGCACCGAGTTCATCTTCAACTGGACCAAGCCCGGCTTCCCCGGCACCATCGTCGCCGGCAACTTCCTTCCGCCCGTCGGCGCCGCCGACGCACCCAACGTCCACGTCTTCCTCACCGAGGCCAACAAAGCCAAGGCCCACGACTTCGCCAACACCGTCGCCAAAGAGTTCGAGTACATGACCAACGAGTTCGGCGCCGCCGAGTCGCCGCTGCTCAACGTCGTCGAGCTTCCGCCCGACGCCGTCTCCGCCGCCTGGGCGCCCGAGATCATCGCCATCCGTCCCGACCGCGGCAGCATGCGCCTGCTCGCCAACACCGTCGCGCACCAATGGTGGGGCTCGGAGGTCTCGCCCGCCACCCTCAACGACGCCTGGATCACCAACGGCATGAGCCGCTACGCCGAGCTGATGTACCTCGAAGACCAGAACGGCAAGACCGCGCTCCAGACCGCCATCCTCGACACCGAAGCCGGCGCGCTCGCCTACGACACCGAGCCCCTCACCTCCATGGGCCGCCTCGATCCCTTCTCCCCCCAGTTCCAGTCCATGACGCTTGAAAAAGGCGCGATGGTCTTCCACATGCTCCGCTGGGAGATGGGCGACGAGGTCTTCGGCAACTTCCTCCGCGCCCTTCTCTCGCAAAACATCGACAAGGGCGTCCGCACTGCACAAGTGCAAACCATCGCCGAGGCCCAGTCGAATCTCAAGCTCACGCCCTTCTTCTCGCAGTGGGTCGACGGCACCGGCGCTCCCGAGTTCGGCAACAACTACGAGGTCTTCCGCCTCGGCAACGGCAAGGGCTTCCGCACCGTCGGCAGCGTCACCCAGGATCTCGACCTCTTCAAGATGCCCGTCGAGCTGCGCATCGAAACCGAAGGCAAGACCGTAGAGCGCCGCGTCGATCTCTCCGGCACCGAGTCCGCCTACAACGTCGAAACCTTCGGCCGTCCGCGCCGCGTCACCATCGACCCTGACAACTGGCTGCTCAAGTCGACGCCCGACCTCGCCGTCCGCGTCGCCGTGCTCAAAGGTCAGGAGGCCGTCGCGCAGGGCGATCTTCTCGGCGCCATCGCCGAGTATCAAAAAGCCCTCGACGAAGACCGCGGCAGCTCCCTCGCCAACTACCGCCTCGCCGAAATCTTCATGATGCAGAAGAACTACCAGTCCGCCGCCAACAGCTTCCGCGACGCTCTGCGCGGCAACGGCGACCCCAAATGGATCGAGGTCTGGAGCCACATCAACCTCGGCAAGATCTTCGACATCACCGGCCAGCGCGAGCGCGCGGTCAACGAGTACCGCCTCGCCATCCAGACCAACGACAACACCCAGGGCGCCATCAACGAAGCCCGCGCCCTCATGCAAAAGCCGTACCAACGGGACGATACGTCGGGCAGCTAACGACCCTTTACCCGCACCTCAAAGCTGTCATCTCGACCGTAGTGGAGAGACCTGCAGTTGCCTTTGCCTTTTTGGTTGTCATCCCCGCAGGGGATCTGCGTTTGCTCTTGCCCTTGCCCGTTGCTGTTGCTGTTGCTGTTGCCTCTGAGATAGCCCGGGCTTCAGCCCGGGCATCCATCCCGCAAATAATGCTGGGGCTTTAGCCCCCGAAGGAGCGCCACCATGAAGAAGCGCCGCTTAGGCAACAGCAACCTCGAAGTCTCCGCTCTTGGCCTCGGCTGCATGGGCATGAGCTTCTCCTACGGCCCGCCGCACAACGAGAACGAGATGATCTCGCTCCTGCACGCCGCCGTCGACCGCGGCATCACATTCTTCGATACCGCCGAGGTCTACGGTCCGTTTACCAACGAGGTGCTCGTCGGCAAAGGTCTCGCGCCTCTTCGCGACAAGGTCATCATCGCCACCAAGTTCGGCTTCAACATCAATCCCGCTGGCGAGGGCACCAACTGGCAAGGCTTGAACAGCCGCCCCGAACACATCCGCCAGGTGGCCGAGGCCTCGCTGAAGCGTCTCAACATCGATGCCATCGATCTCTTCTACCAGCATCGCGTCGACCCCGACGTTCCCATCGAAGACGTCGCCGGAACCGTGCGAGACCTGATCGCCGAGGGCAAAGTGAAACACTTCGGCCTCTCCGAGGCAGGCGTGCAAACCATTCGCCGCGCGCACGCCGTTCAGCCCGTCGCCGCACTCCAGAGCGAGTACTCGCTCTGGTGGCGCAAGCCCGAGGCGGAAGTCATCCCCGCGCTCGAGGAGCTGGGCATCGGCTTCGTTCCCTACAGTCCGTTGGGCAGGGGCTTCCTCACCGGCAAGATGAACGAGAACACGCAGCTCGGAAAAGATGACTTCCGCAGTGCGCTTCCTCGCTTCCAGCCCGAAGCCATGAAGGCCAACCAGGCGTTCATCGATCTCCTCAGCGCCATCGCGAAAAAGAAGAACGCGACGCCGGCTCAAATTTCGCTCGCCTGGCTGCTCGCGCAGAAGCCCTGGATCGTTCCCATTCCCGGCACGACCAAACTATCGCGCCTCGAGGAGAACATCGGCGCCGTCGCAATCGAACTCAGCGCCGACGACCTGCGTGAGATCGAAGACGCCTCCGCGAAGGTCCCCGTCCAGGGCGACCGCTACCCAGAGCATCTCGAAAAAATAACCGGCCGTTAGTTCGTTCCATCGAACCCCGCCGAACACTCGCCAACAACCACCGACCTAACTTCCTGACTCCCTGACTTCAACTCCCTAACTCCCTAACCACCCTCCGCACAGGCATCATAGAGGCGTGGGACACACCGCCCAGACAGACTCCACCGATCTCGCGCCACAGCGCGCACCGTCTCCAGCGGCCGCGCCTCCGCCGCCCGGCGCGCCACCGCCCATCGGCTCCTTCGCCCCTCTCCGCATCGCGCTCTTCCGCGACCGCTGGCTCGCCTCCACCGTCTCCGGCGTCGGCACCTGGATGCAGGACACCGCCGCCACCTGGCTGATGACGGCGCTCACCACCTCGCCTCTGCTCATCGCCCTCATGCAGACCGCGGCCAGCCTTCCCGTCCTCATCCTCGGCCTGCTCGCCGGCTCCACAGCCGACATCTTCGACCGCCGCCGCCTGCTCATCTTCTGGCAGGGCTGGATGCTGGCCAGCGTCGCCTTTCTCGCTCTGCTCACCTTCGCCGGCATCATCTCGCCCTTCACGCTGCTCTTCTTCACCTTCCTGCTCAACATCGGCTCGGCCATGAACAACCCCGCCTGGCAGGCCATCGTTCCCGAGCTCGTCCCGATGGAGCAGCTCCCGCCCGCCGTCACCCTCAACGCCGCCAGCAACAACATCGCGCGCGCCGTCGGCCCCGCGCTCGGCGGCCTCATGGTCGCCGCCTTCGCGCGTCCCGGCACCGGCGCCGGCTGGGTCTTCGCGCTCAACTCCGCCTCCTTCGCCGGCGTCATCTGGATCCTCTGGCGATGGAAGCGCCAGCCGCTCTTCCGCAGCGCCCTGCCCGCCGAGCGCATCGCCGGCTCCGTTCGCTCCGGCCTCCGCTACCTGCGTTACGCTCCCGACCTGCAAGGCCCGCTCATCCGCGCCTTCGTCTTCACCTTCTTCGTCAGCTCCATTTGGGCGCTGCTGGCGCTGGTCGCCAAGAGCGATCTCCGCCAGGGCCCCTTGGGATACGGCATCCTCAACGGCTGCCTCGGCCTCGGAGCCGTCGTCGCCGCCGTCTCGCTCACCCGCATCCGCCAGTTCATCAACGCCGACGCCCTGCTCGCCGGAACCTCGCTCTATTACATCGCCGCTCTGCTCCTCATCGCGCTCGTGCGCTCGCCCTGGGCCGTCATTCCAGCGCTGCTCGGCGCAGGCTTCTGCTGGACCAGCACCATGTCCATCCTCAACGTCAGCGTGCAGCTCTCCGTTCCGCGCTGGGTCCACGCCCGCGCCCTCGGCCTCTACCTCATGACCTTCCAGGGAGGTCTCGCGCTGGGCAGCATCGTCTGGGGCGCCATCGCCGAACGCAGCTCCACCAGCACGGCCTTCATCGTCGCCGCCTGCGGTCTTGCGGCGTCACTGCCGTTCACGCACCGCATCCATATCCTCAAGGGCACACTGCCCGACATGACGCCCTACAAACCCAAGCGCCCGCTCCCCGCGCTGCCCTCCGCGCCCGAGCCCGAAGAAGGCCCCGTCCGCATCTCCATCGACTACTCCATCCCCGAAGAAAACTACGCCGCCTTCACCCACGCCATCCACGATCTCAAAGGTGTCCGCCTCCGCGACGGCGCCGTCCGCTGGGGCATCTATCGCGACGCCGCCGACCCCACCCACCTCAACGAGACCTTCATCATGGAAAGCTGGCTCGACTACCTCCGCTCCCGCGAGCGCAACACCACCGCCGACCAGGCCATCCGCGAGCGCGTCTGGGCCCTCCATCGCGGCGACGGGACCCCCAGAATCACCCACCAGATCTGGGCCGAAGAACTTCCCACGCCCTCCAGCGACTCGTGACGACAAGCCGACTTATCGGTACCCAACGAATTTCACTATGGCTTCGGCGATTTATAAGGAGCGCAACAAGGCATCCATGAACGAGGCTATTTTCGGGAAATCGTGCTAGGTGAGAAATCGTCAATACGCTCAGCGATTAGCGATTTAGTAGCCGGAACTCAGTTCAAATCATAGTCATTAGGTTATGAAGAAAGTCATCCGCTAAAGATAAGTCGACCTGTATCTTCGCTTCGGCTGTAGCATCGTCGATCGAATCATAGCTTTCTCTAAACACAATGGTCTGAGACTGTCCACTAGGATCATCTTGATAATCTCGATCTGTGACTAGAACGACGAAAGACCCATCATCATTATCCCCTATGACCTTAATGGTCCGATTGATAGCGATTGAACCTCCTAAGGGCTTAAGCAGATAGAAGATTCTTGGATTCGTTGACATGGCGGAAATCTTACCATGCTTCCAATAATTGGCTGCTGGTAAAGTAACCACAATTAGAACTCCATAAATCCATTAGAGGTGACTCAAAGATGAATACCGAAAAAACCACTTTTCGTGAGTAATCGATCACTGACAAGACGCAGATTTTCTCAGTACCGGTCGTATACTCACGCTATGCCAACGCCCTGCATCTTCTGCGACAACAACTCAGGCAGCCGCGAACATCTTTGGGCGAAGTGGATACACGAACGGCATGACTTCGGTCCTCTGAAGATGGATCGCTATGACCAGCCGCAAATCATTATTCCAGATCCCGAAATCACGGTGAAAACTCCTTGCGGCCAGTGTAATAACGGTTGGATGAGCGATCTTGAGGCAGTCAATATCCCAATCATCGGGAGCATGTTCAACGATCTCTCAATCACGCTCGATCAAGACATGCAGCGAAAGATCGCTGAATGGACTGTCAAAACAGCTATGATGCTGGATTCCACCCGCCCGAAGGCAGCCGGTGCATGGTTCTATCTGAAGAATGATTGTAGGGCTATGCGCGAGAGCTTGACCATACCTGAACACACACGCATCTGGATAGGGCGAAGCGACGAGAAGCACCTCTTGGCTCTCGGAACCGACTACCAGTATTTGCAGGCGGACACTCATCAGGTGCATGGCAAGTCAACGATCACCACGATAGTGGTCGGCCACTTCGTCGTGCAGTCGATCACGCAACGGAAAATGCCAGCGTTTGATCATCTCGACATGCCGGTTCTTCAGTCCAAGTCAGGAAACTGGGATGCTTATCTTCTGCCGATATGGCCAAGTGAGCGCGTGATCGTATGGCCTCCCCAGAAAACATTCACCAACGGTGGGCCTGAGGGCATCGCATATCTAATGGACCGGTGGCGTACAGGCGAGCGTGTGGACAAGATCACGTTCGAGGAGAACCACAGCGAATCGCCATAAAATCTCCATGCCGGGTGCCCCATTCATCGTGACGGCTCCATGGCGCGATGAGTGGGGTTTGGCACATGTCGAGGCAGCGCCACACGCTCCAGCGGACCAGCGCGCTCATACTTCTTGACCTCCCGTCACTTCGTTGACGAAGACGGCTTGCTCTCCAATTCCTTGCTCACTTTGGGGATGAAGTATGCCGAAACGAAACCGACAACTTCAAAAAACCTGTCAAGCCCCTGCAAAAGTGGAAATCCCCGCAACCCACACAAACCACAGGGAAAACCCGGTGCAAAAATCGCTGCGTGTTAATTCCCTCAACTCTCTACAATAGAAATAGAACTCTTAACTGAAAGCTGCGAACTGAGAACTGGACGCCTGAACACAAGCCGGTCCGGCCAGACCGGGCTTTAAGTCGCGCAACTCTATGATTCCAGAGATTTCCACGCAAAATCTCTAGAATCAATATTTTGCCGCCACTGCTTTCTCTAACCCCAACAAAACAAAGACAACCGGAAGCAAGAGGAGGGGGAGGGCCTCAGTGCCCCAGCGCCAAATCAATCAGCGTCTTCTCCTCCAGCTCATGCGCCTTTCCTGAGCCGGTAGCAGGGCTGGCCGAAGCCGTCCGCTTCACGCTCAGCAGCGCGCGTCCGCCAGCCAGCCGCTTCAGCAGCGGCATCACGTAGGTGAGCGCGCCCATGTTGGCCGGCTCCTCCTGCACCCACACAATCTCATGGGCGCCCGGATGCTGCGCCAGCGCCGCCGCGACCTCATCCTCCGGCCATGGATAGAGCTGGTCGACAAAAACGATCGCCACATCCTCCAGCTTGCGCTTCGCTCTTTCGACGCGCAGATTGTGCCCGATCTTGCCCGAGCAGAGCAGCACGCGCCGCGCGTTGCTGACCGTCGAATCGCCCAGCACCGGCCGGAAACGCTCGACGCTGAAATCCGCAACCGTGCTCATCGCATCCGGATGCCGCAGCATCGACTTCGGCGTCATCACGATCAGCGGCTTGCGCCACCGGCGCATCGCCTGCCGCCGCAGCAGATGGAAGTACTGCGCCGCCGTCGAAGGCTGCGCAATCTGGATATTGTCCTGCGCCGCCAGCTGCAAGTACCGCTCCATGCGCGCCGACGAGTGCTCCGGCCCCTGCCCCTCATACCCATGCGGCAGCAACATCACCAACCCCGACAGCAGCCCCCACTTGGCCTCGCCCGCGCAAAGAAATTGGTCGACGATCGTCTGCGCTCCATTCGCAAAGTCCCCGAACTGCGCCTCCCACAGCACCAGCGCCTCGGGAAAGTCGCGCGAATAACCATACTCATATCCGAGGCACGCAGCCTCCGACAGCATTGTGTTGTAAACCTGCCAGTGCCCTTGCTCCGCAGCCACATGGCTCAACGGCGACCACCGCACCTCGGTCTCCGTATCGATCAACACCGAATGCCGCTGATTGAACGTGCCCCGCTGCGTATCCTGCCCCGTCAGCCGCACCGGCGTCCCCGCCTTCAGCAGCGCCGCATACGCCAGCAATTCGGCAAAACCATAGTCGACAGGCCGCTTCCCGTTGCCCATCTCCGCGCGCTGCTCCAGCAGCTTCGCCACCTTGGGATGAACATGGAATCCCTCCGGCGCAGTCGTCAGCGCCGAAGCCAACGAGCTGATCTCGCCAGCATCAAGGCCCGTGACCGGATCGTCGTCCTCCGCCAGCGGCCCACCGGCATACTTATCCCAGTACTCCGGCAGCTCGTGCATCCGCTTGACGACGAACGCTCCCGGCTCATGAGCCTCATGCTTGGCGTCCGCTTCCTTAGCCCGCCTCTGATCTTCAAGCAGCTCATTCTGGACCGCCGCAACCTCAGCCGAAACATCCGCTCCCAGCTTCGCCGCATAGATCTTGTACAGCGGTGGATGGTCCTTGATCAGCGCATATCGCCGCGGCTGCGTCACCGTCGGGTCGTCCACCTCGCTGTGCCCGTGGCGACGATAGCCAATCAGATCGACGACCACATCGGACTCGAACGTATGCCGATAGTCCGCGGCCAGCGCGGCGATGCGCACCACCGCCTCCGGATCTTCGGCATTCACATGAAAGATAGGAATCGGCAGACGCTTGGCCAGATCGCTCGCAAAGCGCGAGCTGTTGGACTCCTCCGGGTTCGCCGTAAAGCCGAGCAGATTATTGACGATGACCTGAATCGTTCCGCCGACGCTATAGCCATCGAGCGTCGCCAGATTCAGCGTCTCGGCCCATATGCCCTGCCCTGCAAAGGCAGCGTCGCCGTGAACAATCATCGGCAGAATTTGATTCCTGCCATCGGAACCTATACGCTCCTGCCGCGCCCGCGCACGACCCATAATCACCGGGTCGACCGCCTCCAGGTGGCTGGGGTTCGAGGCCAGGTGCAACGAAACCGTCTTTCCCTTCGCCGTAACGAAATCGCCGGTCGCCCCCATGTGATACTTCACATCCCCGCCGCCCATCGTCGATCGCGGGTCAACATCCTCAAACTTGGCGAAGATCTCATGCGACTCGCGGCCGATGGTGTTCACCATCACGTTCAGCCGCCCGCGGTGACTCATCGCAAACACTGAGCGCGTAACCCCGTTCTCCGCAGCCGTCGTAAAGAGTTGGTCGAGGAATGGAATCAGCACCGTCAGGCCTTCCAGCGAAAACCTCTTCGTTCCCAGATATCGTTGCTGAATCACCTGCTCGAACAGGTCTGCACGAATCAGCCCGCTGAGAATGCGAGCCGTATCGACCGGCTCCGGCGCACGCTCCAGTCGCTCCTGAATCCAGGCGCGCTTCTCGGGCGAAGGAATGTGCATGAACTCCGCGCCAATCGTTCCGCAGTAGTAGCGGCGCGCCTCCTCCGCCTGCGACCCGTCCGGCGCCGGCGTCGGAAACGGCTCCGGCGGCAGATACTGCCCCAGCGGATCGAGCGACGCCTGCAAGTATCCCCAGCGGCGAAAGATGTCGAAGACACTCTCGCGGGAGTTAGGCGACGATAGTTCGGACGAAGGTTGTGAATCGGGCTTGATGGATGGCTGCGGCGCGGGCGACTTGATCGGCATAGCTGTCATAATGCTAGCTCTTTCCAGAAGCGCTTGCAGTTGTCGGGCGATATTCGACTACAACATCCAGCCATGGCCCGGCCTGCATAAGCGCGCGTACTTCATTCGCCTTCGCGGCTCAGCGCCTCATTGCGCTTTTCGATCACATCCATCGCATGCGGCTGGAGTTTCTCGAGCAGTTCCAGCAAACGAGCAGGCTGAAATGAATCAAGGTAGTGGTCCGCACCCCTGCAGTCTTCCCCACCGGGGCCGCGCACCACAATCACCGGCAATCCCGGCGCGCTCGCCTTCAGCTTGGCTATCACTTCGCTGCATTGAACATCCTGCAGGTTGGAATCCAGAACCACGCCGTTGATCGCCGGAAAGAGGGCGAAGGTGTCTAAGGCCTCCTGCCCGCTGTATGCGGTCACAACGTTGAACTTCGCGGTCTCAATGACCAGCTTGCGGGTCGAAATGCTGCCTGAGTGTTCACGGTCGATGACGAGAAAGCATGGACGAACCATGGCACTATTATCCATCGCACACTCGGCTACGCAAAGCCCTGTTCGCCGCAAAAGGGCTCTCCGCATGGTAGGCTGCGGGGCATGTCGAATCACCATAGCCATTCGCATCCAGACCACCTCCAGCACAGCCAAGCCGATCAACAGGATGCGAGCGAAACCGGTCCCATGCAGGCGCCCGCGCAGCCGCACGCCCATCCGGGCAATCATCATGCATGGGTCTCTCCCGACCATTTCGATCTCGCCCAGGCCGCGCTCGACGAGATGCGCGAGGCCGGCTTCCGCCCCGAGTTCGGCCCCGGCGTCGCCGAGCAGGTAAAGACGATTGAGACAGAGCTCAACAATCAACTATCTAAAACAACGTCGGCCGACGGCCTGCCCGACCTGCGCAACCTCGCCTGGTCCTCCATCGACAACGACACCTCCCGCGATCTCGACCAGATCGAAGTTGCCGAGCGCGTCGCCGATGGCATCCGTCTCCACGTTGCCATCGGCGACGTAGCGAGCGCGGTCGCGAAGGACTCGCCCATCGACGAGCACGCCCGCGCGCAGACCCAGACCATCTACACGGCCGTAAAAAACTTCCCCATGCTTCCGCTCGAGCTCTCCACCGGCATGACCTCGCTGAACGAGAACGGCGATCGCATGGCGGTGATGGTGAGCTTCACCGTAGCCGCGAACGGACAGATGAGCGACGAGCAGATCTCGCGCGCCTGGGTGCGTAACCGCGCGCAGCTTGCCTACTCGCGCGTAGGCCCGTGGCTGGAAGCCACCGCCAGCGCGCCCGATCAGGAGGCTGACAACGCCGGGGTGATCAGGCAGTTGCGCTCCGACAGCGCGCGCCAGGCCGAACAATTTGGCGACGCCGTCTTCGGAGGCAGCGACGCCGGTGCCACGTTCGCCGAGAATCTGGCCGAGCAGCTTCGCCTGCAGGACGAGGCAGCCGAGACTCTCCGCAAGGCGCGTGTACAAAACGGCGCGCTCGAATTCCATCGCGCCGAAGCCGAGCCGGTCGTCGTCGACGGGCGCGTCATCAGCGTGCATGATGTGACGCAGAACCGCGCGATGAACCTGATCGAAGACCTGATGGTCGCGGCGAACGGCGTGATGGCGCGCACGCTGCGTCGTGGCGGACGCTCCGGCCTGCAGCGCGTCGTGCGCGTGCCGCAGCGCTGGGATCGCATCGTCACGCTCGCCGCTCAGCACAACTGGGAGTTGCCGGCCAATCCTGATTCACAAGCGCTCAACCTCTTTCTGAAGCAACAACGCAGCACCGATCCCGATCACTACCCCGATCTCGCCGTCGCTGCCATCAAGCTGATGGGTCCCGGCGAGTACATGCTGATGCGCCCCGACGACGACCCCACCGGCCACTTCGGTCTCGCCGCGCGCGACTACACGCACTCCACCGCGCCTA
>Ga0208357_1002744_pt1 | contig 11376 bp, 14 predicted proteins | sample NGESurdeep092012_6_FD_184487 | JGI IMG/M metagenome (GOLD analysis project Ga0208357, IMG submission 184487) | Arctic peat soil microbial communities from Barrow, Alaska - NGEE Surface sample F52-2 deep-092012 (SPAdes) | ecosystem: Environmental > Terrestrial > Soil > Wetlands > Peat ... | reverse complement strand
GCTGAGCTGCTCCTCATGCTGTACGACCGGACCTCGATCGACACCCTGACGATCGACGGCGACCGGCGCCAGCTCGAACTTCTCCGCGACTGGGACCCGCGCGAGTAGGACGTGACGACGCGCCGCCTTGCCCGTCAGGACCCGTCCCCCTCGGTCAGGAAGAAGGCATCCTGGTACGGCCCGGGCGGGACCATCTACCGCCGCACGCAGCCGCGCCACGCGTAGCGGCGCTCGGCTGAGACGGCGGGCGGTGACGTTCGCCGGGGCCATCCCGGCGTACCGTGTCCGCATGGTTCGCTATCGGGTGCTGGTCTCGGGGCTCGTGCAGGGGGTGGCCTTCCGCGCTACGTGCCGCCGGACGGCCGAGCGGCAGGGCGTCAGCGGCTGGGTGCGGAACCTCCCCGACGGCAGCGTCGAGGCCGTCTTCGAAGGGTCCGCCGAGGCGGTCGACGCCCTGGTCGAATGGTCGCGCCATGGACCCCGCTTGGCCGAGGTGAAGGAGGTCCGCGTGCAGGCCGAACCGCCCGAGGGGATCAGCGGGTTCCAGATCAGGTAGCGGCCTTAGCCGTCGCCGAACGTGTGCTCGGCGAAGACCGCGCGTCCGATGCCGGGGTCGATGCCCCAGGAGGCGGCGAGCCGCTCGTGCACCTGCGGCCACGCCGCCAGCGAGTCGTCGTAGCTCATGGTCTGGCCGGCCACCACGGCGTCGAGGCGGGCGAAGCAGCGGTCCCAGCCTGCCCCGGTCAGCGCGGCCTGGTCGCGGTCGGTGAACGCGTGGGTGAAGGTGAGGACGCATCCCCCGCCGTCGGGCCGCAGCTCGAAGCGGAGCGTGCCGTCGCCCTGCCAGGTGCCGGTCAGCACGTGCGGCGGGTCGCTGTGGCTGATTTCAAGCTCGCCAGGGAACCAGCGGCTCAACTCGTCGGGCTCGGTCAGCGCGCGCCAGACCCGGTCGGCAGGCTGATCGTAGCGCCGCTCGAGGCGCAGCGTGGGGCCGCCGGAGAGGGTGAGCCCGCGAAAGCCCAGTCCGGCGATGAATGCCCGGCCGGGGGCGGGGTCGAGCCCGAAGCGGGCGGCGTAGCGCTCGTGCCGCTCCCCGACTGGCTGGTGGGCCTGTTCCTCGGACAGGTCCTGGCCGGCCAGCTGCGCGTCGAGCCGATCGAGGTAGCACTCCCATCCGGCGGCGGTCTGCGCGGCCGGGGCGGCGTCGTTGAGGACGTGGGTGAACTCGAGCGCGCAGCCGTCGCCCTTGGGCTGCAGCGTGAACCGGAACCGGTCGTTGCCGAACGTCCAACCGATCACGTGCGGCGGGTCGAGCTCGGTGATCTGCCCCTGCTGCCCTCCCAGCTCGAACTCGGCGCCCGGCGTGAGGGTCCAGTCGGCGGCGGCCGGCATCCAGCGGCGAACCTCGGCCGGCTCGGTGACGGCGCGCCAGACGCGCTCGACCGGGTGGCCGAGGTAGCGCTCGAACCGGAGCGCGGGGCGGCCGTCGATGGTCTGCAGGTCAGCGTTCATTCCGGATTCGCCTCCAGGTGGCGGGCAAGGGCGTCGAGCCGTTCGGACCAGAAGGCGCGATACGGTGCGAGCCAGGCATCGATCTCGGCCAGCGGCTCCGGGCACAGCCCGTACCAGCGTCGCTGGGCCTCATGGCGCACCGTGACCAGCCCCGCCTCCCGTAGCACGCGCAGGTGCTTGGACACCCCGGGCTGGCTCAGCCCGAGCTGGTCGACGAGCTCGCCGACCGGCCGCTCGCCGGCCCGCAGCAGGTCGAGCAGCTGGCGGCGGCGGGGATCGGCGAGGACCTCGAAGGCAGTGGCCATGTCATCGAGTATGCACTTCCGGTTATATAACTGTCAAGGAAAGTATGTTCTTCGGAGACCCGTCTGGTCCGCATCCGATCGGCCGCCGAGGCACCCGTATGATCGCGGTGAGGGGCCTGAGACCGCGCCACCCGGCGCCCGGATTCCTAGCGGAGCGAACATGCTCGAGGCAAGGCAGCCAAGGCACTGCCGGCACTGCTGGGGCAACTGCGGCGACTACTGCCTGCTCGACGACGGCACGTGCATCCACGGCTGGAACGGTCGTCGCCCTCGGATTACCGTGCGGGCGCTGCTGACCCGCCGATGGTGGAATCGGGTGTTCTGGGGCGAGTATGGGAGACACTGACGGCGCGGCTGGGCTCGCGAAAAAACCGATGGTGGTCACGCAGCCGGCCGCCTAGGGTGTGCACCGTGACGGACCCGATACAGCTGGAGTCCTTTGACGAAGACTCCTACTACCAGGATCCGCTCGGGCTCTTCGCCCGGCTGCGCGAGTCCCGGCCAGTCGCCCCGGTGCGCATGCCGGGCTACGGGCGGGCGTGGATCGTCACCCGCTACGCGGACGTGCGGACGGTCCTGACCGACCCCCGGCTGGCGAAGGACGTCCGCCGGCGGCCGGGCGGCGGCTGGTCCCGGCCGAGCGAGGCGACGGGCGTCTACGCGCACATGCTGCACGCCGACCCGCCTGACCACACCCGGCTGCGCCGCTTGGTGCAGAAGGCGTTCGCGCCTCGCCGCGCGGCGCTGCGACCACGGGCCGAGGAGATCGCCGCGGGCCTGCTGAACGAGATGGCGGCCGGCGGCGACGTCACCGACCTGCTCGACGCGTACGCCCGCCCGCTGCCGATCGCGGTGCTGTGCGAGCTGCTCGGCATCCCGGCGGCGGACTGCGGGTGGATTGAGGTCACGGTGGCCGCCTACGATGAGCGCGCGCAGCACGATCGCCTGGAGCGTGAGCTGGCCGCCTACTTCGCGGAGCTGATCGCCGTCAGGCGAGCCGAGCCCGGCGACGACCTGGTGTCGGCGCTCGTCGTCGCCTGCGGTGACGGCGACGCCGAGGAGGGGCTGTCCGGCGACGAGCTCCTGGCCACGATCTTCCTGCTGGTCATGGCGGGCTTCGACACGACCGTCAACCTGATCGCCTCCGGCACCCTGGCCCTGCTGACCCGCCCCGAGGAGCAGCCCCGGCTGCGGCGGCACCCGTCGCTGCTCACGGCGGCCGTCGAGGAGCTGCTCCGGTTCACGAGCCCGGTGAACCACGCGAACGACCGGTTCACGACCAAGGACGTGCCCGTCGGCGACGTGGTGATCCCGGCCGGGGAGTGGGTTCTGCCCGCGACCAGTTCCGCCAACCGGGACCCCGCCCAGTTCCCGACCCGGACCGCCTCGACCTCAACCGCGACACCAGCGGCCACGTCGCGTTCGGCCACGGGGTTCATCACTGCCTGGGCGCGCCCCTGGCCCGGATGGAGGCCGAGGTCGCCCTCGGCGCCCTGCTGGACCGCTTCCCGCGGATCTCGCTCGCGGTCCCCGAGCCGGAACTGCGCTGGCGTCCCGTCAGCCTGATGAACGGCCTGGAGTCCCTCCCGGTCCGCCTCACCTGACGCGGGCAACCGATGACCAGAACTTCTGGCAGTCTGGTGAGCCGAGTTTCTTACCCCAAGGAAGCGAGTCGCGCGGATGCCCGTTTCTGACAGCGCCTGGACCGTCGAGTGGTTCGGGACCACGACCTTCCGGGTCGCCCGGCCGGGACTCGACCTATTCTTCGACGGCTATCTTGACCGGGTGCCCGGCCTGGAGCCGGTCGGCCTGAGCGTCGCCGAGGTCACCAGGGCCGACTTCGTGTTCGTCAGCCACGCCCACTTCGACCACCTCTACGGCGTCGCCCCCATCGCCCGTTCGACCGGCGCCACCGTGGTCGCCTCCCCCGAGAGCGCCCGCATCCTGCGCCGGGACGGGGTTCCCGACGAGCAGCTGCTCATGGTCACCGGGGGCGAGACCGTGCGCTGCGGGCAGGGGGCGTCCGTCCGGGTGCTGCCCGCGCTGCACTCCTGCCTGTTCGCGGCGTCCGACCCCGACTCAGCGGTTGAGTGCCTTGGTGATCTCGGGATCAGCGCGCAGGACCGGCGGCACGCCGTCCGGAGCACGTTGTCCGGCGGCTTCGCGTGGGCGCCCGCTCCCGTCGCCGAGGCCATGACGATCATGCTTGACCACAGCTCGATGCACGACGGCGGCCAGCTCGCCTTCCTGCTGCAGACCGAGGACGGCTCAGCGCTGTTCAGCGGCAGCTCCGGCTACTGGCCCGGCATCTTCGCCGGCCTGGGACCCGATGCCGCCTTCCTCGCCCTGGCCGGACGGCCCAACGTGTCTGGCGAGCCCTACCAGGGGTCGTCGGCCCGCTTCATGCTGGAGCAGGTGGAGGCCCTGGTGCCGGGAAGGGTCAGCTTCTGCCACCACGACCCGCTGATACCGGGGATGCCGGGGACCGACGTCGCCGAGGCGGCCGCCCTGCTCGAGGCGCGCAAGCCCGGAGGCTACTGCGCGCTCGAATACGCGACGGCACTGCCGCTCTTCCCCTAGAGCCTGGTACAGGCGGGTCCGACGGCGGGCCGGAGGCCGAGAATGAACCGGGCGTCGCGGGTGTTGGCACCGACATGCAGACCTGGGAAGCCATCGAGTCACGCCGCAACGTGCGGTCCTTTTCCGATCTACCGATCCCGGCCCAGGATCTGGATCAGATCCTCGAGGCGGGCCGCCGGTCCCCGTCCTCACAGAACTGGCAACCGTGGGACTTCATCCTCGTCACCGATCGCGAGCAGCTGCGCGAACTGGCGAAGGTCTGGCAGGGAGCCGGCCACGTGGCCGGGTCAGCGGCGACGATCGTGGTCATCGGCCCGGCCGACGACAACGAATTCCACCGCGGCCAGTTCGACCTGGGACAGGCGACCATGGCCATGACGCTCGCGGCCACCGACCTGGGAATCGGCAGCTGCCACGCGGGCGTCGCCGACCTGCAGCTCGCCCGCGACCTGCTCGGCTTTCCCGCCGACCGCGACTGGGCCTTCCTCATCTCGCTCGGCTACCCGGCCGACCGGCCGCTCACGCCGATCAGAAATCCCAAGCGACGGCCGTTCGACGAGGTCGTGCACCGCGGCCGCTGGTAGGCCGCCGCACCAACGACCGGGCGCGGCCGGATTACCGGAACCTCACCTGGAGGACCGGAAACACCGGCAGTCCGTACCGCACCCTCCGCGGCAGGCGGCGAACCGCCCGGAGGGTAACGGGCACCACTCCCAGGGCGCGCGGCGGCACCAGGTCGGCAACCTCCGCGACGCCGGGGATCTTGCCGATCGCCGCGCGCTCCTGGGCGCTGAACACCCACGACCACAACTCCACTGCCTGATCACGTTCACGGCCGCGCGTCTTCCGCACGAGCTCGAGCATTTTCTCCGGCACCACGTCGAAGACCAGCAGCGAGCCGGGAAGCCGTTCGGCGATCGCCGCGATCAGCTCGTGAACCTCGGTGCACTGGAAGTACATGAGCAGCCCCTGCGCGGTGACCAGCACCGGCGCCGCCGGGTCGAGCTGGCCGAGCCAGTTCAGGTCGAGGGCCGACCCCGCCCAGCTGCTCTGCCGCGGTCCGTCCGGGAGAACCTGCCGGCGCAGGTCCAACGTCGTCTGAAGGTCGACCGTCAGCCAGCGCACGCGGCCGTTGTCCACCCGCCAGAACTGGGTCTCGAGGCCCTCGCCGAGCGCCACCACCGTGCCGGCCGGGTGCGTGCTCAGGAAGCGACGGACCGCGTCATCGAAGGTGGCCACCCGGACCGCATGCCAGGTGGCGCCCCGGGAGGAGTCCGTGAAGTCGTACTGAAGCCGGTCGCAGACCTCGACCGCGAGCGGGTCATCGAGCAGCGAACCAGCGGCGCGCGCGGCGGCGGCGCGTCGGCCGAGATTCCACAGCAGCGTCTCCGGCACTCCGGACAGATCAACGGCTATCGGTTCCATCCACGCGATCGTAACGGGCGCCGCTGATCTTGGCGCAGTGCGACCGTCCGGAGCCTTACGGCACGGGCACGCTCTCGGCCGCGCGGATACGCTGGGCGTCCTGGCCGGGCGGGACGCCGAACAGGCGGCGGTACTCCCGGCTGAACTGGGATGCGCTGTCATAGCCGACCGCGTGCGCGACTTCCGCGACGTCGCGGCCGCCGGAGACCAGCGCGAGCCGGGCCTGCTGGAGACGGACCGCCTTCTGGTACTGGATCGGGGTCATCCGGGTGACCGCCCGGAAGTGCCGGTGGAAGGTCGATTCGCTCATGTCGGCGAGCGCGGCGAGCTGCCCGATCCTGATCGAGTCGTCATGATGATCGCGGATCCACTGCACGGTCCGGGTGATGGGGGCGAGATTCCCGTCCGCCAGCCCGATCTGGCGGACGACTGCGCCCTGCGGCCCGGTCATCAGCCGCCAGAGCACCTCGCGCCGGTAGAGGGGCGCGAGGACCGGCACGTCCCGCGGAGCGTCGAGAAGGCCCGCCAGGCGCGCCAGCGCGTCCAGGAGGGGAGCGTCGGCGCCGGCAACCGCGATGCCGGGCGCGCGGGCAGAGGTGCCGCCGAGGGTGATTGCCGATTCCAGCAGGATGGCGGCGATCTCGGAGGGCTTGAGACGGAGACCGATCCCGAGGAAGGGGCGCTCGGCCGACGCCGCCGTCACCTGGCCGACGACGGGAAGATCGAGCTGGGAGACCAGGAACTCGCCGGCCGCGTAGTCGAACACCCGGTCGCCGGACATTGTGCGCTTGCGGCCCTGGATTACGAGCCCCATGGACGGCTCGGCGACGGCCGCGAGCGGCGCGGTCGGCGCGTCGGTCGCGGTGACCATCAGGCCTTCGATCGCGCTGGCCCCGTGGCTGTTGTGCGCATGATGGCCGATGAGCTCCCGCAGGGTCTCCAGTCCCGACATGGCACTCCCCCGTGGACGACACGCTCGGCTGCCACAGCCTCGTTGTCGATGGTAGTCGCAGCGGAGCGCACCTGCTTCCCTTCTAGCGTCAGGATTGACGGGATCGTGCATTCATCAGCCGGGAATGGGCTTGGTCGCGACTGGTCCGCCGGCCGATGATGGACAGGTAGAGCGCACAGGCTCGCTCCGTGCGGCCAGGTCGGCGTCACCGACCACTGCCAGTATCAGGCAGCAGGCTCCGCCGGATTCCGATGTGAAGGGGCGTCATGACGACCACGACCAATGCCGGGCAGATCACGATCGGCGGCGAGCTGAGCGTTCATCGCATCGGCTACGGGGCGATGAAGCTGACCGGCGACCAGGTGTGGGGGCCTTATCCCGACCACGACCATGCGATCCGGGTGCTGCGCGGTGTGGTCGAGGCCGGCATCAACCTAATCGACACCGCCGACGTGTACGGCCCGCACGAGAACGAGCTCCTGATCAAGGACGCGCTCCACCCCTATCCCGAAGGCCTGGTCATCGCCACCAAGGGCGGCTTCGTCAGGGGCGGGTACGACTACAGCACCCTCGACGCGGTCGGCAACCCGAACTACCTGCGGCAGAGCGCCCGGCTGAGCGCGCGCCGACTGGGCCTGGACGCCATCGACCTGTACTACCTGCACAGCGGGCGCGCGCTCGACGCGCCGTTCGAAGACCAGGTCGGCGTGCTGGCCGAGCTGCGCCAGGCTGGGCTCATCCGCCACGTCGGCCTGTCCAACGTCACCCTTGAGCAGCTGCGGGCGGCGCAGTCGATCGTGCCGATCGCGGCGGTGACGGCGCTTTACAACGTCACCGCGCGGGCGGGCGCGGACCTGCTGGCCGCGGCCGAGGCAGACCGGATCGTCTTCTCCCCGTGGCATCCGGTCACGATCACGGACGGTCCGCTCGCCGCGCGGGCCGCCTCGGTGCTGCCGCCGATCGCGGCGGCGCACGACGCCACGGTCCAGCAGATCGCGCTGGCCTGGCAGCTGCAGGGATCGCCGCAGGCCCTGCCGATCCCGGGTACGACCTCGCTCGCGCACCTGCACGAGAATCTCCGGGCGCAGTCGATCGTGCTCAGCGCGCAGGAGATGCGGGCCATCGATGACATCACCGCGGGTGGGAACGACGATGGGTCGTGAGCTAACGAGGTCCGTCGCCGCGCTAGAGGCTGCCCTGGGCCGGGGCGGGCAGCGGCTTTACGCCGGCCCGGCGCGCCGCCTCGTTCACGGTGGTCAGGTTCTTGTGCAGTTCCTCGAGGTCGCCGAGGCTCATCCCCAGCTTGGCCACGATCGACGGCGGAATGCGCAGCGCGTCTTCGCGCAGCGCGCGCCCTCGCGGGGTCAGGTCAACGCGCAACTGCCGCTCGTCCTGCGGGTCGCGGGTCCTGGTCACCAGGCCGGCCGCCTCGAGCCGCTTCAGCAGCGGCGACAGCGTGGGGCCGTCGAGCTGGAGCATCTCGATCAGGTCCTTGACCGGCAGCGGCGAGCGCCCCCACAGCGCCAGCATCACCAGGTACTGCGGATGAGTCAGGCCCATCGGCTCGAGCAGCGGACGGTAGACGCTGAGCACGCTGCGCGTGGCGATCGACAGGGCGAAGCACACCTGGCGCTCAAGGGCCAGCGGGTCGCCCGGTATCTCCTGGCCAGGCGCCCCGGCGGTGTCCGCTGTGATGTCCATCCCACTCATGGTAGCCCCGATCCGCGTCGGTCCAGAGGTCGCTGAAAACGATCGATCGTCAGCCGGTGTATCGGTTGACGATATACCGGATGCCGAACTAGCATGCCCGCATGATCGAAGAGGGCATCCCGCTGAGCGCGGACGCCGGCCGGAGACACCGGATCCCGACGCTGGTGCTCACGGTGGCACTGCTCGCCGGGTTCCTCGGCATTCTGCTGTTCCTGGCACTGGTGGTCGCACCGTGGGCGGCGGCAGCCGGCGGCTGCGGGGGCGGCTGACATGCGGGCGGCTGACGTGCGGGCACCTGCCCAGGCTGGTCGGGCATGGCTATGGGTGACGGTCGCGCTCACGGCTGGAGCGTTCGCGGTGGCGGTCGTGCTGGCGCCGCCGGCCTCCGCCGCTCCAGATCGAGGCCTCGGCTGGATGCTCTTCCTCGGCTCATCGGTGCACGTGGCCTCCACCGGGTGGTTCTACACGCTGGACGACATCCGGTCGTATGCGGCCAGCCGTCCCTGGCGCTTTCGCCGGGTGCCGATCGCTCTCGTGCTCGCGGGCGCGGCGACCGCGGCGCTGCTAACCCCGTCGGTTGTCAGCTGGCTGCTCCTGCCGTTCTTCGGATGGCAGTTTTTCCACTTCCAGAAGCAGAACCTGGGCATCGTCGCCCTCGCCGCATCGTCTGGCGGGACGCCGACGCTGCGGCCGGCCGAGCGCCGCGCGCTTGGCGCCTGCGGCGGAGCGGGCATCTGCGCGCTCCTGGCACATCCGGCGCTGCTTCAACTGCGGGTGGATCCCAGGCTGGAGCGGCTGTTTCCGCTATCCGCGGTGGCCTTCGGCCTGGCCGTCTGCGCGGGACTCGCGCTGCTCGCACGGCGGCCTCCCGGGGACAGGCCGGCCGGGTTCTGCGTCGCCTACCTGGTTGCGCTTCTCTTCTCCCTGCCGGTATTCGTCTTCGCCTCGCCGTATGCGGCCGTCGGCGGGATGACGATCGCCCACGGGCTGCAGTACCTGCTCCTGGTGGGGCTAGTCGCCGCGGGCGATCCGCGGGCCACGAGCCGGATGTTCCGGCTGGCGGCCCTGGGCAACATCGCCGTGGCGGGCGGGGCGGTTCTCGAGGCAACGTCCCACCTGCACGGCGCCGCCCCGGTCGGACGGCTGCTGTTCGGCGCCTACCTCGGCGCGGTCATGGCACACTTCGTGATCGACGCCGGGCTATGGCGGCTCAGCGATCCGTTCCCGCGGGCGTTCCTGGCCGAACGCGTCCCCTACCTTGTTCCTGCTGGCCTCATCCCCGGCGGTCGTGACCCGGACGGGCCCGGACTAGCGGCAAGGACGCAGACCACCGGCGGGTTGAGAGGGAGCGTCTCGGTGGCTAGATGGGTGAAGCCGGCGTCGTGCAGCTGGTTCTCGATTCCGCCGGCTGCGCGGCGGGACGTGGTCGCCGTGGCCCCGGGGCAGCGCGGCTGGGACGCGATGGCGATGCGGCCGCCCGGGACAAGTCGCCGTCGCAGCTCGGCCAGCCGCTCGGCCGGCGCCGACCAGAACCCGAGGGAGTTGACGGCGAGGATCGTGTCGAACGGTCCGTCGAGGGCTGGCGGAAGGTGATCGACCGACACGTTGACCAGGGTGACCCGGCCGGCCCTGATGGCTGCGGCGTTGCGCTTGGACGCGTGCCGTAGCATCACCTCGGAATGGTCGACGCCGTATACGTGACCGGCCCCGGCGCGGGCGAGTTCGGCGATCGCGACCCCGGGGCCGAAGCCGATCTCAAGGACGCGGTCGGCCGGATCCACGTCGAGCAGTGAGACCGCCCAGCGGCTGCGCTGCCGGTTGGACGGGCGGTGGGCCATCTCCCACGCGGTCACCCGCCCGGCCGCGCCCCGAGGGTGATGAGCCTGGCCGATGACGTCGCGGTCCAGCACCCGCACGGCGGCGATCGCGGCCCGCGGGATCCAGTACTCGGCCGCCGCCGTCATCGCACGCCTCGCTGCCCGTGGAATGCTTGCCTCATGTCGTGTTCTCATGGCAGGCAGCCAATGCCCTCAAGCGCACCTGAAGTCAAGCCGCCCGGCGAACTGCTGACAATCGGCGAACTGGCCCGGCGAACCGGCGTCGCCGCCTCGGCCCTGCGCTACTACGAGGAAGTCGGATTGCTTCCGGCGCCGGCCAGAGTCTCCGGGCAGCGCCGCTATCCGGAATCGGCGGTGACGATCGTCGCCGTCATCCGGCTGCATAGCGACGCCGGGTTCACCCTCGCCGAGCAGAGGGCCCTGATGGCACCCGGCGACGACGCGCCCGACTGGCGCGAGCTCGCGCAGCGCAAGCTCGCGGAACTCGATGAGCAGATCGCCCGCGCGCAGGCCGCCCGTGAAGCCATCAGTCACGGGCTGCGCTGCCCCCGTCGGGACGCGGCCCAACGCCCCGACTTCCACGCCATCTGCCCTGACTTCCAGGCCCGCATCACCACCCGGCGCGCCGGCCAGCCGGCGTCGCAATCCCGCCGCACCAGCACGTCGCCGGGTCCGCGCTAGGTCGCCAGGAACGATCGCCGCCGGACGACGAAGGTGACGGCAGGCAGCGTCGCAGTGAGAGCGGCGGCGACGAGGAAGCCAAGCCGCCAGCCGCCGATCTGGACGGCCAGTCCCGTCAGCGGGGCGGCCACGGCGATGCCGGCCGCGCTGGCCGAGTTCATCCAGGTGTTGGCCTGGGTGTAGACGCGCGGGTCGGTGGTGCGCTGGAGCAGGACGGCGGATGGGATCAGAATCGGCGCGATCGCTCCTCCCACCACCGCGTAGCCGATGAACATCGCCGGCAGGTCCGGCACGATGCTCAAGCCTGCCGTTCCGAGCACGAGGAGACTCGAGACGACGAGGATGACCGTCACCGGCTGCCACCGCCCCGCTC
>Ga0208357_1002743_pt1 | contig 11382 bp, 10 predicted proteins | sample NGESurdeep092012_6_FD_184487 | JGI IMG/M metagenome (GOLD analysis project Ga0208357, IMG submission 184487) | Arctic peat soil microbial communities from Barrow, Alaska - NGEE Surface sample F52-2 deep-092012 (SPAdes) | ecosystem: Environmental > Terrestrial > Soil > Wetlands > Peat ... | reverse complement strand
CAAAAATAAACTTGATAACCAATAATTTTAGAGGCGATTGGAACTATAAAATTATCCCATAAAATGTATTAGTTATTCCTTAACAAACCCTAAGTATTTAATCCAATGAAAAAATAATTTGAACCTAAAAAAATAATTTTATGAAAAAGAATTATATATCAAATTCTTCAGAATCGGTAAGGATGTTTAAGAGTAATTTCCTGGAATCATTTTCAAAAGTCCATTTTGCAGTTCCTTTAATAATTTATGTGCCGCTTATCGGCTATTTAATTTACAAATCCTTTGCACAACAGATTACCGTTTTCAATTTTTTTATATACTTTATAATAGGATTATTTGTGTGGACAATCACCGAATATTTGCTTCATCGTTTTATATTTCATTATCAACCAACTTCGAAATTTGGGCTCAGATTACATTTTATTTTCCATGGAGTACATCATGATTATCCAAAAGATGCCAAACGACTTGTGCTGCCTCCATCTGCAAGTATTCCTTTAGCCATTTTATTTTACTTTTTATTTTCCCTTGTAATTAAGAATAGCACTTTTCTTTTTGCTTTTTATTCAGGATTTATTAGTGGCTATTTATGTTATGATATGTTGCACTATGCCATACATCATGCCAATCCCAAAAGCAGTATTATGAAAAAAATTAAACAACACCACATGTTACATCATTATTCAGACGATACAAAGGGGTATGGTGTCAGCTCTGGTCTTTGGGATTTCATATTCAAATCGGGCTTTATCAGGAATAAATAAAATGAGTCAAACAGGTTCTTCGTTTAAAAGATTTTCTATTTCTAATTTAGTAACCATTTTAGTTGTTTCTGCATTATACCTGCTTCTTTCTTCAATCTTAATTGGTTTTAAAATGGAGCAGTTGGTATTGGTGACTATTTTTTGTATCCTTTATTTTGCTTCATCTGTCAGCAGGAAATTCATACTCGGATTCTCCATATTTATAGTGTACTGGATTATATTCGATTATATGAAGGCCTTTCCAAATTACAAGTTTAACAACGTTCATATTGGCGACCTCTACCTATTTGAGAAACATTTATTTGGTATAAAATATGGCAATACCATTCTAACTCCCAATGAATTCTGGCTACAAAATCAAAAACCATTTCTGAATGCCATCAGTGGTTTTTTTTATTTATGCTGGGTGCCGGTCCCTCTTTTATTTGCAGCATATTTATTCTTTAAAAATCGTGAAGAGTTTTTAAAATTCTCGTTGACTTTTTTTTGGGTAAATATTCTGGGGTTTATTATTTATTATATCTATCCTGCTGCGCCGCCCTGGTATATCCAACACTTTGGTAATATATTTTACTCCCATACTTCAGGAAGTGATGCGGGGCTGCAAAGATTTGACGACATGTTTCATGTAAAAATATTTCAATCTTTATATGCACAAGGTTCCAATGTTTTTGCTGCAATGCCCTCGTTACATTCGGCTTATCCGGTTATTTTGTTATATTACGGATTGAGAAATAAATTAGGGATGATCAATATAATTTTCGCATTAATAATGGTAGGTATTTGGTTTTCCGCCGTTTACAACAGTCATCATTATGTAATAGATATCTTTGCTGGTTTGGGATGTGCTCTTATAGCCATTATTTCTTTTAACTGGTTTTTGAAAAATGTAAAATGGGCTGATAACTTATTGAAAAAATATATCAAAGTCCTGGAATAATTTTTAATTATCAGTATTACTCTGATTAGTTTAAATAGCATAAAGAAAAGTTATGTATGATATTTGTTGCATAGGGCATCTTACTTTAGATAAAGTGGTCACTACAAGAAAGTCCCTGAATATGGCGGGGGGCACTTCTTTTTATTTTTCTAACGCTATCCGAAATATGGATGTATCCTATATTTTGATCACTTCTCTTGCTGAAAAGGAAATGAATTTTGTTGCGAATTTGCGCGCTAAAGGTGTTGAAGTAAATGCTTTTTATGGTTCGAATACAGTTTACTTCGAAAATATATACTCTCACAATTTGGATCACCGTATTCAAAAAGTATTACAAACCGCAGATGCCTTTACCCATGAACAAGTGAATCAAATTGAAGCATCTGTTTTTCATTTAGGGCCGCTACTTGCTGATGATATACCACTTGAATTAATAAAAAACTTATCAAAAAAGGGAAAAGTATCATTAGATGTGCAAGGTTATCTGCGCAAAGTTCAAAACCAGGACGTATATGCCATTGATTGGAAGGATAAAAGGGAAGGACTTCCTTATGTGGATATTTTAAAAGCCAGTGGATCTGAAATGGAGATGCTGACAGGGTTTAAAGATATTCGTAAAGGAGCTAAAACGCTGAGTGATTGGGGAGCTAAAGAAGTGGTGATCACTCTTGGAAGTAAGGGATCTGTAATTTATGCTGATACTGTTTTCTACGATATTCCTGCTTATGTTCCATCTACTGAAGTGGATACTACGGGATGTGGCGATACTTATATGGCCGGGTATTTATATCAACGAATAAAAAATGCTACTATACAGGAGGCAGGAGAATTTGGCGCTGCCATGGCGAGTTTGAAAATTGAAGCATCCGGTCCGTTTATCGGTAGTGAAGAAGATGTATTAGCATTATTAGCCAATAGAAAAAATATTGAAGTTGTTTGAAATGAAATTTCTATTGTTAGTACTTTCTTTTATTTTTTTGCTTTTATTGAATACATCATAGGTAATCTATTTTCAAGTCCTTTAATGCGATACTTACCATCAGTTCCTTCTACTATGTTATTAAAACAATTGTAATACGAAAAAGGATATTCCTTGAATTCGGTTACTTGGAAATCATATTTTAATAAACAACTGAACAATTCGTCAAAGCTATGATTCCATCCATATTCTACAGATGAAACGGGTGCGTTCCTGTCCCCATAAGTTCCATTAGAGAATGTTTCTATTACTTCATCATTAAAGTAAGAATATTTAAGATGAGTGAAATTATCATCCATCATCCACATTACAGGATGAAATTCAACTATAAAAAAAGTGCCCCCGGGTTTTAAAAAGTGATGGATTACTGCCGCCCATTTATCCAGATCCGGCAACCATCCAATGACGCCATAACTCGTAAAAACAATATCAAATTTGCTCTTCAGCTTTTCAGGGAGATCATATACATCAGAACAAATGAAATCGGCGGCCACATTCATTTCTTTAGCAAGATCTTTAGCAACGTCAATCGCTTCATCCGAAAAATCTATTCCGGTAACTATGGCTCCTTCCTTTGCCCAGCTAATGGCATCCATACCAAAATGACATTGCAGATGCAACAGCGATTTCCCTTTTACATTTCCCAATGCTTTCAATTCAATTTCATTTAGGGAAGTTTTGCCTCCTTTGAATGAAGGCACATCATAAAATCCAGAATTAACGTGTATGGATACACGTTTATCCCATAATTGTTTGTTTGCTGTAAAATAATCTTTGTAATCAGCCATAGATTTTTAATTTTAATGCATGCGTATCTCCTGCTAAATTTAGCTTTCAAAAATAAATTAATGGCAGAAGGAAATCGTCAATTATTTTTTGATCTGATTTTTTTTGAAGGTTGAGAAAAAGCATAAAAAAAGAGAGCCATTTTTACGACTCTCCTTTTTTATAATGATATTAAATCTAAAATCAATTTTATCCTAAAGCGACTCTTTTAAATGATAGTACTTTTAAATCCGGGTCTAAAGTTTTCAGGTAATCACCTACTGATTTGTTGCTGTCTTTTACAAACGCCTGTGCAATTAAAGTGCTCTCCTTAAAAAATTTATTGACCTTTCCTGCGGCAATTTTTTCAGCCATTTCAGCGGGTTTGCCTTCTGCCTTTATCTGTTCTATAGCAATGTTTCTTTCGCGCTCAATAGTTTCTGTGGGCACTTCAGATTGATCAACAGCAATAGGATTCATAGCTGCGATCTGCATCGCTACATCTTTTCCGGCTTCTTCATTTTCTTTGTTGAAACCAACCAATACACCCATGCGGTAGGAGCCATGAATGTAAGCGGCTACATAAGGAGCTTCTACTTTTTCAAACTTAGAAACACTAATTTTTTCACCGATTTTGGCTATCTGTTCGTTTAGCTTGTCAGCAATGGTTTCATTACCGAGTTTTACTTTATTCAACTCTTCAACGTTATTTACTTTATTAGTAATCGCAGCATCCATAATAGATTTTGCAAAAGCAATATATTCAGCATTTTTGCTTACAAAATCTGTTTCGCAACTTACATTTATAATGTAGCCAATTTTGTTATCATTGGTTGTTTTAGCGATTACCACACCTTCTTTCGCCTCACGATCGCCACGAAGTGCGGCTACCTTTTGTCCTTTTTTTCTTAAATAATCTATAGCTGCTTCAAAATCGCCATCGGATTCTATTAATGCTTTGCGGCAATCCATCATGCCTGCACCGGTTTGCTGCCGCAATTTATTAATTTCTGCAGCAGTTATTGTTGTTGTTACACTCATAATTTTTTTATGTTTAATACAACAGTTGAATCCGATTAATTATTTAATTGCATCCAACTGTATTGAATTATCGAAATATCCTTTTTCACATTATGCAATTATCTGCGTGCTCCGCCCGGACCTCTATTTCCAGCTTGTCCTGAACCTGCAACTCTACGTTTCTGAGGACCTGCAGCGCCACGCCCTTTTCCTCCGGCAGGGGATCCACTTCCTCTGTGCCTTTCTTTGCTTTCGTCTGTGCCTTCATCAAATTTTATATCGCGTGTATTCGTTTCTTCAGTTTCTTCAGTTTCTTCTTCTTTTTCTGCTTGTCTTTCTGCTAATCCTTCTGCAATAGCAGCTACTATATAATTAGTAATAATAGCAATGGATTTGGTTGCGTCGTCGTTGGAAGGTATTGAAAACTCTACTTTATTAGGATCGCAATTGGTATCTACCATTCCAAAAGTAGTAATGTTAAGACGTTTTGCTTCTGAAAGCGCAATGTGTTCGTGACCTATATCCACTAAAAATAATGCTGCCGGAACGCGGCTAATTGCTGCAATACCCCCTAAAACTTTCTCCATCTTATCCCTGTCACGGGTTAATGTAAGACGTTCTTTTTTAGTGATGCTGTCGAGTGTGCCGTCATTCAGCATTTTTTCAATGCTTTGCATTTTTTTCACACTTTTACGAACTGTGTTGAAGTTAGTAAGCATACCCCCGAGCCATCGCTCTGTAACGAAAGGCATATTTACTCTTTTAGCAGCTTCTGTTACAATTTCTTTAGCTTGCTTTTTAGTAGCTACAAACATAATTTTTTTACCACTTTTGGCAATTGATTTCATGGCTGCTGCTGCTTCTTCAAGGCCTTCAACTGTTTTGTTGAGGTCTATAATATGAATACCTTTTTTTTCTGCAAAAATGTAAGGCAACATTTTGGGGTTCCACTTCTTTTTTAGATGGCCAAAGTGTACGCCTGCTTCTAAAAGCTCCTGTTGTAAAGAAGTATTATTTTCCATTTATTTTGTATTAAGGGTTTTTTAAATAGTATCAAGTAGTAAGCCGCAAGTAGTAAGAAAGCATCTGCATCCATCTTGCATCTTGTTTTATCTCTTACTGAACTGGAAGCTCTTTCTTGCTTTTTTCTTACCTGGTTTTTTACGCTCTACAGAACGTGAATCCCGGGTGAGCAAACCTGCCGCTTTTAAAGCAGGCCTGTATTCAGGATTTACCTGCAAAAGTGCACGGGAAATACCTAATTTTACAGCTTCCGCCTGGCCTTTTACCCCGCCGCCGGTTGCATTTACACTTATATCGAATTTATCAGCCGATTCAATAGTTTTTAAGGGCGCTTCTACCTGGTTTTGGAGATAGATAAGGGGGAAATAGGTTTTGTAATCTTTTCCATTAATAGTGATGTTACCACTTCCCTTCGTAAGAAAGACTCGGGTTACTGCTTCTTTTCTACGGCCTACGGCATTTTTTTGTTTTTCCATTTTTTTGTTTTTATCCTTTCCACGTCAGGAGCTGGAGTTAGAATTTTAAAGTTTGTGGGTTTTGTGCTGTATGTGGGTGTTCTGAACCTGCATAAACGAATAATTTTTTATACATTTTGCGTCCCAGGCGATTCTTAGGCAACATGCCTTTTACGGCTCTTTCGATGATTACATCTGGCCGGCGTTTAAGAAGATCGCCTGCGGCTTCTTCTTTTTTACCCCCGGGGTAACCACTATAATTAATGTAATTTTTGTCTTCTAATTTTTTACCGGTAAATCTTAACTTATCGCAATTAGTAACGATCACATAATCTCCGCAATCTACGTGAGGAGTGAAGTAGGCTTTGTTCTTTCCGCGAAGAACAGACGCAATTTTTGCGCACATGCGGCCTACGGTTTGATTAGTACCGTCAACAACGTACCAGTTACGCTGCACGGTAGCCTCGTTTGCATGCTTTGTTGTGAAATGTAATTTGCTCATTTTTGTTTTTTTTTGATTCCGATGTTTAGCATCAAAATCTGTTGAAATTAATATGCCGCTATCCCGGCATTTTTTAAGGAGTGCGAAGGTAAGGTGAATCAGGTTGAAAAAAAGTCAAATTAATAAAGATTTTTTAAGATGCCTTTATAACTCATTGATTATCTATGAAAAATTTGCATTAAAATATTCTTGGCAAGTATTTTAGTGAATGAATTAAGAAGAATTACTGGCTGCTTGGCTTTTTTTAAAATTAGCTTACACCGGTTTTATATTTGTTGATCAGATGCAATATTCCTATATCCACTCATGAATGAATGTATTCTGCAGATAAAGAAGGGAATACTACTTTGGATAAATAGCACTATTTTTTATGACCAAAATTTGTTTTCATATCCTGCAATTCCTTGATGATTCCTTCTGCCACCTGCAGGTCCCTCGAAAAAAATCCGGCATCGGTATCAGATAAAGAATTGTAATATTCAACCTGCTGCTGGCAATCGCGAATAACATCATTGGCAATCAGATCTCCTTTTTTATTATCTCCTGCCAGGTAATATGCATAAGCATATTGGAGGGAAGTGATATCATGCATGTTTCCTGTAGAAACCATCCCATACGGAAAAGATGAAGGGGTCATCATTTTGTAGCCATAGTCCAATACCCGAAGGGCACTGTCTCTTTTTTGGGTTAATGCCAGAACATTGCCAAACGAAGAATATGCCCGCCGCATAGTTATTAATGATCTTCTGCTATTCTCGTCAAAATAGATGTTTTGGTATTGGGCTCCACCAAAATAGAAATTTGACATTAGATTTTTATAACCAGCATTTATATTGAAGGCGTCAGCTCCATTTGGATCCGTTTGCTTAAGAGGCTCTAACCTGTAAGTCATCCCCTCATTCTGTAGGAAATTGTTTAACCCCAATCCCTGAGGCTGTGTGAAATATATGGGTCGTTTCCAGTTATTGGCGGCAATAATGTTGAGTACCATCAGGTCATTTTTATACAATGTATTTCCCGGCACAGTAAAATTAAGACGGTCCATTATTCTCGCGCTATCTTTTGGATCTACGGTGCCATTGCCAAGAACAGTCTCTTTATCAACAGGTATGTAAAAGTTGTGTGTAGGAAAATAATTAAGGCTATCGCCCGCTTGAGTTGCCAGGCGGTCATTATCGTTTGCCATAAAAGCCATGGCATCATTTAGGTTCATTACACTGTCCTTGGAAACTATACCGCCCTGGTCGTAATAAGGAATATAATTGCGATTGTCACCCACATATTTTTCGTGCGACCAACTTACAGAAATGGGGTCGCTTTTATTAATTTTTCTGCGTAATTGATCAATCATCCAGTCAGTGCCTAAGAGAGTTGTAACAATAACACGGACATCAGGCCGGATATTTTCAACTTCCTGGGCGTACCAAAGCGGGTAAGTATCATTATCGCCACCTGTAAACAATATCGCATTAGGTGCGCAGGAATTCAGGTAATCAGCTGCGACGTCTCTTGCCAATGTTTTCCTTGAACGGTCATGGGCTTTCCATTCCTGGCAAGCCATAAGTAAGGGTACAGCGATAAGGCAAATGGCGCTGGCTATTATTGAAGAATTAATTGAGCTTAATTTTTTCTTTAAAAGATCATATATATACAATACTCCCAATCCGATCCAAATGGAAAATGCATAAAAAGAGCCTACATACGAATAATCTCTTTCCCTTGGCTGTGGGCCGGCCTGGTTTAGATAAAGTATAATAGCGATACCTGTAAAAAAATACAAAATGAACATTACAGCCGCGTCTTTGCGATCTTTTTTCCATTGAAAAGAGAGCCCAAGCAGGCCAAGTATGAAAGGCACGAAGAATAAAGTAGTATGTGCTTTGTTATTCTTGAGTGAATCAGGCATCTTGCTTTGATCACCCAAACGCCAATTATCGATGGGAGCAATTCCTGATATCCAGTTCCCGTCCCGTGGATTTCCTGTGCCCTGAAGGTCATTCTGCCTGCCGGCAAAGTTCCACATGAAGTATCGCCAATACATCCAGTTAAACTGGTAACCCATCAACCATTTGATATTGTCTTGCGTACTGGGAGGTTCAGTACCATCTAATCCCAACCATTGCTTGTAAAAATCCACATGGCCCTGCGAATTATCGGTATCCCATACCCTGGGGAAATAATGGATATCTGCAGGATCGTATTGGTAGCCTATTTTCTTTCCTATCACTTCATATTTTCCTGTGTGTTCATTTTTTTCATAAATGTTTCCCTCATTTTTAGTGCCAATAGGCTGTGCTGTAAAATCAGCCCCTTTGAAAATAGGCCATTCCCCGTATTGAGACCTGTCGAGATAAGAAACAAGATCTATGGGGTTAGTAACATTTTGCATATTAATTGCAGGGTCAGCATTTGCTCTGATCATAATAACCCCATAGGTAGAATAACCAATCATGATAAATGTAAAACAAAGTATACCCAATTCAACGAGGTGATATTTCTTTTTTGTAGCCCAACGTAATCCTATAATGATCGCCACTGCAAACAGTGCCAGGCAGAAAAACATACCGGAATTGAATGGTAGTCCCATTCCGTTTACAAATAAAAGTTCAAACCATCCGATTATTTTCACCATGTCCTGTATAATCAAAATTTGTACTACTCCCGTTAATAAGCAAGCCAAAAGAAAAGCTAGTATTACTCCTTTTCGCGAATAATCATACCTGCGGAAATAATAAGTCATAACAATAGCCGGAATGCTCAACAAGCTTAATAAATGCACTCCGATTGACAAACCCATCAGGTATGCCACCAGGACAATCCATTTATCAGCGTAGCGGTTGTCTGCCTGTTCTTCCCATTTAAGCATAGCCCAAAAAGCTGAAGAAATAAAAAGAGGTGATACACCAAAAACTATTCCCTCCACAGCAGAGAACCAAAAAGAATCAGAAAAAGTAAATGCAAGCGCACCTACAGCCCCGGCGCCAATTATAAGAATGGTTTTCTCGAGATTAATTGCTTCCTCCTTTTTTACCAACATTTTTTTTGCAAAATGCGTGATCGTCCAAAACAGGAAAAGAATGGTGAATCCGCTACTCAAAGAAGAAAGCAGGTTAACATCCACAGCAGCATGGAGATTGGCTGTTGAAGCATCCAGATTGCCGCTGAAAAGAATGATGAACAAACGGCCGAGTAAAATAAAAAGAGGCGCACCGGGCGGATGTGATATCTGCAATTTATACGCGCAGGAAATAAACTCCCCACAATCCCAAAAGCTTACACTTGCTTCACGTGTTATAATAAATACTGTGCATGCAATTGCACAAATAATCCATCCCGCGATATTATTGACTTTTTTAAAGTTCATACGAAAAATTTACTATAAATGTATTGATATTTTAAGATTTCCGTTTGTTTCTATTTTAAATTATTGCAAGCCCAAAAATCATCAATTTTCTTTTCTCCTCCCAAAATTATACACTCAATTACTTTTACATTTATATTTGCCTAAAAATATCTCTGATGGATAATACTCAACCTGTAGGCAAATATTGGATCATCTTTGTAATATCTATGATCGTACAACTTGTTTTTTTTATTTGGATACGCGAATATTTCTGGCTGATACTCCCGTGGGTGATTACTTCTTTCAGTAAAGCAATGAGACTTATTTAATTTCTTATTTACTTAGCTGCCAATACTTCTTCAAGCTTATTATGAAGATCACTTCCTCTTAATTCTGTTCCGATTATTTTTCCTTGCGGGTCTATTAACACATTAAAAGGGATAGCTTCCACATGATACAAGATAGCTGCCTGGCTATTCCAATATTTTAAATCGCTTATTTGTTTCCATACCAGGCCGTCATCTTTTATTGCTTTGAGCCACGCTTTTTTATCCTGGTCGAGGGATACCCCGAGCACCGTAAAATTTTTATCTTTAAATTGTTTGTAATTCGCTACCACATTAGGATTCTCCTGTCTGCACGGACCACACCAGCTAGCCCAGAAATCGAGTAGCACATATTTACCCCTTAGCGAGCTTAGCATAAATGGTTTACCATCTACGTCGGGCAAAGTAAAATCGGGAGCCATTTGCCCAACCGCAATATCACTGTTTTGCGATTTATTATCCTGGGCAGCCACATATTGGTCAAATTGCTTTGCCATATCGGAAACGGAGGAATTCTTTGGGAATCTTTTAGTAAGAGTAGTCATTACGGTTTTGATAGTATCCATACTTACATCCTGTGTATAGCCCAGTGCAAATAATGCATTTATTGGGCTCGTGGCGGTATCAATGTAATTGACTAAAAAAAGATTGTACCATTCATTGCTAATGTTGAAATTGTTATCAGCGATGAAAGCCAGGGAGTCATTTTTTTGTTGCTGATAATCTTTTCTTGCCTGTGCTTCCTTCATAAGATTTGATTGAATAGAATCAAGGGTCAATATAAAAGAGGTAAGAGAAGTGTTGGCAGGTGTATAAAATTTAGTTGAGGTCAAAACAGTATCATTAGCATTTGCCGAAAAATTAATATCATCTTTATCATTTATAAATATGTAACCGGCATTTTTTTCAAACCTGATGCGATATAAACCTTCCTCAGCTGAATTGGCTTTTACCACAAACTTCCCGTTTTTCATTTCAGTTGAATCCAATACATGAGGCGGTTGCTGATTAAAAAATAATTGCTCTAAAAATACTTTTTGATCGGGTGCATTTTGCAGGTCGCCATTTACCGTAAACAAACCATTTTGATGATTGGACCTACAGGAAAATAAAAAAAGTACAATTAAGAAAAAGAATATTTTTTTCATGATATTAAATTATAGATTTTTAATGACTATCCGCTTTTAAGTGCAAGGTGCATACCAAGGATATGAAGTTGCTATGTTTAGAAAGCTATGAAACAAATCTTTACCCTGCTTTCTCCG
>Ga0208357_1002742_pt1 | contig 11386 bp, 12 predicted proteins | sample NGESurdeep092012_6_FD_184487 | JGI IMG/M metagenome (GOLD analysis project Ga0208357, IMG submission 184487) | Arctic peat soil microbial communities from Barrow, Alaska - NGEE Surface sample F52-2 deep-092012 (SPAdes) | ecosystem: Environmental > Terrestrial > Soil > Wetlands > Peat ... | reverse complement strand
CGACGTTGATTATATCGACCGCAATGGCGCCTGCCGCCGGCATGGCGGCGAGTTCAGCCAGCATTTCCTCGCACAGGGCGCACCCCGGGCGTGAGTACAGCAGGAAGCGCATCGGTCAGTGGTGCGGAAGCTCGCCGCCGCCATAGGATTTTACCGAGTGAGCGATGAACTCCACGGTCTGCGCGGGAACCTCGCCGACCGCGGTCACTTGATGGCCCTGCACCACGGTGGAGAAAGCGAATCCTGAGCCCACCCGCGCAAGGCCCTGCATCGGCGCATCGGTGTGGGCGCCGGGCGCGGCCGCACCGGGGGTAGCCGCAGCCGACGCGGATGCTGCGCCGGGCCCAGACGCCGCGCCGGGGGTGGCGTCCACGGCGGACGCCGTTGCGCCGCCGGGTCCCGTGTCAGGGCGCGCCTCGACGAACACGGACACAGTCGCCAGGCCGTCCGAATACACCAGGTGGCTGGCGGGCACGGTCCCTCCACCGAGAGTCTGTGAACCGGTCACCGTCAGGTGAAACCCCGGCGGCAATTCCCTGGCGCGGTAGGCCGCGAGTGCCGCGGGCGCGGCATTGTGCGAAGGCCCCTGGCGCACCCACCGCATGCCTTCGGTACTAGCCGCAGGCGCCAGATCGCTGTCCGGAATGCTCTCCGGCATCTCCAGGCGCGCGAACAGAATCTGTTCTATAACCTGGCCACGCGAGTCGCAGAGCTGCGTCTTGAGCGGCATCGCGGTCTTCTCATCGAGCCACAGACGGTAGCCGAACCTGAATTGATCTTTCGGATCGACGGAAATCACGCGAGCCGCCCGGCCAAGAACCCGCGTCGAGGGCAATGATTCGAGACGATAGAACTCGTTCGTGTCCGAGCCGAACTGCGGCAACGACCCCAAAAATGGGCCGTGATCCTGTCGCGGCTCGACCAGGATCGTGTGTTGATCGGGCAAATAACAGGTCAATTCATCGTTATTGCGCACGAACTCGCGGCCCGAGCCGTCGAGCGACTGCAACCTTTCGGTCACGCGCCCGGCCCGCACCCGGTGCACGATGCGCATGGTCTCGACCTTACCCTCACTCAAATGAAAGAACGTGCCGTCGTAATTGCGGGTCGCCAACGCGTGATTCATTCTCTCGAGCCACGCGCGCGGATCATCCGCGCCGAACGAGTTCTGCGGCAGAGCACTCAGCACTGCGCCGATCACGGCGCAAGAAATCAACCAAGGAGTGCCACGACGCAGCAACCTCGTCATGGCGCAATGTGCGCAGCCTGCGTTGCAGGAGGGGGTTGCGCAACGGGAACGTTGATCGCAGGGGTCGGTGCATCGTCCTCGATCAGCAAGTCCGCCAGCACACCGCGCTGACCGAGCCCGAACGAGTACTTACTGTGCGCGAACACGTAATTAGTCAAGCGAGCCGGCGGCAACGCGGTCGGCGACTCAGGCATGGAGGCCGGGACCGTATAAGAAAGAGCCTCGTGGTTCTGCCCGACCGCCACCTTCTGCATGGGGCTCACCACGTTCTGCGCCGTGATCGCCAGAGTCATCGGCAAACCGGGGGCCACCGCCCGCTGTTGCAGGGCGACCACCGCAACGGCGGCCACACCGGCGGCCACCGCCGCTCCCGCCAACGGCCGCCACCAGCGCGGCGGCTTGGCCTGCACGCCATGGCCATTGGCCGGAACCGGCTCGCCGTCGATGGCGTGATTCACCCGGCCGGCGAAGCCCCGGGTCAAATAGGCACGGCTCGGCCCGCGCAGCGCCTCGCCGATCAGGGCGTACCGTCCGAAGCTTTCGCGCAGCTCGCCATCGCGGGTGAGTCGCTTCAACAAGAGCTCGGTCTCTGAGTTCGGCAATTCTCCGTCGAGAAACGCCGAAACTTGTTCACGAATTTGTTCGCTCATGTGTCCTCAGGCCGGCCAAGGCCCCCGTCAAAAATAGGCCGCAACTTCTTGTCGATCGCCTCTCGCGCCCGGAAGATTCGCGATCTTACGGTGCCGACCGGACAGTCCATGGTCTGTGCGATGTCCTCGTAACTCAATCCTTCCAGTTCGCGCAGCACGATCGCCGTGCGCAAATCCTCCGGCAAATTCTCGATCGCGCGATTCACGGTGTCGCGAATCTCCTCGGTGAGCAGCAAACCTTCCGGAGTCTCGGACTCGGCCAGCCGCGCATGCAAATCGTATTGTTCGGGATCCTGCAGGTCGAGGTCATAGTCCATGGGCCGCCGCTTGGTGGCGACCAGGGCGTTCTTGGCGGTGTTGATCGCGATTCTGTACAACCAGGTGTAGAACGCGCTGTCGCCTCGAAACGATTGCAGCGCACGGAAAGCCTTGACGAAGGCCTCCTGTGCAATGTCCTCAGCCTCGGTTGCATCGTGCACGTAACGCATGATCAGCTTCAGCACCTTGTGCTGGTATCGCAGGACCAATAAATCGAACGCCGCGCGCTCGCCGCGCTGGACTCGCTCGACCAGCTTGAGATCACTATCCTCGACACTCATGGATGATCCCAAACCGGCGAGTTAACAACCCAGCCTGTCGCGATAGACAGACCGGTTCGAGAAAAGTTCGACAAATCCCGCGCGGGGCCGACTGTAAACGTGACTTTGCGCACAGAGCCGATTCTAACAGCGGCGCGGCACCCCATTATCGATCGACGGATGAGTTTGTCGTAATCCGCTCGATCAGGGCGGCGAGGTGGGCCGGGGGCCGCACCTGGCCCATGCAATAGCCATAAAGCACCGTATCCTGGGTTTCCAGCAAGTGCTGGAAGGCCGCCTGCTCCGCGTCCGATGCACCGCAAAACCGTTCATCCATGTAGCGCGCCAATAGCACATCGAGCTCCTTCATGCCGCGGCGGCAGCGCCAGCGCAGTTTCCCGAGTTCCTGTGGGCTCGTTGGCGCCGGTGCTGCCTTGGTAGTGGGCGATGCGGACGTCAATGCCGACGATGCTCCATCATTTGCTTGATTTCCGCGATCGCCTTGGCTGGATTCAGATCCTTGGGGCAAGCTTCGGTGCAATTCATGATGGTATGGCAGCGGTACAGGCGGAACGGATCCTCGAGATAATCCAGGCGCTCGCCGGTCGCCTCATCGCGGCTGTCGACGATCCAGCGGTAAGCCGCCAGCAGTGCCGCCGGCCCCAAGTAGCGCTCGCTATTCCACCAGTAGCTGGGACAGCTGGTGGAACAGCAGGCGCATAGGATGCACGCGGAGGGACGATCCACCTTCTCCTGGTCTTCCTTGGACTGCAGCCGCTCGCTGTCGGGCGAGGCCGGCGTGCGGGTTTGCAGCCAGGGCTTGATCGACGCGTACTGGGCGTAGAAGTTGGTCAGATCGGGGACCAAATCCTTGACCACCGGCAGGTGCGGCAGCGGATAAAGCTTGATGTCGTGTTTGACATCGGCGCAGGCGCTGATGCAGGCCAGGCCGTTTCTGCCGTCGATGTTCATGGCGCACGAGCCGCAGATTCCCTCCCGGCAGGAGCGGCGGAAGGTCAGCGTGGAGTCGATCTCATTCTTGATCTTGATCAGGGCATCCAACACCATCGGACCACAGCTATCCATGTCCAGCTCGTAGCTGTCAAGGCGCGGATTCTCCCCCAAATCCGGATCGAAACGGTAGATCTTGAAGACGCGTACGTTGTTCGCGCCGGCCGGCGCCTTGAACACCCGTCCGTCCTTGCGGATCTTGGAATTGGCGGGAAGCGAGAACTCTGCCATCAACTGCTCCTCAATAGGTCCTTATCTTGGGTGGTATCGATTCGACGTCGTCGGTCAAGGTATTCAAGTGAACCGCCCGATAGTCGAAGCGGGTGGCGCCTTTGGCATCCACCCAGCACAGCGTGTGCTTCATCCATTGTTGGTCGTCGCGATTCGGAAAATCTTCCCGCGCTTGCGCGCCGCGGCTTTCCTTGCGATTCTCCGCCGAATGCATGGTGGCGACGGCCTGTCCCAATAAATTATCGAGTTCCAGGGTCTCGATCAGATCGGTATTCCACACCAGCGATCGATCCGTGACCTGCACGTCGCCGAACGAGTCGAACACCTCGCCCAGCCGGCGCTTGCCGTCGCTCAACGATTCGCCGGTGCGAAATACCGCGGCGTCGCTCTGCATGATGCGCTGCATGTCCAAGCGCACGTCGGCTGTGCGCCGCGAGCCCTTGGCATAGCGAAAGCGGTCCAACCGGGTGATCGCGCGTTCAGCGGCATCCGCCTTGAATTCACGGTGCGGCGCGCCCGCCTTCATCGTGCGCGCGCAGTGGCGGGCCGCCTCCCGGCCGAACACCACCAAATCCAGCAGCGAATTGGAGCCCAAGCGGTTGGCGCCGTGCACCGATACGCAGGCCGCTTCACCCACGGCCATGAGCCCCGGCACGATCCGCTCGCCGCCGGTCGCACTAGCGGCACCGGCCGCGCCATCCGGCCGCGTCACCACTTCGCCATGGACGTTGCAGGGAATGCCGCCCATGTTGTAGTGGACGGTGGGCAGCACGGGAATGGGTTCCTTGTTGACGTCCACTCCCGCAAATATTCGGGCGGTCTCGGCGATGCCGGGCAGCCGCTCCTTGATGACCGCGGGTCCCAAGTGTTCCAGATGCAGATGAATGTGGTCCTTGAGCTTGCCGACGCCGCGGCCCTCACGAATTTCAATGGTCATCGAGCGGCTGACGACATCGCGGGAAGCCAAGTCCTTGGCATTCGGCGCGTACCGCTCCATGAAGCGCTCGCCCGCCGAATTCGTCAGATAGCCGCCCTCGCCGCGCGAACCTTCGGTAATCAAACAGCCGGCGCCATAAATGCCGGTAGGATGGAATTGCACGAATTCCATGTCCTGCAACGGCAGACCGGCCCGCAGCACCATGCCGCCGCCATCGCCGGTGCAGGTGTGCGCGGAGGTGCAGGAAAACCAGGCGCGGCCATAACCGCCGGTCGCCAGGATGACCTTGTGCGCGCGAAATCGATGCAAGGTACCGTCGGACATGTCGAGCGCGATCACGCCGCGACACTCGCCATTTTCCATGATGAGGTCTAAGGCGAAATACTCGATGAAGAAACTGGCTTCGTGCTTCAGCGACTGTTGATAGAGGGTATGCAGCATGGCATGGCCGGTGCGATCGGCCGCCGCACAGGTACGTTGCGCGATGCCTTTGCCGAAGTGCGTGGTCATGCCGCCGAACGGCCGCTGATAAATGCGGCCATCTTCCGTGCGCGAAAACGGCACGCCGTAGTGTTCGAGTTCAATGACCGCGGCCGGAGCCTCTTTGCACATGAACTCGATGGCGTCCTGGTCGCCGAGCCAGTCCGAGCCCTTGACGGTGTCATACATATGCCATCGCCAGTCGTCGGTGCCCATGTTGCCGAGCGCCGCCGAGATGCCGCCTTGTGCTGCGACCGTATGACTGCGCGTGGGAAACACCTTGCTCAAACAGGCGGTGGACAGACCGGCCTCGGCCAAGCCGAAGGTGGCGCGCAGACCCGCACCGCCGGCGCCGACGACGACCACGTCGTAGGTATGGTCGATCAGTTTATATTCGCTCATAACTTCTAAGGTCCGAACGCGACGCGCAAAATCGCAAAAATGGCCGCCCCGCCGGCCAGCACGTACAGGAAGCGCAGCAGCATCAGAGCAACGATCCTGGTGCCGGCCGCGGCAACATAGTCCTCGATCACCACCGTGGTTCCGAGGTAGGCGTGATACGTCAGTACGGCGACCAACAACACAGCCAAAAACCCGTTGATGGGCAGCGCCAACCACGTCCTCACCGTCGCGTAGCCCAAGTCCGGCAATGCCAGCAACGTCAACAGGAACCATAGCGTCAGCGGGATCAGGGCAACGGCACTGACGCGCTGCGCCCACCAATGCGCGGTGCCGTCTTTGGCCGAACCCAGTCCCAACACCCTGCTCAGCGGACTGCGCAAACTCATGATGCGTTACTCAATGCCATAGCCACACCCACACGCCCAGAGTCAAAGCGAGCGCGCCCAGCAGCGCAATCCAGCCACCGGCATGACGCGCCTTGCGCTCGAAGCCACGGCCCGAGTCGAAGAACAAATGTCGCACGCCGTTCAGCAGGTGAAATGAGAACGCGAAGGTCCAACCGATCAGTACCACAAGCCCGATGGGACCGGCGAACAGCTTCGACGCTACCGCATAGCTCTGCTCACCGCCGGCCAGCGACACGAACCAGAAACTCAAGGCGACGAGGCCCACCGCCAACGCCACGCCGGTCACACGATGCAAAATCGACGTGCTGCTGCCGATCTGCCACCGATAGATTTGCCAATGGGGTGACGTCGGCCGGCTCGGTGCGGTCATAATCGTTCCTTTAAAAATCGATGCAGCGGCCGCGCAGTTCCCAATCGCCAAAACGCGTGGGTTCCGGTCCGTCGCGGCCGCCGACTTCGAGCGGCTGTAGCAACGGGTCCGCGGTACGGAGCTGATCTGCCGGTAAGGGCGTCGGGGGCGATGGTTTTTGGACCTGATCTTCGAAATTCGGCATCTCAGATCAAAGTTTGCCAGAAAACAGCAGTGGATAACTATGCTCCGACACCTGAATTACGCGAACTGCCTCATCGCCAGGGGTTGACAGCCGGATTCAAGTCCCCATTTCATACCGCGATGATCACCGTCGCAGAGCTTCAATCGGGTCGTTTACCGCATTTCGGCGCATTGCGCTTCACCGGATCCGACGCTTTGAGTTTTTTGCAGGGGCAAGTGTCCAACGATACGCGCCGCTTAGCGGAGGGCCAGCCCTTGTTGGCCGCGTATTCCAGTCCCCAAGGCCGCGTGCTGGCGATATTGCATCTATTGCCGCATTCCAGCGGCGTCATCGCGCTGCTGCCGCGCGAACTGGTTTTACCGACCTTGGAGCGGCTGCGCAAATTCGTGCTTCGCGCCAAAGTGCAATTGGAAGACGTCGGCGAGTCGCTGTGCGTGGCTGGGCAGCATGGCGCACGCGCACTTCTAGACGCCGGAATAGCGGTTCCGCAAGCCCCTCAACGCTATGTGGAAACGGATGGCATCGGCGTCGCTGCCGTGAACGGCGACGTGCAGCGCAATTGGGTGGTGGGCGCTGTAAAAGACCTGGCGGCGCATCGACTCACCCGCGATGGCGGAGATGCCGCAGGCGACAGGGCGCTTGCCGCCGGCGACACGGAGCATGAGCATGCCGAACAAATTGAACACGATTGGCGGCTGGCGGACGTGCGCGCCGGCCTTCCGCAGATATATCTGGCCACCAGCGAGACTTTCGTCGCCCAGATGCTGAACCTCGATCTTTTGGACGGCATCAGTTTCACCAAGGGTTGCTACACCGGCCAGGAAATCATCGCGCGCACTCAGCATCTAGGCCGCATCAAACGCCGCCTGTTTCGCTTGCGGCTGCCGCAGGGGCAATGGAGCCCTGGCCAAGCACTGCACTTGGCGGACGGGCGCACGGGTCGTCTGACCGAGGTGGTTCAAACCAGCGACGGCTGCTACGAGGCGCTGGCGGTGCTCAGCTTAGAGGCGACTTCGGGCGCGGGCGCGAGTCCGGGCGCGCCTGCTGACAGCGAAGCCGTACCCGACGCGGTCGCCGCCGTTGAGCTACCACTGCCCTACGGGCTGTCCCTGCCCCGCTCTTAAAGATCGACGATTTCAACCGCATCGGCGTGCACCGTCTCGCCGAGAAACGTGCTCCCCACGCGCGCGAAGCGCGCCGCGCCGTCGGTGGCAAGCCAGGTCACACGGCCTCGCCCGGCGCAACGAGCGGCGTCGTTCGCCATCGGTGCGAGTTCGCGCAGTACCGCGGCCGCCGTCGTCGCCGCGGAGTCGACGATGCGCACCTGGGTCGGCAACACCTCGCGTATGGCGGAGACCAGCACCGGGAAATGGGTGCATCCCAGCACCAGGGTATCCGGCGCGTCGTCAGCGGAGAAAATCGGATCGAGATAGCGGCGGGCGACCGCTTGCGCGATCGGACCTTCAGTCCAACCCTCCTCGGCCATCGCCACGAACAAGGAACAGGCGCGGGAGGTGACGCGTGCGGATGGGTTTAGACGATGAATCGCGGTTCGATAGGCGCCGCCGCCGATCGTACCCTCGGTCGCGATGACCGCGATGTGTTGCGATACCGACGCGGCGACCGCGGCTTGCGCGCCCGGTTCGATGACGCCGATCACCGGAATGGACGGAAACTCGCGGCGCAACGCCTGCAGCGCCGATGCGGAGGCGGTGTTGCAAGCCACCACCAGACAACGGATTTTGCGCGCGAGCAAAACCGCCGCACACTGCAAGGAGTAACGCACCACCGTCTGCGCACTCTTCGTGCCGTACGGAAGGCGCGCCGTGTCGCCCAGGTAAATGAAATTCTCGGTGGGCATCGCGCTACGCAGCGCCCGCAACACGGTCAAGCCGCCGACTCCGGAGTCGAACACCCCGATCGGTCCCACGGGTTCGCTACTCAGGGCGCATGTGAGGGAACAGCAGCACGTCGCGAATGGACGGCGAATTCGTGTACAGCATCACCATCCGGTCGACGCCCAGCCCAAGTCCCGCAGCGGGCGGCATGCCGTACTCCAACGCGCGCACATAATCCGCGTCGTAATACATGGCCTCCTCGTCACCGGCATCCTTGCGTTCGACCTGTTCTTTGAAGCGCTGCGCCTGATCTTCGGCGTCGTTCAATTCCGAGAACCCATTGGCGAGTTCCCGGCCGCCGATGAAAAACTCCCAGCGGTCCGTGATGAAGGGATCTTGATCATTTCGTCTCGACAAAGGCGACACCTCGGCAGGATACGCATATGCAAAAGTGGGCTGAACCAGCGTGTGTTCGCCGGTCTTCTCGAAGATTTCAATTTGCAGTTTCCCGGCGCCGTCACCGGCCTTGTACGGAATTTTCATACTGTCACAGACGCGCCGCAAGTAGGACGCATCGCGCAGCGACATGGGGTCCATGTCGGGGTTGTTCGCCATGATGATGTCTTCGATGCTCAGGCGCGCGAATTTCTTTGACAGATCGAATTCGCTGCCTTGATAAACGAGCGTGCGCGAACCCAGCAAGCTGTCGGCGAGCCCTTGAAACAGCGTCTCGATCATCTCCATGAGATCGCTGTAATCGGCATACGCCTGGTACAACTCCAGCATCGTGAACTCAGGGTTGTGCTGCGTCGACACCCCCTCGTTGCGGAAATTTCTGTTGATCTCGTAGACACGCTCGAAGCCGCCGACGGTCAGCCGCTTCAAGTACAACTCCGGTGCGATGCGCAGATACATATCCACGTCGAGCGCATTGTGATGCGTCTTGAAAGGGCGCGCCGCGGCGCCGCCGGGGATGGGGTGCAGCATCGGAGTTTCCACTTCCAGGAATCCGCGTGTATCGAGGAAGGCGCGCAAGTACCGCACGATCGCCGAGCGAGTTTCGAACACGCGCCGGCTGTCCTCGTTCATGATCAAATCGACGTAACGCCGCCGATAGCGCAGCTCGGTATCGGCGATGCCGTGCCACTTGTCGGGCAGCGGCCGCAGCGACTTGGTCAACAGCAGCAACCGGTCGACCCGCACCGACAACTCGCCGGTTTTGGTGCGGAACAAGGTTCCTTCCGCGCCGATCACGTCGCCGACATCCCACCCCTTGAAATCGTCGTAGACCTCGCCGAGCGCCTGCTGCTGCAGGAACACTTGAATGGCGCCGCTCGAATCCTCCAGCTTGGCGAAGCTCGCTTTGCCCATGACGCGTTTGGCGCGCATCCGGCCCGCCACGCTGACCCGGATGGCCGCCGCGTCGAGCGCCACGTCGCTCTTCTCACCATAGGCCCGCAGCAGATCCGCCGCCAAGGCATCCCGCCGAAAGTGGTTCGGGAAGGCATTGCCGCGCTCCCGTAGCTTGGCGAGCTTCGCGCGCCGTTCCGCGATCAGATGATTCTCGTCGTCGTTGCTGCGCTGCTGGCTCATAGTTCCCGCTTCCGGCTCATAGTCCCTGCTTCAGGCTGGCTTGCATGAATACATCGAGCCCGCCGTCGAGCACGGCCGTGGTGTTGCCTATTTCCACCCCGGTGCGCAGATCCTTGATACGCGACTGGTCCAACACGTAGCTACGGATCTGGTAGCCCCAGCTTACGTCCGACTTCGAGTCCTCGAGAACTTTCGCGGCCGCGTTGCGCTTGTTGAATTCGAGTTCGTAGAGTTTGGCCTTCAGCATCTTCATCGCCGTGGACCGGTTCTTGTGCTGACTGCGTTCGCCCTGACACGCCACCACGATGCCGCTCGGCATGTGAGTGATGCGCACCGCGGACTCGGTTTTATTGACGTGTTGTCCGCCGGCTCCGCTCGATCGGTACACATCGGTGCGCAAATCGGCGGGATTGATCTCAATGTCGATGTCATCGTCCACTTCGGGCGACACAAACACGGAGGCAAACGACGTATGCCGCCGATTACCGGAATCGAACGGTGATTTACGCACCAGGCGATGCACCCCGGTTTCGGTGCGCAACCAGCCATAGGCATAATCGCCGGTCATGCTGATGGTCGCGCCCTTGATGCCGGCGACCTCGCCGGCGCTCTGATCGATGATCTCGGTCTTGATGCCATGCCCATCGGCCCACTTTAGATACATGCGCAGCAGCATAGCGGCCCAGTCCTGGGCTTCGGTGCCGCCCGCCCCGGCTTGAATGTCGAGATACGCATTGTGCGAGTCCATCTTGCCCGGAAACATGCGCTGGAACTCGAGCTGCTCGACCTGGGTGGTCAAACGATTGACATCGGCCTCGATTTCCGCAGCCGCCCGAGAGTCCGCCTCGTCGGCGGCCAGCTCCAACAGTTCCGCGGCGTCGCTCAAGCTGCGCCGCAGATGGTCCAGGCCGCCGACGACCTGTTCCAGCTTGGCGCGTTCCTTCCCTAGTTCCTGCGCGCGATCCGGTTTGTCCCAAATGCCGGGCTGCTCAAGCTCGCGGATTACTTCCTGCAAACGCTCGTGTTTGTTGTCGTAATCAAAGATACCTCCTCAAAGAGTCGGTGCGCTCCTCGAGTTCTTTGATGAACCGTTTGATTTGATTGAGTTCCATGGCTGCGAATGCTAGCACATCGGCCGCAGCGCGCTTTGGCTTGCCGAACATACCGGACAAAGTAGACTAGGAACCGATTTGCGGTGGCTCGCGACCAGTTAAAGAAGTACCTAGGGATAAGCGATGGACATACACGAATATCAGGCGAAGGAACTGTTGTCCGGATTCGGCGTGGCGGTACCGCCGGGCGGAGTGGCTTACAGTCCGGAGCAGGCCGTATACGTGGCGACCGAATTGGGCGGCTGGCATTGGGCGATCAAGGCGCAGATTCACGCCGGCGGCCGCGGCAAGGCCGGCGGCGTCAAGCTCTGCCGCACCTACCACGAAGTTACGGACGCCGCCAA
>Ga0208357_1002741_pt1 | contig 11389 bp, 15 predicted proteins | sample NGESurdeep092012_6_FD_184487 | JGI IMG/M metagenome (GOLD analysis project Ga0208357, IMG submission 184487) | Arctic peat soil microbial communities from Barrow, Alaska - NGEE Surface sample F52-2 deep-092012 (SPAdes) | ecosystem: Environmental > Terrestrial > Soil > Wetlands > Peat ... | reverse complement strand
CGGCCACGACGCTCGGCCGGGGTCCTTGGTTCTTTTGTCATAACTGCCATCTCTACCTCCTATATGAGGTGTCCGGCAAGTAGGGGGAAGGTCATCTTACCGTAAGACCCAATCAAGGAGCTAATACTGATGAGCAACAATGCTGACGCGCCGGGTGACGCGAACCCCTCGGACGCGGTGCCGGGCGATCACGCCATGCCGACCCAAGCACCTCGCGACGCTGACGTTGACAAGTCAACGTTGTCGCGCAACGCGCCGCGTATTGTCGACAACCCACCAGTGGCGTTACGTGTCGACACCGCCCGCGATCAAAGGGCCCTACGTCGCATGAAGCGCCGAAGGAATGCTCCTTCGTGGGTGAAGAAGATCCCCTGGTTCCTCTTCCCGATCTATGGGCTGATGCGGTTTCATGATGACGACTACGAAGAGCACTATGAGCAATGGGAAGAGCAGCAGCGCAGAAATTACGACCAGCGAGAACCGCAGTAGTCACGCGATGTCGACGCTGAAGTGGATGGAGGCTGGATGTGGCTTGGACGAGCATCGACCAAAGGACCGGTGCGGAACAAACTCAGGACAGAGAGATTATGAGGGGATCACCATTTGTCCACTACGTCCACTGGATCTACGCAGCTTTTCAAGCCCTCCAGAAAGTTCAGCAGCGTACCTAAACGTCCGTCACGTCTTCACCTTGGAGTAGCGACGGAGTAGCAATCCGTAGTACTTAGTCGTGGGGAATTTCACGCCATGCGGGAACCCGATCATCGTGGCGACGCGACGTCCACGCTCTCCAGCACGGCGGCAGAAAGTCCCGCCACCGTGGCGCCGTTCTGGTGGACAACGACTGAAATGAAGTCGTTGTCAAGCCTGAGCAGCGCTAGAAGAAGATGACCGGGACGTATGCGGCGGTCGTGTAGTTCGAGGGCGACGCGTAATGAGAGTTCCAGCGATCGCTTCGCCTCGGGAGTGAACGGCGGTCGATGAATCTTGACCGCCGAGGTGCGCCTATCCGGCGCCGATTCGAGCGAACCGGGTCCGAAGGTTTCTTCGACCGCAGACCGCACTCCATCGAAGTCGATGCCAATCTCACGCAACGCTTCAACATCGAAATCTCCGGCCGACAGCGTTTCTGAGCGCGGAAGAAGACGTCGAATTGACTCGGCAGTGATGCCGGCGGCGCGTAACGGCTCCCCGGCGGTGCTCTCTCGCCCCTCGGCGCAGCCATACAGGATGTGTCCGGGGCTGATGTACCCCACGCCGAGTTCTATCGCCACATCTTGGGCTTCGACAAGAACGGCTTTCGCCTCCTGAGTGAATCGTTCGAACATGTCAGTTACCTCGTCCTTACGGCGGTAGCACGACCACCGCCATGCTTTTGATGGACGGCTTGCTTGGAAACACTCAGCTCGGTCGCAATCTGAGCCCAAGACCACCCAAGGTCACGAGCTCGGTCGACCTGGAGCGACTCCAACTGTTCGGCGAGTCGCCGAAGCGACGCGACCGCCCGTAATCCAATTGCCGGATCACTGCTCCCAGCACTTTTCGCTACATCCATTGAACTCATGCCGTCAATCTACCTTGACAAACTAGATTCGTCAAGTACCATTGACAATTCACCGAATCCTGGCGTTTAATTAGGCACTACGAGGTAGGACCGCCGGTAGCGGAAGGTAAGAAGGCGGTGCGGACCGAACCCACAACTGAGGGATTATGAGGTGGGAGTGAACGGTCGGACTGGTCTAGCGGCGCCGGATTCATCCGTGATGCACTGAATAAGTTGTCCCGTGGTGTCGGATTCGTCCGGTGGCGTCGCATTGGCCTCCGGGATGAATCGTGGGAGTAGAGGTCCGGCGAAACATCTGACTTGTCAACGTCTTCTAGCGTGCGCGAACCGCGTGCTTCTGAACGGCGAACAGTGAAATCCCAACTGATGGAGGGTCCGTGTCGAGGCACCAGACTGTAGAACGATGGTGAAGCGACCACGGAAACTACGGCAAACTTTGATCGTCGCGCTGGCGTTAGCGGTCGTGGTGCTGGCGGGAGTTGGCATCGCTACAAGGAATCGCAGACCCAACGCGAAAGCTGTGGTGGCGCTATGGACACCCAACCACACAAAGTACTGCTCAGCCGTTGATGGACTGACGGAGCTTTGGCAAGGCGCCGTGCACAAACCCATAACGGCGAGATGGGAGTTGACCTACCTCGAGGATTTCGCGGTGTACGCGCCAACCCGCCAAATTCATTCTCAAGTCAGCGCAATGGCCGTAGCCTTTGCCAACCTACTTCGGGACCCCAGCGGGCTCCTGGCTTTCACTCGTAACCCAGAGTGGGCGCCGGTCTCGTTCTTCTCAAAGGACCCGAAGGTACTCGCTTTCTTAAAATCACTGGCGCCCTATGACACGGTCAAAGCGACACAACTCTCCAACGCCGGTGGCACATGCGAAACCCTCGCGCCGGGTACCCCCAACAACGTTGTTGGCGCACTTAGCGAGGCCACGACCGCCTACTACTTGAACGTCGCTTCGGTTGACACCAACGCGACCACAATCGCTCAGTACGAGGCGCGCGTCGCCCTAGGGACCGGAGAACACGTCGTCGCGGACGGCAAGGTCGCACGGTTCATATTCGATCAAGGCATCGCGGTCTGCGTGACGCTCTCGGCGCCTACCAGTTCGCCGCCGGCAGTCGTCAATTGTCACGGCGCAAGCGCTGGGTAGCGAACTTCGTTGCCATGTGGGCGACTCACGTTGTAAGTGCTGGAATCGCCGATCGCCCGAAAATCTCCTTAGTAGGGCCGGTGGGAATCGAACCCACGACCGAGGCATTATGAGGTGGGAGCATTTGTTCGAACTGGTCCGGTCGTGTCGGTTTGGACCGAGAATCTCTGAACTCTTAGTCCGCTGGTGTCGGAGAGCCGGCGCAATATTTGCGAACTTCACGCCGGCGCTTTGACACGGTTCAATCCTGATTCCTCTGAATTTCATCGTCGCTCTTTGACGTTGATTGATCTGGTCATGGAGACTTGATCAGTCCCTTGCCCTTGTCACCCGGTGGACACCTGCCCTCGAGACTCATCCCCCACACAGTCACCCCTGGCGGAATGCCGAGAGTCGTCTTCTTATATCGATTCGGAGTTACGTCAATTTTTTGTACGGTACACGCGGGATTCGCCGGCCGAAAAGTTGCGGCGGCGTGAAGCCAAAACGCGTGATCCTTCACGCTCCACGCTCGCCATACCGACAGTGGTGCGTTCGTCGGTGGCTGCGTAGGGTACGTCGTAATACCTTGACTCTTAGAAGACGAGGACACACCGGTGACGAGAGCTTTCGACGCCAAGCGAATAATTGGCGTCGAACAAACGGATGGGGTCGGCCCCTGCACCATGGTGCAGAGTGCCGCGATCAAATAGTTCGCCGTACCGTCAATAGCTTGAGCGACCGGACTTGATGCACTGCTCAGGTCACCACCGATCTCGCCCAACGTCAGTCCCTCAAGAACCGACGGAGACGAACTCGCACCAAGCGTGACGTAGTTGTTGCCAATGTCCACGAAGGGAAGTCCACCTTGTGGGTTGAACTTGCTGAACGCGCGTTGTTGCGCTGCCGACATCTTCTCTAAAGGCTGATACCCACCGACGTCGCCGGGGGTGGATGAGGTCACCTCGGTGGGATCAAACGTGAAGTACGTGCTGGAGTACTTAGCCCCGATAAAACTCCAGCTCGCGAGACTCGGGTAGACGTCACTCGACGAAGAGAGGATCTGATTGTCAAGGTTGGTGAACGATCCGAACTTGGAAAGCGCCACCAGTAGCGCCCAACGCTGTATCGCGCAGTACGGGCAGTACTCGGCGCCAACGTAGGAGACGACTCCGTTCGTGGCAACGGTGGAAACTGATGATGTGATCTTGGTTGGAATCGCCACGTTAGACGGAAGTCCAACGGCCTGGAGCGTGGCGTCAGGCACGGCCACTGCGGCCTGGTAGTAGGACGCGAGTTGCACATTCGCCGTAGAGGTATAGGGCGAAGTTGGGGACGAGGGCGAAGTGCTTTCAATCTTCGTGATGCTAAAAGCTCCGATGACTATGAGCGCGAGGAGGCCGGCCGTAACCGAGCGACGGCGTTGCTGGCGACGGCGACTACGTGTCCAAAGATCTTCCACGTTCGGGCGTGGCGCAAGCGGTTCGTCGATGAGAACCCGCGAAAGGCGTGTTAGTTGTGACATGCGTAATCTCCTAAAGTTCGTCTTCGTCGCCAAGCAGGCGACCTAATCGCTGATGGGCGTCGTGCAACGTGCTTGATACCGTCCCTCGACTTATGCCCAGTACCGTGGCGATTTCGTTCTCTTTCATTTCGGCAACGTGGCGCAACATGACAACTTGTCGTTGACGTTGCGACAGTGACGCCACCAGCTCCCAAATCTCTCCAGCGGGAGCGGGGAGGTCGGGCATTGGTACTTGTTTTCGAAAAACGCGCTGTTCCATACCTCGTCGGCGCGCTACACGTCGTGCGTGATTGATGGCCACGCGATAGACCCAACCCGTCGGTGACTCCATTGCGCTTATTCGCTTCCATCGCACAAGCGCCCGCGAGCACGCTTCGTCGACACCTTCAACCGCGAGCTCGATGTCGCCAGTCGATAACACCAAGGTGGCAATCATTCGATCGTGTTCGCGGCCGTACCAAGCGTCAAAGGACTCCACGAAAACTAATTCTCCCTTTTGAATCAGCGCGATGCGTTGTCCACTGACGATGTCCATCAGTACTACAAGTCGTAGGGGGGACAGAATGCTGGGTGCATCTTTATTTTTTCTAAGACACGAATTCTGTTGGAAGGAATACCAGGGTCTAGGTCAAGTAGTTGTGCCACTGGGGATCGAACCCACGACCGAGGCATTATGAGGTGGGAGCATTTGTTCGAACTGGTCCGGTCGTGTCGAGTGAGTCCGAGAATCATTGAATTCTTTGTCTGGAGGTGTCGACTTGACACGAGGGATGAAACGTGGGATTTCCTGGCCCATTCTGAATCTCATTCGTTCCAAAGGGTCACGCGAGATCACATCGAGATCGGCTCCGCGCATCGTCAGAAAACCCTGAAATCGGCATTGACTTTGTGCCACAAAGTAGTGTAACTTTGTGGCACAAACCAAATTGGGGGCGCGATGGATCAAGAGAAGAAGCTGCCAACCACTCCGCTCGCGAACGGGAACGAGGAGATCGATCCAAGGATCGCCGCGCAGTTGCTCCGAGAGTCAACCAGCCAGGCGAAGCGACAATTCGACGTTTGGCCGCCGTATCTATTATTCATCGGTGCCGTCATATTCCTCCTCGCCTTCGGCACCGCTTGGTGGTCAGTACGAGGACAGCATCCATACACCGGACCGAGCGGCGGAGCGTTGGCGACAATGTACGGGGGAATCCTTGTATGGATCATTGCCGTGTCCATGGTGCTCAAGCGCGCAAACAGTGGCGTAGGCGGGCGTTCGGCGCAACAGCGAAAGGCGTATCGCTCGGGCTGGATCACCGTCATCGTCGCGTACTCTGCGTTTCAGGGCGCGCTGTACCACGCTGGAGCAAGCCACGCAATCGTCTACGGCGTCTACCCCGCCTCGGTGCCATGGTTGTTTGCCGGAACGGTGTTCGTAACCATCGGGGCGATTCGTGAAGAGTTGCCTGCCCTCACCCTCGGAATCGTCCTGATCGCACTCGGCCTCGGTAGCGCATTCGCCGGTCCCGTGGCCGCCTGGTTGGTCACCGGCATCGGCCTCGCCGTCGCGTTCGTGAGTTTCGCCGCGGTTCGAATCGTCCAGCGTCGCTCGTAGTTGATCGCCTATGACCGTTGGTGAGCTCAACCCGTTGATTCACGTACCTGCGCGCCTGCGCATCATGGCCACACTCTCGGTTCTGCCTGAGGGCGACACACTCTCGTTCACACGACTTCAAGACATGATCGGGTTGAGTTCCGGAAATCTCATTACTCACTTGCGCAAGCTCGAAGACGCGCAGTACCTCCGTACCGAGAAGTCCGGGAGCGGCCCTGCGTCACGCACCGAGGTTGTTCTTACTCCGAAGGGGCGTCAAGCTCTCAACGTCTACAAGGCGGCGTTGCGCGATCTCATTGGTGGGCCGTAACGGCTCCAACATGAGCGACAAGGGAGTAGCAACGCCGCCGCAACTTGTGCCATTCCGATCCGGTTCGTACACGACGGTTGAGTACGATTCTGATTTGGGGAGACGCCAATGGTGCGACGAATTCGCTGTATCGACGGACTGATGTTGGCCGTCGCCGCTTCTTTGTTCGGAGCGCTCGCTCCGTCTCTCGGCACACCAATCGCCTCGGCGGCTTCAACGCGAACGCCAAGGTTTCAAGTGCCCATATCAATCGCATCGAACGGTTCATTGCTCTGGGTAACGAACGAGGGCTCAAACGGAATCGTTGAGATCAATGCCGCTACTGGTTCGATAGTGAAATCCATCAATGCCGCCGCAGACAAATTCGATAACACAGGTGACGTTGTCGCGCTAGGTAGGCATCTGTGGGTTCTCAGTTCAATTCGACAGGGGAAAAACATCACTCCGCGCTGGTGGATCACTGAGCTCAACGCGAACACGGGATCGTTGGTAAGGATTATTGATGCAAAGGCCGATGGATTGGACGACGTCAGTACGATCTCGCTCGCGATTAATAGCAAAGATCTATGGGTGGCGAATGGGAACGATTCAGTCACTGAATTAAACGCGAACACGGGATCGTTGGTAAGGATTATTAAGGCGAAGGTAGATCAACTCAATTCGCCGACGGGCATCACCGTGAAGGGACCCAACGTGTGGGTTGTGAATAGCGGTGGCAATTCGGTTACCGAACTCAACGCGACGGATGGCTCGTTGATACGCGTCATAAAGGCGAAAGCTGATCGGTTCAATTCGCCATTAGACATAGCGCTTTCACGTTCCCATGTATGGGTCACGAGTTTCAAAACTCAAGTGAACACAGTCTCCAATTCGGTTACCGAACTCGACGCGACGGATGGCTCGTTGATACGCGTCATAAAGGCGAAAGCTGACAGAATAAACGGACCTAATCGCATTGCCGTTAGTGGTGACCGAGTTTGGGTGACAAACGGCGTCGGAGATTCCGTAACTGAACTCGACGCGACGGATGGCTCGTTGATACGCGTCATAAAGGCGAAATCTGACGCTTTTGACGACCCTTGCGGTGTAACCGTGAGCTTCGATCATGTCTGGGTGGTAAATGTTGGCAGCAACTCGGTAACCGAACTCGACGCGACGAGCGGCGCACTTGTACGTATCATCAAATAGATGGCATTCATTGATCGAAACTCACGACCAGCGGCACATTGAAGGTGAACGGGTCAGAGTGTCCGACGATAGGAGCAGCAAGGGAGTAGCAACGCAATTATCGAAAAGTGCGTCATCTCAATGTCGCACTTAAGAAAATTGAAACTCTTCGACGATGAAATGGTCTGTGATTGTTGGCGTTAGTGACCCAAGGCAACGATTCTGGTCCAAAGCGCTCGCGCTATTGAAACGCCATTGACAAAGTTACGCGTGTCATTCGGAGCGGCACTACTTCCATCAAGTTGCAAGAATTTTCTCGCATGATCGGCGAGATACCGACGCTCCGATACCGCTGAGTATCGTTAGAAAAACGAAGCCCACGCAGAGCAAAGCGCTCCAGCCACCGAGCCCGGAATGCAAGGACAGGTAACTCACCCCCGAGGCCGGAACTGGCTGAGCCGTAAGTGCAACTTCCGAGCCCACGACCAGCACTGTAATCAAGGCATACAGCCATACCAAGACCGTCGAACCAGAAACTACCTTGCGCAGATTCGTAACTGAAAGATCGCCGTGGCGCAGCATCTGTGAAATAACCGCCGGCGTCAACAGCCACGCGCACACGAAGAGGCTAAGCCCAATGTAGGCACACACTTCTGCGAACGTGGACGTTGCGTTGTGCTCGCCCAAGAAGAGTGCGGCGATGGTCAACGTGATGCCAACGATCGCACCACGATTCACGACTCGAAAGAGTTTCGTTGGGATGGTCTGGCCTTCGAGACCAGACCGTAATTGGCGCCAACCTCTCAAAGCGAACACAAAGATGAGCACGATAACGATGCTCACTACGGACTGAAAATTGTGAGCAATTTTGCCCGCATGGCTTAGTTGCACCAATGTGTTCCCGTGGGAAACCCCGTTCTCGCCGATCGAGAGCATGAATGCGATTGCCAGAGGAATGATCGTGAACCACGCAAGGCATGCCACCAGTAGTGACCGCTGCGTTCGATGAACCCAGAACGCTCGCGCCGCCGGTGCACCCGTACCCCTGATTCTCGTGATCATTGAAGACTTCAAAAGATTTGAGGAAAGCGACAGCGGTGAACGTCCAGATTCCACGAGACCATCAACGACGGCACTCACCTCGTCCCGGTAGCGCTCGCGCCACCATGAAGGGTACGAGTTGAGCGCAAACGTAATCAGCTTCGATTCACCTGTCATGCTGGCGTCACTCCTAAACGACGTAAGCCAATTGACGTGACAGCAGAAGTAGCGAGAAGACGTTCGCGAAGTGCGGCGCTTCCGGCTCCCGTGATTTTGTACGGCCGTCGACGATCCTCTGAGGGCAACGCCTGTACGAGACCAGCGTCTTCCAATCGAGCAAGTACCCCGTACAACGTTCCTGGTCCCAGAGCTACTCCGGCAATCTCTTCGATGTCACCAATGAGCGCGTAACCGTGCTTTGGGCCGGCGACCAGCGAGGTCAAGACAAGTAACGCGGGATCCTGCGCTCGTTGCCAGCCTTTGACCGCCACGCGACCCCCTTCGTTATTCTGACTGTATCAGATAACGTAGTATATTCACACGTCGAGCGCTTGAACCAGCGACGATGCTTTGTCTTAAGCCAGTGGAATCAGAATGCAACTACGTGGGAGCGCAATGACATCGAAGTTTTATCGTGGAGCGAATCGGCTGACGTTACTGTCAGGAATTCTCGTGTTTGGCTTCATCGTTTTCAGTCCACTTCCTTCGGGCGCTCAAACGACGAAATCATCTCGCGCAACATTCAGCTTCTTCTGCTGCACGGCGTCGTTTGTCAACACCGTGTACCACCCAGGTGCTGTAATGACGCTCAAATGGAGTCAGTCGACGTACCCACCGAATAACTATCCCCGAAGCATGGTCACGCTCTCAGCAAGCATTTCGGGTCCCTTTCAAACTGTTACTTCACTCAAAAAAGCCTTCGCTCGCTCTCATCCGCAGTTAGGTGTCGTCAATTCCAAGGCATCGACCATCCGACTTTCCGACCAGAAATCCGCTCACCCCGTCTCGCACATTCAAATACCAGCTGACGCAGGTAAAGGGTGGTACGAACTAACGACCTCCGTCAAAGGAGGCTCAATCACGACGAGCGGTGGGGCCGTTATTCGCATCGCCCCGTGAGCGCTTGGCACGCAAATACCAGAGGGGCACGCCGGTGTGGTCAGTTACTCATTCGCTTAAGAATCATCGCTGCGATCGAAACGTATTGCCAGTGGGGCGTACGGAAATTCTGTAGCCATTGCCCTTGAAGACGGTCCTGCGCATTCGACAAAAGTGCTCGAGCTCAAACGACAAATCTTCACGGACCACTGGCGCGAATCCATGGCTATCCATAGCTCTGAGGATCAGGCCTGCGTCTGCAGCGGACAACTTTCTACGCCGACGCCCATCATGGCGCCACTCAAGCCAACAAAACCCCGGTTGGTGCACAACACCGCGAGTGAGTGGCTCGATGCCCTGCGGATGACAAAACGCCACTCAGGAGCGCTGACAGTGCCAACACCGGTGACGGACTGAATCGCGCCGGCGCTATTGGCAGGGAAAAACTGCGTAGCCCAATGCCGTACGTCAACGATCGTCGGTGCGCCGTGCCCCGCGGCTGCCACTTCGCTCACAGCGAACTGGGCAACCATCGCCGCCTCGTCTGATGGCAACTTGGAGTTCTTGTGCTTTGTCGTTAAAAACATGGCCATCGCACTTGCGACCCGCATCTGCTGGGAACACCAAAGAGGGATCTGCGCAGAGCGAGATGAACTTGCACAGATCACGTCTGGTGCCTTTGATTGGTCGATGGTCATCGTGTGACTCACACCGCGAAGTTCGTACGTCACCCTCACCTCTTCAATGGCGTAAGCGTGGCCAAGTGATGGTACGCGCAGGCCCAACCACAACGCGTTGGTGCGCGCCAATGCAACTGTCGCCCCAAACGCTTGAACTATGGGAGCCTTACCTCCGGCCCTCACCGATGTCCCTTTCGGTATCTCGATTGGCCAACCTCGGGTGTTGGCGAATTCACTCGCGTGAGGTGCGAACTCAACGCCGACCACCTCGGGAGCCAGAAACCCCTTCACCGGTATTACCTTGACCGACGTGATCCGTATCGCGACGTGAGCACGGGTCGAGAAGTTGAATGACACGTCCTCCACTTGGGCGGGCCTTGCGTACTCGCCCACACCGGTCACTCCCCCGTTGTAGCCACTCGATATGGTCACCGGTGCCCAGTAGTGCGAGAGGGCTACTGCCCCAACGACTACGACAACAACGAGCAAAACGGCAGCCGCAGCTCGCGGCGCGATTCGCAAACCGTGTTTGAAAGAGAGCCGCGCGAGCATCCCGTGCGCGACGATGTCAGAGGTTCGCGCCAATGAGACAGGTCGCTCCGTCAGTTCAATTTCGAGATGCGCAATGAACTCCTCGCCGTAGCGTTCGCGCCATTTCGACGGGTACCACCGCAGGTAGCTCTTCGCACGCTTGCTCGTCACGGAATTAACGTCGACGTGTTCGGGACTCACGCGAATCGCCACGAGGCGCGAAGACGACGCCGCCCTTCGGTTGTCAGTCGCTCCTGGGCGCTCAAATATTCGTCAAGCACGCCCACACCAGCGGCGGTCAACCTGTACGGACGCCGTCTATCAGAGGAGGCGACAGGTTCGATGAGACCTTGGCCTTCGAGCCGAGCGAGGGCTTCATAGAGACTGCCCGGAGCAATGCGCACACCTGCGAACTCCACTACGTCCTGGGTGAGGGCATAACCGTGCTTTTCTCCATCAGCCAAACTGGTGAGTATCAGGTACGTGACACCGGCTGTGCGACTGGGGCTTTCTGAGGTCTTTTTCGTCATCAAGATCTCACTATATCGGTTACCGATATAAATTGCACGTAGCCCCGAATAGCGTGCCATTCGTGTCTCGACAAGATTCCACCTTCGAATGCAAACGTCCGCCGCGTCCAGACAGTGGAGTAGCAAAGGAGTGGCAATTGACCCTGAAATTCCACCTCTGTACAGTGACGTCGATCAAGGAGATGATTCGTTGCGCAAACTAGTTGCCTACGAG
>Ga0208357_1002740_pt1 | contig 11390 bp, 6 predicted proteins | sample NGESurdeep092012_6_FD_184487 | JGI IMG/M metagenome (GOLD analysis project Ga0208357, IMG submission 184487) | Arctic peat soil microbial communities from Barrow, Alaska - NGEE Surface sample F52-2 deep-092012 (SPAdes) | ecosystem: Environmental > Terrestrial > Soil > Wetlands > Peat ... | reverse complement strand
GCTAGTGCAGCCCGCGCATGCGGGCTCGCCGGTGAAGGAAGCCGGGATGCTGGGCGAGTCGGTGGACGGGTTGGTGCCCAGCAGCACCGGTTCGCGGGGGGGCTGGCTGAAGTTGAAGTCCCGGGTCATGCTGCCGAGGATTTTGGCGTTCTCTCGCACGTCAGGCCGGCGGTCAGGGCGCCCGTCGGTCGCGGGGTTGAGACGGGCCCCGCCGAGGAAGTCGTCCTCGATGAACTTCAGGTAGGCATCGCTGCTGAGGACCTGATGGTCGATGTAGCCGTGCCGGGCGTAGGGCGAGATGACGAGCGCGGGAACGCGCAGGCCGTATCCGCTCTGGTCAACAGCGGGGGGGACGACGTGGTCGTAGAAGCCGCCCCAGTCGTCCCAGGCCAGGAAGATGGCGGTGGATTTCCAGTCCGGGCTCTTCATGGCGGCGTTGATGACCGACGTGACGTAGGCCTGGCCCTGGTGGACGCTGGTAGGCGGGTGCTCGCTGTCGGCTGCCGACGGGGTGACCCAGCTGACCGCGGGTAGCGTGCCGGCCTCCGCGGCGGCGTAGTAGGAGCTCAGGTCCCGGATGTTGCGGAGCTGGTGGTCGGCCTGGACGTCACCGAACAGGGGCAGGGGGTTCCAGATCCCCGGCGTCTGCGCGTTCTGCTGAACCGGGGGGCAGGTCTCGGCGGAGTCGCTGGCGCAGTCGGGCTGAGTGCCGGCCTGGATGTAGCTGGCCCAGCTGACGTGGTGGGCGTAGAGCAGCCAGGTGATGTCGGTCCAGGCCAGGTCGATGGAGGTCTTGCCCGTGGTCAGCTCCTCTTGGACAGCGTTGCCGAACTGCCGCACGCCGTAAGGGCTGGCAATGTCGTTGACGCAGCTCATCGGGAACCGGTTCTTGCACCAGGCGGACCACGCCGAGACAATGGCGAGGTGGTCGGGCAGCGACCACGACCTGACCGGCTCGAACATGTGGTCGTTGAGGACGAAGTCCTTCGCGTAGGTCCAGTAGTTGGGGATCTCGGCGCTGGTGTGATAGCCCATCACGTCGGGTTTCCCGGCGAGGTGGCATGCCGGGTCGCCGAGAATGCGGCAGGTCGACTTCGCCGCGTCGCGTTCCTTGATAAAGCCGTTCATGGTTCCGCCGCTGACGTCGGCGACGGCATTGACCTCGCCGTGCGGGCCGCCGCCGTTTCTGTCGTTTGTATCGTGGTAGGGCCGGGAGCAGCCGCCAGCCGGGTCCGGGACGCACACCCTGGGCACGTTGCCTGTCATCGGGATTCCGTCCGCGCCCGGATAGGTCCCGAAATAGCTATCAAATGACCGGTTCTCCTGCATGACGATGATCACGTGCTTGATCTTGTGGATCCCCGGCGGCACCAGGTAGGTGCCCGCGGGGCCGCCCGTGACCTGCTCCCCGGACGAGCACGCGGCCAGGAGGCCGACGAGGAGCATGCCAGCCGCCGCGAGGGCTCCGGCATGGCACGGCCTAAACTCACCCTGGCCCAGGGCCATCCTGCCCCGCCATCGGCGCCACATCACCGACCGCATCTTGCCAGCCGCTGGCTATAACAGGGTCGTAAAGCGGCAAAACACCCAAACTCTGCGGTAGCGCTTCCCGGTAACAGCGGCAGGGCCAGACGACCTGGCGCGATCCTGCTGCCCGGACGTCGTTGCGTCGGCGATCACGTGAGCGAGAGACTGGTTCGGTGACATTGTCGGGCGTGTCCTTGGTGGTCGCTGGCTCCCGGTTTCCCCCGTGAGGTGATCGCGGTCGGGGTCCGTACTGCGGTACGGGCTGTCCTACCGCGTCACCGGTGGACCATGTCCCGCCCATCGTTGGTCCAGCGGCTCACCCCAGAGCTCATCTAGGGCGCCCGGCCGTGCCAGCAGGCTCCCGGCGACCGGGCGACGTGACCTGGCGGCGGCCCACCGGTCTTCACTCACGCGCTGCGCACTGGCACCGTGCCGCACGGGGCCACCACCAACCGGGCCCAGGCGTACCCGGGACCTCGATGAGCTGATCCCTCGGCTCTTCGCATCCTCGAGCGCTACGCCAGAACCCGGTCGAGGCAGATCACGGACGGCTGAAGGCTCGGCTCTGGCCGATGCGCGGACTGCCGCCACCTGTCTGCGCGAATCATCGCCGCCGGGCATGCGCTCGTGCAGAACCTGCGCCATGGCCACTACGAGCTCACCACCAGCATCGCCGCCCGCCCCCGGCTGGGCGTCATCATTCTGCTCGGCCTGGTCATGTTCACGTGGCTGCATCAGGGTTCGCGGCAGCAAGGCGCGTGTCAGCACCTCCGGCTGCGTTGCTCGCGGTCTTCGGCATGGGATTCGCCCTCGCCGCCCTTGCCCCCCAGTGGTCGCAGCGGCCTGGTGTTTCGCGTGAGGCGGACGGCACCGGGACGCCTCACGGGGCGGCAAGTTGCGGTAGGAGCGTGGCGTCCCTCAGAATGGGGGCGGCGATGAGGCTCGCCGATAACCGCGGATCCATCTCGCTGATGGCCTCTACCACTTGTCTCGGCTTCGCCGAGCTCTGGGAGAGGAGAGCCAGTCATGAGCGATGATGGTCTTGAGGCCGCTGGCAATGATCCCGGGGGCCTTTACCCCACTGTTACGCGGGCGGCTCGATGAGCCTGGTATTGCCTATCCCGGTCGTTCAAGTGCTTCAGGTCGCGACTATCGCCGCGGCGGCTCCGGGGGTATCCGGGGTGATTGCCCGGGTTGAGGCACGGCTGCAGGGCCGGACCGGGCCACGGACTCTGCAGCCTTACTCCGACCTCCGCAAGCTTTTCCGGAAGGAGGCGCTTGCGCCGGAGGGCGCCAGCTGGGTTTTCCTGGCCGCGCCGCTGGCGGCGATGACGTGCTACCTGACCGTGCCGCTGCTGATCCCGGTGCTGACCACCTTCGGCCTGCCGCTGGGTTACATGGGCGACATCCTGGGTGGCGGCTTCATCCTCTCGCTCGCGAGCTTCGTGATCGCGGTGGCCGCCCTGGAGACGGGGAGTCCCTACGCCCAGCTGGGCGCCAGCCGGGCGAAGACGTTCTCGGCGATCACCGAGCCGGTCATCCTGTTCGTGGTGTTCACCGTCGCGCTGGTGACCGGCACCGACCTGCCGTATGCGCTCGCCGCGACGGTCCGGTCGTCAGCCGGCCAGATCGTCCGCCCGGCGCACCTGCTCGCCGCAGCTGCCCTGTTCATGGTGATCCTCTATGAGACCGGCAGGATCCCGGTGGAGACGCACAGCGGGACGAACGAGTTCGGGATGATCGAGGAGGCGCGCCCGTTCGAGCACTCCGGCCCCTACTTCGCGCTGCTGAAGTGGGGCTCGGCGATGAAGCAGCTGATCCTCTACACGATCCTGCTCAACGTGTTCGTGGCGCCGTGGGGGCTGGCCTCCACCGCGCAGGCCACCTCGGTGGTACTGGCGATCGTGTCGCTCGTGGCCAAGGCCGCCGCGCTGGGAGTCGTGGTCGCGATTATCGACAACTCGTTCGCCAAGCTCCGCCTGTTCAAGATCACCGAGTTCGTGTCGGCGGCATTCCTGCTGGCGGTGCTCGGCGTCTTCACTCTGTACCTGGGAGGTGGCTGATGACCGGGGCGGCCGCAGTCGCGGCACCGAGCGTTTTCTCCGGCAGTGCCAATGTCATCGCGGTGGGCGTGCTGCTCGCGGAGTTCGGCATGTTCCGGCAGGCGCTGCTGCGCGACCAGGTACGGCTCTACGCCGCCCAGTCGACGCTGATTTCCGTGCTGGCGGTCGTGGTGGCCGCGGCGCGGCACCTGCCCGACTTGTACGTCCTGGCCGGGCTGTCGTTCGCCCTGAAGGCAGTGATCGTGCCGGCCGTGCTGCGCCGTCTGCTGCGCGGGCTTGGCGCCCGGGGCGAGGGGCCTGGCTGGACGGATATTGCCGGCAGCGGCTCGCTGAGCCTGGCCACCACCGTACTGGTCGCGATCGCCGTGGCCGCGTTCGGCTTCTTCAGCGTTGCTGCCCTGGGGATTCACAGCCCCGTACTGCCGACGACAGCGCTGGCGATCTCGATCGCCGTCGTGCTGGTGGCCTTCGTCCTGATGATCATGCGGCGGGACGTGGCCTCCCAGGCCATCGGGTTCTTCTCGCTGGAGAACGGGGTCTCGCTGACGGCGCTGGTCGTGGCGGCAGGCCTGCCGCTGATCCTGGAGATCGTCTTCCTGTTCGACCTGCTGGTGGCTGTCGTCGTGTTCGGGCTGCTGATCCGCGTGCATCACGGCCGGGCCGAGTCGCTGTCTACTGCCGATCTGACCAGGCTGCGGGGTTGAGGCATGCTCACCATCGTCTTGCTCCTGCTCGTCCTGCCGGCCGCGGCCGCAGTGATCTGCCTGCTGGCCCCGCTCGCGGTCGCGCGAGCCGTCACCGCGACTTTCGGCGCGGCCTGCCTGGGGCTCGTGATCGCGGTGCTGCCTGCGGCGTCCCATCATGATCTGGCTTACCTGGGCTTCTTGCGGATCGACGCGCTCAGCGTGGTGTTCCTGCTGGCCACGAGCTTCCTGTACGCGGCGGTAGCGGTTTACTCGATCGGCTACCTGGCCCATGGGCGGGCCAATGACGACGGTGCCGATCCCGGTTTCACCCGGTACTCCCGGCGGTTCTGGGTCGGTCTCAACCTCTTCGCCTGGGCCATGCTCGCGGCGCCGATGATGAGCAGCCTCGCGCTGCTCTGGGTGGCCATCGAGGTCACCACGGTGATCTCGGCCCTGCTGGTGGCGATCGAGGACACCGATGGCGCCGCGGAGGCCGCCTGGAAATACGTGCTCATCGCCTCCGCCGGCCTGGGCCTGGCTCTGCTCGCGACGATCTTCGCCTACTACGCGGGCGCCCAGGTCCTCGGCCAGTCCTACGACCTGGCCTTCAGCCCGCTGCTGCACGTAGCGGCCCGGCTCCCGCACGCCCCGGTTCAGCTGGCCTTCGTGCTGGCCGTGCTCGGCTTCGGCACCAAGATGGGGCTCTTCCCGGTGCACACCTGGCTGCCCGACGCGCACTCGGAGGCGCCGACACCAATTTCGGCGATGCTGTCGGGATCGCTGCTGGCGGTGAGCTTCTACGCAATCCTGCGGTTCTACCAGTTCTCGGCCGTGGCCCTCGGGCCGCGGTTCCCGCGCAACGTGCTGCTGATCTTCGGGATAGCCTCACTGCTGCTGGCCGCTTTGTACCTATTCGGCCAGCGGGACATCAAGCGCTTGCTGGCCTACTCCAGCGTCGAGCACATGGGCATCCTGGCCATCGGGGTGAGCTTCGGAGCGCCGATCGCACTGGCCGGAGTGCTGCTGCACGTCCTGGCCCACGCCGCGGCCAAGGGAAACGCCTTCATGGGCGCGGGCGTGCTGGTGCACAAGTTCGGCACCAAGCAGCTCTCAGCGATCCGCGGCGGCCTGGACCTGCTGCCGTGGAGCGGGCCGCTATTCCTGCTCGCGGTGCTCGCGCTGGGCGCCATGCCGCCGTTCGGCATCTTCCGGAGCGAGTTCGAGATCGTCGAAGGCGGCTTCGCCTCCCACGGTAACGCGGCGGCAGCCGTCCTGATCATCGGCGTGACGGTCGCCTTCTTCGGCCTGGCCGCGACCACCACCCAGATGCTCCTGCAGCCCCGGGCCGTCACAGCCGGCCACCCCGGCGCCGCTCAGGCCCCGGCGCTGGCTGCGGTAGGTGCGGCGGCTATCCCCGCGGACGCGGCTGATCGTCGCGCCAGGACTGCGCCGCCGGATGGACCGCAGGGCCACCGGCCCAGCGCGGCGCCGCTGACCCGAGGAGAGCCGAGCACCTGGATGGTCATCCCGGTGGCGGTGGGTGCCGTGGTCCTGATCGTACTCGGCGTGCATCCGCCGGCCGAGCTCACGGATCTGCTCGCCCGCGCCGTCCGCGAGCTGAGCGGGGCCGCGTGATGCCCGCTACGACCAGCGCCGCGCTAGCCGCGAGCGTGCCGGAGCTCTGGGACGAGCTGACCAGCGAGGTGGCGGCGGGCCGGAGGTTCGCGGACCTCTTCGCGACAACATCTCCCGGAGGCCTGCTGCTGACCGCTCACCTGGCCAGCCCGGCGGGTATCACCACGCGGGAAGCCATGCTGCCTCCGGGCGCGGCCGGTTACCCGGCGCTGACGCCGCGCCTGGGGGCCGCGTTCTGGTACGAGCGGGAAATCCACGACCTGTTCGGCGCCATTCCCGAGGGGCATCCTCGCCTTGAACCGCTGATCTTGACGGCAGCCGGTGACCCGCCCCGGCCGGGCGCGGAGGTGAAACCCCGGTCCGTGAACCCTGACCCAGGTGTCCTGCCGAGTCATGTCGCCGGGCCCGGGCTGTTCACGATCCCGCACGGTCCGGTTCGCTCTGGGGTGATGGAGTCGATCGAGTACCTGGTGGAAACCCCGGGAGAGGACATCCCGCACCTGAACATGCGGGTCTTCTACAAGCACCGCGGCATTGAGAAGCGGTTCGAGGGCATGACGACGGCCGACGGGCTGCTGCTCGCGGAGCGGGCCGAGGGAATCGCGTCGGTCGCCCACGCCCTGGCCTACTGCCATGCCCTGGAGCAGGTCGCCGGCACCGAGGTGCCCCGGGCCGCGGGCCTCATCAGAACGGTGCACGCCGAACTCGAGCGGCTGGCCTGTCACCTCGATGTCATCGTCCGGCTCGCCGACGGCGCCGGGCTGGCTGTTGCGACGGCCAGGTTCGGCTGGCATAAGGAGCAGGTACTGCGCCTGGTCAGCCGCCTGTGCGGAAGCAGGTTCGGCCGCGGGGTGGTCGTCCCAGGCGGTGTGAGCAGGCATCCCCTGATCGGGCTGGGTGACCTGCTCGCGGCATCCGGCGAGCTTGATAAGCGGATCGCGGCGGACTCGTCTCTCCTGATGGGCACCGCATCGTTCCTCGACCGGCTGCGGCGCACGGGGCCGCTCCGGCCCGAGCGGGCCCGCGAACATGGCGCGCTCGGACCGGTCGGCCGGGCGTCCGGTTACACCGACGACGCCCGTCAGAGCCGCCCTTATGACGCATACGGCTCCCTGGCCGTACGCACCGCCAGCCGCCCGGACGGCGACGCGATGGCCCGGCTTGAGGTACGCATAGACGAGATCGCGCAGTCATTCCACCTGCTGCGCCAGGCGGCCGGCGAGCTGGCCGAGGCGGCCGCGGGCCCGCTGCTGCAGCCGTGCGACCCGGCGGACGGCCGGGGTATCGGCTGGGCGGAGGCACCACAGGGTGAGGTGCTCTATGACATAAGGGTCGCCGACAGGATGATCGGCCGCTGCCGTGCCCGGTCTGCCTCATTCCACAACCTGGTCCTGATGCACGAGGTGTTCGCCGGTGACATCCTGACCGACTTCCCGTTCATCGAGGCCAGCTTCGGGCTGTCAATCGCGGGGGTGAGCAGCTAGATGTGGGCACTGCGAGGCCTCCGGAACGGCGTGCTGACGACACGCTGGCCCGCCCGGCCCGACGACTACGCGGCGGCGACCCGCGGGCCGGCGACCGTGCTGACAGCACTGGCCGGCGAGTCCGTTAATCTCGGCGGACTGTGCCCAACGGGCGCGATCACCCGCGAAGCCAGCGGCCCGCTCCGCCTGGACCAGGGCCGCTGTATCCAGTGCGGCCGGTGCGTCGCCGCCCGGCCCGACGTATTCGGCTGGACGAGCGGGCCGGGTAGCGCCGTCCTCGCCCGGCCGGCCCTGGTCGTACCGCCCGTCGATGAGACCGCGGACCGCCTTGCCGCAATCAGAGATGACCTGCGCGCAAGGACACGGGCGCTTCGCAGGTCGGTACACCTGCGGCACGTCGACGCCGGTTCCGACGGCACCGAGGAGTGGGAGATCCTCGCCTTGCTGAACCCGGTCTACGACATTCACCGGCTCGGGATCTTTCTCACGGCCAGCCCGCGGCATGCCGACGTGCTGCTAGTCACCGGGGCCGGGGCGCGCGGCATGACCGAGCCGTTGCGCCAGACCTATGAGGCGATGCCCTATCCCAAGGTGGTCATCGCGGTCGGGACAGACGCGGTCGGCGGCGGCCTGGTCAGCCCCTCGTACGCGACGGCCGGAGGCGTCGGCGACATGGTGCCGGTGGACGTGTGGCTGCCGGGATCTCCGCCCAGCCCGTTCAGCATCCTGCATGCTCTGCTCCTCGCGCTGGGGCGGGTGCCAGTCCGGGCGGGTAGTCAGCGATGACGGCCTACTCCGCGGTGCTGGCGGCCGGCCTTGCGCTGCTGGCCGTCGCCGCGGCCGCCGACCTGGTATTCGGTGCCAGGCGGCCGCGCCTGTTGCCGGTGCCCTACTGGCTCGGCGCGGCGGCGTCGGCGTGCCTGGCGGTAGCAGGCGCGGCGGCACTCGCTGGACGGCCGGTGGTCTTGCGCGTGACCGGCCTGCTGGGCTCGGGCACGGTCGGGCCGGCCGCCGACCGGTTGTCCGGTCTGTTCCTGGTGATCGCGTTCGGCGCGGCCTTCGCTGTCTCGCTAGCCCTCGCCAGCTGGGCGGCTGGTCCCGGCCGGCCCGGCCGCCGCGGCCTGGGCGCGAGCTACGCCCTGGCGCTCGGCGCCGTGGCAGTAGTGCTGACTGCCCGGGACGCGTTCACATTCCTGTTCGCCTGGGAGTCGCTGACGCTCGCGTTCTACCTGCTGTCCGGATTCGAGCGGGCCCGGGCGGGCCGCCCGGCGGCAGCGCTGGTCACGCTGGCCTTCGGCCGGATCAGCGGAGTGTTGCTGCTAGCCGGGCTGCTGCTGCTCGCCGGTCGTTCGGGCTCGCTCACGCTGACCAGCCTGACCCACGCCGCCCCGGGCACGCTGCGGTCCGCAGCCGAGGTACTCCTGCTCGCAGGGTTCGCCGCCAAGGTCGGGCTGGTGCCGTTCCAGGTCTGGCTGCCGCGCGGCTACTCCGCGGCCCCCGGGCCGGCCCGCGCGGTCATGGCCGGCGTGGCGGTCAACGTCGGCTTCTACGGGCTCTGGCGAACTCTCGCGCTACTGGGACCGCCCCCAGCGGCTGTGACCGGAATACTGCTCGTGCTCGCCAGCCTGACCGCCGTGCTCGGCATCGCCCACGCCGCCGTGCAGACCGGCCTGCAGCGGGTCATCGCCTACTCCAGCGTGGAGAACACCGGGCTGATCCTGGCGGGCTTCGGAGTGGCGCTGGTCGGCGCCGCGACCCGCGACCGGGACCTGCTGGCGGCCGGGCTGCTGGCCGCGACGCTCCAGGTCGTCGCGCACACGGCGGCAAAGTCGCTGTTGTTCACGAGCAGCGCCCGGATGGAGGCCGTGGACGGGACCGATAACCTGGACCGGCTGCGCGGCAGCGTCCGGCTGAGACCCTGGAGCGGCACCGGGCTGGCCGTCGGCAGCCTGACCCTGGCCGGGCTGCCGCCGACGGTGGGGTTCGTGTCCGAGTGGTTCCTGCTGGAAGCGTTGATGCAGCAGTTCCGCGTGCCCGGCCTGGGTGACCGGCTGGTGCTGGCGATCACCGGCGCGGCCGTAGCGCTGACGGCCGGGTTCGCCGGGGTGACCTTCGTCCGGCTGATCGGCATGGTCGTCCTGGGCAAGCCCGGCTCCCCCGGCGGTGCCGTGCCCCGCGACTACGGCCTGGCCGGACGGGCCGCCATCATCCTGCTCGGCGCGGCGTGCCTTGTCACCGCCGCGCTGACCCCGCTGGAGATCAGGGCCATCGCCGCAGGCCTGTCCCCGATTCTGCCGGCCAGCGCGACCATGGGGGCGCTGAAGTCGCCGTGGGTCCTCCAGCCGGTCTTCGCGGACTTCTCGATCCTGTCCCCATCGTGGCTCTGGCTCGTGATGCCAGCCCTGTTCCTGGTGACCGGCCTCGTGGCATGGGCAGCCTCCGGCAGCCGGCTGCTGCGGGTGCGCCGCGTCCCGCCGTGGCGGTCAGCTACCGCCGGGGTCTCCGGCCGGGCCAGCTATACCGCCTTCGGATTCGCCAACCCGACCCGGCGCGTGCTCGCCGGAGTGCTGCACACCCGGGCAGAGGTGCGGCGGATCGACGGACCACGGCCCGGCTCGGAAACCGCTGTCTCGGCCGCGCAGCCAGCGCCCGGCCCGCCATCGCCGACGAGCCGGCAGGAGGAACTGGCGGACAACGCCGTGCACGTCGGTTACAGCTCGGACGTCATCGAGGTCGTCGAGGAATACCTCTACCGCCCGATACTGCGTCCGTTCCTGCTGCTCGTCCGGCTGGCGCAGCGCCTGCAGTCCGGCCGGCTCGATGCCTACCTTGCCTACATGCTCATCGCCCTCATCGCCGTCCTCGCCGTCGTGACCGCGCTGCACTGAGCAGGGCAACTTGCCGGTCAGGGATAATCAAAGCCCCGGCGGCCAGCGTGCCGAGCTGCCGCAGGCAATCGACGCCATTATTCGGCGTCGACAGTGACAATCGCGGCAGGTCGTCAGCGGCAGCAGTCGCTTGCGCGGATCCGGCCGGACTCGGGAGCCCCTCGATGCCGTGCTGGAGGTGGCCCCGCGAGCCGGTGGCGCTGGCCGCGCAAGGCTGGCAGCAGCCGGTCTAAGACCCGGACGATGACCAGGCACAGAAGTCGAATCGGCGCAGCCCGCGATCTTGCCCTGCAATGGTCGGCGCGACATTCGCACGTTACGGCCTTTGCGTCGAGTTCTGGAGCTGGCTCAGCAAGCAGGCGTCCCATGCCTGGCGCGCCGTTGTTGCCTTCAGCGGGAGTGGCTGATGCTCCCTGATCAGCACCGCTCTCGATGTTCACGCCGACGATCCGGCGTTCGGAGGCCGGGTTATCGATGATGAGGTCCCGGCGGCCGGCATCATCGCCGGCAGAACAAGGTCGCGCCGCCGTGCCAGCAGCGGATCTGCGAACGCACCTGGCCGCGGATGTTCATATAAGAGCAACTTGCGCTCGCGGCACGAAACCAATGAATTGCTCGGCTCCGCAGGGCGGCGGGACCCTTGACCACGGCGGGTGAGCGGAGCAGGATTCCAAGTGGCGATGGATCCCGCCTAGCCGGTCTCTGCGCTGGCTGAACCGCTCCAGCCGGGCTGATGGTTCCTCTCCGGACTGAAGGGTGCGGCGTGGCTCCTGAGAGCAGCAGGTTCATAAGGTCACCGCCATGAGTCATGGGCCGCGACCGTGATAGGAGGCCGGCGCCGACGCGGTGGGCCCCGCATCCGGGATGGCCAGCTGCCGCACGCCACATTCGTGCGCGACGCCGTAGTTGTCGCCTGCGACGGCAGGCCGTCGGGTGACGCCGCGATCCGCTTCGCCGTGCTGGAGGCCCGGCTCAGGTCCGCCAAGCTCGTAGTCGTTATTACCTACCTAGAGGCTTATTCAGCCGGCCGCGTAGAAATGCAAGGCTATTACGGTTGAGATGGTTGCGGCGAACGTCGCGAGCGGCCGGCGGTAATCGGTGTGCATG
>Ga0208357_1002739_pt1 | contig 11390 bp, 12 predicted proteins | sample NGESurdeep092012_6_FD_184487 | JGI IMG/M metagenome (GOLD analysis project Ga0208357, IMG submission 184487) | Arctic peat soil microbial communities from Barrow, Alaska - NGEE Surface sample F52-2 deep-092012 (SPAdes) | ecosystem: Environmental > Terrestrial > Soil > Wetlands > Peat ... | reverse complement strand
CGGCGAGGGCGCGGCGGGCGAGACCGCGTTCTCATCTGTCTTGCCGTGAATGGACCCATGCATGTTCGCGCGATTGCCCGAACAGTTCGGATGGATCCGCATAAAGTATGGAGCGCCGTTGAGCGTCTCACGGACAGCGGTCTCGTTGTAAAGCGCGATCAGCCAGGCGGGCGAAAGTACGTCGCGCTCAATCGGCGCCTTCCCCTCTATCGTTCACTCCTTAGCCTTCTCGTGGCGCTAGACGCGCATTGGCCTGTATCCCGAGTCGAGCGCGAGGTCACCCGCTGGTATATGCCCTTCGACAACACCATGGACGCCCGCAGGCTCGATACGATCTTTCATTCGGACATCCGTTCCCGCACCCTGACATTCATCGCCGCGGTCGGCCGGACAAATCTGAGCACTATCTATAAGTCTCTTGGTCTCGGAATGGTCAGTACGATGTACGTCGTCAACTTCTGGGTACGCGAGGGCGCCCTGCGAAGCTCCCATATCGGAAACTATCGCGTAATCGAGCTCGATCCAGAATTTATCGTTGCGAACGAACTCGCCGCCTTTCTTCGGGCCATCGTCGCCTCGAGTTCAGAATACGACGCACTACGCACGGCGGCACGACGTCGTCTCCGACCATTTTACAAGTACTTAGAGATGCGCGCTGCGGCCACTCGGAAGCCGCCGGCAGCGACGTAATGTCAGGAGTCGCGAACACCCATTGCAGACGCCGATGGGCGGCGACGCCCCGAAGGTGATCGTGTGCCGAAACCTGTAGGGCGGTTTCCGTCCTTCTTTGGAGGTCCCGGGCGCGCTAAGATCCTAGCATGCTTGGCATTCAATGGCCCGATGACCGCCAACGAAATGCGGGCGACACTGGGCTGGAAGCACGCCCGATCGCTCTATCGTCTCGCCGAGCTTGCCGAACTTGGCCTCATAACAAGCTACCCGTGCGAGCGCGCTCCTTCGCAGCGCCGACGCCTAAATAATGGCAGCACGTTCGCCAAAGAACTTACCCCCAACCGTACAAAGCTCTGGGCACTCGATGCGCGCCATCCGTGGCGATGGGAAATCCGTGCTTTCGCGCGTCGGCTCGGTAAAGCGATGGATCTGCCTGGTATTGGCCGCACGAAGAAACGCGAATACCGAGGTCCCACGTCTGCGGAACGCCCCCTCAAGGCCATTCCGCCGTCGTCTCCACCACGGGCGATCTTCCCCGTTTATGGGCAGTCGATCACCAGCAGGGTGCTGATGTTTCTCCCACACCTCGGCTGGTACTCGAATGGCATATCGGCTCTTGATCTCGCGCTGTTGTTGGGCACAAGTCGATCCCCGACTGCACTGGCTATCAGGTATCTTGAGGCCTGGGGGATTGTCCAAGTCGCCCAAACATCGCAAACGCTTCGGATACGGCTCAACACGAAATATTATGCCTACGAATCGTTAAAAGGACTTCTCCTACGGATCGATAGAGACACTGGCGCTGAATTCAAAGCCCTTGGGCGCGCACGAGGTCAAGTGGAGAGTCGCAAAATGCTACGGAGATATTGGGCTATCAAGAAGAGGCGGACAGGTAAAAGCAGTGGCCGGGGAATTCAAGCGACTCGTTGCGGGAGCGTTGACCATCGTGAAACGGCGCGCATAACCTGAAACGCCTCTTTCCCCCGTATCCGGGGATCGGGCCGAATAATGCACGCATCTCAACAAATAGAGCACGCAATCCTCGGGCCAGATAATGATTTGACATTTTTCGATAAATCAGCACGCAGAGCCCCGACGTGCTCAAAGTAGGACATCACGGTTCCGCCTACGGAACGACCGATGCATTTCTCGCGGCAGTGCGCCCACGCTATGCGATCGTCTCCGTCGGTCGCCACAATCTCTTCGGTCATCCCGCGCCGTCCACCATCGAGCGACTCGAGCGCTTCGGCGCGCAGATCTATCGCGCCGACCAAGACGGCGCAATCGTCGTGACGACCGACGGCCGTAACACTCGAGTCGTTCCTACGATAGCGTCGGCGATACATTCCTGATCACCTTATTTCTTGAGCGACGCGCGGGCTTCGCTCGATGCGATGGAATTATCGGACGAACGCCAGGCTGCGAAGACGAACGCGAACGTTGCCAGGCCACAGATAAGTAATGCCGCGGCCAGCACGCCGGGTGTCGTTCCGATCCAGCCCGTCAGGAGCCCGACGACAGCTCCGCCGACATACTGGCCCGCGCCCATGAACGCCGCCGCAACGCCGCTCTGCGCACCGGCGCGTGCCATCGTGGACGCGATGAGGTTGCCGAAGACCAAGCCGAAGGCGCCGACGCAGCACGCCAACGCGGCCACGTAGGCCCACCCGCTGCCGTGCGAGAGCGAGAGCGCGCAAAGCGCGAGGGCGGCCAGGCAGTAGACGCCGAGCCCACACACCAAGAGCGTCCGCGGACCGAACGCCGGCAGCAGCCGAATGTTCAGCGCGCCCGCCGCCGCGGTGAGCGCGATGCCGCCAAAGATCAGCCCAACTGCATCGACGAGAATCCGAAGTGCGCCATCAGCACGAACGGGGCGACGCTCACGTAAGCGAACAGCGCGCCGAAGATCAGCGTGTTCGCGGCGCTGTAAAAGATGAATGGTCGGTTGCGAAGCAGTCCCGCGTATGCCGACGCGACCGACCGCAACGACAGGGGCGAGCGGCGCTCCGGCGGTAGGGAGTCGGGAGCGACGCAGTAGGCTACAACCCAGATGGCGATGCCGATGAGCGTGAGCAACCAGAACGACGCGCGCCAGCCGCTCCACTGTAGGATCGCCGCACCCAGGACCGGCGCGATGATCGGCGCCAGCATCTGGATTTGACCGAGCACCGAATACACCGCGGCGGCATCTCGTTCGGCGAACAGGTCGGTGACGACCGCGCGCGGCGCGACGATACCCGCAGCCGCTCCGCCCGCTTGCAGCAAGCGCGCCACTAGCAGCAGCTCGATCGTTGGCGCGAGCGCCGCCAGTATCGTTCCGGCGACGAACAGCGCGATGGCAAACAGCAGCGGCGCCCGCCGACCGAAGCGATCGAAGACCGGTCCGTACAGCACCTGACCGCCGGCCAGGCCGAAGACGAAGACGGAGAGCGTGGCCTGCACCTCGGACGTACTGGCGTGCAACGTGTGCGCGATCGCGGGAAACGCCGGGAGATACAGCTCGATCGACATGCTGTCGATCATGGTCAGCGTGCCCAGCAGCAGCAAGAGTGACCAGCGCGCGCCGGCAGCGACGGTCACGTCGTCCCCCCAAATGGTCATCAAATCTCTCCTTTGCGATGGGCCTTTTTAGACTTATATGATACTTAAGAGATTCAAATAAATCAACCCCGTCGACAGGCGGTGGTGATTTGATCTATGATGATCCGCGGTGGCAGCTCTCGGTGCGGAAGCGGAAAATGACAAGATGATGGCGTCGCTCGCGCGAGCGCTGGTCGATCGGCCACGCGCCTCGCTGCAAGAGGTGGCCGCCGCCGTGGGCATCAGCAAGGCGACGCTCTACCGCTTATGCCGCACCCGCGGTCAGCTGGTCGAGCGGCTTGTGCACCACGCGACGACCCGCATCACGGAGGCGATCGAAGCGGCGCGCCTCGACGCGGCGCCGCCGCTGACCGCGCTCAAACTACTAATCACCAACAACCTCGATCACCGCGAGCTAACGACGTTCCTGATCCACTTCTGGCGGCAAGACCCTCCGGCCGCGGCCGGTGTGGAAGCCGGCTGGGACGCAACTCTCGACGCCTTCTTCCTACGCGGCCAGAGAGCGGGTATCTTCCGGATCGACCTCGCGGCACCAGCCCTCACCGAGATCTTCGTCGCCCTGCTGCTCGGGCTGATCGACGCCGAACGCTATGGTCGCGTTGCGCGCGCAGGCTTGGCGGAAGTGATCGAGCGCGCGTTTCTGCGCGGCGCAGAGGCCTAAGCGCCGACGGCGCGATCGCAAAACGTTCCCATCGAATTGCCGCGCGCGCGTACCGTTTGGAAAACCGGCGACGGCGTGACCCTGCGCTTCCTCGGCCCGTCGTTACCGTTCCTGGCCAACACCGGCAACGACATCAACGACAACTCGATTGCCTTCATCTTACAGTACGGCAGTTTCCTCATGCTCTTCACCGGCGACGCCGGCACCGCTGCCGAACGCCGCTTAAACCATCTTCGACCAGACGGCGTCGATTATGAGCGACGTGACCCTTGGTGCGAACGTTCGTACCACATGAGGACTCCAGCCATAATTACGCATAACCCGCTCCCGAGCCACGCTAAGAGCGCTTCGGGTCCCGTATGAATCCTACCAGTTTGAATGGCGCACAGACAAAATAGTATTATGAGTATGAGCACGGCGACGCGTACCGGCCAACGCATCCCTTTCGTGTTTACCGCAGCCCCAACAAGCGCCAGTGCGGTCCCGGTACCCTCCCAGAACGTTAGAAAGAACATACTTGTCACCTCACCTTTTTTGGCGACGGCGGAGTAATTACGCCCGATCCTCCGGTCCACTGGTGCCCATAAGACCCTGTCAAGCCACCGAAAGGATCCGAAAACCAACCGACACCGGTTGCGCTCCCGGACTTGTTTGAAAAGTGTTGGCCCCCTGGTTTAGTCCCGAACGGCGGCCCCTCGTCAGAGGCCAACTGCGGAGATAGCGCCGGCCACAAAAGAAGTCATTATTTCGAATGGCTGCAAGGTCGAACAACGGTGACCTCCGTACCCGCACCTTTGCGCCGGCCACTTCAGTCGCCGTCGTAGGCCCGCTGCAAGGCGGCGACGTCGAGTTTGATCATCTTCATCATGGCTTGCATAACGCGATCGGATTTTTCGCGATCTTCGTCGCCGAGCAGTTCGCCCAGGATCGTGGGAACGATCTGCCACGTCACGCCATACTTGTCTTTAAGCCAGCCGCATTGCACGGTTTCGCCGCCGGCTGAGAGCTTCTCCCAATAGTGGTCGACTTCGGCTTGATCTTTGCAATCGACGAAGAACGAGATCGCGGACGAGAACGTGAACTCCGGGCCGCCGTTGAGCGCCATGAACTCCTGCCCGTCGAGGGTGAACGTCACGAACATGACCGCGCCGGCCTGGCCCGGTCCGACGTCTCCGTAGCGAGCGACGTCGTCGATGCTCGCGTTCTTGAAAATCGAAACGTAATACTTCGCGGCCTCTTCGCCCTGGCCGTCGAACCAGAGGAACGGCCTGATTTTCTGCATCGTTTTATCCTCTCAAATTGCGCCGTTTGGGCGGAGGCCGATATCCGGCGCAGAAGGAGCATACCCCTCCCCGCCAGCTTTCTCTTGACCTTAAGGAGACTCCCAACATGGCAGACGCAACGAGCTCGGACGCTCTGCAACTCTCCCCGTATATCTTCTTCTACGGACGTTGTGAAGAAGCGCTCGAATTCTACAAAAAGGCCCTGGGTGGAAGTTACGACCTGCAACGGGTCGAGGGCACGCCCGGTGCCGACGAACTTCCGGCCGAAGCGCGCAATCGAGTAATGCATGCGACCTTTACCGCGCCGGGAATATCGTTCATGGCCTCGGACGGACAGGAGACCAAAACGATCGACCCGGATGCGGGGAACATCAATCTTTGTCTGGGCACGAAAGATCGCGCGCGTGGCGAACGGACCTTCAACGCGCTTGCGGATGGCGGCAAGACGTTGCAACCGTTCGGGGAGGCGTTCTGGGGCGGCATGTTCGGCGCGGCCGTCGACCGCTTCGGCATCGAGTGGATGGTCACGACCGCGTAGTGTTTTCGCGACGGCATTGGATCCCGCCGGGAGCGTTGATCTTCTCGCAGATCGCGCACGGCTTTTCGTGGCTGCTGCTGTTATGGATCGGGCTGTCGGTCACGGCCGCCGGCCCGGGACTCGCCGGCATCGCGTGGGTGCACGTCGTGGCGTTGGGATGGGCGACGATGGCGGCCGTCGGCATCTTGCTGCACGTCATTCCGGCGTTCACCGACGTTACGTGGCGTTGGGAAACGCTCGCGCGCTGGTCGGTCGCAGCCTTCGGATTGGGCGTCGTTGTATTCGTCCTCGGGCTCCTAGCGTGGCCGCAAGCCATCGCCGGCGGCGCGGCGCTGATTCTCCTGGCACTCATCGGATACTGTATCGCGGCGTTTTCAACGTTGGCCGCGACGGTCAAGGGCGAGCGGGTGGAGCGGGCCGTTGGGCGCGCGTTAGCGATCAATCTGCTCTTCCTCTTGCTCACGGCGTTCATCGGTGCCGGCTTGGCGTCGATGCTGTCGGGGATGCACGTACCCGCGTGGCTCGCCGCACTCCCCGCCAGCCATGCGGACTTGGGGATGTTCGGATGGGCCTCGCTGCTGATCTTCGGCGTCTCCGTGCGAACGATTCGCCCGATAAGCGGCGAACGCTCGCGGTTTCCTTCCGCGCACATCATCGTCGGCACCTCGGTTCTGCTGGGCGTCGTGCTGCTGGCCATCGGCTTGGCGGCAAGCCCAACGCTTGCGTGGATCGGCGGCGGGTTGATCGCAATCGGGGCGATCGTGTACGCGGTTGATATGGTCGACGTCCTTTCGCGCGCGACGGTTCCGCACCGCGCGCCGCAGGCGTTCGTCGTCGCGGGAATTATCTGGCTGCTTCTCGGCCTGGTCCTCGGCGCGGGGACCTTGATGGGCCAACCGTGGCAGGCGGCGTTCGTGTTTCTGATTCTAGCCGGCTGGATCGGACAGATGATCGACGCGCACATCCACCACATCGGCGTCCGCTTACTCGCGACGATCTACCGTGGCGACGACGATGAAACGCGCCCGGAAGAATTGCTCGACGCGCGCCGTTCGTGGTTCGCGTTTGCGGCGTTTCAAATCGCCATCGCGTGTGGGGCGATCGGTTTGCTCGGCCTGCACACGCTGGTTGCCGTCGGCGGCGCGGTCGGGTTCATCGGATGGCTCGCGATGATGAGGAACCTCGCCACCGCTCGTTCCCGCGCCATGCGCACCGAAGACATTTCCCTACTCTAACCGCGTCCATGGCGAGCCCCGCAGTGTAATTAGCGCTTTTTGCGGGTCGTCTTTTTTCGCGTTGTCTTTTTGCTGGCGGACTTCTTGACGCCGCGCTTTTTGCGGGTGGCGACGGCTTTGCGGGCGGATTTCTTGCGGGCGGCAGCGCCGCGGTTCGTGCTGGTCTTCTTTCCCAGGTCCTTCCACTGCGTCTCGGTGAGATGGACGCCGTAGTGCTTGGCCGCCTTCTTGATGTTGGCAAATGCGGTCGCGCGCTCTTCGTCTGAAACCTCGAGCACCTGATTGAAGCGTGCGATCGCGTTGCGCACGTGCGAGGCGCTGGTAAGCGGCTCCTTACGTTCTTTGGGATATGCGAAGACGCTGTCGGGCAGATCGCTGCGTTTGGTCAAGGTGCCGCTCTTCTCGTGCGGCTTCCAGGTCGCTCTAGCCACTTCTGCTGCTCCTTTGACGGGACGTTCACCCGAAAGCGTACCCCACAATTGTGGCCGTCACAACCTGGTCGATCGGCGGGCCGGCAGGAATCCGACCGCGCCCGCATCGACAGTAGCAAGGCCACGCCTACCGGAGGTCACACTTGGACGTCGACGCCACGCCTCGCCCCGATAACCGCCGCGAGCTTACCATTTCCGGGCTGCTGCTCGGCGGCGCGATCACGCTGGTCTTCACCGCGGCCAACGTCTACTTAGGACTCAAGGTCGGCCTAACGTTTGCGTCGTCGATTCCGGCCGCCGTCATCTCGATGGCGGTGTTGCGTGCGTTCAAGCACTCGACGATTTACGAAAATAACATCGTGCAGACGGTGGCGTCTTCAGCGGGTACGCTGTCGTCGGTGATCTTCGTCTTGCCGGGCTTGGTGATGCTCGGCTGGTGGACGGGTTTCCCGTTCTGGCAATCGTTTGGGGTGTGCGTGATCGGCGGTGTCCTGGGCGTGATGTACAGCGTGCCGCTGCGGCGGGCGCTGGTCACCAACTCCGATCTCCCGTATCCCGAGGGCGTCGCGGCGGCGGAAATTCTCAAGGTCGGTTCGGGCTCGCGCGATGCGGCGCCGGCATCCGAGGCGGTCGCCGAAAATAAAGCCGGAATGCTGGCCATCGTCGTCGGTACGATCGTGTCGGGCGGCTTCTTCCTCATCGTCCAGACGCGCATCTTGGCCGGCGACCTGGCCTACTACTTTCGCACCGGCAGCGTGGCAACCGGCGTCGATCTCGGGCTCTCGCTGGCGCTGTTCGGTGCGGGACATCTGATCGGGATTTCGGTCGGCATCGCCATCTTCGCCGGCCTCTTCATCTCGTGGGGCATCCTCACCCCGATTTTGACGGCACTGCATCCGACCGCGGGCGCCGCCGCCGACGTCGCCAGCGCGATTTGGCACAATGACGTGCGCTACATCGGCGCGGGAACGATCGGCGTCGCGGCGATCTGGGCCATTATCCGGCTAGCGCAGCCGGTGTGGACCGGCGTGATTTCGTCGTTGGCCGCCTCGCGCGCGCACAAGGAATCGCCGGGCGCGGTGCTGCCGCGTACCGAGCGCGACATCCCGATCGGGTGGGTCGTGCTGATCAGCGTCGTCGCCCTGTTGCCCCTAGCCGTACTGTTTTACAGTTTCGTCTCCACTGGGGCGCTGGCGTCGCTGGCGATCCCGCTGATCGTCATTGGGATCGTCTATGTCGTGATCGCGGGCTTCTTCGTGGCCGCCGCCTGCGGTTACATGGCCGGGCTCATCGGTTCGACGAATAGCCCGGTCTCGGGGTTGGCAATCTTAACGGTCATCGGTGCTTCGCTAATCTTCGTTCTCATGAGTCGCACGATGAGCACGGGCGCGGAGCAAACATTGGTCGCCTACGCGCTGTTCGTGACCGCGGTCGTGGTGTGCGTCGCGACGATCTCCAACGACAACTTGCAAGATCTCAAGACGGGCCAACTCGTCGACGCGACGCCATGGCGCCAGCAAGTCGCGCTGGTCGTCGGCGTCTTCTTCGGATCGCTGGTCATCCCGCCGATCCTCAACCTCCTCAACAAAGCCTACGGTTTTGCCGGCTTGACGACGACCCACGCGACCGCCAACTCGCACGTCTTGGCGGCGCCGCAAGCCACGCTGCTTTCGGCCCTCGCCAAGGGCGTGATCCAAGGTCAACTTCCCTGGACGCTCATCGGCATCGGCGCGGGGATCGGCGTCGCGATCGTTGCGATCGACGAAGTCTTGCGCGTCACCACCCGCTTTCGGTTGCCTCCGCTGGCCGTTGGATTGGGCATCTATCTGCCGTCGTCGTCGACGTTGGCCGCGGTGCTGGGCGCGCTGGCCGGCTGGTGGTACAACCGTAGTGCGACCAAACAGCCGCATCCCGAGAAAACCAAGCGGTTGGGCGTTCTGCTGGCGTCGGGATTCATCGTCGGCGAGAGCCTGTGCGGGGTGTTGGTTGCCGGATTGGTTCTCTACTTCAAGTCGCAGGGAGCGCTGTCGCTGGTGAGCGACGCCTTTGCCGGAGGCGCGGCCCTGTGGCTGGGCGCGATCTTCTACGTCGCGCTGGTCGTCGCTTCGTATGCCTGGGTGCGTCGCCTCGCCGCGCGCTAAGTAGCGCGTGTTTCTCGGGCGTCCTCGCCTCGACGATCGCATTCGCGCGGCGCTTGACGGCGGACTAGTGACGCTGCAGGCGCCGCTGGGCTATGGAAAGACCGTCGCGTTGCGCACGGCGCTGCGCGGCATCGGCCTTCCCGTTGCATGGTACGACACGGTGCCGTGGCACGACGGCGCGTTCGTTCTGCCCCTCGTCAAAGCGATGGCCGCGGTTCGCCCGGACTTCGGGCGGCACTCGCGCGCGCTAGCCGAAACTTCGTCAACGCCGCGCGCGCTCGCCGCCGCCTTCGCACAAGACATCGGACATCTCACCACGCCGGTCGTGTTGGTCATCGATGACGCTGCCGATCTCTACGATACGCCCGCGTTTGCAGAATTCGTCAACGCGCTGATCGCCCTGCGCCCCCCGCAGCTCCATCTGGCGATCGCGACGCGCTCGAGCGCGATGACCGGCGCGACGATCGGCGTCGACGACCTGCGTTTCACGCGCGACGAAATCGCGCGCGCGTTGCCCGGCGGCGCCGAGGATGCCTCCGTCGATCGGATCGTGCGGTCGACGGACGGGTGGCCCGCCGCGCTGGCGCTGGCGCTGCGCGACCGCGCGCCGATGGCCTCGCTGGGCGCGCACGCTATCGAGCGTCTCGACGCCGCGCAACGCTCGTTGGCCGAACGGCTTGCCGTCGTCACAACCATCGATTCCGACGACTTCGACCGAGCCGACCGTGCCAGCATGAATGCACTGAGCGAGGACGGGCTGCTGGTGCGATCCGGCGACGGCTTTGAGCTCCAGCCGCTGGTGCGTGCCGGGCTACTCGAAGCGATGCACGCGCGCGAGGACGGTTCGCCGGAAGCCGCGCACGCGGCAGCCGCGCGCCGCAGCGAGCGACGCGACGCGTTTGGTGCGACGCTCTTTCATCTGGACGCTGCGCGCGATACGCCGGCGCTGCTCGCTTTTTTGCACCGCCATATCGAATCGATCGCGCTAGCCGGCGAGCTCGCGATGGTGGCGCGCATCGTCGAGCGCCTGCGCCGCGAGGGCGTCGACGAACCGGCGCTGTTCGCGTTCGTCGAGGCACTGCAGGAGCACGCGCGCGGCACGCAGCGTGCCGGCCTTCTCTTCGAGCGGGCCGCGCAAGCCGCCGGCGAACGTGCGCAAACTCCGCTGGCGTTTGCGGCGGGCGCGCGCGCCGCGGAGTTCTCGCTAGCGCGGGGGCAACGTCCCGACGCGCAGCAGACCGCCGCGCTCACAATGCTAAGCGGCGCTCTCAATGCCGGCGCTCGATCGAGCGCCGCGGCGCTCGAAGCGTGGCAGTTCGCGATCGACGGCGATTTCGAAGGTGCGATCGAGATCGCGAACCGCTGCGGCGACGCGGGCGACGCGCGCGCAGATTCCAGCCTTGCCATCGTACGCGCCTATGCCGAAACGTCGCTGGGCAGAATTCCCACGGCCCAACAGCGTTTGGATCGCTTGATCCAGGCGCTCGAGGGTTCCGATCGGATATTGCTGGCCATGCAAGCGTCGATCTGGTACGCGCGCCTGGCATTGCTCTGGGGCGACACGGCGGCGGCCTTGGACTACGCTCAACAGGCACAGCGCGTCGCCGCGCGGCTGGAGATCGAGACCGAGGCGGCATCGCTCTACGCCGCGCTAGCCGAAGCCAGCGCCCATGCAGGCGATGCCGACGCGACCTTGCGCTGGGCAAAAGAACTGCGACGTCACGCGCAGACGGCCTGGTATGCCGTGGACCAACAGCGCTTGAGCGCGATCGCCGATCAGCACGTCGCGCGCGCCTTGTTCTTGCGCGGCAACGCGGCCGAAGCGCAC
>Ga0208357_1002738_pt1 | contig 11393 bp, 8 predicted proteins | sample NGESurdeep092012_6_FD_184487 | JGI IMG/M metagenome (GOLD analysis project Ga0208357, IMG submission 184487) | Arctic peat soil microbial communities from Barrow, Alaska - NGEE Surface sample F52-2 deep-092012 (SPAdes) | ecosystem: Environmental > Terrestrial > Soil > Wetlands > Peat ... | reverse complement strand
AAGGTCGCGGCGGACAGCCCGTCGACGTTGACAAAGGGTGCAATTTCGATGACCTCGCCGGCCGAGAGCCATTGGACGTCGACGCCGAGTGACCGTTGCAGCTCCCAACTGCGCCGGAGCGCAACCTGGCCGGCGTCGGTCCCGGCTGGACCCGGCTCGGCGGCGTCATCCCCGGCGGGCCTGCGTGCCGCCCGGGCGGCGGGGACCACCCGCCCTGGGCCGGGCTGGCCGGAGGGACGCTCACCTCGGTGGCCGGGTGCGGGGCCTGGTCGGCGGCGATGATGCCGGCCAGCGGCTCGGGCCAGAAGGCGCCGACGGTGCCGGGCAGCGGCGGCCCGAGGGCCGAGACCATGGCGGTGAGCTGCGCCAGCCCGATCCGCCGGGCCGGGTCCTTGGCCAGGCAGGCGGTGATCACCTGCTGCACGCTGGCCGGGATCCCGGCCAGGTCAGGCTCGCCGGTGACCACCCGGTAGAGGATGGAGGCGGCGCTGCCGCCGCCGAACGGGGCGTTGCCGGTCGCCGCGTAGGCGAGCACGCAGCCGAGCGAGAAGACGTCGCTCGGCGGCCCCGCCTGCTGCCCTTCGGCCTGCTCCGGTGACATGTAGCCGGGGGTCCCGACCACCATCCCGGCCGAGGTCAGCGCGGTGCCCTCGAAGGCGCGGGAGATGCCGAAGTCGATCACGTGCGGCCCGTCGGCCGCGAGCAGCACGTTGCCGGGCTTGAGGTCCCGGTGCACCAGGCCGCAGCCGTGCACCGCGCGCAGCGCGTCGGACAGGCCGGCCGCGAGCCGCCAGACGGCGTTCTCGGCCAGCGGGCCGTGCCGGCTGACCACGTCGGCCAGCGGCGGGCCGGGAACGTAGGCGGTGGCCAGCCAGGGCGGGTCGTCGTCGACCCCCGAGCCGACCACCGGCGCGGTGTACATGCCGCTGACCAGGCGGGCCGACGCGACCTCCTGGCGGAACCGGCGCAGGAACTCGGGATCGCGGGCCAGTTCCGGGTGCACGACCTTGATCGCGACCGCCCTGCCGCCGGGGGAGAAGCCGAGGTAGACGCGGCCCATGCCGCCCGAGCCGAGGCGGGCGCGGAGCGCGAACTCCCCGATTACCCGCGGATCGTTCGCGGAAAGCGGTTCCATCTGTACTCCTATGCCGCCGAGCCACCCTGGCCGCCCTGGCCCCTCAGGCCACTGAGCCGTCAGACCCCCGAGCTCTCAGCCAGCACGCAGAGATTACCCGGATTGCCCGCAAGAAGTAATCCTTGCGGGCAATCCGGCCCCGACGCCGCAAGCCGGGGGGCGTGGTGCTCGCCTGGGGCCGAAGCCCCAGGCGAGGCGGCTGTCTGCTAGCCGTTACTTCGACAGGGCGCCGCCGACGTACTGCGCCTGCCCCGGCAGGTTGTCCAGGGCGATGTTCAGCGTGAGCACGTCGACCCCGGGCTCGCCCAGGAAGCCGATGTCGCGGGCGTGGGTGTTCTGGCTGACCAGCTTCTGGACCTCCGACACCGGTAGGTGCCTGGTGGCCGCCACCCGGTCAACCTGGATGGCCGCGTTCGCCGGCGAGACGTCCGGGTCGAGACCCGACCCGGACGAGGTGACCGCGTCCGGCGGGATCTGCGAGATCTTGACGTGGTCGAACGCCGCGATCTGGGCCTGGAGCTGCTTGACATCGGTGACCAGGGTCGGGTTGTTCGGGCCGAGGTTGGCCGCGGCCGAGAAGCCGGGGTCGCAGCCGTAGTCAGTGGCAGCGCCGCTCGTCGCGGAAGAGGGCCGGGGCTGGAAGTACTGCGGCAGCGGGTCCCCCTTGGCGTTGACGAACTCCTGGCAGAGCAGGCTCGACCCGACGACCTGGCCCTTGTAGGTGACCAGCGACCCGTCGGCCTGGTTCTTGAACGCCGCCTGGGCGACGCCCCACATCACCACCGGGTAGGCGATGCCGCAGATCACCGTGAAAACGAGCAGCAGGCGCAAGGCCGCGATGTACTGCCTGATAGAGGATGGAATACGGTTCATGGCGAGATCACCTGAATCCGGGGATGTTCATGATGATGAGGTCGATCCCCTTGATGCATGCGAATGGGAGGATCAGGCCGCCGACGCCGTAGATCCACAGGTTCCTGCGGAGCATCTGGCTGGCCGACGACGGCTTGTAGCGGACGCCGCGCAGCGCGAGCGGGATCAGCGCGACGATGATCAGCGCGTTGAAGATGATCGCCGAGGCGATCGCCGAATCCGGGCTGTGCAGCTTCATGATGTTGAGCTTCTCGAGCCCCGGGAACACCCCGGCGAACATGGCCGGGATGATCGCGAAGTACTTCGCCACATCGTTCGCGATGGAGAAGGTCGTCAGCGCGCCCCGGGTGATCAGGAGCTGCTTGCCGATCTCCACGATCTCGATGAGCTTCGTCGGGTTGGAGTCCAGGTCCACCATGTTCCCGGCCTCCTTGGCGGCCGAGGTTCCGGTGTTCATCGCCACGCCGACGTCGGCCTGGGCCAGGGCGGGCGCGTCGTTGGTGCCGTCGCCGGTCATCGCGACGAGCTTGCCGCCCTCCTGCTCCTTCTTGATCAGCGCCATCTTGTCTTCCGGCGTCGCCTCCGCGAGGAAGTCGTCGACGCCGGCCTCCTCGGCGATGGCGCGCGCCGTCAGCGGGTTGTCGCCCGTGATCATGACGGTGCGGATGCCCATCGCCCGCATCTCCGCGAACCGCTCGCGGATGCCCTCCTTGACGATGTCCTTGAGATGGATGACGCCGAGCGCGCGGGCCGTCCCAGCGGAGTTCCGCTCGGCCACCACCAGCGGGGTGCCGCCCGCCTCCGAGATCGAGTCGACGATGTCGCCGAGCTCCCTCGGCGGGGTTCCGCCGTTGTCCGTAATCCAGTTCGCGACCGAGGCGGCCGCGCCCTTCCTGACTTCTCGTCCGTCGGCCAGGTTCACGCCGCTCATCCGCGTCTGCGCGGTGAACGGCACGAACTCGGCGCCGGCCAGTTCGCCGTCCGACCGCTCGCGGATGCCGAAGTCCTTCTTGGCCAGGACGACGATCGAGCGGCCTTCCGGGGTCTCGTCCGCCAGCGACGACAACTGCGCCGCGTCGGCCAGGTCGGCCACGGACACGCCGCCGACGGGCAGGAACTCGGACGCCTGCCGGTTGCCGATGGTGATCGTGCCGGTCTTGTCGAGCAGCAGCGTGTTCACGTCGCCGGCCGCCTCGACGGCCCGGCCCGACAGCGCGAGCACGTTCCGCTGCACCAGCCGGTCCATGCCGGCGATGCCGATCGCCGACAGCAGGGCCCCGATGGTAGTGGGGATCAGCGCCACGATCAGGGCGACCAGGATGACCAGGGTCTGCGGCGCGTTGGAGTAATACGCCATCGGCTGCAGCGTCACCACCGCGAGGACGAAGATCAGCGTCAGCGAGGCGAGCAGGACGTTCAGCGCCACCTCGTTCGGCGTCTTCTGCCGTGAGGCGCCCTCGACCAGGGAGATCATCCGGTCGATGAACGTCTCACCCGGCTTGGAGGTGATGTGGACGATGATCTGGTCCGACAGCACCTTGGTGCCGCCGGTCACCGCCGACCGGTCGCCGCCGGACTCGCGGATGACGGGCGCGGACTCGCCGGTGATGGCGGACTCGTCGACCGAGGCGACTCCGTCGACGACGTCGCCGTCGCCGGGGATGACCTCGCCCGCCTCGACGACCACGTAGTCGCCGATCGTGAGCGCGGTGCCGGATACCTGCTCCACGCGGAGCTGGTCAGGGGAATCGCCGGGCTTCCACCCGACCAGCCGCCGGGCGACCGTCTCCCGCTTGGTCCGCCGCAGCGTCTCCGCCTGCGCCTTGCCGCGGCCTTCGGCGACCGCCTCCGCCAGGTTGGCGAAGAGCACGGTCAGCCAGAGCCAGGCGGTGATCGTCCAGGCGAAGATCGACGGCTGGACGATCGCGTCGTAGACGGTCAGCACCGAGCCGATCTCGACCACGAACATGACCGGGTTCTTGATCTGGACCCGGGGGTCCAGCTTGAGGAACGCGTCCGGCAGCGACTGCCAGAGCATCTTGGGGTCGAGGAAACCGCCGCCGACCCGTCGCCCCGGAGCAACGACATCCTGGGCGGTCAGCGTGGAATCACGGTCCGTTACCACTGGTGATTTTGTTTCTGATTGCGGAGTACGTGGGGACATCAGTGCAGTCCTTCAGCGAACGGCCCTAGCGCGAGCGCGGGGAAGTAGGTCAGGCCGACGAGGATGATGATCACGCCGATGAGCAGGCCCGCGAACAGCGGCTTATGCGTCTCGAGCGTGCCGGCCGACGCCGGCACCGGTTGCTGTTTCGCGAGCGAGCCAGCCAGGGCGAGCACGAAGATCATCGGCGCGAATCTGGCGATCAGCATCACGATGCCGCCGCTCACCTGGTACCAGGTCTGGGCCGTGCCCAGCCCGGCGAACGCGGAGCCGTTGTTATTGGCCATCGAGGTGAACGCGTAGACGACCTCGGTCAGGCCGTGTGGCCCGGCGTTGAAGATCGCGCGCCGTGGCACCGAGAACCCGAGCGATAGCCCGGCTCCTATCAGGGCCGCGGATGGAGTCGCCAGGATGTAGAGCGCCGCGTACTTCATCTCGGACGGGCGGATCTTCTTGCCGAGGTACTCGGGCGTCCGGCCGACCATCAGGCCGCCGATGAACACCGTCAGCACGGCCAGCATGAGCAAGCCGTAGAGGCCGGCTCCGACGCCGCCCGGCACGACCTCGCCCAGCATCATGTCGAAGAGCAGGATGCCGCCGCCGAACGCGGTGAACGAATCGTGGAAACTGTTCACCGCCCCGGTGGACGTGACCGTGGTCGACCCGCCGAAGAGCGACGATCCGGGTATCCCGAACCTGACTTCCTTGCCCTCCATCGCGCCGCCGGCCTGCTGCAGGGCGGTGCCCGCGTGCTGCCACTCGAAGAAGCTGATGCCGCCGACGGCGACGAGCCAGATCGACACCATCACGGCGACCAGCAGGTAGCCCTGCCGGTTGTCCTTGACCATCTTGCCGAACGTGCGGCAGAGCGAGAACGGGATCACCAGCAGCAGGAAGATCTCGAACCAGTCGGAGAAGCCGTTCGGGTTCTCGAACGGGTGCGCGGAGTTCGCGTTGAAGAAACCGCCGCCGTTGTTGCCGAGCTCCTTGATGACCTCCTGCGAGGCCACCGGGCCGCCGACGATCGACTGCATGCCGCCGGACAGCGTGTGGACCGCGCTCGTGAGGTTGAAGTTGTCGATCACGCCGGTGGACATCAAGATGATGCCGCCGACGATCGAGAACGGGATCAGCAGCCGGATGGTGACCCTGGTCAGGTCGACCCAGAAGTTGCCCAGCCGGTCGGTCTTTTTCCTGGTGAAGCCGCGGATGAGCGCGATCGCCACCACGATCCCAACCCCCGCGGAGAGGAAGTTCTGCACCGCGAGGGCGGCCATCTGGGTGACGTAGCCCATCGTGGACTCGCCCGAGTAGTTCTGCCAGTTCGTGTTGGTGACGAACGAGGCGGCGGTATTCCAGGCCGTCACCGGGTTGACGTTGGCCATCCCGTTGGAGTACGGCAGCCAGTGCTGGATCCGCTCGATCAGGTAGACGAGGAGCACCGAGACGAAGGAGAACGCGAGCAGCGAGCGGGCGTAGGTGCCCCACTTCTGGTCTGCGTCCTTGTCGATGCCGATCACCCGGTAGAGGCCGAGCTCAACCCTGGAGTGCTTCTCCGAGGTGAAGATGCGGGCGATGTAGTCGCCGAGTGGCTTATAGAAGACCGCGAGCGCAACGACCAGCAACACGATCTGCAGGATGCCGGCGAGAGAGCTATTCATCTAGAAACGCTCCGGCCTGACTAGGGCGTACACGAGGTACACGGTGAGGAGGATCGCGACGATTAGCCCGATCCAGTTCTCAGCGCTCAAGGTGCTCGACCCCCTTGACGATGAGGATGAGCACGGCGAAGACGACGATCGTCAGGCCGACGTAGAGGAGATCCGACATCACAGCTCCTGTAGAAGGAATGTGTTACGGATCAATCAAAACGCAGGTCAGCGGGCATTCATCCGGTCCTGACGGCAGCTATGCGGCGGAGCGGTCGTTCCTAACAGTCCCCATGCGAGGGAGCGTTAGCGGTCGATTCCGTGATCGATCCCGTGGTCGATCTCGTGCAGCAGCTCCCGCCGCCCGCGCAGCGACCACGACCGTGGCATCCGGCCGTTCCCGAGCTCCGCCATCAGCGCCGAGGGCGGCACCGCGAGCACCGGGCAGCTGGCGTGCGCGAGGCAGTACCGGCCGATCGACTTGCGCAGCGCGCGGCCGATCGGCGAGCGCCGCCCGGTCCCGATCACGAGCAGGTCGTCGGGGGAGCCGGCCACGTCAACCAGCACCGGGCCGGGCTCGCCGCGCTCGATCCTGGCCAGCACGGCCACGTCGTCGGGGAGGCCGCCGAGGCCGGCGTCGAACGCGTCCGCCAGCCGCTGCCGGGCCGCCTCGCGCCAGACCCGGCGAAGATAAGGCGAGGGATGGGAGCGTTCGGCGAAGTCGCCGCCGGGCGGGACCCAGGCGATCACCGCCACCAGCGTGGCCTCTCTGGCCCGCGCCTCGTCGGCCGCCAGGCGCAGCGCCTGCAGGCTCCCGAGCGTCCCTGATACTCCCACCACGACCCGACGCACCGCGGCCACGATGGCTCGCCTCCTGAATTCGCAGTTACCCCTTTGATTCATCCAACAGCGCCGCGTAGGCTGCCTGGTCCCGTCCTTGCGAGACCCTAACGAGACTTAATTGAAATGTTACGTTTGGGCATCTTTTGGCCACCATCTGTCACTTAAATCAAAACCGTCATCTCGAACGGACCCTTTGCTCCACCCGTCTCGCCGGTGTTCTCAGGCACCGTGGACGGCGGTGATGCCGGTCAGCGTGCCAACGTAGGCGGTGTCACCCGCCAGCGAGAGCGACGAGAAGTGCGGCAGGCCCGCGCCGATCTCGATCTGGTTCCTGATCGCGCCGGTGGCCGAGCTGAGCTCGTACAGGGTGCCGCTGGCGCCGCCGCCCTGGTCGTAGGCGGTGACCCAGGCCGCGCCGCCGCCCAGGACCGGCGACCCGTTGCCGTCGGCGGGCCCGCGCCAGCGGATGTCGATCTTCCGCTCGGACGCGCTGACGTAGACGGCGGCCATGCCGCCGCTCTGGCAGGGCTCGTAGACCATGGACCCGCTGGTCGCGGTGGAGCCGAAGGCCTTGCAGACGGTGCCGGACGCCAGTTCGCGGCCGATCCCGCCCAGGTCCCCGGTGGACAGCAGGTAGCCGATGCCGCGCTTGCCGACGATGAACGTCGAGTTCGGGTCCCCGGCCGCGATGACCGGCTCGGTGGAGCCCAGGTCGAGGTCGCTCGCATTGTCGGCCGCCCAGGTGGCGGGCGCGAAGTACCCGTTACGGTGCAAGACCGGGCTGAGGGCGGTTACCGAGTCGCTCCCGTCGTAGGGGTCTCCGGGGCCGGCCGCGCCGTTCCCGTTGGAGACGTACAGGCCCCCGTTCGGCTCGACGACCGGGCCGCCGGTCCCCCAGACGGCCCCTTCCCTGCTGGTGGGGGTGTGCCAGCTCACCAGCGAGCCCTTGCCGTTGAGGGCGACCCCGACGACGCCGCCGACGTAGGCGCCGCAGTCGCCCGCCAGCCCGCCGAACGCGGCGTAGACCCGGCCGTGGTCGATCGCCAGGGCCGGGCGCTGCTGGTTCCAGGCCGGCTGATTCGCCTCGGTCGGCTGGTCGAGGTCGCGTCGGACCTCGATCCTGCCGTCGGTCACGGAGAGCCCGAACAGCACGTGCTGGTACCCGGTCGTCTCCGCCACCGCGTAGACCAGGCCGGTCCCCTGGTCGTAGACGGGCGTGCCGGTGATGCCGAGCGGGAAGATGTCGCCGCACCCGTGCAGGGCCGACTGCGGCACCGGGGTGCCGACGTGCGCCCGCCAGACGGTCTTGCCGGTCGCCCGGGAGAGGGCGTAGACGCTGTCGTTCTCCGTCGCGGCGATCACGTCGCCGCCGACCACCAGCGGCTGGCCGTAGACGGCGCCGTCGAGGTCTGTCGTCCAGGCGAGGGCGAGCTTCCCTGCGGTCGGCAGCCGCGGGCCGATGCCGGTCCGCTGCGCGTTCTGGTCGAACTCCGGCCAGGCCGCCGAGGGGTGTTCTGCCGCCGCGTCGCCGGGCGTCGTTGCCTGGGCTGATGCCGTGGTGGCGGTCGGTGCCCCGGATGTCGCGGCGGCGCCGGCGGGCGCGCTGGCCGCCGCCACGGCGCCTCCGCTGCAGGCAGCGACAACGCACACTGCCGCCGCCAGTGAAGTCCCCCGCATGATCACGTCCCAACGCTGGCGGACCCCGGCCGCCGTCCCGTCGGCCCCGGTGATCCGTGCTCCTGCAACCCGTGACCCTAGCAAATTGTTACTCCCCGCATTCAATATGTTCCGCAGCGTGTCCTGGCATGATGGGTGAACTATGGACGACAACCTATTTTCGCAACCCCCGGGGGAAGCGTCCTTTGTGGCGATAGGCGACAGCTTCACCGAAGGTCTCAACGACGCGGCGCCCGGCGGCGGGTATCGCGGCTGGGCCGACCGGCTGGCTGGCCTGATCGCCGTCGAGCACCCGGGACTTCAGTACGCCAACCTCGCGGTCCGAGGCAAGCTGATCCGCCAGATCACGGCCGAGCAGGTGCCGGCCGCCATCGCGATGTCGCCCGGCCTGGTCTCGCTCGCGGCCGGCGGCAACGACATCATCCGCCCCGGCGGGGACCCGGACACGCTGGCCGAGATCTTCGACGGCGCCGTGGCCAGGCTCCGCGCCTCCGGCTCCCGGGTGCTCATGTTCACCGGGGCCGACCTGGTCGGCTTCCCGGTCCTGCGGCTGCTGCGGGGCCGGATCGCGGCCTACAACATGCACCTGCGCTCGATCGCCGACGCCCGGGGGTGCGACCTGGTGGACCTGTGGTCCATGCGGTTCCTGCGCGAGCTGAGCGCCTGGTCGCCGGACCGGCTGCACCTGACCTCGCAGTCGCATCAGCGGCTGGCGCTGCGCGCCTGCGAGGTCCTCGGCGTCACGGCCACGCAGGACTGGCGCGTTTCCCCGGCCGATGACGACTTCCGCCCGCTGGCCGCCCAGAAGACCTCGCGGGGCCCCTGGCTGGCGGCCCGGCGGGAGGACGCCCGATGGGCGCGGGAGTACCTCGCCCCGTGGGTGAACCGCCGGCTGCACGGCACCTCATCGGGCGACGGCGTGGCGGCTAAGCGCCCGGCGCTGGCCCCGGTCTCCCCGCCGATCCTCATGTGACGCGCGCGGGCGGCAGCTCGTCGACCCGGACGCTGCCGCCGGGGGCCAAGGCGGCCGGGCGCGGCCAGGAGATGACCAGCAGCACGATGAGGCCGGCCACGATCGGCGCCCACCAGATCCAGTAGACGTGCGACGGGCCCTGGGCGGCGCCGGTCAGGGCGCCGGCCAGCAGCCCGGACGCCAGCAGGCGTCGCCAGCCGAGCGTGGCCGCCGGGATCAGCGCGACCGCCATCGGCGGCCACGGGTAGTAGGAGACCATCACCGGCTCGAAGAACGACCGCAGCGCCAGCGCGAAGGCGACCCACCAGAGCGCGCTGGCCAGCAGCGAGTCCGGCCACCGGACCCCGTCCTGGTGCGCGTGGCCCGCCCAGCGGCGCCGGATGGCCAGCGCGCACAGGCAGGCCAGCACGATCGTGGCCAGCCGGAACGGGCCCGCCGCGACGTTGTGGTTGGCGATCTGCGGGGCCAGCGACGTCCAGATCGTCGGGTGGTTGATCACCGGCGAGTCGGGCTGGCTGGTCACCGACTGGTACGTGTCGTGCCAGTCGGCGATCGCGGCCGCGCCCACCGCCACGATCGAGGGGAGGGCCGCCCGGACCAGGAACGGCGCCATCCGCCGCCAGGGCAGCAGCGCCAGCATGATCGGCAGCGCCAGCAGCGCCAGCGGCTGGACGCAGACCGCCGCCCCGGCCAGCCAGCCCGCCAGCGCGGTCCGGCCGTTGCCCTGGGCCAGCACCGCGTAGAGCAGCAGCCCGACCGCGACCGCGTCCTCGGGATGCCCCCAGCGGGCGCAGACCGACCACAAGACGCCGGCCCCGGCCAGCGCCAGCAGCCCGCGGGTCCAGCGCGGCACCGCGAGCCGCTCGGCCAGGGCGTCGGCCGCGAACAGCGGCAGGCACCCGATCGCGGTCTGATAGGGCCCGGCCAGCAGCCAGACGGCCGGGTGGAGGTTGCCCGCGCCCGGGATCGCCAGCGACAGGTGGAACGCCGTGATCAGCGCCGCGCACGGCAGCAGGATGACCGCCGCCCCCGGCAGCGAGATCAGGCCGGTGGGCGGAGCGTAGACGCCGCCGATGTTCCCGTGCGCGAGCCGGGTGGTCGCGATCAGCGTGCCCCACAGGTCGTAGGGCAGCGCCCACTCCGAGCGGCCGAGCAGCGTCGAGCCCCAGGTGCAGGTGAGCATCCCGATCAGGACGAGGCCGGCCGAGGCGATCAGCGGGAACATCCGCCGCCTGATCCGCTCCCGCATCCTGGTCCCCCTGGGTTCTCTGCCCGCGTTCCGTAGCTGGTGAACCGCGTTGCGGAACGCGTGTTAGATTACAGGCGTCAGCCGGGGCGGTCATCCGCCTGCAGGCTGATGGCGCGCCAGGGAGCGAAGCCGGTGAAGCCCGTGTGGCCACTCCGGCGCTGTCCCGCAACTGTGATGATCTCGCCTCGCGGGGGGTCTAAGCCAGGTCGACTCAGGTTGCGCCGGACGACATCGACCCTCGTGGGAAGGGCGCTCCGTCCCGTCCGCCGAGAGCGTCCGTTCCCGGCCGGGCGGCGGTCTCGCCTTCCTCCCCGCTTACACCGGAGGAAGTAGCACTCGATGACAATCCCCCAGCGGCTCTCGGCCGCCGTGCTGGTCGCCGCCGCCGCGTCGGCCGCCCTGGCCGGCTGCTCGTCGCCCGGCAGCGCGACCGGCGCCAGCGCGCCGGCGTCGGCCACGCCGAAGTCCGCCTTGGTGCCGGTCTTCCCCACCACCCTGTCCGCCGCCAACGGCAGCGTGACGATCAAAAGCGAGCCGAAGCGGATCGTCTCGCTCGACCCGACCGCGACCGAGGACCTGTACGCCATCGGCGCCGGGAGCCAGGTCGTCGCCGTCGACCAGGACTCCGACTACCCGACGGGGGTGCCGGTGACCAGCCTGTCCGGCCTCACCCCGAACATCGAGGCGATCGCCAAGTACAACCCGTCCCTCGTCGTCGCCTCGCAGGACTCGGGCGGGCTGGTGAGCGGGCTTGGCAAGCTCGGCATCCCGGTGCTGATCGAGCCGGCCGTCGCCACCCTGGTCGGCGCCTACCAGCAGATCGAGCAGAT
>Ga0208357_1002737_pt1 | contig 11395 bp, 12 predicted proteins | sample NGESurdeep092012_6_FD_184487 | JGI IMG/M metagenome (GOLD analysis project Ga0208357, IMG submission 184487) | Arctic peat soil microbial communities from Barrow, Alaska - NGEE Surface sample F52-2 deep-092012 (SPAdes) | ecosystem: Environmental > Terrestrial > Soil > Wetlands > Peat ... | reverse complement strand
GCTCCTCGCCGCTCGTCCGCAAGATCGCCGCCGACAACAACGTGGATCTCGCCGCTGTCCCAGGCACAGGAGCCTCGGGCCGCATCACCAAACAGGACATCCTCAGCCGCCTCGCCGGCGGTCCGAGCGCTGCGCCTCCGCAGACGAAGCCTGCGTCCGCCGCCCCCCAGGCGCAAGCCTCCGCGCCGACGCCCCAGCCCGGCGAGCTCGTGCCCATGTCGAAGATGCGCGCCATCATTGCCAAACGCATGGTCGAATCCAAGCAGACCAGCGCGCACGTCCATACCGTCTTCAAGGTCGACATGACGCGCATCGTAAAGTTGCGCGAAAAAGAGAAGAACAAGTATGAACAGCGCAACGGCGTCAAGCTCACTTACATGCCGTTCATCACACGCGCGGCCGTCCAGGCGCTTCGCCAACACCCCATCGTCAACGCCTCAGTACAAGGCGACGCAATCCTCTACAGCAGGAACATCAACATAGGCATTGCCGTCGCGCTCGAGTGGGGCCTCATCGTTCCAGTCATCAAGCAGGCCGAAGATAAGAGCTTCCTCGGCATCGCCCGCGCCATCGTCGACCTCGCCGATCGCGCGCGTTCCAAGAAACTCGCTCCCGACGACGTTGCCGGCGGCACCTTCACCCTCACCAACTCCGGCATCTTCGGCGAGCAATTCGGCACGCCCATCATCGCGCAGCCCCAGTCCGCCATCCTCGGCATCGGCGGCCTCAACAAGGAAGCCAGAGTGCTCACCGACAAGGAAGGCAACGACACCATCGCCATCCGTAGTGTCCAGCGCTTCACCCTCGGCTTCGACCACCGCATCATCGATGGCGCCGACGCCGGCAGGTTCATGAGCGACTTCAAAGCCTATCTCGAGAACTGGACCGAAGACATCGGATAAAGCGACGACGGGCACGCCATCTCTCAGGGGCAGACTCATCGGGTCTGCCCCTTTCGTTTCTCGTTAGGCCAGGATCCCCAGCGCCTTCAGGTCCGCCAGAATCACACCATCGCCCGCCTCGGCGTCCGCGATTAGTTGCTTGATGTCGGACACAACTGCGCTATCCAGCGTCAGCGACAGACCACTCGCCGAAACGGCTGCGGTCGCATCCTTCACAATCTTGATCGCATCCGAGCCAACGGTCAGCAGGACCGACCGGGTCTGCGCGCTTGAAATGATCAGCCACGCCTGCCTCGCCTTCTGAAAATCTGTGGAGAGCTTCTTATAAAAGCCCTTAAGGTCATTGCCCACGGCGGAAAGTACAGTTGCTACGCTCACTCGTTATCTCCTGGATCAAATTCTTTACGTTTCGGTCACAGACGCGACCACATTGTTTTGCTAACGACACGGCTACAGTCGTACGAAAGCCGTTCCGTAGCCGTTTAGCCTGGGCAGCGGAACTAAGCCTTGTGCCAGACGCTTGCGTTCAAACAAGCCACAACGCCGTCGATCACCGCGCTCAATCCAGCGCTGAACGCTGGCGAATCCACGATCGTCTTCCTCTCGATCGCATCGGTAATATTGATCGCCGCGGTCACAATATGCAGCGCCGCCTCTTTCTTCTGCTCTCCGGATCTCGACCCGAACAGCGTCTCAACGCCCTGAACCACAGTCGGCAGCATCGCCACGCTGCGTAAAAACAGCTTCAAAAAATTCATCTCTTCTTCCTTCCGACCGCCGGCCATCGCCTGCAAGTCCGTTAATGCTTCCCACCCAGCCACGCAATCGCAATATGCACCAGCGTCAGCAACGCGCCAAAGGCAGTCCCCAGCCCCTTCATCCGCTGCACGCTACGCTCGTGCGAATCCACACGCTCCTCCAGCTTGTGCAACCTTCCCGGCTGCCCAATCCCGAGCAGCTCTTTCATCTGTGCCTGCAGCACACTCAGATCGCTCAGCACCTGCCGCTCGAACTCCGTCATTCCGTTCCTCACTTCATCCATGGCCCAGCTGCCGCGCCTATTCTTCCTCACGACAGCGGCATATTCACAAACACAGCGCTCGAAAACCGCGAATACAGAGCCGGCGAACTCGCGTCATACATGCGCACGTAATACCGCTCCACCTGAGCCGCCCTCGGAATCGAAAAATTCCGCACAGGACTGCGCAACACAAGATCGGCCGTATCCACATCGGCGCCGAAGCTCCAATCCTTCCGCCGCACCTCAAAACCCCCACCCGTCGGAGGATCGCACCCAGCGTCGATCTGCAGCGCCGATCCACTGATACTTGTCGCACTCAGTTGCTGCAGGTTCGCCAGCACCTGGGCGGGAACCGCAGCCGCCGTCTGCGGCAGTACCGCATTCGTGGCGATCGCTTCGCTCAGCTTCAGCCCAAGTCCGTCGGCCCACTCCGTCGCCCAGTCGTTCGCAAACTTGATTGCGTATCTGCGTATCTCCGGAACAGCGTTTCCGTCCTTCACGACAACGCTGCGAACCAGCAGCGACGAAGTGACTCCGTCGCTCGTCACAGCCAGTACATCGCCTGGCCAGATATCATCAGCCGGGTTCACGACCGCATAGGATCCCGCCACCGCAGCCGTTCTGCTCGTCGCAAACGCGAGCACCGCCTGCGCCGCCGACTCGCAGTCCGCACTCGACCGCGCCTCCGGCTGCAACACCTTCCCCAGCCATCGGCTCGTGCCGTCGATCTGCGCTGCAGCTCCTGCCTGCGCCTCGGCCGCAACGCTCGCCGCATCCGCAATCCTCGCCACAGATCGTTGCTGGTTCCGATACAGCACCGTCACCTGCTCGCCTACAACCGGCACTCGTCCGCTAAAGAACGTGACACGTCCCGGCGTCCCGGCACTCGTTCCGTAACTGACCTCGCAGTCCACACCTTCGCCGGCAGACCCAACTAGCCGCGTCTGCTTCGTTCCGTTTGGAAGCGTGCTCACCACCCACGCGCTCCCCGGCCGCGTAATCTCAATCGACCGGATCGATCCAAACAACTGCGTCGAATTCACCGCAACCACAGCACACGTCTCCGGCGAGCTCGCTACCCCTCCCGCAACCGCGCTGTCATAGAGCACTGTAGCCGGTGTATTTGAGCTCGCGCCCTCATCCACCAGCTCGAACACCACATCCAGCGGTGCCGTTACACCAGAGCCATCCCCAAAGCTCTGTACCACGCCATCCACCATGCAGTAGTAGATCTGCATCACCCGCTGCATCTCTACGCAATGGAACCGCAGCCGCAGCGTATACGCATGGCCTGCCGCCGGCGTAAAGCTCGTGCCAACCTCGACGCCGTTCACCACCGGGACAATCAGCGTCACGCCTCCACTGCCGCTCTCGCTCTGCCGCACGCGAAACCCTGCAAAGCAATTACCAAGCTCCACCGTCCCCTGATAGAGCCCCGCCAGCATTCCGTCAGACGACGCACCCAGCACCACGCCGCTCAACTGAAACACGACGCTGCCGCCTATCTCCAGTGCATCGAACGCCGTCAGCGTCGCTCCACCATCTCGCCCTGGGCCTCCGTTCATCACCAGACCGGCTCCGCCCAGCGACAGATACCCTCCGCCGTCAAGAACCTCCCACTGCGAAACATCGAACGCTGCTCCATCGAAGCTGTCGCTGATCACCGTCCGGTGAGTGGTCCGATAAAGCGACTCGCTCAACTTGAACACCGTCGTAGTCCCATCGCCGGCGAAGCTCTCGCTGACGTAAGCCGCTGGCTCCTCTGCGCCCGAGACCGTCACATCATTAGCCAGCTCGCGAATTGCTCCCACCTGCAGCTCGGCGACGCTCAACGTTCCGTCCGCATCGCTGAATGCATGGGTTACAACTCCAGCAGGCTGCATCGTCACCTGATTCGCCATGGCTCGATAGCCTGAATAAGAGGCGCTTGCGGCCGCTCCGGCGTTCACACTCCACGGCGCCGACGCTCGCGCCGAGAAAACCCCGCTTACGCGCGATCCTGCCACCGGCGTCGTTCCCACCATCGCGGTCTGCCCAGCCTGCACGCGCGCTGTCAGCCGGGCAAGCAAGTCATTGCCATCCAGCGCAAGGGATAGACCCGCATCGCTCGAAGCCCCCGAGCCCAGCCTGTCCAGCAGCCACTCATCGCTCACCGCGCTCACCCGCGCACGATAAGTCGGCCCGCTGCTCGCTTCGCCTGCATACACTCGCACTGGTTCGGTGGCCACATATCCTGTAAACAAGACAGTCGCATCGTCCGCTTCGACCATCACACGCCCCAGCCGTGCCGGCAGCGGTAGTCCCGCCACCCCCACGACCACCTCCGCCGTACACCGCGTAGGCGCATTCAACGTTCGCTGCACCGTGACCGGTCCCTGCGGAGCGATCGCCGCCGTGTAATCGCGCGCGCCCGCTCCATCCAGGTTGTCGATTGTGATCCGCAACCTTTACCCCCTCGCTCTTCCAAGCTCACTAATGACGTTGTCTTCAATAGCCTTTACGACCCAGCAACAAAGCTGCGGAAGCAGACCACGCTCTCACCATCCACCGCGTCCTTCACCGGCAGCGCTCGAAACGCCGAGCTCTGACGCAACGACTCCAGCCCACCGCCCGAGGCCACCGCTGCTTCACCCACACTCGCCATCGCCTGCAGGCGCGGATAATGCCACAGCACCCGTTCGCCCTGCTGCCCTTCTGCAACAAAAAGCGCCGACCACTCCTGAAAGAAGCTCGACCCCTCTCGATCGCAGAAACCAACCACGCCGCTAACCTTCATCGCCGCACTCGGAACTCCGCCCAGCAGCCCCGACTCAAGCGTCAGCGCGCCTCCCTGAACAGCATTCACGCGCCCAACATTCAGCGATACGCGCCGCACATAGTCCACATCGGTAAGCGCAGTCTTCACATACGCTCCGCTCACGCCGCTGCCGACGAACCCTATCTGCCCGCTATAGTCGACATCCACAACAATCAGCTCCCCAACCGCGAATCCAGCCGCTGCCGTCGCACCCACCTGCAGCACACTCGCGGTCGATCCGCTCTGCAAGGCCACCGCGGCAATCGCCGCTCCACCCGATCCAGCCGCCGCCGCACCCTGCTGCGTCGCCAGCAGATTCATCTGCTGCGTCCCCGAAGCGAGCGCCATCTGCAGCTTCTCCCAGCTCGAAAACTGAAACGAGACCGTCGCCTCAACTTCGCTTCGACTCTGCATCTGCGTCACAGCCGGAGCGCCCGAGCGCACGGCATCGATCTTTGTTCCCGACTTCCTGTTGAAGCCATTGATCCATCCCAGGTCGATCCACGGAGCCGCCGGCGCATCCAGATCAAACATCCCCTGCTGCGCCGGATCGAAGATCGTCGCTTGCTGCGCACTGCGATTCACCGGCGCAAAGTACGCCCGCACCCTGCGCATCGCAGGAGGCATCGTCTCAGTCGTCACATTCAAAGTTCACCTGCCTCCTCGTAGCTCATCACCGTCACCGTCGCTGTCCGAGCAACACGATCGCCCTTGCCCACTGCCGCTCCAAAGACAACATTGCCCCACCACACATTCGTGTTCATCGCGACCACACCTCCGCCGCTCGCCAGCCCCGCATAATTCTGCTTGGCCGCAAACTGTGGTGACGCATTGATCGCCGCCGTCAGCTCCGCATCCATCGCAGCCAGCGCACGCCCGCGGTCCATGCCGCCATTCTCCGCACTCCCTGCCGTCTCGTAGAGAATCTCGCAACCCAACGCCACAAGAGGAAGCGCGTTCGCCGTATCCACACCCGCAGCTGTCCAACGCAGTCGAAAGCAGTCAGGCAACGTTGCCGTCGTGACCAGCTCATTCTCCTCCACAAGAACTCCGGGACGCGTCTGCCCGCGCACCACAATCGTGCGCTCCAGATTTCCTGCCGCGATCCTTGATCGCAGCAACTCATAAAACGTATCCTTCGCGTTCTGCACCTCACCCCCACTAGCTTCCAGGCGGCTCACCGCCATCTCTATCGATCCGGAGCACGCAACGTCAGGCAATAGCTGTACGGCTCTCCATCCCACACCGAAGCCACACTCGAAACGATCGCGTACAACACCTCATCAATCACCACACCCGCCGCAGTCTCGAACAGAACCTCAGCCGAGTTGAACTTCAGACTCCCGACAACCGCCATCACCGCACTCGCCGACACCAGCAGCGTCGTCGCACTCTCCGCCCTCCGAAACAGCACCGGAGACAACTCCGCATCCTGAAACTGCGGCGCCGTCAACCCCAACTGCTCCGCATCGTTTCCCGCAACCGCCGGCGCCGGCATCCTCAGCAACGCCGCGCGCCCGCCATTCGCGCGCAACAGTGCGTCGGCCGATCGCACCACAGCATCTCCGCAAAGCAACAGGTCGCCCATCTACGACAGCCTTTCCGCGACATACGGCCGCAGCAACGCTTTCACCTGGCTGTCCAGCAGCGAATCGCTGAAGTACTGCGTCTGCAGCGTGTCCATCTTGCTCGACTTCACATTCAGCCCCGGCGTCACCTGCGCATTCTTCACAATCTGCGCACACGCCACCTTCACCGCATCGGGAACCGTCACAAGTCCCGCCGTGTACGTCACCTCAGCCTCGGTATAGCGCAGCCCCATCACGTTCCACGCAAAGCGAAACTCGCCCAGCGACAGATCCACCCAGAGAGTCGAAGGATCGACACTCGCCCACGCCCCCGGCACACCAAACGCCTCCGCAAACTGCACCGCAAACACATCTTCCGGATCGCGCCATGAAGGCCGCGCATACCGTGCCTTCACCGCATCCACGCTCACCAACGGCCCATAGCTCAGGCGCACATGTTGCGAGTGTCTCGCCACGCGCACCCGCTCCGTATAACTCGCCGAAAGCAGCGTTGGCCGCTTGCAATACGCCTCGATCATGACCGAAGCCGCTGTCACCCACGCATCCGCAGTCTCCGCGGTCAGCCCATACGCCGCATACTCTGCGGGCAACAAATATCCCATCCCAATCCCCCGTCTGTCGCTTCAATCAAACGAATTGTCATCCTGCGCGCATCGGGGTCCCCAGCGAGCGTGCTTCTTGCTCGCTGGGGTGGAAGCGAAGGACCTGCTTTCCTCCGCTGCGCCCAAAATGCGAACGATTCACGTCAACTCAAACCGTGATCAGTCTTCGTTCTAGCGGTCCACCAGCACCTGGTAGTGTGCGTAGTTCGCGCCCTTCACCACCACGCCGCCAAACTTCACGACAACATACTGGCTTGCCAGCGAACCCGGAACACCAAGCTGGAACACCCGAGGATTCGGATCGCCCAGCCAGTGATACTCAATCAGGTCCTCGGTAACGATGTATGCCGGAAGCACTGCGCTCCCCGAACCAGGCGTGCCGGTGTACGGCAGCGTCCACTCCGGAATCAGCGGGATGTCGCCCGCCTGCGTCGAAAGCGTCTTGACGGTCAGGCCGCCCTCGATCGCCTTGGTGTTCAGCACAACGTTGAACTCCGCCTTCATCTCGCGATCGATCAGGTCCAGCAGAACCGGATTAGCATAGATGGCCGTCGGCCGCACGCCATAGCTTGTGTTCGAAAGCATCTGCGCAACCGCCGACTTCAATCCATCGACAATCGACTCGCTGGTACCGATCGACACCGAGTTGCCGCCAGCCGCAATCTGTCCCACTGCCCCGAAGTACTGGGCCGTCGTCGGCGTGCTCAGGCTCGTGTCCGTTCCGTTCCACAGCGCAATATCATGCGTGCGCAGAACGCCGTCGACCGTATCGGTCAAGTCCTTCGCCTGCAAGTAGGCGAACTGGCTCTGCTGCTTGCCCAGCTCCAGATCGAACAGGTTGTAGTTGATCTGCGCAACCAGCGCCTTCAGTGGAACCGAGCGCTCCACGCGTGTCGGCTGCACCAGCGGAGCCACAATATTGCGTGGATCGACGAATCCAGCACTCGCCGCGGGCGAAGGAATCGCCTGCTCCTCGAAGAACCGCGACGGATGCCCGGTCGCCGGTGCCTGCTTGATGCGCTGCCCAAAGACGCCGCGCCGGCGAACCAGGTCCAGGATCTCGGTCTGATACAGCGGTACCTCAATTGCGCCGGGTCCGATGTAATCTGCCGCCGCGCTGATCTCCGTAAACTTTGCGTTCATTCTTTCTCCTCTTTGTTGTTCCCACAAATGACAAAAGGTGCCGCATCGCGACACCTCCTACTCGCCTCGACTCCAAGCGTCGAAAGCGCGCTCCATACCGGGGCAAAGCCTCGGGTCAACGTGTCCTATCAACTCAAAAGCTGAAGGCCCAACCTGTAGGGCTCGCCACGAACGCGCAATCTTATTGCGATAAGCGAGGTCAATGCGCCTAACCCAGCAGCCCCGCGCGCATCAGCTCGGACTTCACAGCAATCCGCTGCTCGACGCTCAAGCTGGCCAGTGCGCCATCCAGCGCGCCCGCCTCCATCGACTCCACAGCAACGCCCTGCTTGGCCAGCATCGAAGTCATGCTCGCCGGCAGAGTCTTGCGGCCCGCCTGCTGCCGACCCGCCGAAGCCGCAATCATCTCCGCGATCTTCGCCTCGGCCTCAGCCAGCTTCCGCTCCAGCTCCGTCTCGCGCTGCGTCTCTACCGTCGCCACAATCTTCTCGGCGATCTCCTCAGCACTCGCCGCAACCGAGCTCTGCATAGCACCCGATGTTTGCACAGTCTGCTCAAGACTCTCTACAGCCTCGATCAACCGCTCCATCGCATCCACCAGCTCAACACTAACTTCCTTCATTCGTACTCCTCTCATCCTCGCCACAAACACCGTGGCGTCCTTTGCGCTTTCCTTCGCGCCCCTTGCGTTGAACGTCGCTCAACCCCGGCAACGCCTCCGCAACCGGAACGAAGTCCCCCGATAGGCCGCCTTATCGCGCAGCAGAATCGCCGCTCCGGTAAACGTCGCTCGCGTCAGCGTCCACACCGAAGCCCGCATATCCGCCACATGCGCATCGGCCAGCTCGTAGCTCATTCCCATCTCACCGGTTCCCGTCGCTGCAAGCCCGCCCATGCGCGCCTCCATCTCCGGAAAATCCCGTGCGAACAGGAACCCGCTCACCAGCAGCCTGTGTCCCTCGACATGCGCCGCCGTAATGATGCCGCACTTCTGCCGCGCATCGTGCCCATCCCATCCGGCTTTGTAGTCGACGGCCATCCCCAGCAAACTCGGCAGCGCCGCTTCGGCAGCGCCCTTCGTCAGCAGCACCCGATGCCCTTGGCTCCGCTCGGCGCCTTGTCGCTCGCCACGTCCACCAGCGTCAGGCATCCCTCGAACGGCAACCGGTTCGGATGTCCGTTCACCTCGGGAAACTCAACCGCCATCGCTCCCACCGTCAGCCCGCGCGGCCTGCACAGCCGCTCTCCTGCTTCTCTCAAGCACACCTCCTTCACTCGCTGATTCGTTTTCGCAATCTTCGCTATCTCAGGCTCACAACGCCGGGCTGACCAGAGCCGGCAAACCGCGCATCGCCCTCACCTCCTCGACAGTCAGCACACCTGCCTTCAGCAGCTCCGTCTGTATCTGCACCTCCGTCAGCTCATTGCGGCTTTCCAGCTCGTTCCACACGAACCGGAGATCCTCCCACCCCAGCCGCTTCACAATCACATCCCGCGTCAGATGGTCGGCAATCAGCTTCGCCAGCGGCACCACCGCATTGTCGAAGGCCAGTTGCGACATCTCCTGCGCCGTCGATCGATTCACATCCTGCGAGACGCCCAGCAACATCGCAGGCAGGTCAAACGCATTCGCAATCATCGTCAGCAGAAACTGCTGCCATTGCAGTCTCAGGTCCGCATCCGTTCCACCCCCAAAACGCAGCACCTGAGGAACGGTCTCCGAGCTCATCACCGGCACGCGCCCCGTGCCTTCCACCTCGTCCTGCCACCACTGGATCAGCCGCTCATGCTGCTCCGGCGTGCGGTCCTGCATCCACAACGCATACTGCACCACGCTGTTCGCCGCCAGCCGCCCCGCATATCTGTGCGCCTGCAAGAACTGCGACACCGTCTCAAACGCGACCTCCAGCTTGCCCAACCCAAACACCGTATGCGTCCGCGGATTCAGCCTGATGTACATCAGCTCCGAGTCAAGCAGTGGAGTCGACGCATCCTTGCCCAGCCGCCCCGTCAACTGCGCATACCGCGGCTGCGCTGGATCGCCATTCCAGTTCGCGTTCACATGGACCGTCGCTCCATCCACCGGATAAATCCGCACCGGCTGCCCCGCGTCGCCCGAGATCTCCACCTCCGCCGCGCCGAACCCTCCCACCAGCACATCCTCGATCACCTGCTCGATCATCGTCCGAAAGCTATCGCTCTCATTGGGAGTCTCAAGCGCCCGCCGCAACGCTCTCGCCCGCTGCTGCCGGCTCTCCGCACTGTCATCGCCCGCATCCGGCCGCACTTCAATGCGCCACTCCATGCACGCAATCCGGTCCTTGATGAAGTTCATTGCCCGCCGCGCCGCCGGCGTCTCCGCAAACCTGCGCAGATTTCCCGCCGTCGGTTTCGGCAGTGCATTCACCACCGTCCCACCGCGAAGCGGCGCAAAGATTGACCCTGCCAACGGCGTGGCTATCGTCTTCCGCTCGCCTCCCGCGGCCTTTCCTGCATTCAATCCCGCCATGCGATCCCACATCTCCTTCACCGCTGCTCCAACACCCATCCGCCCTCCTCTCGCACAAAAGCAAACGGCGCAGCCTGAAAGCCACGCCGTCCAAACAAACTCACCACTCAAAGCTCACAGCTCAAGACTGAAAGCACGAAAACCTGGCTCAATCAGGCACGGGCCCACTGAAAACCACCGCCGCCTAACTTCCTAACTCCCTAACTCGTAACTCCCTCACACCCGCAACTCCCGCCGAGCCGTCTCCGCCACACGTCCAAGGTCCGCCACCGTCAACACGCGAATCGCCGCACTCTCCATCGCGCTGACGCCAAACCCGTACATCTCCGCATCCGCAACCGTCCCCACCGGCTCCACAACCGCTGTCAATTCCAGCTCAATGCCTTCAACCTTCGTCACACCCTCACGCAATGCCTCAGCCGAGTACGCCAGTCCCTTCGCCGCCTCCGCATCATTCTCCAGCGACACCGCCTGGAACATGCGCACGCGCCCATTGCGATACCCGCAATCAATCTTCAGCGGATCGCCCGCTCGCGTGTACTGCGCCGCGGCAATCCGTTTCCGCATCAGCCGCCACACACCCGCGCGCTCAAACTCCTCGCGCATCCTACCCGCAATCGCTCCGCGCCCGCTCGCCTTCCGGCGCACCGCCGGAGCCTTCAGCGGCTCCACATACATCCGCATCAGCTGCTCGATCTCCGCCGCCAGACTCTCCGCCAGCGTCGCCCGCATCTCCGTCAGTTGCACGCTATTCGAAAGAGAATCCTCCAGAGTCGCCAGCACCGGCTTCGCATTCACTCGCTCGTCCACGCCCGCGCGCAACCGCTCCGCA
>Ga0208357_1002736_pt1 | contig 11395 bp, 12 predicted proteins | sample NGESurdeep092012_6_FD_184487 | JGI IMG/M metagenome (GOLD analysis project Ga0208357, IMG submission 184487) | Arctic peat soil microbial communities from Barrow, Alaska - NGEE Surface sample F52-2 deep-092012 (SPAdes) | ecosystem: Environmental > Terrestrial > Soil > Wetlands > Peat ... | reverse complement strand
CTGGGCGAGAATTTGGGTGGCGGTGAGCGCTTCGGTCGGGTGGGATTCGGCGTCGTGGAAGGTCGACCCATCGAGCTTGATCTGGTCCGGTACCGAGAAGACCGTGTTGGGGCTGATCAGACCATCGGCCAGGGCGGCGGAGAATGTGACCAGCTTGAAGACCGACCCCGGCTCGAACACCTGGGACACGGCCAAGTTGCTGGGCGCCTCATTCACCGGATCGGCCGGTCCGATCGGGATGACGCCTCCGGTGCTCTGCACCGCGGGTGCGGTGGCGGAAACGGCTGCGTTGGGATGCGTCGAGACCAGACTGGCCATCGAAAGGATCTGTCCCGTCTTGACGTCCTCGACGATGGCCGTCCCACTCAGGGCCTGTGACGTCTCGATGGCGCCGGCCAGCGCCTGCTCGGATTCGTACTGCAGCTGCGAATCGAGGGTCAGCTCAAGTCCCTTTCCGGCCGTGCTCGCCACGCGATCGGTGACGGGCGACTGCGGCAGGGCCACTCCCGACGGTGATTCCAGGAGCGTCAACTTGCCCGACGTACCCGCCAGTTTTTGATTGTCGCCGTACTCGATCCCTGCCGCGCCGACCCCGCTCCCATTGGTGAAGCCAATCACCGGGGACGCCAAGTTCCCGTTGGGCACGATGCGCTTGGAGTCGCCTACCAAGGTGATCCCCGGAAAGGTGTCGGTTGAGATCTTTCCGGCTTTGTCCTGGGAGACTTGCTTGGCCAGCACCACATAGCCGGTGTGGCGTCGGAGCATGGCGTTCAGCGTGGCGACCGGAACCCCCAGCAACGGCGACAGCGCCTGCGCGTAGCGCAACGGATGCGTGACTTGAAAGTCGTCGGCGATGACATCGTCGGTGGGCTGCGAGAGGGCGAGCGCTGCCCCGGCCCGGTCGTAGATTCCCCCGCGGAGGGCCGGAAGGCTGACCGTCGTCGTCGATTCGTGACTGGCGGCGGTTTGGTACGCACCCGCATGGATCACCTGGATGTCGATCAGCCGAGCGACCACGGCCAGGGCGCACACCACCAACAGCAGTCGAACCACGCGGATGCGCCGCTGGAACGTCGCACTCGCCCACGACTTCGAACGCGACCGGGCTGGTCGAGTCCGGGGCCGCCGCGGGTGGGGTGATGGGCGCTGCGGTCGGCGCAGCGGTGTCGTGGCCGCCGGACGTGATCGCTGATGTGACTGGCCCGGTCGAGGAGGGAGCTTGGTGACCCGGGATTGCGCGCTGGCCGGACGTGGTGCGACAGCGCGCGCGCGCTGAGCGGCATGTCGCGTCGTGACGCTCATTGACCCGAAGCCGGAGGAGTGGTGGGAGTGGGCGGTGCCGCGGTGATCGTCGGAGCAGGAATCGGCTTGGTCAGGGCGACATAGGGAAGCTGCGTGACCCCGGCCGGGTGGACCAGGTGCAGTGACCCGAGAGCCACGGAGATCACCCGCGACGGCGTCTCGAGACTGGCCACTTGCAACTCGGCTTGACGATGCTGTCCCTGGGCCAGGGCGAGGTTCTGCTCGGCGACGGTCAAGCGGACCTGGCCGTTGGCCAACATCGCCTGCCCCAGGACCACGACCAGCAGCGAGAGGACGACCATGGAGGCCGCCGCCACGGTCAGGATGCGATTGCGTCGGGCTCCGCCACGGCGCCCCGGAACGACCCGAAGGAGCGGCGACGATCTCCGGGGCGACTCATGGGCGGTACGCGAGGAGGGGACCCGGCGCGCCGCGGCGGACGAAGGAGGCGCCATCAGGCGGTCCCGGTGCGCTCGACGGCCCGCAGCCGCGCGCTCTCGGCCCGCCGATTCGCGGCCACCTCCTGCGCCGAAGCCTGGTGCGACCCCCGGAAGACCAATCGGTGCTGCGCCCGGGCCCCGCACACGCAGGGCAGGCCGGGCGGACAGGTGCACCCGCCCGTGCTGGCCGCCACGAAGATCTGCTTGGTCAGTCGGTCTTCACCCGAGTGATAGCTGATCACCGCGCAGCGACCGCCGACCGCCAATCGCTCCAGGGCGGTCGGGAGTGCGGCCTCGAGCTGCCCCAGCTCGTCGTTCACCTGGATCCGCAGGGCCTGAAAGACGCGTGTGGCCGGGTGGCCCTTGCGGCGCACGGCGGCCGGCACGGCGGCGGCGACCACATCGGCCAGCTGGACCGTCGAGGTGAGCGGTCGGGCGGCCACGATGGCCCGGGCGATCCGCCCGGCCAGACGACCTTCACCATTCTCTCGGAACAACGTGGCCAGGGTCGCTTCTGGGAGCTCGTTGACCAGTTTCCCGGCGGTCGCGCCAGCGGTCTGATCCATCCGCATGTCGAGGTCGCCGTCGCGGCGGTACGAAAACCCACGCTGGGCCACATCGAGTTGCGGTGAGCTCACCCCCAGGTCGAACAGGACGCCTGAGAGAGGTCCCGACCCCGAGGTGACGTCGTTCAATTCGGCGAAGGTGGCGTGCACCAGGGTGACCCGGTCCCCGAAGGGGGCGAGCCGCTGGCGGGCGGCCTCGAGGGCGACGGGATCTCGATCGAGCCCGATAAGCGTCAGGTCATCGCGAGCCGCCAACAGCGCCGCACTGTGGCCGCCCCCGCCGACGGTGGCGTCGACCAGCACCCCGGTGGGCACCGGTGCGAAGAGAGCCACCACTTCGTGGCTCAGGACGGGAGTGTGGGCGAATGCTTGGGCCATCTGCAGCTCCTCGAGCGGCGTGAAGGGCAACGGAAATGATTCCGATCGTCCTATTGGGAAGAGGGTGGAGTGATCTTCCGCCGCGCTCCTCGAGGAGCTGCGCATGGTCCAGCGGTCCTGAGTCGCCGGTGGTGTCATGGTCATGGTCTGTGCTGAGCCTCCGCTCGGTCGCAATTGGCCGCCGCGTGCCGCGGCTAGTTGGTTCCATCCGTGTCGTCGTCCTCGTCGTCGCCCAGCAGCCACGATTCCTCGGGCTGCACCTTTTCGGTCCACGTGGCCGGATTCCACAACTCGATCCGGTCGATGGCCCCGTGCACCAGGACCTCGGTCTCCAACCTGGCGAAGGCCCGCAAGGGGGCCGGAATGGCCATGCGCCCCTGCCGGTCGATCTCCACCTCGTAGGAGCTCGAAGCCCACAACCGGGCCCGATTGCGGTTCGCCCGTCCCGACTCGGCCCTTTCGGACATCACCGCCATTTGACGGTCGAATTCTGCCGGGGTCCATAAGGCCAGGCAGCCACCGATGTGCTGGGCCAGATACCCGCCCCGCTCGAAGTCGGTACGGAACTTGGCAGGCACGATCACCCTTCCCTTGGTGTCGAGCGAATGCTCGTATCTGCCTACAAAGCCTGCCACTGGCTTGATCTCCCACGACGCTCCCCGAACCTGCGTCCTCGAACGCCCTTCTACTCCATTTCGCGCCACATTACGCCACCAGACCTCCCTGGTCAACCACCTAACGCCATTTATCCCCCCACGGTCGCCCCACCGGCGCGCTCGGGCCGCGGTTAGGTGAGCCCGCGCCGAGGTACAGGCACGAAAAGGAAGGCATCAGCAGGGTTGGGGATGAAAGTGAGCTCGGGGCAGCGACGCCACCTACGGGGCGCCGAGGATTACCTCACCCGTCGCCAGGAGGTCCGACACTGCCCCAGTGGGGGAAAGTGGAGAGGAGATTCCTGGCGAGGGTGGCCATGGCGGCCCCAGCCCCAGCGCCAGCCCCTGGCCCAGAGCCGAGCAGATCCTCAATCCCGACAGCCGTTCCGGACAGCTCGACGGACCAGGCCGCCCTGGAATCCACGTCGAGGTCCAGCAGATTGACCAGGGGTGTGGCTTCCCAATGGGTGTAGGCACAGGTCTGGAACAGCGCACCCTCCCGGCTGCGCCATTGGGAGAGGCCCATGATTTTGGCCCCGCCGCGGAAGACCTCGCCCGGACCGCGGCCCGAGAAACAGATCGTGGCCCCGTAGGGGCCGGGAACCGCCCTCCCCTCGTGCACCACACACTCGCCCACCCCGATGACCCCGAGCGCAGCCCGCCACCACTCCCCCACCCAGGTCGCCGCCGCCGAAACGTCGACCTGCCAGAGAGGGTCGTCCCGGGGGATCCAGGCGTCGACCCAGAGGTGATCGCCAGGGCGCAACAGGACCGCCCCTCCCCCGCCACGTCGCCGCACCACCTCGACCGGCCAGGCCTGCAGTGCAGTTGGGCTCAGGGCGTCATCGCTCTGGGTGCTGCCCAGCACCACGGTGGCGTGATCGACCTGACGGGCAACGGCGTGACGTTCGGTGAGTTGGCGGAATTGCTCCACGTCGGCCAGGGAGCGCCACGACACCATGCCGGTCGATCAGCGATCAGGAGGCAGCAGCGAGATACGGCTCCCACAGCGGGTCCATGTCCGAGAGGTGCCGCAAGCGCCACAGGTAGCCGTCCGGAGGCGCCGGCTTCACCCGCAACGTCCACCCCAGCTCGGACAGGAGGAGATCTGCCTTGACCAAGTTGTCGCGCTTGCAGGCCGCCACCACGTTGGACCAGTCGTGCGTGCCGCCCCGGCTGCGCGGGATCACATGGTCGATGGTGTCGGCCGGTGCCGAGCAGTACACGCACAACCCGTTGTCGCGGCGCAAGACCGAACGACGGGTCACCGGCGGTGTGCGGGCCCAGCGCGGGATCCGCACCATGTGTGCCAGGCGCACGATCGAGGGGACATCGATATTGAGGCTGGCCGAATGGAACACCGCGCAGTCATCCCGGAAGGCCACGGGCTCGGCCCGGCCGGCCAGGACCAGTACGACGGCACGACGATCAGAGACGAGGGCCAGCGGCTCGTAGGTCGCATTGAGGAGGAGCACTCGCTCCATAACAACGGAGAGGCTACCCGCGCGGGGGGCGTGCCCTCCGACACCATTGGAGGTACGCCACCACGTCGGGGCCCGTGAGCGCGGCCGGGTCGCCGGATCCCCCGAAGGCGGTGACCAGGCGGAAGTGCCAATAGGCCTCTCCCGGAACCGGCAGGAAGGGCGCCCGATGCCACCAGCCGCGCCGGGAGAGCCGGGCTAAAGCGGTCAGCCCGGCCCACCACAAGGATGGACGGGGGACGACGGCCCCCACCACGACCATGGCATCCCGGCCCCACCGAGGCGGTGACCCCGTGCGGCCAACCTCAACCGTCACGTCGTTCAAATCAAGACCCACGCGTCGTCATCGTCTTCGCCGTGGCCATCGCCTCCGCCCTCGTGGTGATGTTCACCCAGCTCCGACCCGAGCCAGCCCACCCGGGCCGCCCCGATCAACGGGCCTTCGTCCCCCAGCCCGCCCGGCAGCACACGCGTGCCGCGGGCAAACTCGAGCCCGCACCGCGCCTCCACTTCCCGTTGGGCCGCCGCAAAGAAGGGCGCGCCAAACCCGAGGGCCACCGAACCGCTCACCACAGCCAACGGGAGGTCGAGCAGGTTGGCCACCGAGGCCACGGCACGCCCAACCAGCGTGCCCGTCCGCTCCACCACCTCCGGCGGGGCAAGCTCGGCCGGTTGTCCCGTGATGGTCGCCAGTGCCGTTCCCGAAGCTTCGGCCTCCAGACATCCTCGGCCACCGCAGGCGCAGGGACGGCCGTCGGGTTCCACCACCACGTGACCCACGTGCCCGGCATTGCCCAGTCGACCTTGCAGCAGCCGGCCGTCCAGCACGATGCCACCGCCGATGCCCGTTGACACCACCATGGCCAGGAAGTCGCGTCGGCCGGAGGCGGCCCCGATCCAACCTTCGCCCAACGCCAGTGCTTTGGCGTCGTTGTCCACGAAGGTGGCCACACCGGTCAGGTCGCGGAGCCGGGAGCGCAAGGGAAACGCCCGCCACGCGTCGATGTTGAGAGGGGACACCGTTTCGCCTCCCGGGCTCATCGGCCCCCCGCAGCCGGCCCCACACACGACGATCGGGTCGCTCCCACCGGCCCTGTCGCGCACGCTCTGCACCAGATCGGCCAGCCGGTGCCAGAGGGCTTCACCGTCTCCCGTAGGTTCGCCCTCTTCCCCGGCGGTCGGCACCTGCGCCCGCTCGACCAGGTGGCCCGAAGGATCGACCAATCCGGCCGCCATCTTGGTACCGCCGATATCGATGGCCAACGCCAACTGGGTCATCGGGAGAGTGCGTCGGCCAGCGGGAAGACCCCCGCCGGACTCAGGGTTCGCGCCGGTGGAATCGAGTGCGGAACCAATCGCGGGCTTCCGTCATGGCGCCCTCAAACCCACTCGATGCGGCGGCGGCCTTCGATTGCTCACCGTCTCTCACCCTGGTCAAGTCGTGCCACCCGGCCCGCCCCATGCGGCGCAGATTGCGTTCGAACACCACGGCGGACCCAAACATGATGACCACGCCAACGAAACCGACGATCACCGACACGCTGTAGAAGCCGACGAGGATGGCCACCCCGAGGATGAAAGTGACCGCAGCCCATTTGCAGTACCGGCCGGCGTGCCGGTACACCGACTCGGTGCGGACACGCTCGGCGAATTCGGGGTCCTGACGAACGAGGGACTCCTCCAGCTCGGCCAGAATCCGTTGCTCGTGCTCAGAAAGCGGCACAGGACTTTCCCCCCACGTCGTGGCGTATCACCGCGGCCGGAACTCCTGTGTCCACCATGCGGCACCTATGTTTGCATGTGGGCAGGCCGAGAACAACGTCCACTCCAATCTGCGGCGCTTCGTGCCTGGACGTCATCACCATCCGGCAGTTTACGGCGAGCCCGCGGCCGCACGCACGCGGGCGGCAATCTTGTAACACCACCGTCGAATTCTGCCCTCAACAGGCCTGATGCCCGCGGGCGCCGCCGCGCTGGGCCACACGGGCGCCATCTCAGCCACGGCGAGACTTGTACCGCTGGGCCAACATCGCGATCAGGGCCCCCAAGAGGCCGGCGATCACGATCACAAGGATCAGCGGCGCCCGTCGCTCGCTGATCCAGAACCTGATGGAGACGGAGCCCAGGTTGGCCAGGGCAAACCAACCGAGGGCGACGGCCGCCAGGCCGATGCCGACGAGCCGGACATTCCCCATCCGCTCCGGCGGCTCATCCGAGCCGGCGGGAGATTTCGACTTGTCGCGCACACTGCCCATTGTGGCCTCCGGGGCGCCTCCTTGCCGGTCTTTGCCTTGCTCCTTGCCGCCACCGCGCCCGCCAGCTGCTATGAGAGGGGTCCGAAAGGAGGGGCATGGGCACCAACGAAGTACTCACCGGCGCACGGACCATGTGGGAACTAGTGGAGCGGCGGGCCGACGCATCGCCGGACCAGCCGATGCTCATCGCGGCCGACGGCGAGACCGTCACGTTCGGGGAATTCCGGGACCGGGCCGTCCGGGCGGCGGCCGGCCTCCACGACATGGGCGTGCGCACTGAGTCCGTTGTCTCGTGGCAGCTCCCGACCCGGATCGACACCGTCGTGCTCTCGCTGGCCCTCTCGCGCCTGGGGGCCATCCAGAACCCGATCATCCACCTCTACCGTGAACGTGAGGTGGGCTTCGCCCTTCGGCAGACGGCCGCGTCCCTCTTCATCATCCCGACCGAGTGGCGGGGGATCGATTTTTCCGCCCAGACCGAACGGGCGCTCGAGGGCGTGAACCAGCAGCCCCGCATCCTCATCGTCGAAGGAGGTCTCCCCGAGGGTGACCCGTCGACGCTCCCCCCGCCCCCCACCGGTCAACGGCCCGAAGATGCACCGATCCGCTGGATCTACTACACCTCGGGATCGACGGCGGACCCCAAAGGCGTGCAGCACACCGACCAGACCCTGATTGCCGGTGGCTGGGGCCTGGCCCGCGCCCTGCAGATGACGCCCGACGATGTCGGCTCGATTGCCTTTCCCTTCGCCCACATCGCCGGGCCCGATTACCTCGTGACGATGCTCTCCTTCGGGTTCCCGGCCATCTTGGTCGAGGCCTTCTCGGCCCTTGACGTCCTCCCGCTCTTTCGGCGGTACGGCGCCACCATGGTGGGAGGCAGCACCGCGTTCTACGTCGCCTACCTGGCCGAGCAGCGCAAGGTCCCAGACCAGCCGATCCTGCCCACGCTCCGTCTCATGTCGGGAGGAGGCGCGGCCAAGCCGCCGGAAGTGCACTACGAGGTGCGCGACGAGATCGGCGGTCGGGGCGTCGTCCACGGATACGGCATGACCGAGGTGCCAATGATCTCGAACGGCTCGCCCACCGACTCCGACGAACAACTGGCTCAGACCGATGGCAAACCGGTCGAAGGAGCCGATGTGCGCGTCGTCACCCTGGACGGGCGGGTCGCCGGGCCCGACGAAGAGGGGGAGGTCCGAGTCCGCGGGCCGATGGTGTTCCATGGGTACACCGACCCCGCCCTCACGGCCGAGGCCTTCGACGCCGACGGGTACTTCCGCACGGGTGACCTGGGAAAGCTCAGGGCCGACGGGCATCTCGCCCTGACCGGTCGCCTCAAGGACGTGATCGTGCGCAAAGGCGAGAACATCAGCGCCAAGGAGATCGAGGATCTGCTTTACACCCATCCCATGGTGGTCGAGGTGGCGGTCATCGGTCTGCCCGACGCCACCCGGGGGGAGAGAGTCTGTGCCGTCGTGCAACTGGCTGACGGCGCCGACGGGCTCGAGCTGGTCGACATTGTCGACTTCTGTCGCCAGGCCGGCTTGATGACGCAGAAGATTCCCGAGCAACTCGAGGTGCGCGACGAATGGCCCCGGGCGGGCACCGGCAAGATCGTCAAGAAGAGCCTGCGCGACGAGTACGCCGAGTGAGCCAACTGGACACCGGCTCGGCACCACCTCCCTCACGCCTGATCTTTGTGTGCACCGGCAACATCTGCCGCTCCCCCATGGCCGAAGTGATCACCCGGTCGTTCGCCGACGCCACGACGCTCGCAGACGGCTCCACCCTGGGGACCAGACTGGTCGTGACGAGCGCCGGGACCGGGCCGTGGCACGAGGGCGAGCCCATGGACCCGCGTACGGACGCGGCCCTGGTCCGGTCCGGTCTGCCGAGTTACCGCCACGTGGCGCACCAGATCTCAGCCGCGCGGCTTGGCCGCTACGACCTGATCGTGGCATTGGACCGACGTCACCAGCAGACCCTGCGCAGCCTGGGCGCCGACCCCCACCGGCTCTTCCTCTTGCGGGCCTTCGATCCGGCCGCCGGCGCGGCGGCCGACGTGCCCGATCCCTACTACGGCGACGATGCGGTCTTCGACGACTGCCTCGCCATGATCGCCGCCGCCTGCACCGGCCTGGTCTCCGAATTGACCGGCCTCTGGGAGGGCAGCGTCCGGCGCGACGCGTCGGGCAACTCCGGCCACCCGGACAAATCGGAGGACTCGGACAACGCGCACCAGCGGAGGCCATTTCCGGCCTCGGCTGATGATGGCGAAGGTCGTGTGCCATAGTGCCGACGTGGTCTCACGCAGGGTCCGCCAACGGCGCCGACAAGTCACAGTGGTCGGGGTCCTTGTCTTTTTGCTTCTGATCTACGTGGTCTTCTTCTCGGGCGGGGGCAAGAAGGCCACGCCTCCCGCGCCCGTCAAAGCGCACACGACCCAGGCGTTCCCCGCCCATTCCCCCCTCAACCCGGACTGGACCGGCAGTGGGAAACCGGTCACTCTGGCCTTCGGCGGGGATGTGCATTTCGAAGGAACCGTGGGCGCAAGCCTGCAGCAGAACGCGGCCACTGCCCTCGGGACGGCCTTCCCGACCCTGTTCTCGGGAGCCCAGCTGAGCATGGTCAACTTCGAGTCGGCCCTGACGGCCGGAACGTGCCCGGAGCCGCAGACCAAGCCCTACATCTTCTTTGCCCCACCGACGGCTCTCACCGCGCTGCAGCAAGCCGGTGTGACGGTGGCCAGCGATGCCAACGACCATTCGGTGGACTGCGGCCAAGAAGGCCTGAGCCAGGGGCTCACCGCCATCGCCCAGGCCAAGTACCCCATGCCCGGCATCGGGAGCAACGGGGCGCAGGCCTTCGCTCCGTACCGAACAACGATCAAGGGGCAGCGGGTCGCCATCATCACCGCCACGCAGGTCATCGCCCCCAACCTGGTCACCACATGGACGGCGACCTCGTCACAAGCCGGGGTGGCATCGGCCATCGACCCGACCCAGCTGGTACAGACTGTCCAGGCGGCGCGGCGTACCTCGGACACGGTCGTCGTCTACCTGCACTGGGGAACCGAGACGGTGACCTGTCCCAACCCGCAACAAGAGCCGCTGGCCCAGCAACTGGTGAAGGCCGGGGCTGACATCGTGGTGGGATCGGGAACGCACGTGCTCTCCGGCGGTGGGTACCTCGGTGGCGCCTACGTCGACTACGGATTGGGCAACTTCGCCTTCTACGACAGCGCCCCGCCGGAATCCGACAGCGGATCGTTGTTGGTCACCGCCATCGGGCGAAAGATTGTGACCGCCGTCTTCCGCCCGGCCACCGACGTCAACGGGTTGCCCCAACCCCTCACCGGTACAGCCGCGCAAACGGCGGTGGCCAGTTGGGATGCGGCGCGCGGCTGCACCGGCCTCTCGGCCGCCCCCGCCGCCAGCCAAGCCACCGTGGCGGGAGAGACGGCGCCCTTCGTCGCCCCCCCCGCCACCACAACCACGACCGCTCCGACGACGGCCTCGACGTCGGCGTCGGCGTCGAGCGCGTCATCGACCACAACCACCAGCACCACGACTGCGGCGACGACCACCGCGCCGACCGACAACGCCGGATAATCCGACCTTCTCGCTTCGTCGTTACTCGGGAAAGAAACGCGGCAGGTAGTGCCGGTTGGCCGCCAGCAATTCGTCGGCCAGCTCGGCCGCCAGCGGATACTGCCCCACCAGGGGATTGGCCAGCAGGGCCCGCACGACCTGATCCCTGCTGCCCGACCGCGCGGCGCCGACGGCGAGGTGCTCGTAGGCCTTGGCGTGATGCACGAGCCCCAACATTTCGGGCGGAAGGGCACGCTGAGGGAGCGGGTGTGCCCCTTCGGCATCGACCACGGCCGGGAGCTCGACCACGGCCTCGTCGGGCAGGCCCGGAATGGCTCCGTCATTTCGCATGTCGACGACCTGGATATCTCCGGTGTCGGCGTGGAGCGAGGCCATGAGGCGAACCGCCGCCAATGAGTAGAACGCACCACCCCGGAAGGAAAGAGCCGCCGGCTTGGTCACCAATTCAGGATTGCGGTACTCGTCGAGCAGCTTTGCCTCCAGGTCGGCCACCACCTCGGCTCGGGACCGGTGCCCGGGCCGGGACTGCAGCGCTACTTCGGCGTCGTGCTGGTAGTAGTAGTGCACGTAGTAGGACGGCAAAGCCTCGAGCAACCGGAGCGCGGCGATCGGCACCCCGCTCTCGAGCTCAAGTTCGGGACCGTGGCGGTTAAACAACTCGGGCAGGCGGTCGACCGATTCGCCCGAGAGTCGAGCCGAGCGGATC
>Ga0208357_1002735_pt1 | contig 11398 bp, 10 predicted proteins | sample NGESurdeep092012_6_FD_184487 | JGI IMG/M metagenome (GOLD analysis project Ga0208357, IMG submission 184487) | Arctic peat soil microbial communities from Barrow, Alaska - NGEE Surface sample F52-2 deep-092012 (SPAdes) | ecosystem: Environmental > Terrestrial > Soil > Wetlands > Peat ... | reverse complement strand
GTCTGCCAGCCGTAAGCCTCGAAACGCTTGGCCCGATCCTCGCCGAACGTGATATCGGTGGCGGCCGACAACGTGACGTAGTTGTCGTCGTACAGGCACACCAGCTTGCCGAGCTTGAGATTGCCGGCCAGCGACGCCGCCTCGGACGCCACGCCTTCCATCAGGTCGCCGTCGCTGACGATGGCCCAGGTGCGGTGATCGATCACATGGTGGCCGTCGCGATTGTAGGTGGCCGCCAGTTGCGCCTCGCCGATCGCCATGCCCACCGCGTTGGCCATGCCCTGGCCCAGCGGGCCGGTGGTGATTTCCACCCCTGGCGTGTGGCCGTATTCGGGATGCCCCGGCGTCTTGCTGCCCCATTGGCGGAAGTGCTTGATGTCGTCCAGCGACACGTCGTAGCCGGTCACATGCAACAGGCTGTAGAGCAGGGCGGAGCCGTGCCCGGCGGACAACACGAAGCGATCGCGGTCGGGCCAATGCGGATCGGCCGGGTGGTATTTCATGTGCCTGGTCCACAACACGTAGGCCATCGGCGCCGCGTCCAGCGGCAAGCCCGGATGGCCGCTATCCGCCTTCTGCACCATGTCCACCGACAGGAAGCGCAGGGTGTTGATGCATTGCAGGTCGAGATCATTGGACACGGGATTCTCCGATGGTGTGTTTTGGATTCGCGTAGGAGCCCGCTCGCGGGCGATGCTCCTGTTCTGATGCACCTTGGAAGATGCGTTCAGGAGCATCGCCCGCGAGCGGGCTCCTACGAGGGAATGGCGGTCAGGCGAGCGCGGCGTCGACGATTTTCTGTGCCTCGTCAAGCAGACTCTGCAGGTGCTCTTCGCTCTTGAAGCTTTCGGCGTAGATCTTGTAGATCGCCTCGGTACCGGACGGTCTCGCCGCGAACCAGCCGCTGGCGGTGATCGCCTTGATGCCGCCGATGGCCTTGCCGTTGCCCGGCGCCTTGTCGAGCACCTGCTCGATCTTCTCGCCGGCGAGCTGGTCGGTTTTCAGTTGGTCCGGCGACAGCCCGGCCAGCTTCGCCTTCTGCGCCGGTGTGGCGGCGGCTTCGACGCGGTTGGCGAACGGCTTGCCGAGTTCGTCGGTCAGCTTGTCGTAGAGCTCGCCAGGGTCCTTGCCCTCGCGCGCCGTGATCTCGGCCGACAACAGCGCCGGCACCAGGCCATCCTTGTCGGTGGTCCAGACCGAGCCGTCGCGGCGCAGCAGCGAGGCGCCGGCGCTTTCCTCGCAGCCGAAACCGAGCGAGCCATCGAACAGCCCTTCGGCGAACCACTTGAAGCCGACCGGCACTTCGACCAGCCTGCGTTCCAGCCGCTTTGCCACGCGGTCGATCAGCGCGGTGCTGACCACGGTCTTGCCGATGGCGGCGTCCTTGCTCCACTGCGCGCGATGCCGAAACAGATAATCGATCAGCACCGACAGGTAATGGTTTGGCTCCATCAGGCCGCTGGAGCGGGTGACCACGCCGTGGCGATCGTGGTCGGTGTCGCAGGCGAAGGCGACGTCGTACTCGTCCTTCAGGCCGATCAGTCGCTGCATGGCGTACTTCGAGGAGGGATCCATGCGGATCTTGCCGTCCCAGTCGACGGTCATGAAGGCGAACTGAGGGTCGACCTCGGCGCTGACCACGGTCAGGTCGAGCCGGTAATGCTCGGCGATGCGTGCCCAGTAGTGCACGCCGGCACCGCCCAGCGGATCCACGCCCATATGCACACCGGCGCTGCGGATCACGTCGAAGTCGACCACGCTAGCGAGGTCGGCAACATAGCTTTCAAGGTAGTCGTGCTCGTGCGTGCTGGCCGCCTTGCGCGCCTGCGCGAACGGCATCCGCTTCACTTCCTTCAGACCCCCTTCGATCAGCGCATTGGCACGGTTCTCCACCCACTTGGTAATGTCGGTGTCGGCCGGGCCGCCGTTGGGCGGGTTGTACTTGAAGCCGCCGTTGTCGGGTGGGTTGTGCGAGGGAGTGATCACGATGCCGTCGGCGAGGCCCGCGCGACGGCCTCCGCTGCTATGTAGCTTGTTGTGGACCAGGATCGCGTGCGACACGGCAGGCGTGGGGGTGAACTCGCCACCTGTCGACACCATCGTCTCCACGCCGTTCGCCGCCAGCACCTCCAGCGCGTTCTCGAACGCGGGCTGCGACAGCGCGTGGGTATCGCAACCGATGAACAGCGGACCATCGATGCCCTTGGACTTGCGGTGTTCGCAGATCGCCTGGCTGATCGCCAGGATATGCATTTCGTTGAAGCTGCGCTCGAGCGAAATGCCCCGATGGCCAGAGGTGCCGAAGGCCACACGCTGCGCGGCGACGGACGGGTCGGGTTTGAGGTCGACATAGGCGGCGAGCAGTTTCGGCACGTCGACCAGGATCGATTTCGGCGCCGGCTTGCCGGCGAGCGGGCTGATGTGTTGGCTCATGAAAAATCCTTGGTGAAAACTTCCGGTGCCGCCGCTGTCGCCGTGTCACATCCGGTAGGAGCCCGCTCGCGGGCGATGCTCTTGCTTGTGAGCACCATGAGAGCATCGCCCGCGAGTGGGCTCCTACGGGGACACGGTCAGCCGCTATCGCGTAGTTGGCGGTAGCGACGGATCAGCGCGTTGGTGGAGCTGTCGTGGGCAAGCCTGGGCTCGTCCTTCGCAGTCAATTCCGCAATGGTCGTCCTGGCCAGTTGCTTGCCCAGCTCCACGCCCCACTGGTCGAACGAGTCGATACCCCAGATCACGCCCTGCACGAACACGCTGTGCTCGTACAGCGCCACCAGCGTGCCGAGCGAATGGGGAGTGAGCTTGGGCGCCAGGATGGTGCTGCTGGGGCGATTGCCCACGAACGTGCGGTGCGGCACCAGCGCCGCGGCCGTGCCTTCGGCGCGTACCTCGTCCGCGGTTTTGCCGAACGCCAGTGCCTCGCCCTGGGCGATCAGGTTGGCGATCAACAGGTCGTGCTGCTGGCCGCCACCCTGGATGGGCAAGGGATTCAAGCTTTGCCCGAAGCCGATGAAATCGCACGGCACGATGCGCGTGCCCTGGTGCAGCAGCTGGTAGAACGAGTGCTGGCCGTTGGTGCCCGGTTCACCCCAGTAGATCGGTCCGGTAGCGTAGTCCACGGCGCTGCCCTCGAGGGTGACACTCTTGCCGTTGCTCTCCATGGTGAGCTGCTGCAGGTAGGCCGGGAAGCGCTTCAGGTATTGTTCGTAGGGCAGTACCGCGACCGTGGCGGCGTCCAGGAAGTTGTTGTTCCAGATCGCCAGCAAACCCATCAGCACCGGCAGGTTGCGTTCGTACGGGGTGTGTCGGAAGTGCTCGTCCATGGCGTGGAAGCCGGCCAGCATCTCGCGGAAATGTTGCGGCCCGATCGCCAGCATGGTGGACAGGCCAATTGCCGAATCCATCGAATAGCGCCCACCCACCCAGTCCCAGAAGCCGAACATGTTGGCGGTATCGATGCCGAACTTCTTTACCTCGTCGGCATTGGTGGAAACCGCCACGAAATGCTTCGCGATGGCCCCGCTCTTTTCAGGTTCGGCGTCGCCCAACGCCTTGATGCACCAGTCGCGCGCCGCGTGCGCATTGGTCAGCGTCTCCAGCGTGGTGAAGGTCTTGGAGCAGACGATGAACAACGTCTCGGCGGCGTCCAGGTCGCGCGTGGCCTCGACGAAATCGGTGCCATCCACGTTGGACACGAAGCGGAATGTCATGTCGCGCCTGCTGTAGTCGCGCAGCGCTTCGTACGCCATCACCGGACCGAGGTCGGAGCCGCCGATGCCGATGCTGATCACGTTGCGGATCGGCTTGCCGGTGTGGCCCAGCCAGCTGCCACCGCGCACGCGATCGGCGAAGCTGGCCATGCGATCGAGCACCTCGTGGACATCGGCCACCACGTCGTGGCCATCGACCAGGATCTGTTCGTCGCGCGGCGCGCGCAGCGCCACATGCAGCACGGCGCGATCCTCGGTGCGGTTGATGCGCTCGCCGCGGAACATCGCCTCGGTGTGCTGCGGCAATTCGCAGGCGGTGGCCAGTTCACGCAGCAGGCGCAAGGTATCGACGTCGACGCGCTGCTTGGAATAATCCAGGTACAGGCCCACGTCCTCGACGCTGAAGGACTCGCCGCGTTGCGCGTCGTCGGCAAACATCTGGCGCAAATGCTTGTCGCCAAGCGTGGCGGCGTGCTGTTGCAACGCCTGCCATGCCGGCTGTCTCCTCAGGGCTGACTGGCTCATCGCATGACCGCTCCCTTGGCCTTGGCGTCCAGCGCGCTGGCCTTGTCGGCGATTCGCTGCAGCAACTGCTGCCAGGATTTGACGAAGGCGTCGGCGCCATCCTGCTGCAGCTTCAGCGCCAGCGCGTCGACATCCACCCCGGCCTTGCCGATCTGCGCGAGTGAGGCATCCGCGTCACCGCCGTCGATCGGCATCACGCCGTCAAGCTGGCCGTGGTCGGCGAACGCGTGCAGAGTCTTTTCGGGGATCGTGTTGATCGTGTTGGGCGCAGCCAGCGCGGTGACATACAAGGTGTCCGAGGCGTTCGGATCCTTGCTGCCGGTGCTGGCCCACAGCAGGCGTTGCGGCTGCGCGCCGGCGGCCGCCAGTTTCTGCCAGCGGGCCGAGGCCAGCATCTGGCGATAGGCGCGATAGGTCTGGCGCCCGACCGCGATACCGAGCTTGTTGTGCAACTCGTCCGGCAACTGCTTGTTGGCGGCCACGTCCCAGCGGCTGATGAACAGCGAGGCCACCGAGCGCACGCCCGGATCGAGTTTGGCCTCGATGCGGCGCTCGATGCCGCGCATGTAGGCCTCGGCGGCGGCCTGATACTGGGCGCAGGAGAACAGCAAGGTCACGTTGATCGGGATGCCGAGGAAGATCGCCTCCTCAATCGCCGGCACGCCCTCTGGCGTGCCGGGAATCTTCACGAACAGGTTGTCGCGACGGGCGGCGGCGTGGATCTGCCGGGCGGCGGCGATCGAGCCGGCGCTGTCGGCGGCCAGCAGCGGCGAAACCTCCATCGAGACCCAGCCATCCACGCCGGCGGTGCGTTGAAACACCGGCGCAAACAGGTCGGCGGCGCGGCGCAGGTCCTCCAGCGCCAGCTCGATGAACAGCTTCTCGCCGTCCAGCCCCGCCAGTGCCTTGGCGTGGATGCCGGCGTCGTAGGCGTCGCCGTCGCCGATGGCGGCATCGAAGATGCTCGGGTTCGAGGTCAGGCCGGTGATCGAATCCTCGCTGATATAGCGCGCCAGGGTGCCATCGTCGAGCAGGGTGCGGGTGATGTTGTCCAGCCACAGGCTCTGGCCGAGATCGTGAAGTTGTCGGGTCGCTTTCATGCTTGCTCCGGGGATTCGCTGCAATGGGTCACGAACGGATTCATTCCGCTGCCAGTACGATCGTGGGTGCGCTCGGCAGGAAGTCCTCAAGCTTACGCCTGCGCAGCTCGTCGATGCACGCGATGGTGAGGTCCGGCGCCGGCTCGATGGTCTCGCGTTCGCTGTCCGCGGCGTAGTGTCCCTGGCGCACGAACACGGTGGTCAGCCGCTTGCCGAGCTGCTGCTTCATCGCGGCCAGGATCTGCGGCTTGTCGTCCACCATCACGTAGTGCGCGGCCGGATAGCGTTGTTGCATCGCCACCAGCATGCGCTGCTTGTGCACGTAGATCAGCACCTCGCCGCGCACGGCCTCCCAGATGCCGGCGTGCTGGATCTTGCGCGGCTGGAACACCACGTCGCCATCGGAAAGGATCACCGTGGGCGCCAGAGCGCGCAGGTGCTCGATGGTTTCCAGCGCGTGCGGGTAAAGGCGCTCGGCGAACGGGTACTCCAGCAGGTACGTCCCCATCTGCAGCAGCGCGCGCTCGTTGTCCAGACCGCTGCGGAAACGCTGCAGCGCGCCCAGGTAGTCGGCGAGACCCGACTGTTCGCGCAGCTGCTCGTAGATCGACCAGTAGCGATCGCGCTCGCTCGCGCCGAACGCCTGCGTCAGCGTATCGGTCAGGTCGTCGGCGAAACGGTCGTTGTCGAGCAGGGTGTTGTCGACATCGACCAAGAACACCAGGCTTGCTGCCTCATTCATGCCTCGCGCTCCTGCATGACCGGGTTGTGCCAGCCGCCATCGGCGGCGATCAACTCGTCGGCCTGTTTCGGGCCCCAGCTGCCGGGGCGGTACGGGATCGCCTTGTGATGTTTTTCAAGCACCGGACCGACCACCGCCCACGCCGCCTCCACTGCCTCCTCGCGGGTGAACAGCGCACCGTCGCCGGCCATCGCATCACCGAGCAGGCGCTCGTAGGGTGTCTCCTCGCCGGTCTGCTCGTCCATCAGGTACAGCTCGCGCTGGTCGCCCACGAATTCCTTGCCGACGCGCTTGACCCGCGCGGCCAGCGCCACCGCCATGTTGGGCGACAGCCGGAAGCGCAGGTAGTTGGCGCGCCCCGCCGTGGTGGCGGCGTCGTCGAACAATTTCTGCGGCGGCGGCTTCAATTCCACCACGATCTCGGCCACCGTCTCAGGCAGGCATTTGCCCGAACGCAGGTACCAGGGCACGCCGCCCCAGCGCCATGAGTCGATGAACAGCCGCAGCGCACAGTAGGTTTCCACGTCCGAGCCTTTGGCCACGCCCGGCTCCTTGCGATAGCCACGGTACTGGCCGCGCACCAGGTCGTCCGGACTGAGCGGACGCATCGCGTGGAAGACTTTGGTCTTCTCGGCCTGCACGGCGCCGAAACCCTGCGACGACGGCGCCTCCATCGCCAACAGCGCCACGATCTGCATCAGGTGGTTCTGGATCACGTCGCGCAGGCAACCGGCGCCGTCGTAGAACGCGCCGCGCCCCTTCACGCCGAACTGCTCGGCCAGCGTGATCTCCACGCTGGCCACCTGGTTGCGGTTCCAGATCGGCTCCAGGAACGAGTTGGCGAAACGGAAGTACAGGATGTTCATGATCGCTTCCTTGCCCAGGAAGTGATCGATACGGAAGATTGCGTCGTCGGGGAACACCGAGCGCAGGATGCCGTTGAGCTCTTGCGCGGACGCCAGGTCATGTCCGAACGGCTTCTCCACCACCACCCGCGCATCCTTCGCGCAACCGGCCTGCTGCAGCCCCTCGACCACGGTGCCAAACAGGCTGGGCGGGATCGCCAGGTAGTGCAGCGGGCGCTTCGCCTTGCCCAGTGCCTTCTTCAACTGCGCGAACGTAGCCGGGTCGGCGTAGTCGCCATCGACGTACTGCAGCTGCTCGGCTAGTCGATCGAACACCGCCTTGTCGACCTTCTCGCCGTTATCCTTCGCCGCCTGCCTCACGCTGTCGCTGGCACGCTGGCGCAGCTGCTTCACGCTCCAGCCCGAATGCGCCACGCCGATGATCGGCACCTCAAGGTCGCCATCCCGCGTCATCGCCTGCAGGGCCGGGAAGATCTTCTTGTAGGCGAGGTCGCCAGTGGCGCCAAAAAATACCAGGGCATCCGAGCGGGGCAGGGCCATGTGGGGGTGTTCTCCATGTTCAGGGTGATGTCGGTGTCGTCGTCGGACGGCGATCAGCAGGGCGCGACGGCATGCGATCACGCCGGCAGCCGGAGGCTTGCTCCGGCGAGCGTGCATGCAGACAGGTTAAGGCGATGCATAAGCCCGTGTCACGGGGCTTCACGCAAGCATTCATTCGGGCCTGGCCTGCCGGGTTGGTGTCCATGGACATGCTTGCGCCCGTGTGGACGTGAACTTCGCATCGTCGCCGACAACGCGGTTACACCCAGGCCGCCGCCGGTCAGGGCCGCGAGTCATTGCCGCGCTTGCCGCGTCTGCGCCGGTGGTTGCTCCACCAGCGCAGCAGGCCGTACGACAGGCGCACTTTTTCCTGCCCCACCGGCAGGTCGGCGCGCGCGAAGATCCACGATGATTTGCTGAACGCGATCTGCTGCGCCGGATACACGCTGCGATGGCCGATGACGAGATAGGCTGCCACGCAGGCGCCGGCCACATACAGCATCGAGTCCGCGCCAAACAACTCCACGCCCATCAGGATGGCCGCGATCGGTGCATTGGAAGCCGACGCGACCACCGCCACCAGCCCCACCGCCGCACCAAGCGCGGGCTGCAGCCCAAGCAGGTGGGCGAGCGCGCCGCCCAGCACCGCGCCGATCACGAACTGCGGGGTGACGATGCCGCCATAAAAGCCCGAGCCCAGGGTGATCGCCACCAGCAGCGCCTTCCACAAAAAGCCCAGCCAGGGCATCGGCTCCCCGTCCAGCGCACGCTCCATCAGCGGCAGGCTGAGGCCCAGGTAATCGGTCGGCACCACCAGGATCAGCAAGGCCAGCACCACCGCGCCCAGCACCGGCAGCAGCGGCGGCCATAACGCAAAGCGTCGCTGCAAGGCCCCGAACGCGCGCTTGATCGTCTGCAACAGTTCCACGAACACCCACGCCGCCGCGCCGCACAGGATGCCGATCAGCACTGTTTTCAGGAACAACAGCTCGGTGAAGTCACTGACGAACGCGATGTGATAGACCGGGTACGGCACCCCCAGATACTTGCTGACCTGGAACGCGGTGACACCCGCCACGATGCCGGGGAACAGGAAGTCATGACGGATGCGGCCGATCGCCAGCATCTCCACGCCGTAGATCGCCCCGGCGATCGGCGTGCCGAACACGCAGGCGAAACCGGCACTCACGCCGCACGCCAGCAGTCGCTTGCGCAATTCCTGGTTGAGGTGCAGCGTGCGACCGATACCCGCCGCCAGGCTGGCGCCGATATGCGAGCACGGCCCTTCCTTGCCGGCCGAACCGCCGCAACCCAGGGTGATCAACGCTGCCAGCGGCTTGATCCACAGCGTACGGAACGGCATCTTTCCCTGCTGCTCGTTCACGGCGACGATCGGTGAATCCTTGAACCCGCTGCGGCTCAGGCGATAGCCGTAATGCAGCAGCAAGCCGTTGGCCAGCCCGCCACCAAGCAGCAGCGCGAACTGCGTCCACCACGAAACATCGTAGGTGCGGCCCGCCGTGGCAAAAAGCACGCGCAGAAAGATCGTGCAGCCAGCTCCGACCACCGCGCCGGTGAACGTCGACAACACCAGCCACTGCAGCACGGTCGCCAGCATCACGAGCGGTTCGGCGAGGCGTGAGCGTGGCATGGCGGGTATCAATCCGGGTGACTGACGAACGGGTCATTGTAGTCCCGTGCTGCTGGCCCATGGACACCGCCGTGTCCGCCCGGGTTGCAATCGAAGAACGCGCGGCGCTCTACGACGGAGGGCTACCAGCACTTGCCCAGGTCCAGAATGAATTCGCAGAGCTTCCCTGAAATTGCCGGCGCGAGCATAGGGAAAACAAAGGCAAACACCACGAACGCGATGACCACACCTTTCAAATTCGACCCTGGAATGGACTTGTCAGAGGAAGTCTCCTCGCGGGGCAGAAAAGCAGTCTGACATTCGTTGTGCCACGCAGCTCGGACACACAGCACGAAGCAAACAGGACAACAGCATCACCGGTAGCAGCCCGAAAGCCCAGTACAAATGCGTCATGCGCTCGGAGTCGACGGGAGATTCTTGCGGACTGGTTAGCCATCACGCCAGCTCTCGGCAGTGAGGCGTTCGACAGCAGCGTCGTAATTGGCCATGGAATTGCCATGCATCGGGATGTCGTTGAGCACGTCAAAAATGTGCTCCGCAAGAATCGACCCTATGGCGTGGACTGCATCGTGACGTGACAGCCCCGTCGAAGTAAGCCGTGTCATGGCTCGAACGACGGGCTCGTGGCCCTCGGCAACTTGATTCTCGACGATCGCGTGTATGGCCGCGTGCATCTGCGCGTTGGGCATTTTGATTCGCGCAAGGCGATGATACTTCGCCACCAAGTCGATGCGCTCTTGCTCATCAAGTGCACGCCACGCCGCGGCATTTGGTGTTTGCTCTGGATCGTAACGATGCATGGCATGGATCACTGACTGACGCTGGAGTTAAGCGGTGGCGAAGCCGGAAAGTTCCTGCGCAAAAATGGACACTCTTTGGTTAGGCAGCCAAGGCTTCGAACTCGACGGGAGAACGATAGCCAAGTGCCGAGTGTAAGCGCTTGCTGTTGTAGAAACCGATGTAGCTGCGTACGGCAGCCCTGAGCCTGGGTTCGCTGGTGAAATCCTGGCAGTGACACATGTCGGATTTCATGGACTTGTTCCACGATTCCATATGCGCGTTGTCGGTCATGCGATGCGGTTCACGCCGATACCAGCAAGCGAAAAGCCCAATACACGCCTATGATCATTTGCGCGGCGAACGCCGTGAAGCGCACCTTGACCGCAGTTGGGCTCAGGGACACCAGATGCACCAGCGACTGAAAGACGCGGCACGCCAAGAATACGTAGGCGAGCGGATCCGTGAGTGAGCTGCGGCCAGTGACAACTGCGACTAGCAACAAGCCACCAAAAATCGGGAGCCCCTCCACGCAATTGGCGTGAGCCCTGGCGAGGCGTTGCATGAAAGGCGAAAGGCTTGCGTTGTCCGGTGTGAATCCATTGGCGGGAACCTTGCCGCGCAGCACCAGTTGCGACCGAATGACCTCCATCAACACGAGCAGCAGCAAAGCCCATGCGATGAAGCCGGTCAGTGCGACGATGCTAGATGAGGTCATGGCATACCCTCGCTTGTGAAGCCTGGCGCCTGAGCTCAGCCGCCGGCAGCCCGCGTAGCGGAATGACGGTCGGCCGCACGAGTAGTTAGAACCGGCCGCTCCAGAAACCGGGCCGCCTACGATGTGGAGCGACCGCGACGACTTGAATCACACCGGACAGCTCCCGAAAAAAGATAGTGAACGGAAAGCGTTTTTAGACCAAGTCTGCGCAGCGCCGGAGGCCGAGCGATAGGAAACCGATGCGGCGCTTTGCAGATGTACTCAAGGGCGGCTGTAACTTCGGCAAGGTACCGTGCGCCAAGCCCGGATTGTTGTGTCTCGTAGTAGGCGACCTGCTGAAGATGCTCGGCTTCGGCCTCCGGTAGGAACAAAACCCTCACCGAAGAAGAGCCTGCGCCTTACGATAGACTTCCTCGGCAGGCACCAACTGCACTTGGCCAGCATCGAGTGCCTTTAGCCGGCGCTCAGCCTCGTCGAGCCAGAGCTCGTCAATCTCCGTGGCTGAGAGCATGTCCAAGCTCTCAAGGAGTTCGTGCGCAAGCTTCGCGCGGTGCGCGGGAGCGAGGCCCAGTGCCTCTCGTTCGATACTTTTCGGGTCCATGGCTCGACTGTACCAGTAGACTTAACCAGCGGCGAAGCCGTCCGCCTTGAACGAATTGTTAGCCGCCATCTGGCGCACGAAGAGATAATGTGGCCCGGTGATTGGAATTGGGAAAGCATCGCCAACAACGGAGAACCCGTGACGCTCATAGAACGAGCGTGCGGGCGT
>Ga0208357_1002734_pt1 | contig 11409 bp, 9 predicted proteins | sample NGESurdeep092012_6_FD_184487 | JGI IMG/M metagenome (GOLD analysis project Ga0208357, IMG submission 184487) | Arctic peat soil microbial communities from Barrow, Alaska - NGEE Surface sample F52-2 deep-092012 (SPAdes) | ecosystem: Environmental > Terrestrial > Soil > Wetlands > Peat ... | reverse complement strand
CGGTTTCGACGGGGTCAGCTCCCCCACGGACGGGGACTACCTTCGACTTTGACCGGTTCCGCAGTGGATTACATCCGGTCAATCACCGAATCTTGAGCGCTTGCCACTCAGTGATTTCCCTGAACGGTCGCCCTGAACTGAAGAGATTTGTGGGTACGTTCCGGACTTTGACGGATGACACGGCACCGGAAGGGGCCGAAGATGGAACGGTGGAATGGCGCGGCGTCAACGGTGCGAACGGAGATTCGGTCGATCCCCTCGAGCAGCGGGTTCATTTGCTCTACGCGGCCCTGGCCCGACGGGACCTAGCCGACATTGCCGCTCAGCTGGCCAGTGAGGTGGTTTGGGAAGACGCACGTTCTCATCCATTTGGCCGGACCTTTCGGGGTCGTGTCCAGGTCGTCGACCATCTGGCCCGCCTCATTGGCGAAACCCGCGGGAGCTATCAGCTGACCGTCGTGGACCTTTATGCCTCCTCACCAGGGCGTTTTGTCGTACGTGAGCGGGAAAACGGCTGGCGTCGGGGCCGACATCTCGATCAGGAAGTATGTCTCAGGCTCGATGTGGCCCCCGAGGGCATCACCTACCTCGAGCGCTTCGACGCCGACCTCGGCGTCACTTCCCTCTTCTTCTCCTAGCCATCCCTCGGAGGAAGTACCATTTCATGGGGGTTGTGGAGAGTGCGGGCGTGGCGATAGAGGAGCTCAGCCCTCGGGAACGGAGCGTTCTCGAGGTGGCGGCCACAGGAGCATCGACAAAAGGCATTGCGGCTCATCTCGTCGTCAGCCCGCGGACGGTCGAGTCTCACCTCGCCTCGATCTATCGAAAACTGGGCGTCACGTCGCGTGGTGAGCTGGTCGCACGCCTCCACCGAGAGTTGGCCTCGAGTCCGCCCGCGCCGACATCGATACGGCCGGCGGCGGTTGAGCGCATAGCGGTTGCCGACGTGTTCGTAGGAAGGTCAGATGAGTTGGAACTGATCGCACGCGCCGTGGTACACGCTGGTAAGGATCGTCAACGTGTGGTCCTCATCGGAGGCGAGCCGGGTGCCGGCAAGTCCGCCCTGGTGGCTCAGGCAGCCACCACTGCCGGAGCGGCGGGATCCCTCGTCCTTGTGGGTGGCTGTGATGAGTCACTGACCGCGCCATTCCAACCGATCGCTGACGCGTTGGGTTCCTATCTGGCTACCCACTCGGGTGCATTGGCCGACATCACCGGGCCCCGAGGTGGGGCGCTGTCGGCGTTGTTCCCCGACCTGGCGGATCGCCTGCCCCCGCTGGTGGGATCCCTTGAAGGGCCCGCCGGCATCAAGATGATCGTCGAGGCCACCTTCGACACCTTGGTGAACGCAGGAACAGATGCGCCGGTGGTCCTGGTCCTCGAGGATCTCCACTGGGGAGACCACGCCACTTTGGAGTGGCTCCGCATGCTGGCCGGCACGAGCAGGGACATTCCTCTCGTTGTCCTCGCCACCTTTCGAGACACCGATCTCACCCGAAGCCATCCATTGCCGGTGCTGCTGGCTGACCTTTGGCGCGAGCACGACATTCTCCGCGTGAACCTTGGCGGTCTGACGGTGAACGAGGTTACCGTGCTGGCTACTCACATCGTCGGTTCTGACGTCGATAACGACCTGGTCGAACGCCTCCATGCCCAGATGGGGGGCAACCCCTTCTTCACCGTGCAAATGCTTCGCGAGGTGGCTCAGTCCGGCGGTGACGTGGACAACCTCCTTCCGGTCCCAATCCTCGAGGTGATCCGCCAGCGCGTGCACCGACTTGGCGATGCCGTCGCCACCACGCTCCAGGTGGGGGCGGTGTTGGGTGAGCAGATCGACATCAACGTGCTCGAGCGCTCCCTGAGTCGCGTCCAACCCCAAGCTCCGCCTACGCTCGATCTCCTTGACACCGCTGTCTCTGCGGGGCTGATCAACGAGTCGCTGGAGCCATCGGGACAATTTCACTTTGCCCACGACCTGATTCGCCAGGCCATCCTCAATGACATTGGGGCCACCCGCCAGGCCCGGATACATGGCGTGATCGCGGTGAGCATGGAGGAGCTGAACAAGGAAGATTCGGCGATCCCTCTGCGAGCGATCGCCGAACACTTCAGCCAGGGAGCCAGCGCAACGGACCGATTGCGGGGCGGTGAAATGACCGTGACGGCGGCCCACGAAGTTCCCACTCGACTGTCGGCCGACGATGTCGTGGACTTGGCGGAGCGGACCATGGCGACGCTCCCGGATGGGACTGCCGGTGACCGTCTGCGTCTGGAGTTACTGTCCCTCATCGCCGATGCTCAGGTCGCCCGGTTCGACGGCAGCGCACACCGTCAGGCCGTGATCGATGCAGTCGAGGTCGCGATGCGGCTGGGCGACGCCGAGCAGGCCGGCCGAGCGCTCGACCATTACAGACTGGTGCCGCGCATGGGCCGCGTTGATGAGGAGATCCTTAACAACACCGATCAGATCGTCGGCCGCCTGGGACCCGAAAACCTCGCTCTGCGGAGCCGTTTGCGGGCCTTCGCCGCCTATCAGCGGTGCCTGGGAGAGACCGGTTGGGTGGCCGCTGAAGAAGCCGAAATGGCGGTGTCTGAAGCCCGCGTCTGCGACGATGATCTGACCCTCAGCGACGCCCTCTATGCCCTGGGCGGTGCGCTCCTCGGTATGCCTGACATCGATCGCCAGCTGGGAGTTGACACCGAATTGGTCAGCCTCAGCCGTTCGGTGCCGAACGCCATAGCACCGGCTGACGGACGACGCTTTTTGGGGGTCAACCACCTCGCCCTTGGAAAGCGTCGCGCCTTCGAAGCCGACCTCTCAGCCCTGGCCGAAGATTCCGAGCGCCTCCAGCACGGGGTACTTCGAGCCATGGCGACATCGTGGCGGGCACTCCTCGCTCTCCTCGACGGAGACCTCGATCGGGCCGAGGAGATGGCCAACGAGGTCATGGTCAATGCCGGCGACGACCCGAACTTCCAGCTGGGGTGGATCGTTCACCTCTGCACTGTCCGGGCCGAACAGCGCCGCCTCGACGAATTGTTGCCCCTCCTTGAGCAGGTCGCGGCCGACCACGGCGATCTCTTCGCGGTACGAGCGCTCGTGGCGTGGACGTTTGCCGCCGCCGGTCAGCTCGACCGGGCAAAAGAGATCGTGTCCACTGACCTCGACGACGGCCTTGGGCGACTCGGGACTGACTGGTTGCGTCCCGCCGCGCTTGGGTTCCTCGCTCCCGTTATCGTCCTTCTGGATGATCAGTGGTGCGCTCGGCGCATGCTTGAGTTTCTCGAGCCCTATGCGGGTCAGCTCCTGATTGCCGGTTCTGGGACCACTGTGGTGGGCTCCGCCGACCGATTCCGCGGCATGCTCTTCGCCGCGTGCGGTGACGTCGACACGGCAATCGCTTGTTTCGCTGATGCCGTAGCCCTGGAGACGAGCGTCGGAGCGACCACCATGAGTGCCCATACCTGCCTCGATTGGGCTGGTGTCCTGAGCCGCAGCGGTTCAAGTAATTCCGCAGTACGCGATCTGGTCATGACGGCTGAACGGACTGCTGCGTCCCGTTCTCCCTGGATACGCGATCGGGTGAATGCGATGCGAGCGAGCCGCCCCTGAACGGCAATAGCTCTCTGTACGGGTCTTTCTGTGAGTTGGGAGAGAGGGGCCACGGCAGTTGCGCGACGACAGAGCCGCCGTGGCCTTCGCTCTCCTTTACATGGGTTTGTGCCGTCTCCTCGGCCTCGTCCGGTGCGCCGTTCGACCCCAGTCCGACAAGGACATCGAAATCATGGTGCTCCGCCATCAGGTGCGTGTTCTGAACCGACAGCATCACGGACGTGTCCGGTACAGTCCAGCCGATCGAGCGATCCTCGCTGCATTCAGCCGGCTCCTCCCTCGAAATCGGTGGAGGTCCTTCATGGTTACCCCCGACACGCTGCTCCGATGGCATCGAGAAGCCGGCAAGCGCAAGTGGCGGCGATGGAGAACACAGCGAGGCCCTGGTCGTCCGCCGATATGCGATGAACTAGTCAACCTCATCGTTCGTCTCGGTCGGGAGAACCGATGCTGGGGATGCATCCGTATCCAGGGCGAGCTGCGAAAGCTTGGTATCCGTGTAGCTGCCAGTTCGATCCGTCGGGTCCTGCGCCGACATGGTCTCGGACCGCCGCCTCGGAGCGGACCGACCTGGTCGGAGTTCCTCCGCTCTCAGGCACACAGCGTGCTCGCCACGGACTTCTTCACCGTTGACACCGTGTCGCTCAAACAGCTGTACGTTCTTTTCGTCATCGAACTGTCGACGCGAGAGGTCCACATCCTCGGAGTCACTGACCATCCGACTGGAGCCTTCGTCGCTCAGGTGGCCCGCAACCTGGTTGGCGATCTCGCTGTCTTCGACGAGGTATTCCGCTCCGAATGTATCCGAGTCATCAAAACGCCGGTCAGATCTCCTCGAGCCAATGCCTTCGCTGAACGTTGGGTGAGGACGGTTCGGACTGAATGCCTCGACTGGATCCTCATCCTCGGCCATCGTCATCTCGAGCGAGTTCTTCGGGAGTACGTGGAGCACTACAATCGGCGGCGCCCTCATCGAGGGATCGATCTCCGCGTGCCCACCGGAGGCGTCGTACCCACTCCCCCGTCACTCCATCACGTCGATCGTCACGACGTGCTTGGCGGACTCATCCACGAGTACTTCGCGGTGGCTGCTTAGCCACGTTGCCTCAGGGCACGGCAGATCACCGTGCTGGTGTGACATGGCAGTCTCGCATCGAATCGACCAAGTCACGCCAAGGTATCGATCCAACGTCCAGGTTCGAGGGAAGATCCCTCGCCCTCAAGCGAGGCGCCTCGAGCGCCTTGTGTCGGTTCACCATGCGACAGGGTTAGCCCAATCGGGATGCAAGCTGGGATCGCCGACGCGATCGACATTTTGGTGCCCTTCACCCACGCAGCGGATAGGAAATGGTGTGAGCACATCCGAGGGACCCACGAAGCGCCCGAGAGCGATAGCGCGAATCTTCCTCGGCCTGGTTGTCATACTCGCCGCCTCCGCTCCTGTGCCCGCGCTCGTCTTCGCTGTTCTGTACCTGTTCCAGATGCGTTCGATCAGGTAGCCGCCACGCGGCACAAACAAAAGCTCGACGAAGTTGTGGGGTTGCGAAGAGCACACCGACGAGCTAGCGGGGGCGCGGCGATGTCGATGATTCACTCGGATTGAGGTTTGATTGATCCTTTGTGGGTCAACCAGATTTCTTGAAAACTAGATTTTCATCGTCACCAATCGCCACGTTCGTGACGAATGCCCAGCCGTCTTCAGCTTCGTGTTCAAGAAGCTTGCGCCGCACGTCGGGCGAGGTTCCATACAGAACCTGAACCGATCTGTAATCCCATCCCATGGACACTGCCATGTCGCCCCTATTTGAGAGGGCCGGGCTGCTCTCTAACCCGACCCCAGTCATAGGTCTATACCTTTTTTCGTGGTGCGGCCCACGTACCCCAACGCGGAGCTCGGGTCAGGGTTGGCCTCGCAGGCTTGCATCTCCTCGTAGTCGTCGGCGTACACGTCGGCTCAGCAGCCGGTCTAGCCGGACCAGGTGTCAACCACCCTCGCTCGGCCTGGTGGCGTCACAGCCCCAACCTCCGGAGGAATCGGCTCGTGGCCGTGTTGGTCTTGCGGAGCACCTTCCGGCGCACGACCCGCTTGCCGTAGCTGGCCGGACCCTTGGCGCCTGCCTCAACGTTGCCGAGATCGCGGGCAAAGCGATAGGCCGCTCGTCTGGCCTTCCAGAGTGAGCCGCGGCGGGCCATCACCCATTCTCCACGATTGCACATCGTTTGGTGGAATAGCGGCACATTTTTTCTAATGCGGAATGGGCGGTTTCGGGCATACCTTTCAGTGTGCTGTCGGGTACGGACGAGGATGTGGGCCGAGCCATGGTCGCCACCCTTGCCTGGGGAATTGCCTGCGAAGCTCTTGGTCACGCTGATGGAGTTGCCGAAATGCACCCATCTGAGGTTTCTCTGGCGCGAGCGGATGCAGCGTGTGCAGAGGTGCGCAGAACACGTGAAGCATTCAATGAGGCCCTGGCCGCGATGGGCTTAGGCCCGTTTCTCGCCGACGAGGAGCGGGTGACGGATTTCCCCTAGTGGACTAGAGGGCTCAGCTAACTCTGAGGTGACCGAGAGTCGGCTGGACGACGGGTGCTGGTCATCACCCCTTGCCTTTGATCGAATCGTGCCCCGTTATCTCGATCACAGCCCGAACCCCTTGAGGGAATCGGTGTGAGCCCGTTCGTCTTGCGGTACACCTTGCGCCGCACGACTTCTCAGTCAGGCCGAATCTCCCAGTGCTCCCGAAGTTATTCAGAACCAGCCATCAAGCGGTGGATCCTAAAGGCCATTGTCATTGGTATTGGGCACCCAGCACCGAAGTGCCATGTTTGACGTTCGCAGGCCCGGCCGCCGATGTTCTCCTTCAGCTGCGGTTGCGGGCGGTGAGTAGTAGGTACTCCCAGTCCATGACCGTCGTGTCGGTGCCATAGTCGAAGCGTCGGGCGAGGTCGGCGAGGTCGCGGTCCAGCGCATCAATCCGATCGGGGTCCTCGGCGATGCCCCGGTAGGCGACGATCGTCGGGCCATAGTGGGTCTTGAAGTACTCGCGGAATGTCTCGGGGTCGTCGAAGCGATCGACTCTGACGTTGTCGCGGCGGGCCGTAACGTCAGTGACTCGGTCGCGGAACAACGTGCGCACATGGTTCTCGTCGCCCCACAGCGGAGGCGGCTGAGCACCCGGAGGAGGCGGGGGGGCGTACGGCTTCATCGTGGCGAGCATCTGACCGAGGAACCCCTCCGGGGTCCAGCTGAGTAGGCCGATGGTCCCGCCGGGGCGGCAGACCCGGGTCAGCTCGTCGGCAGTGGCCTGGTGGTGGGGGGCGAACATGACCCCGACACAAGACAGGACCACGTCGAACTCACCGTCGGCGAACGGCAGTGCTTCGGCGTCCGCCTCGTGCCACTCCACCTCCACGCCGAGCTGGACGGCCTTATCTCGCCCCGAGGCGAACAGTTCCGGAGTGAGGTCGCAGGCCACCACGCTCGCTCCGGTCAGGGCTGCGGGAATGGTGGCATTGCCTGACCCAGCGGCCACGTCCAGGACCCGGGCCCCGGGCCCAACCCCGCACGCCTCGACCAGGACGGCACCCAGGTCCGGGATGATCTCGGCGGCCACGCTGGGGTAGTCGCCCAGGGCCCACATGGCCCGGTGTTTGGCCTTGAGGGCCTGGTCTGCCTCGACGGTGTCGCTCAGTGCAGTCATCGCAACTCTCCTCCTATGGCCGTGTACAGCGGTTCGGGACGGACGATGGGCCGAGCGCACACCGTGAGCTGGCCCGATCGCCCGTGGGGCTGATCCTCATCGTCACTGCCCTCGGATCAAGGGTAAGGAAGGGCGGGTCCTCGGGCTAGTACAAGGTCTGTACTGGTAACGTGTGCAGATGTGGGGTCCGGGTACTACCAGTTCTGCCCCGTCGCCAAGGCGATGGAGCTGCTCGACGAGCGCTGGACCCTGCTCATCGTCCGCGAACTGGTGAGCGGGAGCCAGCAGTTCAACGAGCTGCGCCGCGGTCTGCCCCGAATGTCGCCGTCGTTGCTGTCCAAGCGGCTGCAACAGCTGGCACGTGCTGGGATCGTCGAGAGGAGGGCCGAAGGGAGCGACGTACGGTACGTCCTGACCCCGGCGGGTCAGGAGCTGCGGCCGGTGGTCGAGGCGCTGGGTACTTGGGGTGTCCGTTGGATCGGCGAACTCGGCGACGAGGACCTCGATCCGAAACTCCTATTGTGGGACATGCACCGCAACATCGACCACGCCGCCGTCCCGGGCGGGCGGACCGTGGTCCGGTTCAGTTTCCCAGACGCACCAGCGAAGGCTCGTGATTGGTGGATGGTGATTACCGCCGATGACGCCGACGTGTGCGATGTGGACCCCGGTCACCCGGTGGCCGTGACAGTGAGCGCCAGCCTGCGCCGCATGGTCGAGGTCTGGCGCGGCGACTCAGGGTGGTCCGACGCCCTTCGTTCAGGCGAAATCGAAGTGAGCGGTCCCGAAGCACTTCGCCGGGCCCTGCCGCTGTGGTTCACGCTATCGGTGTTCGCTTCGGTTCCTCGGCCTGCGTAGCGTCTCAACGGCTGCGATCGTCCTGCCCAAGAGCACTCGGCGTTCAGAGCTTCCGGCTTTGACGACTGCACTGCTGACTGGCGCACAATAACGCCGACGCATTGCCCATAGCCGGGACCAGGTTCCCCGCTCACAGGTGGCGGTTACCGAGTGGACTCCCCTGGCCACCTGCCTAGCCCACTCGTGCCGGAGTGTACGGGTCTTGCACCCGGCGGTACCTTAATGGCACAAAATGAAAGTTCACCTCATCGCGGACGCTCGGCGGAGCAGAGATTCGAACCCGATAACTGCAGGGCAATGAAAAGCCGTCCGTCGGCGTTGGCACGGGACCCGTGCTATTCGAAAACTCGATCTTCGTCTCACGCAGCGCGTTCGTACTCGTGAATCAGCCCACCGAGACGGTCGTATCGACGGATCAGACCTGAATAACGTCGGAGGTGCCGGTGCCGGGCATCAGAGCCCGGCCCCACCGCGAGGGGAAGGGTACTTTCCATCGCCGCAATCTCTTGAGAGAGCCCCTGATGGGGGCGATGGCCGTTGTAATGACAGGCGTAACTACGAAGGACACGCTCGAGATGGGCTTCGTTCACAATGAGAAGGTGGTCGAGGCACTCCGATCTGACCGTGCGAACGAACCGCTCGGCAAATGCATTCGCGTTCGGGGTCCGGTAGGGCGTCTTTAGGATCTCGGTGCCCTCGGCCTTGAACACTTCGTCGAAGCTCGCCACGTACTTGGTGTCACGATCGCGGACCAAGAACTTGGCAGCGATGTCTGCGTCGGCGAGGTCGCCGGTAACGTTCCGGGCTTGCTGGGTGACCCACGCCGCGTTCGGATGAGCGGTCACGCCGGTGATCCAGACCCTTCTGCGGCCGAGCTCGATGAAGAACAGCACATAGAGGCGTTTGAGTATCAGGGTGTCGACATGGAAGAAGTCCGTGGCCACGACACCTCCCGCCTGGACACGCAGGAACTGGCGCCAGGTGGGGCCGCTGCGCCGCGGAACGGGTCCCAGGCCGTGGTCCTTCATGATCCTGGCGATGGTGCTCGCGGCCAGGCGCACCCCGAGCTTGAGCAGCTCACCTTGGATGCGGCGGTAGCCCCATCTCGGGTTCTCTCTTGCCAAGCGGACGACGAGTGCGGTCGTCTCGCGGTCAATCGGCGGACGACCTGATGAGCGACGGGCATACGTCCAGCGTCTCGCCACCAGCCGACGGTGCCACGCCAGCAACGTGCCCGGCGTTACTCCGAAAGTGCCCCACTGCGAACGAGGAAGCAGGCGGCTCAGGGCCGCCAGCAGCGCACGATCGGCGGTCCGGTAGGCGGGTCGTCCCATCTGGCGTCGAAGTATTGCGACTTCGTGGCGGAGAGCGAGCAATTCGATCCCGTTGGACCGTTCGGAGCGAAAGGACAGTACGAGCAACCAAAGCAGCTGCTGGACAGCGAGATAGACGAAGGCCCACAGCTGCCCACGTGACCGCTGCCCTCGCATCGGGTCGACGGTAGTCGAGACAAACGATCCATTGCGGAGTCCCTGCTGGAGGGGGTGATCGCATTTTCGGACAGTACGGGACGATGAACGATATGCAGAAATGCTGTCACTCCGCTCGCATTCGAAGCGTCTCGTTGACGCGGTCCAACAAGTTCTTCCGTCTGAGTAGAGCCACGATTCGCATATGCTGAGTGATTCGTTCGATCCATCATTGACACATGGTTTGCTCAATCCTCCAGTAGTTGGATCGCACCATCGGAGGATTCAGATCGCGGGGGCCGTGGGCTATGACGCGATCAAGCGACGGTCGTACCTACGAGCCGGGCTTCTACGTATCTGCGATCCAACTGGCACCAATGATCCGAGATCCACCGTGAACGCCGATCACTGCGCCCAGTTTTCCGATCCGGCGTTCTGGGGCAGGGTGCCGCTTCATTTGCCGCCGACTTATTGGGGCACCGTCCATGACGGCGGATGACTTGACATGCGGTGTCATGCGTTCGGACTTGTCACACCCCGACCGCTAAGCGGTCTGAATGGAGGCGGCCGATTGGAGCCCGAGCTCTTCGATCGCAACCTCGCGCATCTTGAATTTCTGGACCTTGCCGGTCACGGTCATGGGAAACTCGGATACGACCTTCCAGTAGCGCGGAACCTTGAAGTGGGAAAGATTCGCCCCGCAGAAGTCCCGCAGCTCGTCTTCGGTCGCCATTTCGCCGTCGCGAAACGCCACCCATGCCATCAGCTCTTCTCCCATGCGTACGTCGGGGACGCCAATGACCTGAGCTGACGTCACAGCAGGGTGCTGGAACAAGATCTCTTCGATCTCCCGGGGATAGACGTTCTCGCCACCGCGTATCACCAGGTCCTTGGATCGACCAACGATGTTCACGTAGAGGTCCTCGTCCATCACGGCCAGGTCTCCCGTGTGCATCCATCCAGCGGCGTCGACGGCGTTCTCGGTTGCCTCGGCGTCCTCCCAGTAGCCGGCCATCACGAGGTATCCACGGGCGCAGAGTTCGCCCGGCGTCCCCCAAGGTGCCGTGGCCCCTGTTGTTGGATCAATGATCTTCACCTCGACGTGAGGTAGCGCGGTACCCACCGTCGACGTGCGACGATCCAAGTCGTCGCTACGACGGGTCATGGTCGACACTGGCGAAGTCTCGGTCATGCCGTAGGCGATCGTCATCTCCGCGGCGTGCATCTCGTTGACCACCCGCTTCATCACTTCGACCGGACACGGGGCTCCGGCCATGATCCCTGTGCGGAGACTGCTCAGATCGAGATCCCCGAACCGAGGTGATTCCAGCATGGCGATGAACATCGTCGGGACGCCGTAAACGCTTGTGCAGCGCTCTTCGGCGATCGCGTCGAGGGTCGAGTCTGGCTCGAACGACGGCGCCGGGTAGACCATGGTCGCTCCGGACGCCAGACACCCGAGCGAGCCGATACCCATGCCGAAGCAGTGGTACAAGGGCACGGGTATGCACACCCGATCCGCCTCGGTGTATCCCAGCAGCTCGGCGATCGACCGGGCGTTGTTGAGGATGTTGTGATGGGTGAGAGTGGCCCCCTTGGGATTACCCGTCGTGCCGCTGGTGTACTGAATGTTGATGGGATCGTCAGCGTCGAGACTCGCCCCTCGGGCGGCGAGGCGCGCAGGATCACCCGCGAGCCCGCCAGCAACGAGTTCCTCGAACAAAAGGTCGTTCGCGTCAACGGTCCGTTCAGTACCAATGACGACGACG
>Ga0208357_1002733_pt1 | contig 11414 bp, 7 predicted proteins | sample NGESurdeep092012_6_FD_184487 | JGI IMG/M metagenome (GOLD analysis project Ga0208357, IMG submission 184487) | Arctic peat soil microbial communities from Barrow, Alaska - NGEE Surface sample F52-2 deep-092012 (SPAdes) | ecosystem: Environmental > Terrestrial > Soil > Wetlands > Peat ... | reverse complement strand
GGAGAATGCGCTGATCGTAAGTCAGCTCGAAGGCGAAGATGATGGCCGTGAACGGCGAGCGAGTGACGCCCGCCAGAGCCCCCGCGAGACCCACGAGCGCCCAGACACCGGGCGTCGCGCCCGGCAACACGTGACCAGCCACACCGCCAATCGCGGCACCCATCATCAAAATCGGCGCCAGGATGCCCCCACTCGTTCCACTGCCGAGGCCGCCGGACCATATAACGAGCTTCACGGCGAGTAGGAGAAGGAGCGCGCCTACCGTCAGTTTTCCGAGCAGTTCGGCGTGAATGGTGCCGTAACCAACGCCGAGCGCTCTCGGATCAACGAGGCCGCCAAGTCCGATAACGAGTCCGCCAATCATCGGCCACCACATCCAGTGGAGATGTTTTGTCAACTTCTTGAACGCGTCCTCGCAGAGATACACGGCCTGGGTCATGACCCACGCCCCGAGTCCGCACGCCACGCCAATGGCCGCCGCCCCAAGGAGATCAAAGCCATCGATTGGAGCGTGTCCAGGAATCACGAAGATTGGCTGGGGTGTCACGAGGTGCGCCGACGCCACGGCCATGCGCAGCGCGTCGGCCGTCGCCGCCGCAATAGCGATGAGCACCATGGAACGGGGCCGAAACTCAAACGCCAGTAGTTCCACCCCGAACAACGTCGCGGCGACGGGCGTTCCAAAGACGGCGCTCATCCCGGCCGCCGCTCCCGCCACGAGGAGGCTTCGGCGTTGCGCCGCCGTGAGCGGGAACAGCTGTCCAATAATGGAGCCAATCGCGCCACCGGTGAGAATGATCGGACCCTCCGCGCCGAACGGTCCCCCCGTTCCGATACTGATGGCACTGGAGATGGGTTTCAAGATGGCGAGCCGTGGTTGCACTTTGCTGCCATTTATCAGGACGCGTTCCATGGCTTCGGGAATACCGTGCCCTCGAATCTGTTCCGAGCCGAAGCGAGCCATCAGTCCCACGATCAGCCCGCCACCAATGGGAATGAGAACGGCGATCGGACCCAAGGTGTTGCCGTAGGGCGACACGAGATGCACGCTGAGACGCTGAAAATAGAAGAGATTGGTGAAAAATCCAATCATGTCGAGCAACGCTAACGACACCCCGGCGCCGAGAACCCCAATAACTATCGCTAAGGGAACGAGTCCGAGAATGTCGGGCGTCGTCGTAAAGTCGCCAAGAGTCGGCTCTCTGGTGCTCGAGTGAGGTTCGCTTGGCGAAGGAGCCACCCTCTCGCTTTCCGCCACCCACGGCTCATCAGGATCGACGGCTTTTGTCATCCTCGTCACGTCCAGCGCGGAGCCCTCGAGGGGGACGGATCGAGGTGCGATAACGAACGGTCACAATCAACCAATCCTATCGTACTACGATGTTGTCGTGATACGAGTGAAACTTACCGACGACACGTACGCTCGCCTGCTCGCCGTGCGAACAGGTATGCGGCGCTTCGAACGCTGGAGCGAACAACAAGCTCGGGCGGCCGGACTCACCACCGCCCATCACCAACTCCTACTGACCATTCGAGGACACGGTGATGCAAGGGGCCCCACCGTTGGCGAAGTAGCCGACTACTTACTTCTACGGCATCACTCGGCGGTTGGTCTCATTGACCGAGCGGAAGCGGCGGGCCTTATCGCTCGCACGAGAGACGACGCGGATCATCGCGTCGTCCGACTCCGTCTCAGCGCGGACGGCGCGAGACGACTCGAGAGACTCTCGGCCCTTCACGTGGAAGAACTCAAACGTCTCGGTGCTCCATTTCCGAACGCGTGGGAAGGGTTGGCACCTTTACAACGAACCCACGGCTTGCCAGGATCACCGGCGATGTCGTCATGACAACTCGGTATATGGCTCGAAAATTCGACGTAGCTGACCGCTGCACCACACGGCAATTACTGCGGAGTGTTTGTGACTTCTTTGAATCGAACCTATAAAGGAGAAACATGAGTAAGGAAGAAGAATATGTGCAACGACGAAACAAAGTTGATTCGGATCTCATGGGAGGCAAAGACCGACTTGACTCCGAAGTGATGGGTGGCGACGACGTTCGCGATGCCCGAGTGATGGGAGGCAAAGACCGACTTGACTCCGAAGTGATGGGCGACGAAGACGAGGGTGATGCCCGAGTGATGGGAGGCAAAGACCGACTTGACTCCGAAGTGATGGGCGACGAAGACGAGGGTAAATCGCAACCCTAAATTCGGATACGACATTCGATGACAAGAAGTTGATGACGGATATGGCTGAAGTCGGCGTGAACGGAGTCCGTTGTTGAGATCTTGAGTTTGAGGGATGGTGCGATGAGTACGCTAGACAGTGAGGGCCGTGAGTACGATCAACGTCCGTGGGGAAACTACACCGTGCTCGACGACACGGCGCCCAACTACAAGGTCAAGCGCATCGTCGTCTTGCCTGACGAGCGCCTCAGCTACCAACGCCACGCCAAGCGCGCGGAGCACTGGTTCATCGTGAGCGGAAACGCCACGGCGATACTTGATGGCGTGAAACACGAGTTAGCGCCGGGTCAGTGTATTGACATCGGCATCGGACAAGCACACCGCTGCGAAAACCACAGCACGACACCAGTGGAATTCATCGAAATTCAAATCGGCACGTACTTCGGTGAAGACGACATCGTGCGCTTAGAGGACGACTACGGCCGCGCTTAGTGCCGATCCGACGATCGCGATGAACGCTGCGTCTTTTTGCGATCTCTCAACCAGATCTCGTCGGAGCTGGTCCGACGTCGACAGTGAACAATGAGGGCGAGCTAAGAAAGGAAACACTTGAAGAAACTCTTCGTCTTCGATTTGGATGGAACCCTCGCCGAGAGCAAGTCTTCGCTGAGCCCCGAAGTCGCCGGGCTTCTTCACGACCTCCTCGGCGTTATGAAGGTTGCCGTCATCTCGGGAGGTAGTTGGGCGCAGTTCGAAGCCCAACTGCTAGCCCGGCTACCCAGTGATGATCGCTTCGAGAATCTCTTTCTCCTCCCTACGTGCGGCACGAAGTTCTATCACTACGTTGACCACTGGTCGAAGGTCTATTCGGAAGATCTCTCCAAGGAGGAACGCCAAGAGATCATCTCGGCACTCCAGCGGGCGCTCGACGAGTCAGGTATCAAAGTAAAGAAGGTCTGGGGCGAGACCATCGAAGACCGGGGTAGTCAGATCACGCTTTCGGTGCTGGGCCAGGAAGCCCCGCTCTCCGAGAAACAAGAGTGGGATCCCGACTTCGCGAAGAGACAGAAAATAGTCGCGATCCTCGAACCCCTGGTGTCGAACTTCGCTGTCAACATGGGAGGTACGACCTCCATCGACGTGACGAAGCCCGGCGTTGACAAGGCGTACGGGATTGGCAAACTGCGAGATCAACTGGGGATTTCTTTGAAAGAGATGCTCTTCGCCGGCGACGCAATCTTCGTTGGCGGCAACGACTACCCGGTTCAAACAGCGGGCGTCGACTCGATTCTCGTTCGAGACCCGAAGGAGACCGCAAGGGTGATGCAGGCGGTCATTGCCTGCCTGAGTAATGATTCCGTACAAATCGTTTCAACCGGGAAAGAGTCGTGAGACCGTCCTTCATGCTTCCGCTTCTGGGCGACGATTGTCGTCTGGTCGACGAGCTCGCTGAGGCCGCGGACGAGGCCCACAGCGCTGGTATCTTGGGCCGAAGTGCCTCGTCAACCCTCGCGCTGACGAGGCACTTCGCCTCGTGGCGCATCTGGCGGAGATGGCGCGGAGGGCCGCCTCCAGTGACGAACGCGTGCAGACCGTTCGCCAACACATTTTTGTCTCCTTGGCCGACAACGTCACCTCAAAAACATCGCGCGGCGTCTTTCGAAGGGCCGAACTTGAAACGACGGGCCAACGGTTTTTATCCTGGCCGCGATGTAACCAAACTATTAACTACCGGCGTGCACAGTTTAATGGACGCTAAAAGATGAGTAGGGCTTTCTCCGTGAAGCTACCATCCGTTTCATCACAGCGAGTCTCAGACCGGGCACGCCGTCGACGGTGCGTGCTTCGAATTATCGCTCTTCCCGTTGCCGCCCTCGCCCTGGCTGGATGCACCGTGCCAACCTTTGGTGCCGCGCCGGGAGCGACGACGAGTTCTCAGTCCGTCTATCACCTCTGGCAAGGATTCTCAATCGGTGCCGCGATCGTCGGCACGCTCGTCGTTGTACTCATTCTCTGGACGATCACTTTTCACCGTCGTGAGAGCGACGACATCCCTAAACAGACTCAGTACCACATTCCCATCGAGTTAACGTACATCATCGTGCCAATTCTTGTAGTGATTGGACTCTTTTCCTGGACGATGGTCGTCGAAAACAGAGAAGTCGCGAACCCGAAGACCAGTGTCACGATCGACGTCAACGCTTTCCAGTGGGGTTGGAAGTTCACCTACCCCGGCGAGAACGTCGTGGTCATTGGTCAGACCACCCAGAACCCCGAGATGGTGATGCCGGTCAACGAAAACGTACACATCAACTTGACGTCGTCGGACGTCGTCCACAGCTTCTACGTTCACGCCTTTAACTTCTCTCGTTTAGCACTGCCTGGTGTGTTGAATCAATTCACCTTTAGGGCCGTGGACACTGGGACGTATCAATCACAGTGCAGCGAGATCTGCGGGCTCTATCACTCACTCATGTGGTTTCGCGTGAAGGTCGTCTCACAGTCTGACTACACCACCTGGCTCGCGCGCAACGCCAACGCGTTCACGGCTCAGGCCGCTAAGAACGCCACGAACCAGCAGACCTCGTCGATCACGCCGACGAAGATCACCAAGAGCAAAGGAGACAACTGATGACCGACGTCCTTGACCCACCAATCGTCTTCAAGCCCCACGAACCCAAACCCGACGAGCATCACGGCCCCACGGGGATCTTGAAGTGGATTACCACCACCGACCATAAGGTCATCGGACTCTCCTACACCATTACTGCGGTCATCATGATGGTCATCGGCGGCGCTTTCGCCGAGATCATTCGAGCCCAGCTCACGACACCCAACAACACGTTGGTCTCACTGGCGCAGTACAACGAACTCTTCACGATGCACGGCTCGGTGATGATCTACCTCTTCGCTGGTCCCTTCGCTTTTGGAGCACTCGCGAACATCATCGTGCCCATTCAAATCGGCGCGCCGGACATGGCCTTTCCTCGTCTCAACGCTCTGAGCTACTGGCTCTACCTAACCGGCTCGATCACGATGCTCTCGGGCTTTTTCGTCGCGGGCGGCGCGGCGAACTTCGGCTGGGTCGCCTACGCGCCACTGTCGAACTCCATCAACACGCCGGGTTCGGGCGCGGACCTGTGGATTGGTGGCTTGCTCTTAACGGGCTTCTCCGCGATCTTTACCGGCGTCAATCTCTGCGCGACCGTCTTCTATCTACGAGCGCCGGGCATGACCATGTTCCGCATGCCCATCTTCACGTGGAACCTCTTAGTCACGGCCATTCTGATTCTGTTGGCCTTCCCGGTCTTGACGGCGGGGCTCATCATGCTCTACTGCGACCGGCACTTCGGTACCCATATTTTCTCGGTCGCGGGAGGCGGCGTACCGGTGCTGTGGCAGCATATCTTCTGGTTCTGGGGCCATCCGGAGGTCTATATTTTGGCCCTGCCGTTCTTCGGCATGATCACAGAGATATTTGCGGTCTTCTCCAAGAAGCCCGTCTTTGGCTACAAGGGAATGATCTTCGCGACGATCACCATTGGCGCGCTGTCCCTCGGGGTGTGGGCCCACCACATGTTTACGACGGGCGTGGTGCTGTTGCCCTTTTTCTCGATCATGAGTTTCTTGATCGCGGTGCCCACGGGCATAAAGTTCTTCAACTGGATCGGCACCATGTGGCGCGGGAAGATCTGGCTCTCCACCGCCATGCTGATGGCCATTGGCTTTTTATTCACGTTCCTCGTCGGTGGACTTACGGGCGTCTACCTCGCGAGTCCACCACTGGACTTCTTCACCCACGACACGTACTTCATCGTCGCCCACTTCCACTCCATCGTCATGGCGCTCGTGCTGGGCGCGATGGGTGGTCTCTACTACTGGGGTCCAAAAATCACCGGTTATCTCTTGAACGAGACAATTGGCAAGGTTCAGTTCTGGTTCCTCTTCATCGGCATTCAGCTCTTCACGTTACCCATGTACTTGCTGGGGCTTCGAGGAATGCCCCGACGTATTCCCGTCTACCCGCTGGACCCCTCGTGGCAGTTCTTGAATCAACTCGCGACCGTCGGCGCGGTGCTTATTGGTATTTCGACGATCGTCTTTGTCATAAACGTCGCCTACAGCTGGAAAAGGTATCCGGCCGGCGACAATCCCTGGGATGGCCACACGCTGGAGTGGTTCACCACGTCGCCGCCCCCACACCACAACTTCTACCGCCTGCCCCGGATTCGCTCCGAGCGTCCGACCTGGGACTACAACCACCCCGGCGACGCGGCCCTCGAGCACGGACACCACCACGAGCAGCTCGACGAGGTCCCCAGTGAATGAGGATCGAAACAACGGTGTTGCTCGCCCTCAGAAGCTTTTTGGATACATGAGTGCTCAGACCGGTTCTGAGGACGTGAGAACGCTAGCGCGTGATGCTATTCGTAACTTTGTTTTTCCGTTTCGTGCGCGGTGGTTCCTGCTAAAGGTACAGCCGTCAAATAAAACCGTACCCGAAAACGATCCGCTGGAAACTTGGACCCTGGGCGCTGGTGTGGTGGGTAAATCGCGCCAGGAAAGTTAGCGTCTCCCGCAAACCCGTCGCGGCTCATTTCAACGTGCTCGATCTCAACCTCGCAAGCGGTGTTGAACCTCCTAGCGACTCCGTAGCAGGAGGATTCTTCTCCACGAGTTCGTGCGGGCTCTGCGGTAAAGCCTCTACTGCCGCGGTACGTACGCGCTCGACCTTTGACGTTCACGACGACGGGCTAAGCGTTACCTCAATGATGTTGGCATCTTTACCCGGACTGCTTCGCACGGCCCAAAAAGTATTCGTAAGAACCGGCGGACTTCATACCGCGGCGCTGTTCAGCGCCGCGGGTGAGCTACTCGTACTTCGCGAGGAGGTCGGGCGACACGAAGCTGTCGAAAAAGTCATCGGCTGGGTGCTGCGCGAAGGGCGACTGCCGTTACTTTCCACGACCTTGCTGGTCTCGGGTCGTGCGTCCTTCGAACTGGTCAAAAGGCCGTCATTGCCCGTGTTCGGACGCCCTGCGCGGTGTTCGCGCCATCGTCGCTCGTGGCGAATTTGGCCGTGAAATCGAGCGTGACGCTCGTGGGCTTCTTTCGCGATCCCTCAATGGTCGTCTACGCCGGGTTCGACCGCGGCGTCGACAAACTTACGCGTTAGGCTCGTTTCGCCTTCGTACAACGCTCTCTCTACGTCGCCGCCTCGATGCGAATGATGATGGACTTTGACGCCGGCTGATTGCTGCCCAGCGCCGTTGAATCCAGGGGCACCAACACGTTGGCCTCGGGAAAGTACGCCGCGGCGCAGCCCTTGGGAGTCTGGTAGGCGACCGTGCGAAATCCTTTCGCGTAGCGTTCACCGTCGGAGAAGACACTGATGAGATCCACTTCATCCCCATCGTGCAGTCCCCGGTCGGCAAGGTCCGCTTCGTTTACGAAAACCACGCGACGTCCGCCCCTGATACCGCGGTAGCGATCGTCATACCCATACACTGTCGTGTTGAACTGGTCGTGTGAGCGCACGGTCTGCAAGATGAGGTGTCCTTCGGGTACCACGATCACGTCAAACTCGCTGCGCGTGAAACGCGCCTTACCCGTCGCCGTCGGAAAGGTTCGTGAGTCGTGGGGACCTCGGGGCAACATGAAACCACCTGGCTCGCGCACACGCCGTTCGTAGTCGTCAAATCCGGGTACGACGTGTTCGATGTGGCGGCGAATCACTCGATAGTCACTCGCCATCGTATTCCAGCCAATATCCTCACCAAAGAGCGCTTCGCCAAGACCGGCCACTATCGATACTTCGCTACGTAGATGTTCTGAACCCGGATTGAGGACACCTTTCGACTTGTGCACCATGGCTAACGAATCTTCGACGGTCACGATCTGTTCGCCGCTCGATTGCTCGTCGCGCTCTGAGCGACCTAGACACGGCAGTAGCAACGCTTCGTTCCCATGACAGAGGTGGGAACGATTCAGCTTGGTCGCGACGTGCACGGTCAACTTGCAGTTCTTCATCGACGCCTCACTGACCGCCGTGTCGGGCGTGGCGGAGACAAAATTACCGCCCAACGCAAAGAAGACGTCAATCTTGCCGTCGCGCAGAGCGCGGATCGTGTTCACCGTGTCGTAGCCATGCTCGCGGGGCGGCTCGAATCCAAACTCATCACGCAGTTTGTCAAGGAAGGTGTCCGGCATCTTCTCCCAAATTCCCATGGTGCGATCCCCCTGGACGTTGCTGTGGCCGCGAATGGGCGACGGGCCCGCGCCCGGACGACCGATGTTGCCTCGCAGGAGGAGAAAATTCACGACCTCGTGAATGGTGGCGACGGCGTTGCGGTGTTGGGTGATGCCCATCGCCCAACAGACGATGACGCTCTTGGCGGCCACCACGTCGCCGGCGAAGGCTTCAATCTCTTTTCGCGTCAATCCACTTGCCTCTTCGATGGCGGGCCACTCGAGTTCGCGCCACCCCTGACACGCCTCTTCGAAGCGATCGCAATACGTTTCGATGAAGAAGTGGTCGAAGATCGTGCCCGGCGCCTTCTCTTCGAGAGCCAACAACGCTTTGTTGACACCCGCGAACATGGCGAGATCACCGTTCACGCGCACCGCCAAGTACCGATCGGACAACTTCGTCCCGCCGCCAATCAGACCGCGAGCACTCTTCGGGTTCTTGAATCTAACCAATCCCGCCTCCGGCAGCGGATTAGCCGACACGATGCGCGCACCACGTTTCTTCGCCATCTCCAGCGCGGTGAGCATACGAGGGTGATTGGTGCCGGGGTTTTGACCAATGATCACGATCAACTCGGCGTGATCAGTGATGTCCTCGAGCGTCACCACTCCCTTACCGACACCGATGGTCTCGGAGAGCGCAGTTCCACTCGACTCGTGACACATGTTCGAACAGTCCGGCAAGTTGTTCGTCCCAAGGCGCCGAGCCAGCAGTTGATAGACGAAGGCCGCTTCGTTACTCGCTCGGCCACTGGTATAAAAGGCCGCGCGGTTCGGGTCGGGCATCGCGCGAAGGCGATCAGCGGTAAGTCGCAGCGCGTCGTCCCAGGAGATCGGGACGTAGTGGCTCGCTCCTGGGGCTAGGTACATCGGCTCCGTCAGACGACCGTGGTGCTCAAGCATGTGAGCATCTTCGAGAAGCAACTGTGCGATGGAGTGATGAGCAAAAAACGAACGATTGACGCGAGCTCGCGTCGCCTCCCACGCGACGGCTTTGACGCCGTTCTCACAAAACTCCGCGTGGCTCCGTTCGCCCGGTTTCGGTTCGGCCCACGCGCAGCTCGGGCAGTCAAAACCATCAATCTGGTTCATCTTTATCAGCGTCTTCGCTGTTCGTGTGGGGCCCATCTCAGTTCGCGCGTAATACGTCGATTCGCGCAATGCCGGTATGCCAACCGCAGAGGTTTCTGGTTTCCTGACGTTAATTTCGTCGTCTGAATTCGCGGTCATTTCTCGCACCATCACTTTCAAGTGAGATGTCTCGGGAGCGAATACTGCCACTGAGGAGGCGTCTCTCCTAATTATACCGCGGCGGCGAACGCTGACCGAGCGCCGCTAAGTGCTCGTCAGTGCGTCGACAAGGTGAGCTGACCGGGTGACACGTAAGGTTCCTAATTCGTCCCTTCGTAAGTTCCTGTGGGCTAGCGGCCACCTATTGATCAAGGACCTCTTGCAGATAGTCGGCGAGTGGCTGGTATTGCAACGGCCCGTCGTAGCGTACGCCGTTGACAAAGAACGTCGGGGTGGCGTTCGCTCCACTTCGAAGGGCACTCTCAAAATCTGATTCGACGCGACGAAGAGCCCCACTTCCTAGGTCTGCCATCATCTGATGCACGTCAGCGCCGACTTGCGCGGCGTAACGCAATAATGCTTCGTCGTCGAGTTGCCACTGGTTGTCGAAGAGCACGTCGTGCATCTCCCAAAACTTTCCCTGCAGGCCCACCGCCTCGGCCACTACGGCGGCCTTCTTAGCGTGGGGATACACGTCGGCGAGAGGAAAGTTGCGAAAAACGAACCGCAGCGACTCACGGAAGTTCTTAAGCAACTCGTCGACAACGATGCGCGCGGCGTCGCAGTAGGGACACTGGTAGTCGCCGTATTCGACGACAATGAGGGCAGCGTCATCAGGTCCGCGCGAATGATCGGCGACACTGACGGGTGTGGCGAGGAACGGGATACCGTTCAAGACATTGTCTCAACTGCGCGTAGCGCTGCGCCCGCACCTGGACTGGCATCTAGCGGCGACGCTTCAGACGCGGACCTCTCCGTCGGTGGCATGTGAACTCCTCTCAGCAAATGCATCAGAACGTGTAAACCATCGAATTGATCGTGAGTATACGATTCAGTCTCGGCGCCCTCACTTTCGACTCGCCGTGTCGCTCGGGTGTCCGCCATCGGATTCCTTACTTCACATCGACTGCTTCGAGCACGCTAGGGCTATCCACCAATCAAGTGAACGTTAGTTCTTGCGAATCCCAACGAATGCAGCACTACGAAGACTGAATATAGTCGCAGCGACTTAGCACGAGGTTCGAATTCAACAAACGCGTCGCGATTCCATTTCACTCAGAATTCGCACAGTCTCGATCCTCACTCGCTCTAACTAAGCATGTCGTGGGCAGGATGCTAACGATTAGCGCCTGATCGTGCGGACTTTGACGCTCGAACAGCCTTGACCTCTCGATGCGCACGCCCGCACGCCCTTATGAACGTGACCCCCGTCTTAGGAAGGCTCCGCAAAAAGGAAGCGTCGAGTACACCGTGGGCTTTGTAATCGAAAATGCCGTGAGCGCCGTGATCCTTCTTCGCGTCTACTGGTTGGCGTAAATTTGACGGTCGGTCCTTCGCGACGAGTTGATCGGTCAACTGGCTATCCCACGCCCCGAGCGCCGCGTACTGGTTACCGATGGTGGGAAAAAGGCTGTCCACGAGTACGAGCATCTTGTTCCACGATCCGACAATTCGCGATCGCTGACCGTCTAGTGCTGCGTCCAAGATGAAACGAGCGGGAATTTCGGGTTGATAGATCGGCGGTACGGGCTGAGGATGGCGATCCATGGTTGACTCGCACCAGTCGAACTGTGGTGTGTTGACCGCGGGAAGGTACACCATACACATGCGGACGTTGCTCCCTTCATGAAGTAGCTCCGCCCGGGCCGCCTCAAAGAATCCACGACAGGCGAACTTCGACGCACAG
>Ga0208357_1002732_pt1 | contig 11419 bp, 9 predicted proteins | sample NGESurdeep092012_6_FD_184487 | JGI IMG/M metagenome (GOLD analysis project Ga0208357, IMG submission 184487) | Arctic peat soil microbial communities from Barrow, Alaska - NGEE Surface sample F52-2 deep-092012 (SPAdes) | ecosystem: Environmental > Terrestrial > Soil > Wetlands > Peat ... | reverse complement strand
CATCGCGCCCTCGCTCTTCGTCATCTCGTCGAAGTGATAAAAGCGTCGTCCTAGGACGTCGACACCCTTAGTCTGGAAAGGTGACGCACGCCGAGGTAGCCATGTTCCCCTTGGGGATGGTGGTCTTTCCTCATCAGGTCGTTGGCCTGTGCGTCTTTGAATCGCGATATCAGCAACTCCTCGACGACGTGGATGAGTCTCAACGCTTTGGCACGTGTCTCATCGCGCGCGGCTGTGAAGTCGGTGGTGGCGACGAGCGGACCTTCGTCGGCACCATGTTGAACATTCGTGGACAACAGCGAATCGCCGACGGAAAGATTCTGGTCGTCGCCGAGGGCGTGTCATGCTTCGCCATCGAAAGTTGGTTGGACGACGAGCCTTATCCGCGCGCGATCGCCGAAGAGCGGTGTTGCGATGACGTCATGATCGATCCGGACCTCCTTCAACTCGCTGAGTCGTCGGTGCGAGCCCTTCGCCACTTACAGAGTGAAGTTGCCGCGGACGAGGTATTCGCTACCAATTGTGCGATGGCCGAGGACCCCTGGATCCGTAGTTGGCAACTGTGTTCGATGACGCCCATGGCGCTACTCGATCAGTTCAAGGTGATTTCGTTGAGTGACCCCAATGAGCGACTGCGCCTGCTGGTGGAAATCTGTTGTGAACGATACGGGGACTACGAGCGAATGCTGGCCCTCGAGCCCCCGACGCCCTTCGCGTGACGGCCTAGCGCAGTTCTAGTAAGTCGACGACGAAAATGAGAGTCTCGCCCGGCGCGATGACGCCACCGGCGCCGCGATCGCCGTAACCGAGATGTGCCGGGATGACCAAGCGGCGTCGTCCGCCGATTCTCATCCCCTTCACACCCTCGTCCCACCCCTTGATGACGTAACCGGCACCGAGGGGAAAGGCGAAGGGTTCGTTCCGGTTCCACGACGCATCGAACTCCTCGCCACTGGTGACGCCGACGCCCACGTAGTGCACGACGACGGTTTGACCAGTGGCGGCTTCGTCGCCCGTGCCCACGACGAGGTCTTCGATGAGGAGTTCGCTCGGGAGGTCACCGAGATGAGGTTCGACGAGTGGCTTGTCAGACACGGCGACCGACCTTAGTAACGACGCTGGCGGCCACCGCCGCCCACGACGCGAACGTTGCGAGCCTCACGACCCTTGGGCCCCTGGGCCTCTTCAAAGGTGATCTTCTGACCTTGGCTCAGTGACTTGAAGCCGTCGCCCTGGATGCTCGAGAAGTGGATGAAGAGGTCGTCGCCCTTGTCGTCGCTGGCGAAACCAAATCCCTTGGAGTCGTTAAAGAAACTCACCACGGCCTCACGATTCCCCGCCTTAACGTTGGCGCCGGCGACGCTGCGCTCGTTGCGGTCATTGAAGTTGCGTGCGGGACGTGGTGCACGATCGTTACGGTCATTGGCGTGCTCGGTGCGCGGAGAGTACTCTGTCCGGTCACCAAAACTACGCTCGGTGCGCGGCGCGCGATCCGCGAAGGTGCGCGCGGGACGCGGCGCGCGTTCGTTACGATCAACGGAACTGCGCTCGGGACGTGGTGCACGATCGCCACGATCCGCGAAGTTACGCTCCGGGCGCGGTCCACGATCCGAATAGCTACGCTCGGTGCTCGGACGGTCACGACGTTCAAATGATCGCGGTCCGCGGTCGCTACGCTCGCGTGACTCGGGACGCTCAATGCGACCCTTGCCTCCGCGGTCGTCAATACGCTCCGAAGCTACGGCGTCGTCGACGGCGCCGAGGCGAATCGCCGGGGCGTCTTCGCGAGTTTCGATGGACATCGGGATTCCCAGGGCGCGCTGAAGGCGCTTGACCTGACCGATGGCGTCTTCGCCCACCAGCGAGATGACTGTGCCGGTGGCGCCGGCTCGTCCGGTCCGACCCGAACGGTGCAAGTAGTCCGTCGCCTGGGCGGGCGGGTCGTAGTGCACGACTACCGGCAGCAGGTCGATGTGAATCCCGCGAGCGGCCACGTCGGTGGCCACGAGAACCTTGATCTGACCGTTCTTGACACTACGCAGTGCGCGCTCGCGCTGGGCTTGGGTGCGGTCACCGTGCAAGGGGACGGCACTAATGCCGCGCTCTTCGAGTTGACGCGCCAGGCGGTCGGCACCGTGCTTCGTGCGCGTGAAAATAATGGCGCGCTCGTACTCTTCGATGATGTCGGCGGCGAACTGCGGACGCTGCTCACGCGGGACGCGCCAGAAGTAGTGGTCCACGTCGCTGGGCGCTTCTTCGCCGACCACGTCGTGGATTACGGCGTCGTTAGTGAATTCCTTGACTAAGGACTTCACGTCGGGGCCCATTGTCGCGGAGAACAACATGACGTGTCGGTCGCGAGGGGTCGCACTCATGATGCGACGAACGGCGGGCAAGAAGCCCATGTCAGCCATGCGGTCGGCTTCGTCCACGATGACCGTGGTGATTTCAGAAAGGTCGAAGGCACCCTGTTCGAGCATGTCCTCGAGGCGGCCGGGGCAAGCCACGACGACGTCAACACCGAAGTTCAGTGCCTTGCGCGCCACGTTGTACGAGGTGCCACCGTAGATGCAGATGACGCGACGACCGCGGTCGTCGGTCAGGTTGGCGAGCTCCTTTTGTACTTGTGCCGCGAGTTCGCGGGTGGGTACAAGGACGAGACCGAGCGGCTTGCGAGGACGGGCCTTGCCCAGTCGCGCCATGAGGGGGAGACCGAAGGCGAGGGTTTTGCCCGAACCGGTAACGGCCTTACCGACGACGTCGCGACCGGCGAGCGCGTCGGGAAGAGCTGCTTCCTGGATGGGAAAAGCTTCGGTGATGCCGCGGGCGGCGAGGCGTTCGACAAGGTTCGACGGCACGCCGAGGTCGGCAAAGGACATGGACATATGACTCCTACAAGTTGAGATGAGCCCAACTCGATATGTCACAGTCGAATCGGCTCCACCGCGAAATGCGGCACAGACAGCGAAGACAACGCTAGCAGGTTCGCAAAGTGGTAGCAACACACTTCACGTAACGATCTGATGTCGATACTGATCAACGCCCGCATCGCGCACATTGAGTCTACCAACTTTCACGGTGTTGGCGTCGACATCGTCGTCGTATAAGCAGATTTACCGGCGTCGTCGGCGTCATCACTGAATCAATTTTTCCCGAACTTTGTCGTCGGATTTGTGACGAATGAGGTGAGGTTCGTGAGCCGGTGCCGGAGAAGGCTGAAACCGAAAGTTGCAACAACGACCGAACTAGTTTTGTCCATCCCGGTGGCTGCAGAAACCCTGTCGATCTGGTGCGGGCGGAGGGACTCGAACCCACACTCCGAAGAACTGGTACCTAAAACCAGCGCGTCTGCCAATTCCGCCACGCCCGCCAACCTACGAAGTCTAGGCCCTGATGAGTCCGTCTCCAAGGGGAGGCACGGTAGATTGGACGCATGATTAACTCTTCTATGTCGGACACCTTCGGTGCCAACGACCTCAACCAGCGCCTCCTGCGCGAACGTATCGTCTTTTTGGGTTCTGAAGTCGACCAGAGTGCGGCCAACCGTATTTGCGCGGAGTTACTCCTCCTCGAAGCCGAGGACCCGGGCAAGGACATCAGCCTGTACATCAACTCACCCGGCGGTTCGGTAACGGACGGTCTCGCCATCTACGACACCATGCAGTACGTCAATTGTGATATCCGCACGATTTGTGTGGGCATGGCTGCGTCCATGGGACAGTTCTTACTCTGCGCCGGCACGAAGGGCAAGCGCTTCTCACTTCCGCACAGCCGCATCTTGATGCACCAACCCTCGATGGGTGGCATGCAGGGTCAGGCGTCGGACATCGCTATCCAAGCGGAGCAGATTGTCTACATGAAGTCAATGCTCGCCGAACGCATCTCGTTTCACACTGGTCAGCCGCTCGAGCGTATCGAGGCCGACTCTGACCGTGACCGTTGGTTTACCGCTGAAGAAGCTTTGAAGTACGGCTTCATCGACGCCGTCATCGATCGATCCGCGCTGCGCCAAGGGGTGTAATGGAAGACCCCACCTCGGCTGAGGCGGTCCACGAGGGGCTTTCGCACGCCCCAGTTCGAGTAATGAGTGCTCGGGTCAAGTTGGGTACTCGACTCGTCAACTTACGAAGTCGTCGAGAACTCCTTCGCAATCTCGTCATCTCGGACATCCGTATCAAGTACAAAGGGTCGGCACTCGGTCTGTTGTGGTCGATGCTCAACCCCGCGTTCACCCTGGGTATCTACTACTTAGTCTTCTCGGTGGTCTTGAAGAACGGTTATCCCAACTACGTGATCTTCTTGTTTTCAGGTCTCATCGTGTGGAATATGTTCCAAAACGCGGTTTTCTCGGCGACGGGCGTTATCGTCGACCGTGCGGGACTGGTGAAGAAGGTTTCATTTCCACGAGAGATACTGCCGTTGGCCAGCGTGGGATCTGCGGTCATTTACTTCCTGATCCAATTAGTCGTCCTCATCATCTTCTTGTTTGCGTTTCATCACGCGCCCGAGTGGAACATGCTCGAGATATTGCCCATTACCTTCGCAAATCTCTACCTCTTCGCCGCATCGGTGTCAATCGTCATGGCGGCCTTCACGGTGTACATGCGCGACATGAAGCACCTCATGGAAGTGCTGCTGCAGTTGTGGTTCTGGACGTCGCCGGTGGTGTACTCCTACTCGAATTCGTTGGCCGTGCAGTTGGCGACACACCACCTCAAGTGGTTTTACTTTATGAATCCCATGGCGCTACTGGTCTTGACGTTTCAGCGAACGTTCTACGTCCAGACGCTGGTGCATCAAACCACCGGTACCCACCCGCTGATTCACATGCTTCCCTCGTGGGCTCCATCGTCATTCTTGTATCTCAACTCTGCCATGTTGGTCATAATGGTCGGACTGTTCTTGCTCGCTCTCATTATCTTCGGTCGGCTTGAGGGTAACTTTGAATCGGAACTGTAAATGAAGGCAACCGTTGTTGACGTCGCGGGCGTCTCGAAGTCGTTCAAGATCCACTACGAACGCCACCAGTCGTTGAAAGAACGACTGCTGCATCCCAAGACCGGGCACTCCGAGGATTTTTCGGCTCTGAGTGACATCTCGTTTCAGATGGAAGAGGGCGAGACGGTCGGCATTATCGGCCACAACGGTTCGGGCAAGTCGACGCTGCTGAAGTGCATTTGTGGTGTGCTGCAACCCACGACCGGTGAGATCCGACTCCGTGGTTCTTTGGCCGCGCTCCTCGAACTCGGCGCGGGTTTCCAACTGGAACTCTCCGGGCGCGACAACGTCTACCTCTACGGAACGATGCTGGGCTTCTCGAAGAAGCGTATCGATCAGATCTTTGACGACATCGTGGAGTTCTCGGAGATTGAGCACTTCATCGATACTCCGGTGAAGTTCTATTCCAGCGGCATGTACGTGCGACTGGCGTTCGCGGTGGCGGTCAATGTCAATCCCGACATTCTGGTCATCGACGAGGTACTGGCCGTGGGCGACGAACGTTTCCAGGCCAAGTGCATCGATCGCATTCGTCGCTTTCAACAAGAAGGTCGAGCGATTCTGCTCGTGACGCATTCAGCGGACCAGATTCGTGCACTCGCTAGTCGCGCGATCGTTCTCGAGTCCGGCAACATGATCGCCAACGGCCCGGTGGCCGACGCTCTACGCGTATTTCGTGAACACCTGTTAAGCGATACCCCCTCGAACGTCGTCAATGATCACCACAGTGCCGACGTGCATATTGATTCGGTGACGACACCGACGGGTTCGTTCGACGTCCAGAGCGGCGCCAGCATGCACTTCGATGTCCACATCACGTCGGCCACTGCCTACAGCGGGAATTTTGTCTTGGAGATCTTCACCCGTTCCGGAGTACTCGTCAGTCGTTCCGATGGGCAGAGCGCACCGATTAATTTGCGGCCCGGATCCAACACGATCGGGATTGACCTCCCGAACATTCCGCTGCTCGACGGTGTCTTCGACGTGAATGTCGGTATCGTTGATCCTCGCGGCTCCAACGTTAAGGCGTGGGGCGAGAAAGTCGCGACACTGCAAGTCACCTACGGCGGACGCCACGGTGGGCTCGTTGAACTCGACGCCACCATTCGCCAGGCCTAGGTCGCGACCTCGACATTTCTAGGTCGTCGTGACGATGATGTCGGGTGCCGACGATTGTCGGTCGACGCTCGAGTCGTCCTACGGATTCTGGGAGTTCGAAAAGAGCCGTGTCTGAGCGAGGTTGGCCTCGAAGCTACCTCCCACCATTAGTGACGCTCGGTTGGCGGGAACCGCAGGGGAGAAGAGGAACCCTTGCGCGAGTTTGCACTTAAGGCCCACGAGTCGTAAGTATTGGTCGCGCGTCTCGACTCCTTCGGCCAACATAGTGACGTTGAGGTTGCGACCGAGAGTGACGATCGCTTCAAGCAACGTCGCGTCGCGCGCGCTGGCGCTCGCGAGCTGCACGAAGGACTGGTCAACCTTGATCATGCGTGGATTGATCTTGGCGAGATACGACAGTGACGAGAAGCCGGTTCCGAAGTCGTCGAGGGCGAGGCCCACACCAATGCGATCAAGATGGTTCAGCGTTTTCATGGTCTCACCAATATTGGAGATGGCGACGCCTTCCGTGATCTCGAGGATGAGCTTGGATGGCGGCAGGTGGTGCTGGCGGAGGGTCGCTTCAATCAGTGGAACGAGACCCGGGGAGTGGAACTGTTTGGCCGACAGATTCACACTGACCCAGGGCGCGTCCTCGGCGGAGGTCTTTCGTACCCACGAACTCGCCGTCGCGACGGCGGACTCGATGGCGAAGGAACCAATATCAAAGATCGTGTCACTGCGCTCGGCCAATGGAATGAACTCACTGGGAGAGATCCAACCCCGCTCGGGGTGGTGCCAGCGAATGAGTCCCTCAAAGCCGACTACCGACGTGTCGGGCAAGTTCACGACGGGCTGATAGTACAACTGGAGGTCGCCGCGCGCCAGAGAATTTCGAAGATCCTGGATGAGCAGGAAGCGATTACTGGCTTCTTCGTGCATGGACGTCTCGAATATGGCGAAACCGCCGCGATTCAGGCGCTTGGCTTCGTAGAGGGCAACGTCCGCGTTTTGCAACAGGTCGATATCGGTGGAGTCCTCGGCGCCCCATACCACCACCCCCACACTGGCGCGCTGTTCAATCGCGATGTCGAGGAAATGAAAAGGAGCGTCGAGCGCCGAAAGGAGTCGGCGCGCGATGCTTTCGGCGTCGGTGAGCGACTCGAGACCTTCGGCCAAGTACAGGAATTCGTCCCCGCCAAAGCGGCACAAGGTATCGGTGGGACGAGTGACGCCCTCGAAACGCCGAGCGACACCCATCAGGAGTTCATCGCCGATGGGGTGGCCTTGGGTGTCGTTCACTCCCTTGAAGTCGTCCAAGTCGAGTAGAAACAGAGCGTTGAGACCGCCGTGGCGCAGGACGTTGGCGCGCGCCTTGGCCAAGTGGTTCTCCATGAGTGATCGGTTCGGTAGACCGGTGATCGAGTCGTAGAGTGCCTGGTGAGAGAGCTGCGCGGTGAGCTTGCGCTCCTCGGTGATGTCGCGCTCGGAGAAGACGAAGTACAAGATTTTGCCGTTGGCGTCGCGGGCCGGCGAGCGTGAGACCTCGACGTCAATGACGCGTCCGTCTTTGCGCTGGTAGCGCTTGACGTAACGCACGCGATTGGCCTTACCACTGACGACGCGATCATGCGTCTCTTCGGTGACGCCGATGTCGTCGGGGACGGTGAAGGGCGTCGTATCGTGACCTAAAAGTTCGAGTCGTGAGAAGCCCACCATTTCACAAAATGCGTCGTTGACGTCGAGGATGCAGTCGTTGACGTCGGTGAAACTCATCGGCGCCATGTTTTCTTCGAAGGCAACGCGAAAACGCTCCTCGAGGGCCTGCAACTGCGCGACGTACTCGTTACGCTCGGTGACGTCCTTGCCGTTGATGACGATGCCGTGGATCGACGGGTCGTCGAGCAGATTCGTGCAGACCACCTCGATTTGACGGACTTCACCCGCCGGCGACGACGTACGAATCTCTTGACGGACCGAGGAGCCGGGCGTCGCAACGACTTCGGCGAAGAATTTGAGATTCTGCTTGAGGTCGTCGGGGTGCAAATAGAGGCGCGCCTGGGTCCCGACGGCCTGTTTGGTGGTGACGCCGAAGACCTTTTGGGCGCCCGGATTTCCGTACACGACGCGGCCCTCCGCGTCGACGATGGCGATGAGGTCCGTGGTGTTTCGTCCGACGGCGTCGAGCAATGAGAGATACTCGACTTCTTCGATGCCCATCGCGGGAGGTCCGGCGTTCACACTCTCGAGCGCGGGGTCGCGATTCAGGCCGTCAGGGTGCGAGAATCCACCGTTCATGGGCTCCAACACGCCATCACCACCTTTCTCGATGCCAGAATATCGGTGAGAAGTAGCGCGATTTCACCATTTGCTCGTAAACCGTTTGACGTTTGTTGGTTTGTTGAGAAAGCGTCCCAGTGCGCTAAATGCTTGGCGTTAGCCAAGAAATATCGCGGGCGCGACGGGACCTAGACCTCGTCGCGTGACGTGGGAATTTCGTCGCGCAGTCGCGGATAGGCGCGCAGTGCCCCCCACCGACCCATTTTCCCCGCGTCGAAGGGGTGAGTGGCTCCCGCCAAGAGTCGACGATCACCACGGGAGTTGCCGTAGGCGTAAATGACTGGTTTCTCGGGGTAGTGACGTGCCTCAATCCATTCGTCGAGACGACGCTTTTTTTCCGTGCCGCGACAATTGTTGCCGAGATAACTCCCGGTCAATTTGCCTCGAGTGTCGACGGCGAGGCGAGTGCCCAGACCACCGGCGATCTTGAACTCGTCGACGAGGATGTCGACGTAGATCTGGGGTGAGGCCGAGACGAGAACGACATCGTGACCCAGTTCACGGTGCCAATTCAGACGCGTGATCACCGGTGCTCGACCCTCTTCACGTAGGTGGTGCACAATGAACTCCTTCGACGTCGCAGTGACCTCATCGAGGTCGCGGCCGGCGAGGACGGCGCGAAAGAGGCGTTCCTTGGCCGAGTCCGCCCAGTGGCCCGATCGAATTGCGCCAACGGTGAGGGGCACAAGAAGTGGGAGGGCGGCACGCGCCACCGTCGAATCACCGGCGATGAAACGCAGCCAGTGAAAGACACTGCCCCCTTCGGTCAAGGTGCCGTCGAGGTCGAATGCGGCGACGACGGGAGGTGAGGTCATGTGTCTAGTTTCACAGGAATACGTCGACGCCTATTCGAATAATCTACAAATCCACTAGAGATATTCAACAATTCATAAAAGGTGATTAGACTGGCGAAGATCAGTCGAGGGACTGACATTGTTCATATAAGGAGCAAAAATGGCGATTCGCCTTGGCGACGTGGCCCCGGACTTCACGGCGGAGACCACGGAAGGAACTATCAATTTTCACGAATGGCTCGGCGACGGCTGGGGCATTTTGTTTTCGCACCCGAAGGACTTCACTCCGGTGTGCACCACTGAATTGGGCGGCTTTGCCAAGCGCAAGGCCGATTTCGACGCTCGCAACACCAAGATCATCGGACTCTCGGTTGACGACGTCGAGTCGCACCAGAAGTGGAAGGCGGATATCGGTGAGACACAGGGCACCGAATTGAACTTTCCCCTGATTGGCGACGAAGGTCATAAGGTCGCGGACCTCTACGACATGATCCACCCCAACGCGAACGACACGTTGACGGTGCGCAGTGTCTTCATCATCGGACCGGACAAAAAGGTCAAGTTGACCCTGACCTACCCGGCGTCGACGGGACGCAACATTGACGAGATCGTGCGCGTGCTCGACTCGCTACAGTTGACCGCCAGCTACTCCGTGGCCACACCGGTCAATTGGACCAACGGTGGCGATGTCATCATTGCTAATTCCGTAAGTGACGAAGACGCCGAGAAGAAGTTCCCCAAGGGCTTCACCAAGGTCAAGCCCTACTTGCGCACTACGCCGCAGCCCAACCTGTAATCACGCGCCCGCTTCGTTCACTCCCGGGTGAGCGGAGCGGGCGTCGTGCTGTGCGAACTTAAAAATTCTCGTGCGTGAGGGCGTCGCGCAGTTCGCGCTTGAGGACTTTTAACTGCGCATTCCTCGGGAGGGCGAAGGGGCGCAGATAAAAACGTGACGGCATTTCGAAGCTGGCCACCCGTGGTCGCAAGAATTCGGCGATGTCATCCTTACTGGCCAGACCCTCCTCACGTAAGACCACCACGGCCACGACCTCCTCGCCGTCGGCCTCGTCCGGTAGTCCGATCACGGCGCATTCGGCAATCGCTGGATGTTGGGTCAGTTGGGTCTCGACGATCGAGGGGTATACGTTTTCGCCGCGATGGATAATCATGTCCTTGGAGCGATCCACCACGTAGATGAGCCCATCTTCGTCAACGCGAGCGATGTCACCGGTGCGTACCCAGCCGCGCGAAAACGACTGCGAGGTGGCCTGGGGCTTGTGCCAGTAGCCGCGCACGACGTTGGCTCCCTTCACCCATAGCTCGCCCGCTTCGTTCGTCGGACAGTGACAGACGGACGTGGGTTCCACGCCGTCAAACGATTCGGGAACGACCGCAATCTCACACACCGGTACCGCCAGTCCGCAACTCGTCGGATGCGCGAGGTAGTCGTCGCCACTGATCTGTGCCACGAGTGCCGATGTTTCGGTAAGTCCGTAACCGTTGCTCGTCAGGGCACGCGGCAGGGCGGCCTTCACTCGGCCGGGAAGATCTTCGGGAACGGGAGCGCCCCCGTAACTCACCAAGCGCACCGAGGAGAGATTGGTCCTCTTCAAGTCCGGGTGGGCGAGGAGTTGTTGCACGATGGTCGGCACGCCGCCGATCGTGGTGATGCGCTCTCGCTCGATTAGGGACAACGCGCGACCCGCGTCGAAGTGGCGCATCGTCACGAGGGTTCCGCCCGTCGCGGTGTGCGCGACGAGACCCGCGAGGGCACCCGTGACGTGAAACAACGGGATGTTGAGCAGGGTCACCTCACGAGGGGGGTCGGGCGATACCCCGGCGGCGAGATCGCGACACCGATTGGCGAATGCTAACGACATCACACTCATGACCGAATTGCGATGCGTGGCGACGGCGCCCTTGGGTCGTGACGTGGTGCCGGCGGTATAGAAGATGGTGGCGTCATGATCGGCCGGGATCTCGATGGCGGGCAGCGACGCGTGGCGATCAATAGTCCCGAGGAATTCGCTAAAACCCCGCAGCGCAATGACGTCGTGGGGTTTACCAAGATCAGCGGCGTGGGTGGGGTCATCGCTTATGACGACGATGTGGCGAAGGTGTTCGAGGTTATTGAATTGCTTGCGCAGTCGCGCGAGACGCTCCTCGTCCACCACGAGCACCGTGGCTGC
>Ga0208357_1002731_pt1 | contig 11420 bp, 10 predicted proteins | sample NGESurdeep092012_6_FD_184487 | JGI IMG/M metagenome (GOLD analysis project Ga0208357, IMG submission 184487) | Arctic peat soil microbial communities from Barrow, Alaska - NGEE Surface sample F52-2 deep-092012 (SPAdes) | ecosystem: Environmental > Terrestrial > Soil > Wetlands > Peat ... | reverse complement strand
CGAAAAGCTGATCGAGGATCGTGAAGACCCGTCGAATTGTCGACGGCGCCAGCGGACGACTCCCCAAGAATCTGAGCCTCAGGTGTGCCGCCGAGTGCGCCCCTTGGGGAGGAGCGGATCATGTCCTGAGCGTCCTTCCTGTCGAGTCGGGAGGCGGTCCAACCCGGCGTGCCTAATTACGAGTCAACTACGTTGCTGCCCGTCGCTTGGTTCGGCCTCACCGTGCACTCAGGCTGGCGCGTAGCCCGTCGACCACCATCGTGAGTCCCAATGCAAACTCCTGATCTGGCGAAACGGACATCGCTGATCGGGCCGTCTCAACGATGAGCGGGAAGTCATCGATCGGCATCGACGCGAGCGCGACCGTACTTTCTCCGGTCAGCGAATTGAGGTACTCGCTCTGTACGACTCCGATCACATATGCCTGCAGGGTTCGGACCGCTACGGCTCGGTGCCTCGCGTCAAATCCAGCGCGGCTCAGCGCGCTGAGCAACGCCTCAAGCCAATGCCATGCTCCGGGCGAAGCGGCAAAGCGGACGAGGAGTAACGGAATAATCGCAGGATGCCCTGCGATCGCCGCACGCAGGGCTTCGCAGAGCACGATGACTTGACGATCCCAGCTCGCCGTCTTGGCGATTGGGATATGTGCGGCGAGGAAGACGCGGTCAACAATGAGGCGCTCGACTTCCTCTCGCCCAGCGACGTAGCGATAGAGCGACATCGTACCCACGCCCAGCTCAGCGGCCACAGAGCGCATCGAGAGCGCTGCGAGGCCGTCTCGATCGACGATGGCGAGAGCGGCCCCCGCGATTGCGTCGTGGTCAAGGGAGCGAGGACGCGGCATCCGGCGTAAGGGTACACGGCCTGCTAGGTTATGCGTACACCGTACGACTACGTCAGGTGAGAGCAAGCCAGAGGCAGGACGAATGCAGCCCAAGACGTTCAAGATGCTGGCGCGAGGGCTCGTTTTAGGTCTCGTGATCGTGGTGGGACTTGTGTCCTACGACATCACAATTCCAAAGGGACGATCGCGCTCCAAGAATTGGAGTTTCGTCCTCACTCACCCGACGATCCTCCTCCACATCATCTTCGGCTCCCTAGTGCTGCTCGGCGCGATCGCCCTACTGGTTCGGAGTGTTCGCAGCCGTGTCCGACCCTGGATCGTGATCTCCGCGATCGGTTTGGCGTTCGTGATCTTCGCCTTTGCCACGGGCGAGCAGTACGTATCCACCTTGAGCAACGCCGACCTGAGCGACATGGGCATCGGGTGGTTCGCCGGCATCGCCACGTACGGCGTGGGTTGGTTCTTGAATCGCAAGGCAACTTCCTCAGCGGGCGCTTCTTAAATCCGAGAATTCCAGCTGTGAGCCGGGCTGAGAGAATGAGAGTGCTCTATCCAGGGGGTAGACCGAGCTCGGAGGCGGAGGCGATCCATCGCCGCTTCGTCGCCGGTCCTTTACCTCGCCTGCTTCCGATCGCGTCGGTACTCGAGGTCCGTGGGCGTCGGAGCGGGACAGCCGGTTCGAATACCTCTGGCGATCGTCCGCTATCGGCGTTCGTGGTATCTGATCTCGATGTTCGGAGAGCAGTCGAACTGGGTGAAGAACGTTCGAGCCTCGGACGGCGAGACCATGTTGACCGCCGACCAGTGCAACTCGTTGAGGTGCCGGCCCCCGACCGGGCGCCCATCATCAAACAGGCGCGGGCTTTGGTCCGAAAAGGTGACTCGCCAAGCCGGTAGATCCTTGACGAGCATCAAAGGCCTGTTCGGCGTAGGCGATACGAACATATGTTCGTATCGCGGGTAGTGTTTCGCGATGGTGAAATCGGCCGTCACGACTTCTTCGGGCACTGCTACACGACGTGCCCGCGCAGCAGAACTTTCCCGCGATCACCTCGCTGCCACCTTCTCGCGACAGACCACGCCGGTGGTCGCCGGCGAAGACCTCGTCCCGCTCCTTTTGCCGCTTCAGCAAGCTCTTGGTGTCGATGGTCTCCGTCGAGGGAGCACCGTGCTGCTCGCTGGTGCAGAGGGTTTCGGTGCGACATCTTTGGCCTTCGCGCTGCTTGCAAAGGCCACGACGGATGGGATGTGGTGTTCGATCGTCGGCCCTCCCGATCTCGGCCTGGTTGCCGCTGTCGAGCTCGGTGTCGATCTTGAACGTCTTGTCATCGTGGCTGCGCCGCGCGTACGCGCGGCTACTGCGATTGGCGCGCTCGTTGAGGGCTGTGACGTGGTGCTGCTTCGGCTCCCAGTAGCCATGACGCGTACCGAGATGCTTCGACTAGGTGCCCGAGCACGTCAACGTCGGGTGCTCGTGGTGCTGCTTGCAGATCCTCGCAGCAGGGCAGTGGCGTGGCCGGAAGCCCCTGATGTCACGGTGCAAATTCGTTCCAGTGTCTTTTACGGCATCGAGAGTGGAAGCGGGCGGATCACTGGACGTCGCGTTGAACTAGAGACGATCCACCGCAGAGCCGCAGGCTCGCGGGCTCCAGTCGCGCTCTGGCTCCCCGCGCTCACTGGCGAGCTTCGCCTTGTGGATCAAGAAGAGATGGATCAAGACGAGATTGACCAACGTGAGAGCACAGGGCAAGCAGTGGGGGAGGTCGCGTTGGCGCGTCACCCCGAGCCTGTGCAGTCACGTCGAGCCGCATCGCAGTAACCGTGCCGCCATCGGTGTCGCCACCTCGTTACTGCGTCGTGCACTGCCCGAACTGGCCAGTGATTGCGACGCTTCGTCGCCTCGACGAGCCATTTGTCGTGCTCGAGTCGGGGCGTGTTGTCGCTTGTACCGCACCGGCGCATCGCTTAGGGGTCCGTATCGGCCAGCGTCGCAAAGAGGCCGAATCACTCTGTGAAGGACTAGTTGTCCTGCCCCGCGATCCAACCGATGAGGTTCGGACCTTCGAATACGTAGTCAGGGCGCTCGAGGCGTTCGGTGTTGAAGTAGCGCTTCGCGAGCCAGGATGGGCGGGATTCGCGACACGGGGCCCCACCCGTCGTCTCGGCGGCGAGGTTGCACTCGCTGATGCAGTAAGTGCTGCGGTCTCGGCCGTTTTGGCAGCTCCGCCATTTTCGCTTGCTGAAGCAGGTCTGCATCGACCAGACGCGCTCCGAGAGGAGATGGGCTGCCTGGTTGGTATCGGGGATGGCCCATTTGTCGCGATGCTCGTCGCGCAGGCGGATCGCATCGGGCCGAGCGCTGTTCGACAACGCACTGAGGAACAACGCGTTGTCGAACATGGTGCAACGGTCGCATTCTTGCGGGCAAAGCCGATCGAAGTACTGCATCGGCCAAAGTTGACCGAGGTGCTCCGACACCTCGGGATTGTGACGCTCGGAGATTTTGCCGCACTTCCAGTCGATGACGTTCTCGCCCGTTTCGGAAGCGATGGTGCGCACTGCCATGAGCTCAGTCGCGGCGAGGAGGTGAGCAGACCTCTCGGCCGTGCCGCTGTTGCCACCTACGCGAAAGAGGTGCTCTTTGATCCTCCCGCCTCGGTCGTCGACGAGCTCACCTTTGTCGCGCGAACCCTCGCAGAAGAGCTCATGGCCGCCTTGGCCGACGATGGTCGTGCGTGCTCGCTGTTGTTGTGCGAGGTTGCAACAAGTGAGGGGGAGCGCCTCGTACGCCGTTGGAGCCACGACGGGCCCTGGAGCGCCCCGCTCATCGTCGAACGGCTCAGGTGGCAGCTCGACGCCTGGCTGAGCTCGCCTCGAGTAGTTGATGAACAAGAAGGCGACTATCCAAGAGGTATCGAGCGGCTCGGTCTCGTGGCCGAAGAAGTGGCTGCGGCAACCGGTCGTGAAGTCACGTTGTGGGGCCGTCCCCCTAGCGATACAGAACGCGTCGAACGAGTGCTCGCCCGTGTGCAGGGGCTGCTCGGACCCGACGCGGTGCAGCGACCATTTCTCGTAGGTGGGCGTGATCCTCGCGAGCGAGTTCGCCTCGTTCCCTTCGGTGAGCCACCGCCACCAGAGCGTCGATTTGCGGACCTCCCCTGGCCCGGCCGGCTGCCTGCCCCAAATCCAGTGCTGCTCGTCATCCCTCCGGTGGCAGTTTCGCTCAGCACCGAGGAGGGGACGCCGTTTTTCGTTGATGGACGCGGCACCACCAACGGTGCACCGAGCGTGGTCGTCATCAACGGGAGGAACTCGGAGGTAACCGCCTGGGCAGGACCGTGGCCAGTCGACGAGCAGTGGTGGCAACAAGCCTCAGCGCGCCGGCGGGCACGGCTACAAGTCGTGGTCGCAACCGGTGCCGCCTACCTCCTTGCCCAAGAGCGGGGGAGATGGTTCCTCGAAGGTCGATATGACTGAGTCGAGAAAGAGAGATCCCGCATCTGGATGGTCGATGGGGTCGTTCAACCCGATCGTCCCCTGGTCCGAGCTCGAGCGCCGCCTCTCTGGACGGCCGCGAAAAAGTGTCGACCACGACGGCCGAAAGCCGAGCTCGCCGCCACTTCGGGCGGTGGAGCCTCCCCCGCAGGCGCCCGCTCGAGGGCGTGAGGTGCTTCCTTACATCGAGCTGCACAGCCACTCGAACTTCAGCTTTCTAGACGGCGCCTCTGATCCAGAAGAGCTCGTCGACGAAGCGGTCCGTCTCGGTCTTGAAGCGCTCGCCTTGACTGACCATGACGGGCTCTATGGGGTTGTCCGCTTCGCTTCTGCGGCGCGCGCAGCAGGGCTCGGGACGATCGTCGGTTCGGAGCTGAGCCTGCCGACCGGCAAGCGAATGGCATCACGGTCAGGTTCGATCGATCCCGAAGCCGAGCATCTCGTCGTGTTGGCCAAAGGGCATCAGGGCTATGCCCGGCTCTCCTCGGCGATCGGCAAGGCACAGCTCGCCGGCGGTGAGAAGGGACGCCCGAAGTTCGTCCTCGAGACACTTGGTGAGCAGGCTAAAGGGGAGTGGTTCGTGCTCACCGGCTGTCGTCACGGTGCTGTCCCTTGCGCACTCGAAGCCGAGGGTCCGCGAGCGGCTGCGAAAGAGCTGCAGCGCTTGATCGAGGTCTTTGGTCGAGATTCGGTCCTGGTCGAGTTGAGCGATCACGGCACGCCGATCGACCAGGCTCGAAACGACGCGCTCGCCGTGTTAGCGGTACAAGCAGGTGTGGGCTACGTAGCTACCAGCAATGCCCACTACGCATCGCCCGCCCGCCACCGGCTGGCGAGCACGCTAGGCGCGATTCGTGCCCGCCAATCGCTTGAAGAGGTGAAGGGATACCTCCCTCCATGGGGGTCGGCATCGCTTCGCTCTGGAGCCGAGCAGCGCCGGCGTTTTGCGCGCTATCCAGGTGTGATCGACCAGACGCTCGAGATCGGGCGTGCCTGCGTGTTCGATCTCACACTTGTTGCTCCGGGCCTTCCGCCTTTTGATGAGCCAGGCGGGATGGACGAGCCGACGTTGCTTCGCCACTTGAGCGAGAAAGGTGCCATCCATCGCTATGGCCGGCGGGGCTCTCCTGGCAGTGATGCCGCATGGGCGCAGATCGATCGCGAGCTCGAGGTCATCACTGCACTCGGCTTTTCCGGCTACTTCCTTGTGGTCTTTGACATCGTCGAGTTCTGTCGGAGGAACAACATCTTCTGCCAGGGCCGGGGCTCGGCTGCGAACTCAGCGATCTGTTACGCGCTCGGCGTGACGAACGCCGACGCGGTCGCACTCGGCCTGCTCTTCGAGCGCTTCTTGTCGACCGCCCGCGAGGGCCCACCTGACATCGACATCGACATCGAGTCAGGCAGGCGGGATGAGGTGATCGCCTACGTCTATGAACGCTACGGACGCGAGCACGCAGCCCAGGTGGCGAACGTCATCACCTACCGTCCGCGTTCTGCGGTGCGTGACGTAGGTAGGGCACTCGGCTATCCAGAAGAACAGATCAACCGCTGGTCAAAGGACCTGCAGTCGATGTTCACCCATCACGTCCCCTCCGGGGACGAAGCCGCAGCGACCGCGATCCCAAAAGACGTCCTCGCCCTTGCGAGCGAGATCGAGGACTTCCCCCGTCATCTCGGCGTGCACTCAGGGGGAATGGTGATCTGTGACCGCCCGGTGATCGAAGTCTGCCCGGTCGAGTGGGCCCGTCGCGAAGGCCGCACGGTTTTGCAGTGGGATAAGGACGACTGTGCAGCCATCGGTCTGGTGAAGTTCGATCTGCTCGGCCTCGGCATGCTCGAAGCACTCCACTACATGGTGGATCTAAGTGCCGAGAACGGTGTGGCGGTCGACCTCGCCACGATCCCGCAAGAAGACGAGGTCTACGCGATGTTGTCCAAGGCGGACTCGATGGGTGTCTTCCAGGTCGAGTCCAGGGCCCAGATGGCAACGCTGCCTCGGCTCCGGCCCGAGACGTTCTACGACCTCGTGGTCGAAGTCGCGCTGATTCGACCAGGGCCGATCCAAGGTGGCTCGGTCCATCCCTACCTTCGCCGACGAGCTGGTGAAGAAGAGGTCACCTACCTCCATCCCTTGTTGGTCCCGTCACTGCAAAAGACGCTCGGCGTTCCGCTCTTCCAAGAGCAGCTGATGCAGATCGCCATCGACGTCGCCGGCTTTTCGGCCACCGATGCCGATGAGCTTCGCCAAGCAATGGGCTCGAAGCGCTCGGCTGCCAGGATGGAGCGGCTTCGTGATCGTCTCTACACCGGGATGGACCAGCACGGAGTTGGGCGAGACGTCGCCGATGCGATCATCGACCAGCTCGTGGCGTTTGCGAACTACGGCTTCCCGGAGTCCCATGCCGTCTCGTTCGCCTATCTCGTCTACGCCTCAGCGTGGTTCAAGCTGCACTACCCGGCCGTTTTTCTAGCTGGGTTGTTGAACGCACAACCGATGGGCTTTTGGTCACCGCAGAGCCTCGTAGCTGACGCGCGCCGACACGGTGTTGTCGTATCCCGTCCCGATGTGAACCTGAGCGAGGCGCGAGCGACGGTAGGAAGCGATGCTGACGGCCATCCAAGCGTGCAGCTCGGCCTCGTAGCGGTTCGTGGCCTCGGCAGCGAGGTTGCGACGCGGATCGCTTTACTCCAGCCGTTTTCGAGCATGGATGACCTCGCACAACGCTCCCGTGTGACCAAAGCACAACTCGAGATGCTCGCAACCGCTGGAGCCTGTGCAGGTCTGCCTGCTCTAGCAGGTGGTGTGCCGATGGGTGCTGGCACATCGGCACACCGAACCGGTCGCCGACAAGCGCTCTGGGCTGCAGGGGCACTGGCGACTACCGGCCCGACGCGACTCCCCGGCATCGTCGTCGGCGCACTCGCCCCCGAACTCCCCGAGATGGACCGTTTCGAGGTCGACCTCGCAGATCTGGTCGCAACAGGAATTACGACCGAGGATCATCCAGTCGGGCTCCTTAGGAGTTCGCTCGCCGAAAGAGGAGTGCTCACTTCAGAGCGCGTCACGTTCGGAGAAGTCGGCGAGGGGAAGGTGCTCGTCGCCGGGATCGTCACGCATCGACAACGCCCTTCTACTGCTGGTGGGACGATTTTCTTGAATCTCGAAGATGAGACGGGTCTGCTGAATGTCATCTGCTCTCCTGGCTGCTGGGTCCGTCACCGGGAGGTGGTGCGCTCACCAGGGCTGATCGTGCGTGGTCGCTTGGAGCGGGTCGGAGCGGTCTGTTCGGTCGTCGCCGAGCGGATGTGGCCGCTCGGCTTTGGCGACGAGGTCGGCCGCGCTCGCGACTTCCGTTGAGCCATTGGCGCAGCGGGGGCCGCGCCAGGAGCCACGAGGGAACACGACCGAGCGAGCTTCGTAGACGCTGCAGTTGTCGTTCGCGAAGATGAGGAGCTAGCCCGGACCCGGGCGCGAAAGAGGCGAGACGACCGTGGCAGATGACGATGGAGCGGTTGGCGCACACCGCGACGTACCTGGATGGACCGGCCGTTACTTCGAGGACTTCGTCGTCGGTGACCGGTATCGGCACCCGCTCGGGCGGACGATCACCGAGACCGACAACATCTGGATGACATTGCTCACCCAGAACACCTCGCCACTCCACTTCGACCACCACTACGCAGCACAGACGAGCTTTGGCCGACCGCTCGTCGACTCCACCTTCACGCTCGCGCTCGTGACTGGCCAGAGCGTGATCGACGTCTCCCAACACGTGTTCGCGAACCTCGGATGGGACGAGGTCCGCCTTCCCGCGCCGGTCTTTGCAGGTGACACGATCTACTCCGAGTCAGAGGTGCTAGAGGCGCGCCTTAGCCGCTCTCGAGAAGAGACCGGTGTCGTGGCGGTGCAGACGATCGGGTTCAACCAGGAGGGCACGATCGTGATCACCTTCCGCCGGACGATGCTGATCTACCGGCGCGGCTTTGGCCCCGACCCGCTCTCGGTCCAGCCAAAACGGGAGTGAAGCGTCCCTTCTGGGGACGAGCGTCACAGCCATTCGCCGCCCGAATTACCCCGGTATAGGGTTGGCGCGCTCGGATTCTCGATGACGCATCGTCTGCGCGAAGAACCGACGGAGGGAGGAACGGTGGCGGATCTACAAGAACTCGTCGACCGTCTTATCGCGTTCGATACCTGTGTGGTTTCAGACGCCCTTGACGCGCTCGGTCACCACGGCGCATTGGCGGGGATCACCCCTAGCTGGGACTGCGCGAAGATCGCCGGCCGCGTCCAGACCGTGCGGCTCGGCCCAGCCGCGGCCTCCGTCGGCCAGCCGGCGGTCCACCTCGGCGCGAAGGCGATCGCCGGGGCTGAGCCTGGTGACGTGATCGTCGTCGACAACGACGCGGGTCACGGCGTCTCTGCCGGCTGGGGCGGCCTGTTAGCGCTCGCGGCGAGCGTCAAAGGAGTGTCCGGCGTGATCGTCTACGGGGCGGCACGCGACATCGACGACGTCGCCTCGGTAGGGCTGCCGATGTACGCGCATACGACGACGCCGCGGACCGCACGCGCGAGAACCGTCGAGGTGGCGACGAACGGGCCGCTGCAGCTTGAGAACGTGCTCGTCGAGCCAGGCGACCTCGTGTTAGCGGACCGCTCCGGCGTGGTGTTCGTGAAGGCCGAGCAGGCCGAGGAGGTCATCGCCAAGGCCACTGAGCTCGTCGCGAAGGAGGCCGACATGGCCACCGCGCTTCGCGCAGGTACACCGGTGACCGACGTCTTGGCCGGAAACTACGAATCGATGTTGAAGTAGGGAGCAGTCCCTCGACGACCCGCTCTGGTCGCCGTTAGGCGATGAGCGGTGCCGTCACGCGCGTGGCCTGAAAGAGATCTGAAAGAACGCCGTCCAGCGCCGTGCTGGAAAGCGACGAATTGAAAGGCTGACAATGGCTATCGATCCAGCAGTAATCCCCGCACTGAAGAAGCTCGGCACCGCGGTCGTCTCCGATGCCATCGACCGTCTCGGCATCGACGGCCAAGCCAGCCAGATCATGCGGATCACCGGGAGTGAGACCGTCGTCGGCACCGCATTTACGATCCAGTACGTGCCGGTCGGCACCGAAGGCGGGACGGTAGGTGACTACATCGACGACGTCGACCCTGGGACCTTCATCGTGTTGTCGAACAACCAACGAATCGATGCCACGGTCTGGGGCGGACTGCTCTCTGAGGTCGCCGTCGCGCGTGGCGTTGTCGGCACTGCGATCGACGGCGTCTGTAGAGACACCGCACGCGCCGACGCGGTTGGCTACTCCCTCTTTGCTCGTCACCGCTGGATGCGAACCGGCAAGGACCGCGTCCGCGCCGAGAAGATGCAGGTGGCGGTGTCCCTTGGCGGCATTCTCGTCCGCCCCGGCGACATCTTGGTAGGTGACAACGACGGCATCGTCGTGCTCCCCTTCGAGCGCGCCGGCGAGATCGCTGAGATCGCCTCGTTGATCGAAGAGACCGAGCAGATGATCCACGTCGACGCGGTCGAAAAGGGCATCCGCCTCGACGAGGCGAGAAAGACCCACGGCTACCACAGCTTGCAGACGCGCCAGCAGTAGCAGTCGCAGTCCCACTTCCTAAACGAAGCTCGTCGGGCCAAAAGCAGCTCGTCGGGCCAAAAGCAGCTCGTCGGGCCAAAAGCAGCTCGTCGGGCCAAAAGCAGCTCGTCGGGCCAAAAGAAGCTCGTCGGGCAAGGTCACTTTCGAATCAGCACCTGGTCATGGCCCGGTGCTGATTCGCGATTAGGGGCAGGTTTTCGCGTGCCTCGCCGGGTTCTTCTTCGTCGCTCGACTGGTGGAACTGTTTGTCTTCTTGGCGTAGGGTGCCCGTCGGAGGACGACGCCAGTTTGTCGACGCGGGGTGATCTTCGACGACGGGGGGCGCACGACAGGAGGCGGCATCGAATGATTCTTGTTACCGGCGGACTCGGCTTTATTGGTCTCTCGACTGCTCGGTCGCTCATCGACCAAGGAGAGACCTGCGTGCTCACGCGTTTTCATGTCGCCCGGGATCCTGAGTTCTTGAGCGAGGAGTTCGGCAAGCGTGCATTTGTCGAGCAGCTCGACGTCACCGACGCCGCGTCGTTCCAGGCACTTGGTGAGAAGTACGAGATCACCGGCATCATCCACCTAGCTGTCCCAGGCATCGGGGCGCTTGGGCCATTCGACGACTTCAAGACCAACATGAACGGCCTCATCAACGCGATGGAAGCCGCGAAGAACTGGAACGTGAAGCGCATCTCGATCGCGAGCTCGCTCGCCGTCTACGGCGGCGTGACCGAGCTTCCCTACAACGAGGACATGCGGCTTCCAATGGTTGGGCGCAACCCTACCGAGGCGTACAAGAAGTCCTATGAGGTCCTTTCGGCCCACGTCGCTGATCGAGCGGGGATCGAGTCGGTGTCGCTTCGCATCGCCGGCATCTACGGACCGCTCTACCACTCGATGGCGAACCTGCCCTCGCGCCTCGTACACGCCGCAGTGCACGGCACCGATCCGGACTTCTCGCGCGGCACCCCGTACGCGGCTGACGGCAGTGACATGTGTTACGTGACCGACTGTGGCAGGGGTATCGCGCTTATCCAGACAACCGAGAAGCTGAACCACCGCGTCTACAACGTCGCGGCGGGCTTCCAGACGACTGCCGGTGATCTCATAAACGCCATCCACAAGGTGATCCCAGACGCCAAGCTCGAGATCGAAGAGGGCCACGACCCTAAAGGAAGCGGCATCGTGCCGTGGCTCGACATCACCAAGATCCGCGAGGACACCGGTTACGAGCCGGCGTTTACGACCGACACCGCGATAGCGGACTACATCTCCTGGCTGCGAGCGGGTAATGCCCAGTAGCACCTGACCCGAGGGTTGCTGCGAGGCAGGTCAGTAGCATTATTTGCACTCTGCGGCGCTACAGTAACCACAGTGTGCACAACAATCAGTTGACTGATCATTAGCCTAGGAGTACAACATAGGGAGTAAAATAATCAGTTGACTGACGATTATTTTCGATGCTGCGGTAGCAAGCGCA
>Ga0208357_1002730_pt1 | contig 11420 bp, 13 predicted proteins | sample NGESurdeep092012_6_FD_184487 | JGI IMG/M metagenome (GOLD analysis project Ga0208357, IMG submission 184487) | Arctic peat soil microbial communities from Barrow, Alaska - NGEE Surface sample F52-2 deep-092012 (SPAdes) | ecosystem: Environmental > Terrestrial > Soil > Wetlands > Peat ... | reverse complement strand
CGTGAGCAGGCCCGCACCCACCCGCGCAGGAACATCGTCACCCGCGCCCTCGGCACCGCCCCGTCCTCGCTGGCCGACCACTGGCTGCTGCCCGCCGTGGGCGGCGACCGGTTCCTGATCTGCTCCGACGGGCTGTCCGGGGAGCTGCCCGACGAGGTGATCCTGCCGCTGCTCACGGTCGGCGCCCCCCAGCAGGCGGCCGAGGCCCTGGTGGCGGCGGCCAACGACGCGGGCGGCCGCGACAACATCACCGCGGTCGTGGTGGACATCGTCCCCGAGGCCGGCCCGGCGAACGAGGGAGCGTCTCCGCGCGACCAGTCGGCGGCCTGGCCGGGCGGGCCCGGTGCAGGCGGCCCCGCGGGCTGGGGCGCGACGGCCGGCTCAGCCGGAGCAGACGGACCGGCCTGGCCGGGCGGCCCAGCAGGAGCAGCAGGGCCACCAGGACCGGGGTGGCCGGGCCAGCCAGCCGGACCCTCCGGGTGGGGCGGTGCGGCAGCCGGGCCGGGAATGCCAGGCGGACCGGTGATTCCAGCCGGGCAGGCCGGATCACCTGGGCCGGCGCGGCTAGCCGGATCGGGCGGACCAGACGGACCGGCGTGGCCGGGCGGACCAGACGGATCAGGCGGACCTGCCTGGCCGGGCGCGCCGGTCGGCCCGGTCGGCCCGGGCGGCCAGCGAGCGGGCCAGCCAGGGCCGCCGGAGGATGTCGGCCTGCTGGGCCTGGGGCTGATCGGCCCCGACGCCGAGCGCTTCGGCCGGGGCGACCGGTAGCCGGCGGAGCCAGGGGACCGGGCCGTTCGGAGTCGGCCGGGTCCGTTCGACAATCATGATTTTCGCTCTTGACCCCGGCCGGTCAGAACTTCTGCGCCGCCAGGAACTCCTCCCAGGTGCGGTGGCCGAGGGTGGCGCCGGCGCCGGGCAGATTGGCGCCGTCCTTGACCGCCCCGGCCGTCTTCCCCGGCAGGGGGAGGGGGATCAGCGGTCGGTGCCGGCCGGCCGCGCTCAGGTAGCTGCGGACCAGGTCGGCCATCGGGTAGGCGGTCGGCCCGCCGAAGTCCGGTGCGAGGCCGGCCGGGGCGCCGTCGGCCAGCTCGATCAGCCGGCCCGCGACCTCGCCGGTATCGACCGGCTGGAAGCGGATGCCGGACGGGACCGGAATCAGCGGCAGCCGCGCCATCGCTCGGGCGATGAGCGCCACCGCGTCGAAGAACTGGGTCGCCCGCAGCGTGGTCCAGGGCAGGCCGGAGCGCTCGACGGCGCGTTCGGTCGCGACCATCGACTGGAAGTAGCCGAACATCAGCTTGCCGAGCCCGCCTCCGACCGGGACCCGGTCCGCGCCCACGACCGAGATCTTGACCAGGTGGGGCGGCGCCGGGAGCTGGCTGGCGGCCCGGATGAGGTTCGCCGTCATGGCCTGGTCGCGGCGGAAGCTCGGCGCCCCGGCGCAGTGGATGATGATGCCCGCGCCGAGGACGGCCCGGTCGACGCCCTCGCCGGTTACCAGGTCGCCCTGGACGTAGTCGACGCCGTCGACGGGCGGCCGGGTGTGGCTGAGCACGCGCAGCTCGCGGCCCGCGTCGTGCAGGCGCTGCACGACCGGACGGCCGGCCCGGCCGGTGCCGCCGGTGACAAGCACTAGCGTCATGATTGGCTCCTTGCGATTTTCTGTCGTAGCGGTCACAGCAGGCCGGTGCGGCCCGTCATGGGTATGACGGAACCCGACGGCAGTGATGTGACGGTGACAGGCTGATGGACGACGAATTGCTGGCCGAGCGGTTCGAGGGGAACCGGGCCCGGCTGCGGGCGATGGCCTACCGGATGCTCGGCTCGGCCAGCGACGCCGACGACGCGGTGCAGGAGGCCTGGCTGCGCGCCGCCCGGGCGGGCGCGGACGGCGTCGCCAACCTGGACGGCTGGCTGACCACGATCACGTCGCGGGTGTGCCTGGACCTGCTCCGCTCGCGGCAGGCGCGCCGCGAGGAGCTGGCGGGCGACGCCGAGGAGGAATTCGGGCTGCAGGCGGTCGGCGGCGACGCCGGGCTGGCCGACGCCGGCGGCCCCGAGCAGGAGGCGGTGCTGGCCGACTCGGTGGGACTGGCGCTGCTGGTCGTGCTCGACCGGCTGGCGCCGGCCGAGCGGGTGGCGTTCGTGCTGCACGACACCTTCGGGGTTCCGTTCGACGAGATCGCCCAGATCACCGGGCGCTCACCCGACGCGGCGCGGCAGCTCGCGAGCCGGGCCAGGCGGCGGGTGCGCGGCGCGGCCGGGCAGGACGGCCAGCCTGGCGGAGGGCCGGCCGCGGCCGCGCGGCTGGCCCGGCAGCGGACGGTGGCGGAGGCGTTCCTGGTCGCCGCCCGGGCCGGCGACCGCAGCGCGCTGCTCGCCGTCCTCGACCCCGACGTCGTGCTGCACGCGGACGGGGCGGCGGTGCCGGCCGGCCGGCCGGCCGAGCTGCGCGGCGCGGCGGCGGTCGCGAACGGGGCCCGGCTGTCCGGGCAGCGATCCAGGTTCTCGGTCCTCGCGCTGGTCGACGGGGTGCCCGGCGTGGTCTACGCGCCGCACGGCAAGGTCGAGATCGTGCTCGCCTTCAGCTACCGCGACGACCGCATCTCCGGTATCGAGGTGATCGCCGACGCCGGGCGGCTCGACGCGCTCGAGCTGGCCGTTCCCGACTAGCCCGCGGGTCAGCCGCAGAACGTCGCGATGCTGCCCGCCAGCAGGGGCGCCTCGAGGATGTTGTAGTGCGTGCTGCCAGGGGCGATGGCCAGCCGGGACGGGGTGGGCAGGCCGCCCTCCCAGCCCGCGTCGCGCTGCCCGCCGCCGAGCAGCGAGTAGAACTCGGCCGCGTGCGACGGCGGGATGCTGTCGCAGTCCCCGTAGACGAGCAGGGCCGGGACCTCCATCAGCCTGACCTCGTCGGCCCAGTCGTAGGGCTGGCGCAGCAGCGCGCCGGTCTTGTCGATCAGGGTCGGGAACGACGCGGGGTCGGGCGCGACCTTCGCCCACTGTTCGTACAGCGGGCTCTGCCGCAGGGTGCCGAGCAGGGTGGCGGCGCTCATCTGGTCAAAGCCGGCCAGGATCTCGGGGAACCAGGCCGAGCGGCGGCACGGCGCGGAGATGACCACCAGCCTGCGCACCGCCTCCGGGTGCCGGATCGCGCAGCGCAGGCCGGCGGTGCCGCCGAGCGAGTAGCCGAGCAGGTCGACCGGGCCGAGCCCGAGGCGCTCGATGACCGCCGCGATGTCCTGGCCGAAGTCGTCCCAGCTGAACGAGCGGCCGATGTCGGCCGTGTGGCCGTGCCCCTGCAGCTCGACGGCGATCACCTGGCGGTCGGCCGCGAGCTGGCTCGCAAGCCGGTCGAACGAGCTCGCCAGGCCGTACCCGCCGTGCACCAGGACCAGCGGCGTCCCGCCGCGGCCGCGGCTCTCCCAGTAGATGTCGACCCCGTTGGCCGGCGCGTACCCGGTGGCCGGCTGCTGCCCGGTCGGCGTCATGAGCGCGTCCCCCTCGTGGTTTCCCTGTGCCTGCTCTTACTGTGACGATGCCACACGGCCGGAGTCATCGGCCGCCGGCCGCGCCGCCGGGCGCCGGACGGCGTCCATCAGCAGGTCGAACATGCGCTCAAGCTGCTCGCGCCCGCCCGCCAGCGAGGTGGCGGTGAAGCTGCCGACGATCATCGCGACGATGTCCTCGGGCCGCACATCGTCGCGCAGCGTGCCGCTGTCGGCGTCGGCCTCGAAGACGGCCCGCACGGCCTCGGCCAGCTCCTCGCGGGCGTGCGACACGGTCACCGTGCCCGAGGCGAAGACGGCCCGGAGCGTGTCCGCCATCTCCCGCTTGGCCGCGACGTAGTCGGCGAACCGGTCCATCCAGGCCCGCAGCGCGCGGTCGGGCGGACGGGTCGCCAGCAGGTCGTCCACGCTGGCGCAGAGGTCGGCCAGCTCCTTGCGGTACAGCGCCTCGATCAGCGCCTCGCGGGTCGGGAAGTGCCGGTACAGGGTGCCGATGCCGACGCCGCAGTCGCGCGCGATCTGCTCCAGCGTCACCGGCTCGCGGCCGGACGCGAACGCGGCCCTGGCCGCGTCGAGCAGCCGCGCCCGGTTCCGCTCGGCGTCCGCGCGCGGACGCCTGGGCTGGGTCTGGCCGGCGCTCGGCATAATACGGAGGATCCTCCGTTTATCTGTTACGATGGATTTACCGGAGGTTCCTCCGGTTCCTTTTCACTATGCCACGTTCGGAGGATCTCCGATGACGACAGCAGGCGAGATGCAGAATTTCCGCCCGCCCGCCTTCCCTTCGGCCCCGGTCCCTTCTCCTGGCGGCACCGCGCCGCTGGCGGGGCGGGTGGTCGCTCGCATCGGCTTCGGCGCGATGCAGCTGGAAGGCGGGAAGGCCGACCGGGGCACGGCGACGGCGGTGCTGCGGCAGGCGGTCGGGGCCGGCGTCAACCACATCGACACCGCGCAGTTCTACGGCGAGTGCAACGCGCTCATCCGCGCCGCGCTGGCGCCCTACCCCGACGACCTGGTGCTGGCGACCAAGGTCGGCGCGGTCAGGGACGGCGACGGCGGGCTCGTCCCGGCGCAGCGGCCGCACGAGCTGCGGGCCCAGGTCGAGGCCAACCTGGCCGCGCTCGGGGTCGAGCGGCTCGGCCTGGTCAACCTGCGCCGCGTCGACGCTCCCCCCGGCATCGTGGCCGAGGGCGATCAGCTCGTCGACCTCGACGACCAGCTCGCGGAGCTGACGGCTCTGCGGGACGCGGGCAAGATCGGCGGCATCGGCCTCAGCAGCGTCTCCGCCCAGCAGCTCGACCGGGCGGCGCCCGTCGGCATCGCCTGCGTGCAGAACCTCTACAGCGTCATCGACCGGACGGCGGAACCCGTCCTTGACCGGTGCCGCGAGCTCGGCGTCGCCTGGGTGCCGTTCTTCCCGCTCGGCTCGGCCTTCGCCAACCGGGCCCGGGTGACCGACGACCCGACCGTGACCGCGATCGCGGCCGAGATCGGGGTCACCGCCGCGCAAGTCGGGCTGGCCTGGCTGCTGTCGCACTACGAGGGCACGCTGCTGATCCCGGGCACCTCCGACCCCGCTCATCTGGCCGAGAACATCGCGGCCGGGGCCGTTCGGCTGCCCGCGGCGTCGATCACCGCGCTCGATCAACTGGCGGCATCATGACCGGCAGCAGCGCCCGGCCGACGGTCGAGCGGTTTCTCCAGGCCGCCGTCAGCCCGGCGCCGGGGGACATGGCGGACTGCTACGCCGAGCGGTTCGTCATCGAGATGCCGTTCGCGGGCGGCCTCGCGCCCGAGCGCACGGAGATGACCAGGGAGGAGTTCCGGGCTCGGGTCACCGCCGGGCTGGCCGCGCGCCGGTACACCCGGGCGGTGGACGTGCGCGTCCACGAGACGGCCGACCCCGAGGTGGTGGTGGCCGAGTACAGGCTCGAGGGGCGCAAGGTCGCCGACGCGAGCCCGTTCTCGCTCGCCTTCGTCATGGTGGTGACGGTCCGCGACGGCCTCATCGTGCACTCGCGCGACTACAGCAACCCGATCGACGGCGCCCGCCTCCTCGGCCGGCTACCGCAGCTGGTCGCGATGCTGGCCGACGAGGGCGCGCAGTAGCCTCCGGCCGGCCGGGCGGCTTAACCCCGCCGGGCGGCGGACCCGGAAGCGCAGGTGGGTCACCCGCGCCCCCTGGACGACGGCCGGGTCGTCGAGGAGCAGCGGGCTCGCGAGCTGGCCGAAGAAGCGGATGCCCGCCCCAAGCAGCACCGGCGCCAGGTCCACGGCGATCTCGTCGACCAGGCCGAGGCCGAGCGCCTCCTGGATGACGCTGGGCCCGGCCAGGGCGACCGCCTTGCCGCCCGCGACCGCCTTGGCCTGGCCGATCGCGGCCGCCACCCCCTCGGGCACGGCGGTGAAGGGCGCGTCCGGGGTCGGCCAGGATTGCGGCGGCCGGTGCGTGACCAGGAAGAGCGGCACGCCAAGGGGGTGGTTGCCGCCCCAGCCGTTGGTGTAGTCGTAGACGCGACGCCCCACGACGATCGCGCCGGTGCCTTCGATGGTCTCGCGCAGGTAGCCCGCGCTGGCGGGGGTCACGTGCGAGACCATGCCCATGCCGGGCCAGGGGAGCGCGACCTCTCCGCTGTCGTACCAGTCGAAGAGATGCCCGACGCTGTCGTCGGGAAGCGCGATGAAGCCGTCAACCGACATCGTCAGCGAGGCGATTACGTTGGCCATAGTCAACCGTACTGAGTGTCATCGAAGGCTGCCGCCTGGCCCGGAAAATATTGAGTGGCCGGCTGCCCGGCCGCGCGCCTATCGTGCTCGGCATGGTGGACGCCGAGATCGCGCAGCGGCCGGCCGACGGCCGAGAAGTGGAGCCTGGACTGTGACTTCCCCCGATGATCTGCGATTTCGGTCAGCCGAGGCGGGCGACGCGGCCGCCGTGGCCGGATTGCACGCCGACAGCTGGCGGCGACACTACCGGGGCGCGTTCTCCGCTTCCTTCCTCGACGGCGACGTGGCCGGCTACCTGCTGGCGAGGTGGACCGAGCGGCTGAGCGCGCCGGACCCGCGGGCCTGCACGATCGTGGCCGAGCTCGGCGGCGAGGTCGTGGGGCTCGCGCACACCCAGCTCGGCGAGGACGCCGCCTGGGGCGCGCTGCTGGATAACCTGCACGTCTCGTCCGGGCGAAAGAGGCTGGGGATCGGGACCCGGCTGATCGCGCTGACGGCGAGAGCGGTTCTCGACTCCTCGCCCGGATCGGGTCTCTACCTGTGGGTGCTTGAGCAGAACGCCGGCGCCCGTGCCTTCTACACGGCCCGGGGCGGCAGCTGCGTCGAGACCGCTGACGTCTCGCCGCCCGGGGGCGACCCGACCCGGCTGAACGGCAGCCCGAGGTCCCTGAGATTCGTATGGCCGGACCCGTCGAGGCTGCTGCTGACGGAGGGCTGACGTTGGCGATAACGCCGCCGCCGTCTACACTATCTCAAATTTGAGATACCGTTTGATGTATGGAGGACGCTGACGAGGGTGCCGCGACGGCCCCGCCCGACCTGCCGGCGCTGCCCGGTTTCCGGGAGATGGCGCTGCGCCGGATGGCGGCCGAGCGAGCCGATCTGGTCCGCGAGCTGGTCGGGCAGCGTCAGGCGGCGGGCCTGTCGCAGACCGAGGTCGCCGCGCGGATGGGCACCTCGCAGTCGGCCGTCGCCCGGCTTGAGGCGGGCACCACCGACGTGCGCACCTCCACCCTCGAGCGCTACGCCGCCGCCGTCGGCGGCCAGATCACCTGGAGGCTGAATGGTTGAGGAGCAGCGCTGGCCGGGCGGGCCGCCGCAGCCAGGAGAGTTCCCGCAGCCGGGCGAGCCGGGCGCTCCCGGCGGCCCGGGGATGCCCGGGGTTCCCGGCCCTGCGCCCGGCGAGCCCGGCCCCGTTCCCCGGACCCGGGTCTGGATGGACCCGCGCTCGGACTGGCAGGACCGGCTGTACGACCGGCTCCTCGAGAAGCGGATCATCATGGCCACCGGCATGCTCGACGACGACGCCGCGACCCGGCTGTCGGCGCAGTTCCTCACCCTCGACGCGGAAGGAGACGAGCCGATCCGGCTGGAGCTGCAGAACCTGCGCTCCGAGCTGCCCGCCGCGCTGGCGGTGATGGGCGTCCTCGACGTGCTCCGGGCCCCCGTGCACGCGCAGGCCGGGGGCGAGATCCGCGGCGCCGCGGTTGGCGTGCTGGCGAGCTGCCCGCGCCGTCTCGCGTACCCGAACGCGTCGATCGCGTTGTCGGAGCCGAGGCTCGAGTTCGACGGCACGGTCACCGCGGTGACCGAACGGCAGCGGCAGGCGGAGCGGATGCTCGACTCCCTCTACTACCGGATCGCGGAGGCGACCGGGCGCGAGGCGGACGAGGTCCGGGAGGACGCCAGGCACAGCCGGACGCTCACCACCGCCGAGGCCATCGGCTACGGCCTGATCCACGGCCGGGTGGCCTCGCGCGACGAATAGGGCCTCCCGGGCAGTTACCGCCGGCCGGTCAGGTCCTGGGTGCCGATCACGTTGAGCAGGCGCAGCGCGTCGTGGTCGGGGGTGCCCGGGACTGCGGTGTAGAGAATGATCCAGTGGTCCCGCTCGGGATCGTGCAGGGCGTCGCAGTCCAGGTTGAGCCAGCCCACGGCTGGGTGACGGAGGCGCTTGCGGGTCGATCGGCGGGCGGATACCTCGACGTCGGCCCAGAGCTCGCGAAAGTCCGCGCTGACGTTGTTCAGCCGGTCGATGAGGGTGCGGACGGCGGCGTCGTCCGGGTAGCGCGCGCTTGCCGCCCGCAGGTCGGCGACCGACTCGCGGGCGAACTGAGCGGCCCCGGCCGGGTCGTGGCGCGCGCGGGCGGCTGGGTCGGTGAAGAACCGCCAGACGATGTTCCGCTCGGCCGCGGGCAGGGCGGAGAAGTCGCCGAGCAGGGCGGCGGCCATCCGATTCCAGGCCAGCACGTCGTAGCGGGCATTGCAGACCAGCGCCGGGGTGTCGGTCAGCCGCTCGATCACGTGCAGGACGCCAGGCCGCACCTCATCTGCGGGGCCGGCGCGGAGAACGGAGCCGGGATCCGCGAGATGGCGCAGGTAGTCGCGCTCGTCGTCGGACAGCAGCAACGCCCGGCTGATCGCGCCGAGCATCTGCGGTGACGGCCGGGGTCCTCTGCCCTGCTCCAGCCGGATGTAGTAGTCGACCGACATGCTGGCCAGCTCAGCGACCTCCTGTCGTCGCAGGCCAGGGGTCCGGCGTCGGGGTCCCTCGGCCAGCCCCACATCGGCCGGCCGCACCTGGGCGCGGCGGTGCCGCAGAAACGCTGCGAGCTCGGCGCGACTGGCTTGATCCACACCCCCAGGATCGCCGATTGTCGCCATCTCGAACATGGGACCGGCGATACCAGCCTCAGCGAGGCTCTCCCGCCGCCCGCGCCGGCTTGCGATCGTGCCGGTATGACTGAGATATCCGAGAAGAAGATCGTGCTGATCACCGGGGCGAACAAGGGGATCGGGTTTGCCACCGCCGCCGTCCTCGCCCGATCGGGGCAGACCGTGCTGCTGGGCGCGCGCGACAGCGAGCGCGGCACCACAGCGGCCGGCCAACTTGCCGCAGACGGGCTCGACGCTCGATTCGTGCATCTCGACGTCACCGGCCTCGAGACGATCGCCGCCGTCGCGGCGCTCATCGATGCCGACTACGGACGCCTGGACATCCTTGTCAACAACGCCGGCATCAGCCGAGACCGGCCCCACTCACCGACCGGGCTGCCGGTCGGACTGCTCCGCGAGACGTACGAGACCAACGTCTTCGGCGTCGTCGCCGTCACCAACGCAATGATCCCGCTGCTGCGGAAATCGCCGGCCGGCTACATCGGGAACGTGTCAAGCAGCCTGGGGACCGTCGCGTCGCTCTCCGATCCGCAATCACCGCACTGGCAGTACGCGAACCTGCTTGCCTACAACTCGTCCAAGGCTGCGCTCAACGCGATCACGCTGATCTACGCGCACACCCTGAGCGCGGACGGCATCACCGTCAACGCCGTCTCGCCCGGGTACGTCGCCACCGACCTGAATCATCACAGCGGCCATCTCACCGCCGAGGAAGCCGGCGCGAACGTCGTTCGCCAGATCACCCGGCCGGACACCGACGCCACCGGCGTGTTCCACAACGAGAACGGCGGCGTCTATTCCTGGTAACGCGGATGCGCCCGGCCGTGTCGCGTGATCTGAGATGATCTGGACGAGGCGGACGGGAGGCGACGATGAGCGCGGAAGACCGCATCGAACGCGCCCGGCTGCTGTACGAGCGCGCCGTCTTCGACGGCGACGCGGACGCGCTGGCGTCCGCGGACAGCGAACTGGACGGGGTCGAGGCCGACCTTGCCCTGGCCCGCGGCCGGATCATGCACACCCGATTCCTGGCGCAGCGAGACGATGACCCCGAGCGGGCGGCCGAGGATTCGCGCGAGCTCGCCCTGTTCGAGCGCGCGGCCGAGCTGTACCGGGAGCTCGCGGACGCGCGCGGCGAGGGCGAGGCGCTGTTCTGGATCGGCTGCTTCCACCAGGTCGTCCGGCGAGACGACCAGACCGCGGTCCCGATCCTCGAGCGGTCCCGCGAGCTCGCGGACGCGGCCGGCGACAAGCGCACGCTGTCGGAGGCGCTGCGCCACCTGGGCATCGCCGAGCACCGGGCCGGGCGCCTGGACTGCGCCCGCGAGCGACTGGAGGAATCCAACCGGCTGCGCCGGGAGATCGGGCAAATGCCCGGCGTGGCCGCGAACCTGGTCGGGCTGGCCTACGTCGCCGCAGCGGACGATCGTCGCGAGGACGCCCGTGCGCTCCTTGCCGAGGCGACCGCGATCGCCCAGTCAACCGACGCCCACCGAATCATGCGCCAGGTCGAAGAGGCCCGCGCACACCTCTTGCCGCTGTGATCACGAAGGATCTGATTATCGCGAAGGATTTGCGCACCTATTCGATTCGGATCCTTCGCCAGGAAAAATTACTTCGGGATCATGGAGCCGGGCGGTGGGGCGGCGCGTGGGCGGAGTGGCCGGCGAGTCTTCTCCGGCTGATGTGACGTAGCACGGCGGTGGTCTGCACCCCGGAGAAAAGATCAGGCGACCTGGTGCTGCCGTCTGGCAGTCAGATCGCCTCGTGTGCAAGCGCCCCCAGCAAGATTCGAACTTGCGCACCCGGCTCCGGAGGCCGACGAGCTGTACTGAGATGCTAACACGCGCGACCACTTGTGCGACCGCAAGAACACTCGTCCGAGTTGCTGCGAAGCACAGTGCCTTGCACACCAAGAGCCGATTGCTTACAAACGTGACACGAAATCTGGACGATCGGAATGCGATAACAACCCTCCCCACTGGGAACCACGCCGAGTAGCGCGGTGGGAGACGGTGCGATCTCTTGAAGAGACTGCCTATGCGTGTAGGAGGCGCATACGGCCGGCCATCAATTCGCAGGCTTGCCAGGTCTCTGCCAGGTCCGCGATCTGAACAGCTCTCCCGAAATACCCGTGCTCAACGAACGCGGAATGATCGAGGCCTGGGTAAATCCAAGGAAATACCGCGGATCAATGACCGTGATATGCGGCTGATCTCGTTATACGGCGATGATCTTGCTCTACCGACGCCATGCCGCCTAGCGTTCGGGACCTTCAGGAAGGCTGCCATCCCCTTGGGCGGCGGCGCTCAAGCTGTCGCCTCGGAACTTGCGTCGTGTCTGTGCCCGGACTGGCGCGAACTCGTGGCGGCCGGGGATGGCCGCTGTGGCCCTATCGTGTCCCGCGGACCGCGACCAGGGTGTGTTCCTTGGTGACGGTGAGCAGGCTCTCGCTCGGTTGCGGGGCAGTGGCGCCTATCGGGTAGATCTCAATGGTCGTGCGAG
>Ga0208357_1002728_pt1 | contig 11429 bp, 11 predicted proteins | sample NGESurdeep092012_6_FD_184487 | JGI IMG/M metagenome (GOLD analysis project Ga0208357, IMG submission 184487) | Arctic peat soil microbial communities from Barrow, Alaska - NGEE Surface sample F52-2 deep-092012 (SPAdes) | ecosystem: Environmental > Terrestrial > Soil > Wetlands > Peat ... | reverse complement strand
TGCCGCTGTTGCGACGCGTGGGCGCCGTGCGACCGCATCGCCCCATGTCCACGGCGGTGCCATTGAATTCACCGCTTATGCCGTGGCTTTTTTGCGGTTGGTCTCGAGGCACCGGTCGACCAAAGTAACGATTGCATCCACTTTAGCGTTGCTCATGCCCCTCTGCCGGCCAATCAGTTGCACTAGTTTGTCCGATCGTTCAATGTTCTTCGCCCCATTCTGCAAGGCACGGGCGGCTGAAGCCGGTCGGGTGAGGCTCTGCGCCGCGGCGGCGTATTTCTCGAACGGCACCAAGTCTTCTGGTTTGGCGCCAAGTTTGACGCAAAGGTCGAAGACGAAGTTGTAGACTTCGCGCGAGGTAGCGAGGTCTGAATGCACCGCCTCCCGTGCCGTGCGCACTCCATCCGGCGTGATGCAGCGGTAATTGCCGGCGAGCAGCATTGCCCATTTGGCGAGCGGCGTGAAAATCGAGTCGTGTACGCGCAGTTTTACCGGCAGTTCGACCTTGCTGCCGTCGCCGAGATCGAAGCGCACGGCGTCGATCTCCTTCTCGATTTGGCGCAGTATGGCCGTATACTTATCATCCTCGAACTTAGCCACTTTGAAGTTAGTCGGCAGCGTGACCATCAGCACGTTCACCTTTTCGATCGGCGGACGAATTGCCTGCGGATCGGGGCTGCACAGCGTAACCAGTGCGGGATCGAAGCTGTCCCACACTCTAGGATCGGTGAACGCGGGCTCTAACGCTTCGTAGTCAAGGCCAGGGATGCGCTTCACATAGGGCAGTGGAGGCATGTTCATGATTGACATGCACGGCACTTCCGCCTTCGCCACCTTGTCGAGCAGGTCGCGCACGCCGGGCGCGGCGAACTGCGGCTCCTGCATAGCGAGGCAGACCAGATCGTAGTCGCCTGGATTGACCCCGTCAGTGCCGCCGGCCGTGACTTTGCCCGGCAGCTTGCGGGAATCGATTTCGACGTGTCCCTCGCGGCTTTTCACCGGTAGGCGCACGCGGAAACCTTCGGCGTTGATCAGATCGGCTTCCGCCGGGAGGCAGACGAGGTGCACGGAATGCCCGCCAAACAGGACTTTTGAAGCCAGCAACGACCCATAGGACGCGCCCATGATGAGAATTTTGTATGCCGGCATAATGCAGCAGCTCCCTCTGGTTCGTTTTGATTACTGAGCCTTCGGCCATTGCCGCTGGGCATCAGCTCGCGCTGCCGTCAACGCCAGCGCCATTAGATCATCCGCGCAGCTAGCTGAGAATTCTGTTGTCCTACTCTTCAGGTTTGATTCCGACTCGTGCTCACCTGAGTTTTTAATGGGCGACCGACAACCGAACCGACGTATTCTGAATCTGCTGTTTCGCGACCTGCCAGAACGTCTTAGTTCTCTAACAGAGCGATGAGGCTTGATGTGTCCCAGCGCTTACCACCCGCCGCCTGTACTTGCGAATAAAATTGGTCGACCAGGGCAGTGACAGGTAGGCTAGCGCCGCTGGTGCGCGCTTCTCCGAGGCAGATGCCGAGATCTTTGCGCATCCATTCGACCGCGAAGCCATGGTTGAACTCGCCAGCGATCATCGTCTTGTAACGGTTCTCCATCTGCCATGATTGCGCAGCACCTTTTGAAATAGTCGCGATCACCTTCTCGACATCGAGCTTAGCCCGCTTCGCGAAATGTAAAGCCTCCGACAAGCTCTGCACCAATCCTGCGATGCAAATCTGATTCACCATCTTGGTGAGCTGACCGGCGCCACTATCTCCGATCAAATTGCAGGCGCGTGCGTAAGTAGCGATCACCTTCTCGACTTTGGCAAAGGCAGCGGCGTCACCGCCGCACATCACCGTGAGCACGCCGTTCTCGGCGCCGGCCTGACCGCCCGATATCGGGGCATCGATGAAATCGAACCCGCCTTTTTTGGCCGCGGCGTAAAGCTCGCGCGCCACTTCCGCAGAAGCGGTAGTGTGGTCAATGAAGATCGAGCCCTTGCCCATGGCCGGAAACGCGCCGTCGGAGCCCAGTGTCACTTGGCGCAAATCGTTGTCGTTGCCGACGCAGGTCATGACAAAATCCTGGCCTTGCGCCGCCGCCTTGGGAGTGGGAGCCGACTTGCCGCCGTACTGTTTGACCCATTTCTCGGCTTGGGCGGTCGTCCTGTTGTAGACGGTCACCTCGTGGCCGCCTTTACTCTTTAGATGGCCGGCCATTGGATAGCCCATGATACCCAAGCCAATAAACGCCACCTTCGGCATCGTCTTCTCCCTAATGAAAGCTCGTTGACGCCGACGTCATCTTTCGACCTCGCGCCAGAGCACAACACTGGCAAATGAGCGAAAGCGGGTATCAGAATTACGCGCCAAGGTATGCGGACCTTACGTGCGGGTCGTTCAGTAAGTGCTTTCCAAACCCATGCAGACGAATCGCACCAGACTCTAGGAGGTAGCCACGACTACACATTTCTAAGGCTGCGAGGGCGTTTTGCTCAACCAAAATGACTGTGATACCTTCCTTGCAAATGTCCGTAATGATTTCAAAAACTTTCTGAACAAGATTCGGAGCCAATCCTAGAGAAGGCTCGTCAAACAAAATGAGTTCTGGCCGTGACATGAGGGCCCGTGCAATGGCGAGCATTTGTTGTTCACCGCCCGAAAGTGTACCCGCCATTTGCTTGCGCCGCTCTTGAAGCCGCGGGAAGCGTGCGAACATTTCCTCCATATCGCGCACAACGTCGGCTCGGTCGCGTCGTAGATGACATCCCATTTCAAGGTTGTCTTGCACCGTCATGTAGGCAAAGACGCGCCGGCCTTCAGGGCAGTGCGCAATTCCCTTCGCCAAGATAGCCCTGGGAGAGGCCCCGGTAATATCCTGCCCCTTAAAAACAATCCGACCCGATGTCGGCTTCACTTGCCCGGAGATCGCTCGCAATGTGGTTGTCTTGCCGGCACCGTTGGCACCGATTAGAGTGACCAACTCTCCCTTTCCGATATGCAGGGACACTTCACGCAAAGCATTGATTTTGCCGTAGCCCCCCGAAATTGTACTGACTTCAAGCAATTTTTTTCTCCTGCCCAAGGTAAACGCGAATGACCTCCGGATCCTTTTGAATTAAGTCTGGAATAGCATCCGCAATTAATCGACCGTAATTCAATACGACAACGCGATCGGAAACGGCCATCACCATGCGCATATCGTGTTCGACCAAGAGGATCGATATTCCGCGTTGTCTTATCTTCTGGAGCATATCCATAAACCTTATCGTCTCGGTCGGATTCATTCCAGAAACTGGCTCGTCAAGCATAATTAGCTGGGGCTCCGCCGCGAGGGCAATCCCGACACCCAATAAACGCTGCTCGCCGTAGGCGAGTGCCCCCGCACGCCCGCCGCCGCGGGAGCCTAGGCCCACGAAACTGATAATTTCATTTGCTCTATCGCGCAGCTCTGCTTCCTCGCGAGCGACACGAGGCAAGGCAAGTAGCGATTCCCAACTTTTCTGCTGAGCGTGACGATGTAGCCCAATTAGCACGTTCTCAAAAACGGATATCCGCTCAAAAAGACTGGTCTTTTGAAACGTGCGCACTAATCCTAAGCTCGCGATTTGATATGGCTTCAATCCATTAATAATCTGTCCCCGATAAAGAATTCTCCCACTGCTGGGTCGCAGAAAGCCGCTAATCGCGTTGAAAGCGGTTGTCTTTCCAGCTCCATTCGGGCCAATCAAGCTGAGAAGCTCATGATTATGCACGGAGAACGTCAACCCCGAAATGGCTTGGACGCCGCCGAAACGGATCGCAATGTTCTCTACGTCAAGTAATGTGGTACGGGCGATCATGTTAGTCCTTAACGGCAGCTTGCTTTCTGGAAGACCACATCGCCGCTGCATTATCGCGCAATACACGGAACCATTGTTTAAAGGCAGGGACGATCCCTTCAGGCAGCATGAAAACAATTGCAATCATCAGTCCGCCATAAACGATCCACTGTATCTCAGGCGGAACATTGCCGCGGAGGAATTCAGGGAAGAAGCCGAAGATCAGGCCGCCGACAATAGGTCCTGCGAGCGTCCCTTTGCCACCGATGATAACCATGATTATCATCGTCACCGTGTAGATGAAGCTGAAAACATCGGGATCGATGATGCCAATGTAATGCGCATAGAGACTGCCGGCCATCCCGCAGATGGCACCAGCTACGATTGAGGCAAGGACTAGATAATGTGTGACATCGATTCCAATTGACGTCGCAAGCGCTTCATTTTCTTTAAGCGCTATCATTGCACGGCCCGCGCGAGACCCAACCAACCGACGGATAATCACATAAGACAAGCCAGCAGCGCAAAGTACAATGTAGTAGTTTGGTACATCACCATACAGCTTACCCTGCCATATGCCCGGAATGTCAATTGCGAATGGTGGGATATTTATAAGAGCCATTGGGCCCTGCGTGAGAGAGACCCAATTAAGCGCAACTAGCCGTAGAACCTCGGCAAAGCTAAGCGAGACGATTACAAAATAAGCACCTCGAACCTTGAAGGAGATTTTTCCGACAATCCAACCGAAGAAGCCAGCGGCTCCTATGCCCGCCAGAAAACCACACCATACTGGCTGCGGCGGCACGACCAGCGCAATATGATCGCCAAACTCGAGCTTAAATCCAAGCGACACGAGCGCGCTAAAATAGGCACCGATACCAAAGAACATAACATGTCCGAGGCTGAGCTGTCCGGTGAAACCGAGGAGCAAGTTCAGGCTCATCGACGCTATGATGAAGATACCCGTAATAATAGACACATGAAGGAAATAAGACTTCCCCATCCATAAGGGGGCGGAGATGAGAATAGCCAACCAAAGCCCGATGAATGCTCTTTTCATCCGATACGATCCACACGTGCAAAAATTCCGGTAGGCCGTACCAGCAGCACCAAGATGATCAGCAGAAATCCCATAGCATCGCGATACCCAGAAGAAATATAGCTCGCTCCGAACTCTTCAGCGAAGGCAAGGATAAAGCCGCCGATCGTGGCGCCGGTAAAATTTCCGAGACCCCCGAGAATAACGATTGCAAATCCTTTCAGCGCCGCCATATCCCCCATGCTGGGAGTTGCAATAAAGACCGGCCCGAGCAGTGCGCCGGCGGCGGCGGCCAATCCTGAGCCCAGCGCAAAAGTCGCAGTGTAGACGACACCGACATTGACCCCCATCAGTTCGGCGGTCTCACGGTCTTGGAATGTCGCTCGCAGCGATCTTCCAAGTCTAGTGTGGTGGATTAGTGCATGGCTACCGAATATCAACAGGCCAGCAATGGCGAAAACGAACACGCGTAACCACGACATTGAGATGGCGCCGATCACCAGCGGCTGGACTGGAAACGGCGAATTAATTGCCTTGCCGACGCCACCCCATACCAGCAATTCGGTATTCTGCATGATAATCCACGCAGCAATCAGAACAATCATGGTCGTATCCATATCAGCCTTGAGAAGCGGTCGAAGGAGAAGCAATTCTAGAGCCGCTCCCAAAGCCACTCCGAAGCCGACAGACAGGATAATCGCAACGAAGAAATTCATCTTGAAGACCATAACCAGTAAAAACATCATGTATGCACCAACGGTATAGAATTCCCCGTGTGCAAAATTTATTAGCCTCATGATCCCAAAGATCAGCGTGAGCCCAACGCCGATGAGCGCATAGGTACTTCCCAACAAGATCGCATTGACGACGTGTTGGAGTAGCTGGTGCACGACGCTTCCTTTGAATTTCGAGTTATAGGCTTACTTGGAAAAGGCACGTTTGCGAAAGCGAGGCGAAACAGTTTTCACTCTTCGCCTCGCAACTTTCTTAATACCAATTGGCACTGCACGTGATGACGCGACAACGCACTTGTTTACCGTTGGGGATTAATAACCTTTCCGTCCTTCATTTCGACTAGGTAAACATTGGCCGCTGACTGGCCACTCTCCGCACCTTTTGGGCCCTGCTTTTCAAATTTGTAAGTTGCATTTATTCCAGGCACTTGAACAGCCCAAAGAGCTGCCTGGATGGCCTCGGGCTCGGCCTTGCCGGCCTTTTTTATCGCCGCCGCGATCACCCTGATGCCGTCGTAGCCCCGGAAGCCTTCCGTAATTCCTGCGAACACGTAGCCGCGCTTCTTCCATTCATCAACAAAGGATTGGGTAAGACTCGGATTTGGCCACATCTCATGGAACCAGGGCGCGAAGGCGACAATCGTATACACGCCGCTCGAGGCAGTGGGTCCGGCATCCTCGATGATTTGATCGGGTGACGACGAAGCGCTAGCGGAAATAAGTTTTTGCGGCAGCTGCAGCGCGTAGGCCTGTTTGAGAACGAGGGCGAGTTGCTCTACTTCCGTCACGATAAACAAGCTATCAGCGCCAGATGCCTTTATCTCCGATAGCTGCGCACCGAGATCCTGGGCATTAGGGGCCATCACGTCTTTCAACACCACTTTGACGCCATGTTTCTTCAGCACATCGCTGAATGCCTTGAAGTTTCCAAGTCCCCAATCGTTATTGACCACCAGAAAAGCTGCAGTCTTGAAATGAAAACCATCGATATACTTTTCAAATGCTGCAGCTTGCATCTCACTATCTGGAGCAATTCGAAATACCCACGGATTCCCTGAGCGCGTGATCTTAGCAGAAGACGATGTCTCCACTAGCAGCGGTACGTGATATCGCTGAAGCATCGGCATAATCGCAAGGGTGTAGGTTGAGCTCCAGGCCCCCATTATTACTGGAACTTTATCAGAGACGATAAGCTTCTGTGCGGCTTCGACCGCCGCAGTCGGATTGCTTTTGCTGTCTTCGATCAAAAGCTTCAAGGGCTTACCAAGAACGCCGCCTTCCGCATTGATCTGATCAGCTGCTATCTTCGCGCCATCAACAACGTAGCTTCCCGATGCAGCAACTGCGCCGGTAAGCGGTTCGTCCACTCCGATGTTGATAGAATCCTGTGCCACCGCACAACCCGGTGCTATGGCAGCAAGAAATATAATGCCAATGAGCAAAGACGACCTTAGCCCGCCCGTAGTCGTGATCATTTGATTTCTCTCCCTGTTTGAGTCGCAGGCACTCGTCTCCTGACGCCAGGAGATTTGCCTCACATTATTTATTCAGCGTCACCGCCGTTTGATCCGCATTCCCGAGCCACCAGATCCGGCACGCTTGAATTGACGTGAACGGGCCAAAAGTCGGCTAGTTGTTCCTTTAGTGGCGAACCGGATTGCGTCCTCTCAGCGACTTCCTCCAACAGCAATGTAACATTTTTAATTTTTCATGGCACCTTGTCAATCGATTATTTTCGATGCTGCTGGGGGTTTCCAGTCACCTCCGGAAGGCCTCCGAACGCGCAGCAAGCTTTTGAATGTGCTTGCTGCTTTGAATTACCGCACGGAATGATAACAGGTCGGCAGATGGTCAAGGGCTGGGCGTTTGCGGGCTTGGCTGTGCTTGCCGCGGAGTCATTAGAGAGCTCTGCTGCAGCAGCTCACCGAGATCCCGTTCTCTCCCGGCCCCCATTCAGACCGGTATCCTCGACTGCGAAGGGTTGCGGTAGCTCTCGCCCTCTTTGTGCCAAGCGCGGCACTACAGCCGTACATAGGCTATTACCTTGGACTGACCACGGAAGTCGTACTCCGCGCAGAAGATAGAAAACTTCTCGAAGAGGACTACCCCTGCCGAACCTCTAGAAAATCTGAGATGGACCAAGACCCACGTCTGACAAGACTTTCGGATATGGCGTCCGCTAACGCGGCCAAACATCAGCCGCCAAAATAATTAGGTATCCAGACCGAAAGCGCAGGCACGTAGGTCACCAAAATTAGTGTCGCGAATCCGAGCACAACGAATGGAAAGAGCGCGACGATTTGCTTTTCAAAGCTGATACCGGCCAACCGGGAGGCGACCAGTGCGGATGCCCCAATCGGAGGCAAAAGAACGCCGATCTGCAGGTTGACGATCATCATTATCCCGAAGTGGATAAGATTGATGTCAATACTCTTAGCGAGCGGAAGCAGTATCGAACTTGCCAACAGGATCGAAGCAGCAGGCTCAAGAAACATCCCGAATACAAGAAGCAATGCATTGATCAGCAACAATGTCGCCCAATGGCTGAAGCCATGCATCGACGTAACAATAAGCTGCGGCAATTGGCTTCGTGCCAAAACCCAACTCAGAAGATTAGACCCTCCGATTAGAATCATTACCACCGCAGTATCGATGGCGGTTCGCCGAAATGCGCCGGCGAGCTCTTTCCAGGGCACGCGCCCCTGAACAATTCCGCGCACCAGCGCATAGATCAAGGCATAAAGCGCTGCCGCACCGGCCGATTCCGTCAAAGTAAATACGCCCCACACGACTCCGGCGACGATGACCGCCGGAATGATCAACGCGGGAATCGCGGCGACAAAGGCTCGCAGCACGTTGGAGACACTGAAACTGTGTTCAATGGACCCGTACGAATAGCGTTTAGACATCCAGAGCGCCAGCAGGCCGAATGCGAACGACAGCATTAAACCCGGAACGATTCCGCCGAGAAACAGTTTTGTCACCGACTGCTCCGCAGCAAATCCGTACAGGATCATTAAGATGCTGGGCGGAATGATCGGGCCCACAATATTCGCCGCGGCCGTCACAGCACCAGCAAACGCAGGAGGATACCCCTCCTTGACCATGGCCGGAATCATGATCGAGCCGACGGCTGTCGTGTCGGCCAGACAGGACCCCGAGATCCCGGCAAAGAGCGTCGAGGCCACGACGTTGCCGATCGCCAGCGATCCACGAACGTGACCGATCACCGATGTGGCAAAGCCCACCAGGGCGTTGGTGACCCCTCCGACAGTCATCAGATTCGCCATCAACAGGAACAACGGAATGGCCACGAGCGGAAACGATTTGAGGCCTTCGAAGAACTGCATTGCGAAAATCGCCGAACTCGGCACGCCAAGCAGCGCCAGTCCGACCAGCGAAGCCATGCCGATGCCAAAGGCCAATGGAACGCCGAGCACCAGCAGAATTATGAAGGCGCCAAGAGTAGCAGCGCCGATCATGCCTCTACCCCGCGAAGCCACAACAGTGCTATTTTTTCAATTGTGAACAGCACCATGAGCACACCGGAAATTACGGAGATAGAATAGAATTGTGCCCATGTGACACTGAACATAAAGCCTTCGACGTGCGCGGAGCTTGTAATCTCCATAAGTTTTGCGCCGGAATACGTCAGTACGAGAGCAAAGATGAGGATCACCAACTGGCAAATTGTGGCGACTATCTTACGGGCTCTAAATCCGAGTTTGGCCCATAGGAAGCGCACGGATAGATTTTCATCTCGGCGGACAGCCGCTGTTGCAGCGAGAAATGTCATCCACGCCAAGGAACATGCAGCAACCGTATCAGACCAGGTCGTTGCGTTACCGAACACGTAACGCATGACGATCTGGATTGATACGGCCGCCAGGCACACCATCACCAGTGCTCCGCTGAGCCAATCCAACAGCGTCTCGATCCTATCGAAAAGACGGAGCATGTGACGCTTCCTCCGAATGTCAGCGAGCCTCGAGCTTTTGGGCCCACTGCCAAACTTCCGGAAGCTGTTTTTTGAGCGGCTCCTCCATCCTACTCATGTCGGCGATCGACACGCCCGGCTCGACGAATTTAACGCCTTTGGCTTTGAACGCGTCGATGAGTTGCTTCTCCTGCGCCTTGGTCGTCTCGCCGTAATAGGCCGAGGCCTCCTGGGCCGCACGCATGAAGGCCTCTTTGCTTTTTGGCGGCAGACCGTCCACGAAGGCGCCGTAAGCCAGAAATGCTTTCGGCGACAGGACGTGGCCAGTCATCACGGCGGTCTTGGCGACATCCTGAATCGAGAGAGACGCCATGTCGCTGATCGCACCTTCAATGCCCTCGACCACGTTTTGCTGCATCGCCGAGAATGTCTCGGCGAAGTTGAGCGGCGTTGGGCTTAGGCCGAGGAGTTTCATCTGATCGACGTAGATCGCCGTACCGGGAACACGGATCTTCATACCTTTCAGGTCATTCAATGATTTTGCGTCGCGAGTCGTGTAGATCCATCGCGGAACGTTCCACGATGGAGCTATCATTCGGTAGCCACTTTTCTTTTCCACTTCGGCAATGAGGGCCTTCCCACCAGGAGCGTTCCATGCGGCCAGCATGTCCTCGGGATTCTTGAACATGAAAGGCCAGGAATTCGCCGTAACGATTGAGATCTGTTCACCCAACGCATCCGGCTGAATGAACATCACATTGACGAGGCCTACTTTCATCTGCGTGGCCATCGTCCCAAAGCTGCCGAGCTGGCTATTGGAGTAGATCTCCACCTGGAGTTGGCCGTCGCTGTATTTCTCCGCTCTTTCTTTGAACAGGCTCAGCGTGTGGCCGATGATGCTGGTAGCCGGGCCAGTATCTCCAACGATTACCTTCTGCGCGGCCATTCCGTTTGACGTGGCGATGAGCATGGCAGATGCAACGCCAAGCGTAACCTTGAGGGCTTTCAACACGGCATTTCCTCCCCTTACTGATTGTTCTTAGACTAGGCGGCAGTCGACTTCTGCCGAATGACGCCCTGCTCGCGAAGCTGCTGAATGCGACGAGTTACGGCCGCCTTCCAACCGCCCAACGCAATCGTCTCCAACAGCTCCGGCGCCAACGGCTCGTAAACGAGCCGCGTCTTTCTTGTCAGGTTCTCGAAGACGCCACTCCGAAAATCGACCCGCAGTTCGTCGCCGGTCTCACACTCGTTGGTGACACCGATACACCTGGTGAGGAACGGAACTCCCGCATTGATAGCGTTACGAAAGCTTCCACGAGGAATCGATTCAACGACCAATCCGAGGTCTAGCGACTTAAGACCCAGTAACCCTTGAATGTGAGGGTTGCCTTGGGCGAATCGCCGGCCTGCGACGATGATGTCGTGCGGCTTGGCCTTCTTCGGAAACTCCGGATCAACGCCGCACATAACATAGTCGCGCAGCACTTCGAGGCGGGTTTCGCGCGCGCTGGCAAACTCTTTTTTGGTGAGGTCCGCATCGACAGCAAGGTTATCGCCAAATTTCCAGCAGCGTCCCCGATAGACGAAATCCATTGTGTGCTCCTCAGAGATACTTGCGTGGATCGGCGATTTCGCCGGCGACCGCCGATGCGGCCACCGTCAACGGGCTCGCCAAGTAGACGTCTGCCTTTGTTGTCCCAAGGCGACCTGGATCGTTCCGCGTCCCTGTATTGATGGAAACTTCGCCAGGCGCGACCGGCGCGATTCGGCCAGCTGCGCAGGGGCCGCATCCCGGTGCCGTCATGACGGCTCCCGCTTCCATGAAAATGGTGATAAGGCCTTCGCCGCCCGCTCGAACAGCGATCTCCTGTGTCGCCGGCGTGATGAACAGGCGAACCGACG
>Ga0208357_1002727_pt1 | contig 11431 bp, 11 predicted proteins | sample NGESurdeep092012_6_FD_184487 | JGI IMG/M metagenome (GOLD analysis project Ga0208357, IMG submission 184487) | Arctic peat soil microbial communities from Barrow, Alaska - NGEE Surface sample F52-2 deep-092012 (SPAdes) | ecosystem: Environmental > Terrestrial > Soil > Wetlands > Peat ... | reverse complement strand
CCAATATGCAGCATTACTTATGTCGCTATGTTTAGCTTGGTTGTGAAGGACTTTTTGGTTATTCTCAAGGGATCGCGGGCTTGTAAGTCGCGGCACCTTGTCGTGCCAGTCGGGATCGAATCGAACAAGCGCCCTCTTTTTATTGGGCAATCCATCGGTCGATTAATTTCTCCATTAAAATAAGGCTCGCCTTAATGTGCGAGCGATAGAACATGCCGTCGGAGGTATCGATAGAGGCTATCGCTCTGCATCCAGCCAGTCCGATGGCCTATGGCTGCTCATTGTCAGAAGAATCTAGATATTTATGGATCTAATCTATCGAGGTTACCGACTCGTTATCAGGGAGTCCTTGCAAGGGACTCGATGGGCTTCGTTTTATAGATTGGAACGCTCCACGGACGATTACACGGTAACTCTGCCGTTTCGCCACGAACAGTCCGTGGACGAAACTTTCGATTTGCGGTCAGATGCAGAGTCGGCGGCCATCGGTGAAGCCAAGAAGGCTATCGATCACGAATTGGCGCGGAAGCGATAGGGATAGCGGCGTCAAACGCTGCCGCAGATTGAAGCGGTGATGTCGCAATTGCGGAACCATTTTTCCCTGAAGAACTGCCCAATCGGAATTTATGGGCTCGCGCCACCTACGGTAACCCACCCTCTTCTTTACTGAATGACGAAACTCATGAGTGCGCACATTGGCATAATCGCCTGTAGCGCCGAGGGTGCGGCACTCTGTTATCGCACCATTTGCCAGGAAGCGTCGGGAGCGATGGGTCGCCATACTCATCCGGAGATATCGATGCACACGCACCCACTCTCTGCGTACATGGCGTATATCTATCGCGACGACTGGGAAGGTGTCGGTGATCTGATGATTTCTTCGGCGCAGAAATTGCAGGCCTGCGGCGCCGATTTTCTTATCTGTCCGGATAACACTATCCATCGCGTCTTCGGGCGGGTTGCAGCGCAGTCGGAATTGCCTTGGCTCCATATCGTGGAAGAGGTTGCGAACGAGGTCGATCACCGCGGTTTTCGGCGAGTGGGGGTCCTGGGGACGAGGTACATCATGGAGGGGCCGGTTTATTCCGAGGTACTCATGCGGCGTGGAATCGAGCATCGCGTGCCCTCGCCACCCGACCGTGTAGATGTGAACCGGATTATCTTTGAAGAATTGGTCAACGGTATTTTTCGGCCTGAGTCATTGGAAGTGTTCCGTACGGTCATCGCGCGCCTAAAGTCCGATGGCTGCGACGCAGTGGCACTTGGCTGTACCGAGATACCGTTGCTGATCAACCCCGAGGACTCACCCCTTCCAGTTCTGGATTCCACGCGAATTCTGGCACGCGCTGCCCTACGTCGATCTGTGGCAAACGACCTGCCCCCGCGCAGGCAACCGGCATAAGGGTGATGATCGTTCAGGCCGACTCGGGGTTGGGTAACTTCAAACGCTGGCATACACCAAGGAACTCCTTAGCGACTCTTTGCTCTGTATTCTGTAAGGGATGGCAGCCATCCTTTGAAACACAATCGAGACATCGTCTTCAGCAAATATTTGTTCGAAAACCAACGGAATATCCATGAAATTCGCGACCCTGACTCTAAGCTTCATTTTGATCTGCAATGTCGCCGCCGCCGCCGACGACCCCTCAACCGTTTGCGCCAGGCGTGTCGCAGGGGATCCACAATTCTCTGCTCTGGCACAAAAACTTCCGCTTGATCTGCACATGCCATCGTTTCAAATGTTGGCGGATGACAGTTTCCCTACTCCAGCCGAACGCACATCCCTTGGCCGATGGATGACGGCCGAAAAGGCATGCATCAAGCAGGGAGATACTTATCGTCGTTCGCACTATCCGCATGAGCTTATAGCGCTGGCCGCGGACGCCGAAGCGAGAGTCGCGGCGGTCGCGATCGCGCTCTACAACAAGCAGATCCAGTATGGAACTGCCAATCAGGATTTACTCGCCATTTATGGCGATGTGACGGCGCAATACGAGGCGATTGTGACGCGCCTAAATGCTGAACACACAACGCGCCCACCTGCTGCCCCGGCGGCAGTACCCGCCCCCCAATAGGATGCCAAACGATTCTATGGTCGCTCGTGTTCCATGAGCGGTTTGTTGGAATCTGAAGGATTAATATCCACCTTCGCGCTGGTGCGGGCGAAAGTGAAATGATCGCAATATCAAAATTGGCACTCCTCGAAGCTGTGCAGAGAGACGATGCCCGAAAACCTCCTCGGTTGTTTCGAGAGTCGGAGACGTGCTGATGTTAGAGGATTCTAATTATCCCAAGCTCGACCAGCGCGAAGTCCATTTTCGTATTCCCGGACCCCATTCGCAGTTAAAACTGTTTTTGCGTTATCTCCCGGCGCTACAGCCCGTTGGCGCAAGGCGCCGACCGGTCCTGTACGTGCACGGAGCCACCTTTCCATCTGCGAATTCAATTGCCCATCGATTCGATGGCCTTTCATGGCGTGACGCATTGAACGAGGTGCAATTTGATGTTTGGGCTCTCGATTTTCAAGGGTTTGGGTATTCGGACCGCTACGCGGCAATGAAAGAACCAGCCGAGGCGCACGGTCCGTTGTGCAATGCTCAAGATGCGAGCGATCAGGTCGAGGCCGCAGTGCGTTTTATTCTGGAGTATCAGGGCGTGTCGCGACTGTCATTGATTTCCCATTCATGGGGGTCGATGCCGAGTGGCCTTTTTGCGAGTAAACATCCGGCGATGATCGACCGATGGGTCATGTTTGGGCCTATCGCGCGTCGTTCCCCGAAGCGTAATGAAATTCCTCCCTCAGGGCTCGCCTGGAGAGTTATCACCTTGGAGGACCAATGGACGCGATTCGTCGAGGATGTTCCACCGGGAGAGCCCGCGGTTCTTTCACGAAAACACTTTGATGTATGGGGAGAGCATTACCTTGACAGCGATGAAGAAAGTCGAAGCCGGAGTCCGGCAGGCGTGAAGGTTCCTACAGGTCCGTTCAATGACATTCTGCGCGCTTGGCAGGGCGAGCTTGGTTACGATCCCGCGTTGGTGGCAACACCCATCGCCTTGATCAGAGGCGAATGGGATGGCCTGATTCCTGATAAGGATGCGCGCTGGCTTTTCGACGCTTTTAAAGCTTCACCGGTCAAACGCGACATTAAGATCGGTCGCGGCACGCATCTGATGCATCTCGAGGTCATGCGTGGCGCCCTCTACCAGGAGACAAATACCTTCCTTCTTGGGAAAGATCAAAGTGGGGCCCCTGCGCCCGTGGAGGACTGAGGATGCGTACGGCGACCCTCTCTGCGTCTCAAAGAAAAAGGCTCTCACGGCATTTTACCGTGAGAGCCCGATACGGCTTTTCAATCAATATTCAGGCGTGATATGCACTTTCACCATGTGACGCGATGTCAAGACCTTCCCGCTCTTCGTCTTGAGTCACGCGCAGACCAATCACCATATCGACGATCTTGAAGGCCACGAAAGCCACCACACCGGTCCATACGATAGTGAGTCCGACGGCTTTGGCTTGGATGAACAGTTGTTCGAGAATGCCCGGATAACCGACCTTCCCCGTCACATAGTCAATGGTCGATCCAGGGCCGCCCAGGGCCGGAGAATTAAACACGCCGGTCAGTAAGGCACCTAATATCCCTCCGACCGCATGGACTCCGAAAACGTCGAGCGAGTCATCAGCCAGAATCATCTTCTTGAGCCCTGTGACACCCCACAGGCACACCAACCCAGCTGCGGTACCGATCACAAACGCGCCGGGAATACCGACATTGCCAGCTGCAGGCGTGATCGCAACCAAACCGGCGACGCATCCTGATGCGGCACCCAACATCGACGGTTTACCTTTGATGGCCCACTCGGCGAAGGTCCAGGACAGGACGGCGCATGCGGTTGCCAGATAGGTATTCATAAAGGCGAGCGCCGCAGAGCCGTTTGCTTCCAGTGCCGACCCTGCATTAAATCCGAACCAGCCAAACCACAGCATTGACGCACCGATCATCGTCATCGTCAGGCTGTGCGGTGCCATGGACTCTTTGCCCAAGCCGATTCGCTTTCCAATGACAAAGGCACCCACTAGCCCCGCGACACCGGCGTTGATGTGAACCACGGTACCGCCCGCGAAGTCGAGAGCACCCCATTGCCAGATCAACCCGCCCTTGGCCGTTACCGAATCGACGACAGCGGCGCTGGTGAAGGCATCAGGTCCTGGCCAGTACCACACCATGTGGGCGATGGGCAGGTAGCTAAACGTAAACCAGATGACCATGAAAAGCAGGATTGCGGAGAATTTGATGCGTTCAACCAATGAGCCGAGAATCAGGCAGCACGTAATCGCCGCAAACGTTGCTTGGAATGCCGCATATACCAGTTCATACAGAGGCGTTCCTTTGCTAAACGTCGAGGCCATCGAAAAATTTCCGGTGGCCGAATCGAAGGTGTCTTTCAGAAAGAGACGGCTAAATCCTCCAAAAAATGGATTCCCTTCAGTAAAGGCAATGCTGTAGCCGTAAATGCACCACAGCACCGTGATCAGGGAGAAAACCACAAAGACCTGCATCAATACCGACAGCATGTTCTTACTTCGGACAAGGCCGCCGTAAAAAAGAGCGAGCGCGGGTATCGACATGAGAAGTACCAGCGCCGTAGAAGTCAGCATCCAGGCCGTGTCGCCCTTGTTGGGAACCGGTGCGGCGGCCGCAGCTGGCGCCGCGGGCGTTTCAGCGGGTTTCGCGTCGGCGGCGGTTGCTGGCGCTACGGGCGTGGTCGGCGCAACGGCAGCTGGAGCTGGCGTTGCGGCCTGTACAGCCGGGGTTACCTGGTCTTGAGCCCATGCAGAGGTGGCCCACGGCAACGCGAAAGCCAGCACACCAGCGGTCCACAGTATTGTGAAGAGTTTTTTCATAATGTCGCTCCCGTAAATTACAGAGCAGCCTCGCCGGATTCACCGGTTCGGATGCGAATGACTTGTTCCAGATCGAAGATGAAGATTTTTCCGTCGCCAATCTTGTTGGTCCGAGCGGCGTTGGTAATTGCTTCGAGTGCGGGATCCAGCAATTCAGTGGGCACTGCAATCTCGATCTTTATTTTGGGGATGAAATCGACCTGATACTCTGCACCGCGATACAACTCGGTATGGCCTTTTTGCCGGCCGAATCCTTTCACTTCGCTGACTGTGATGCCTTGGACCCCGACCTGCGATAGAGCCTCCCTCACTTCATCGAGCTTGTGCGGCCTTAGCACTGCAGTAATGAGTTTCATGGGTCATTCCTTCGATTGAATTTCGAAAGGTGTCGGAAGATCGACGCGTGTCGCGCCAACTCTCTCGGGGTTTTTCCAACGAGTAACACTGGGCGGCTCGCTCGGACCCTTTTCGCGGCCGTATCGATTCGATCGGCCATGATCGTCGCTCGCACCTGGATTCCGGCCAGACGATTGGCGCGCATACCAGGAAGAGTGCTGCTTATCCCCACCGTACGTATAGGGATTGCCGCGTCAAACACCCGCGCAGCTTCCCCCGGTAAAGTGGAGAGCCCGGATAAACGGTTCATGGATCGACTCCGATAACGTAGAAAGTGAGCTTGGATGGCCCAAGGCAACATGTGTGCCATGTTCGCGGAAATCGATTGGAGACAGAGTGGTCGACGGGCTCAAAAACAGGTGAAATTGGGAATGGCGAGTTTGCAGCGCAGCGGTGTGGATTCGATCGCAAACCCGATTCCCTCGTGCCCGTGGGCTTCAAACAATGCACAGATGAGATGCAGGCACCGTGCTGGTGCGCACCAAGGTGATCTGCGAAAACCTGCGTACCCGACCTCGGAATATCACGCACCAACGGTGTGGTGACGGTCGGACTTCAAGTCGGAATAGCGCCGAAGGCGCGCAACTTTCTAAGACAGCGAACTGTCGGCCGACGTAGTCGGTGAAACGGTATCGAGGTCAACGCGGTTGGACGACAGATTGCGACGCTGCTTGCCTGTTCAGTTCACGATCGAGGGCCCGTTCGATCTGGAGTAATCGATTCGAGGGCCCCGGATACGACGGCTATGGCGCAGGGGTAGTTCCGCCAGTTATTTTCGGTCGTCGCTTTCCAGCACTTCGGCCACAAGCAGTCCGAACCCCCGATTGGCGTGGCCTGGACGGGACAATTTGACCAGGGCGAAACGTTCGAGCTCGGATAAGGCCACCCACCCGGCAAGACTCAGATTCAGATCGGGACGTGCCCGAGCCAATTCTTCCTGGACCGCTTCTGGAACCCTTGTTAAATCGAGCCACTCCGAATGGGTCTCACTCGAGCGATTCGACAATTCATCGCCGCGGCCGGTGGCACGGAGCAGTTGCTGGAGGCGGGTTATGTAGTAACGCCTTTCGCACACGGAATCCGCCGGCAAACTGAGGAGCTCCGTTCGCGCCACTTTGGACATTCGTTGCCAGCCCATGAGGCTCAAATGAATGTCACACCGGTCCAGTTTACGGCGAACCGCGAGCGGTACCCGCCGTAGTGACGAGGCAAGGTCTGATTCAAAGAGGAAAAGTCGAGAAGAATCGGAGCCAACGAGTTCATTCCAAGTTCCGGAAGGAATTTTCTCGGCCTCCTGATCGTCCCGATGCGTAATCGCTTCCACCACAGCGTCGACGAGCGCGTTTATGCGGGTGCGCGGGCAGCTGGCTCTAGCTCTTTACGATGGCCGAGAACCGCGCTGCGTACAATTTCATCAAGCCCGCTGTCTTTTTGGCTGTCTATATGGGCAAAGAGCGCTCTTCGCATTCTCGGCTCCCAAAATTTGCGCAGGTGGTTCGCGATCTCTCGCTCACCTTCGCGTCGATCAGCATATGCGACGAAATATTCGCCGATCTGATTGGCCATCGTGACGAGGTTTTCGGTGTTCATTTCTGTGATCCGATAGTTGCGCCACGCTCGGCAGTCCCGTCGACGAGCCGTTCACAGTGGCTATAGATGGCGTGGCGTTTTCCACGGACGAAACCTAGAAGAGTCAAGCCGACCGTGTCGGCCATGCGAATCGCGAGCGCTGTGGGCGCCGATACGGCGGCAAGAAGCCCGATATTCATACTGGCCGCCTTATGGACCATTTCAAAACTCGCTCGACTCGTAATGATTGCTGCGCCGTCAGCAAAGTCGACGCCCGCCTTCGAAGCCGCTCCAATAAGCTTGTCGAGCGCGTTGTGACGTCCGACATCTTCACGCACGATTGCGAGCACCCCCTGCGCGGTGACCCAGCCGGCGGCATGGACCGCTCCTGTAAGCGACATCAATTGCTGTTTCCGCCTCAAAGCCTCGAACGCCTCATGCAGTTGCGTGCCATCGAGTCGCAGCCCACTCGTCACCGGATTCAAGGGGCGAATCGCCTGATCTAGGCTCTCAACACCACATAATCCGCACCCCGTACGTCCGGTCAAGGAGCGGCGCCGTTCCTTCAATAACATGAATCGACCGCCAGCAATGCGAATCGACAGCGTGATGCCTGCAGTATCAGTCCTGCTTTCGAGTTCAAAGAGCTCGCGAGGATATCCGATGATTCCTTCAGTGAGCGAAAACCCCAATGCGAAATCTTCGAGATCTGCAGGGCTTGCGAACATCACGGCGTGCGAGACGCCGTTGTACTCGAATGCAACGGCTACTTCTTGTGCGACTGCTTCTTCGGTCAGCGCTTCACGATCGGAATGCTTGACCGTGAAGTGGTCGTACGTGCTCGGGTTGGCCGTAAAAAGGTCGTTGTCGATACGCACTGGGTTTCCCATTCACCGTGCTATACCAGTTCACGCTTGGCGAGCATTTCCAATTGGTGACCGGAGAACTTCTTGTAGCGTTCCTGCCACTCCGAAGGCTGCGAGACCTTGATCGCTTGTACCGCGGTCACTTTGTACTCTGGACAATTCGTGGCCCAGTCCGTGCTATCGGTCGTGATGACATTCGCGCCCGATTCGGGGAAATGGAAGGTCGTATAGACAACCCCGGGTTGTACGCGCCCGGTCAAGGTGGCACGCAAGACGGTCTGCCCGGCTCGGCTTTCGAGGCCCACCCAATCGCCTTCGGATATTCCCCGTACCTCGGCATCGTGGGGGTGGATCTCCAAACGATCTTCGCTATGCCAGGCGACGTTTTCGGTACGGCGCGTTTGCGCACCGACGTTGTACTGCGACAGAATTCGCCCCGTCGTGAGCAACAACGGATATTTCCGGGTCACTTTTTCTCGGGACGCCCAGTACTGCGTCAACATAAAGCGGCCTTTCCCGCGCACGAACTCACCGATGTGCATGATCGGCGTGCCGTTGGGAGCTTCATCGTTGCAGGGCCACTGAATGCTACCTTCACGATCAATTTTTTTGAACGATACACCGGCAAACGTGGGGGTCAGGGCGGCAATCTCATCCATGATCTCCGCAGGATTCTTGTATTTCATCGGATAACCCAGGGCTTCCGACAGAAGGATCGTGACCTCCCAGTCCTCATAACCCGCCATCGGAGGCATGACTTTCCTGACTCGGGAAATGCGACGCTCCGCATTGGTAAAGGTGCCATCTTTTTCCAGGAAAGAGGACCCCGGCAACAACACATGGGCATATTTGGCGGTCTCATTCAGGAAGATGTCCTGAATGACGATGCATTCCATGGATGAAAGCGCTTCAGCGACGTGTTGCGTATCGGGGTCGGACTGAACGATATCTTCCCCCTGGCAATACAACCCCATAAAAGTGTGATCGAGAGCGGCTTCGAACATGTTGGGGATGCGCAAACCGGGCTCCGGGTCAAGCGTCACCCCCCAATGGTTTTCGAAAAGACCGCGCACTGTCGAATCCGAGATATGGCGGTAGCCCGGAAGTTCATGCGGAAACGACCCCATGTCGCAGGATCCCTGGACGTTATTCTGTCCGCGCAGCGGATTTATTCCGACGCCTTCTCGTCCGACGTTTCCAGTCACCATGGCAAGATTGGCGATTGCCATCACCATGGTCGAGCCCTGGGCGTGCTCGGTCACGCCCAAGCCGTAGTAGATGGCGCCGTTGCGCGCTCCGGCATAAAGTCGGGCCGCACCGCGAACTTGGGCCGCGGGCACGCCCGTGATACTTTCCGATGCCTCCGGAGAATTTTCTTCGTGTTCGACGAATTCCTTCCACTGTAGAAAGGCGGGTTCTTCACATCTTTCGGCAATAAACGCCTTATCGAGTAATCCTTCTGTCACGATCACGTGGGCGAGCGCATTGGCCAGTGCGACATTCGTACCCGGCCGCAGTTTAAGGTGATAGCTGGCCTGGATATGCGGAGAATTGACCAGATCGATCGTACGCGGATCGACGACGATCAGCTTCGCGCCTTCGCGTAAGCGCTTCTTCATTCGGGACGCAAAAACCGGGTGCCCGTCGGTTGGATTTGCGCCGATCACCACGATGACGTCGGCTTGTTCAACCGACTTAAACGTCTGGGTTCCAGCCGACTCACCGATTGTGTTCTTTAGCCCGTAACCTGTGGGGGAGTGGCACACGCGTGCGCACGTGTCAACATTGTTGTTTCCAAAAGCCGCGCGCACGAGTTTCTGAACCAGGTATGTCTCTTCGTTGGTGCATCGGGACGACGTGATACCCCCAATCGATTCACGACCGTATTTGGCCTGAATACGGCGAAATTCCGAGGCGGCGTACGAGATCGCTTCTTCCCAGGACACTTCCCGCCAGGGATCCGAGATTTTTGACCGGATCATGGGTTTTAGGATCCGGTCGGGATGCGTGGCATAACCCCATGCGAATCGGCCCTTGACACACGAATGGCCTTCATTCGCCTTACCGTCTTTGTGCGGCACCATGCGGACGACTTCGTTCCCTTTCATCTCGGCTTTGAATGAACAGCCGACACCACAATAGGCGCAGGTCGTTATCGTGCTGTGTTCGGCCTGTCCCATTTGAATCACCGACTTCTCGGTGAGGGTCGCCGTCGGACAGACCTGAACGCAGGCGCCACATGACACGCATTCGGAATCCATGAAGGATTCGCTCTGTCCGGCTGCCACGCGGGACTCAAATCCCCGGCCACTAATGGTCAGCGCGAAGGTCCCTTGAGTTTCTTCACAGGCCCGCACGCAGCGATTGCAGACAATGCATTTCGAGGGGTCGTAGGTGAAATAGGGATTCGACTCATCTTTCTTGTCGTTCAAATGGTTCTCGCCGGCGTAGCCATAGCGTACGTCCCGTAATCCGACCACGCCAGCCATGTCCTGAAGCTCGCAGTTGCCATTGGCCGGACAGGTCAAGCAATCCAGTGGGTGGTCCGATATATAGAGTTCCATCACGCCGCGCCGCAAATTGGCGATTTCTGTCGATTGCGTGTGTACTTTCATGCCGGGTTCTACTGGGGTCGTGCACGATGCCGGGTAGCCCTTGCGCCCTTCGATTTGTACGAGGCACAGTCGGCACGACCCAAAGGCCTTGAGTGAATCCGTGGCGCATAACTTGGGTACATTAATACCCGCTTCGATCGAAGCGCGCATGATCGATGTGCCACGGGGTACGACCACCGAGACGCCATCGATCTCGAGCGAGACGGACGGTGCGGCGTTTACCGCGGGTGTACCAAAATCGGCTTCGTTGAGTTGGTTCATCGTTGATTCCGGTTTGCGTTATGTCGTGTCAGGCGGCCTTGGTGACCGCAATGCGGACCCCAAAGTCTTCAGGGAAAGCGTCAAGCGCAGAGATGACGGGGTATGGCGTCATGCCCCCCATGGCGCAAAGTGAGCCGTTCACCATCGTGTTACAAAGGTCGCGCAAAAGTGCGACCTGACTATTGCGGTTTTCGCCCGCGATGATCTTATCGACCACCTCTACCCCGCGGACCGCGCCAATGCGGCAGGGTGTGCACTTGCCACATGATTCGATGGCGCAAAACTCCATGGCATAGCGTGCTTGCCGCGCCATATCGACGGTGTCGTCAAATACGACGATTCCCCCATGACCGAGTACGGCGCCGATCTTGGCGAACGCTTCGTAATCCAGGGGCGTATCAAAATGCGCTTCAGCGATGTAGGCTCCTAAAGGGCCGCCCACCTGGACCGCTCGAATCGGTCGCCCGCTATAAGTACCGCCGCCGAAGTCATAGAGCATGGTGCGCAGCGAGACGCCGAACGCCAATTCCACGAGTCCACCTTGACGCACGTTTCCTGCAAGCTGGATGGGCAACGTGCCGCGCGAGCGGCCAAATCCGACCTCCTGATAGAAGGCAGCTCCTCGCGCAAATATTGCTGGCACGCTGGCCAGTGAGATGACGTTATTGATGACTGTCGGTTTACCGAAAAGTCCCTCGATTGCGGGTAGCGGCGGCTTGGCGCGAACGACGCCGCGCTTGCCCTCCAGGCTCTCTAAGAGCGCCGTCTCTTCACCGCAGACGTATGAACCTGCGGCTTTCCGAACTTCGATGTCG
>Ga0208357_1002726_pt1 | contig 11446 bp, 9 predicted proteins | sample NGESurdeep092012_6_FD_184487 | JGI IMG/M metagenome (GOLD analysis project Ga0208357, IMG submission 184487) | Arctic peat soil microbial communities from Barrow, Alaska - NGEE Surface sample F52-2 deep-092012 (SPAdes) | ecosystem: Environmental > Terrestrial > Soil > Wetlands > Peat ... | reverse complement strand
GGGCGCTCGCCGCAGCCGGACGGCCCTGATCGGCCCGCAGCCCGTCGGATCCGCCCCGGGAGCGGGCGCCCGGCAGCCGCTGGCCGCCGCGCCCCGAGTCACGGGAGGGGCGATCGCCGGCATAATCGCGGCCGCCTGAGTTGTCCTGGTCGTAGTCACGACCGGAACGCCGGTCCTGACGGTCGGCCGGGCGGTCGCCGCGACCGCTAGCCCCGCGACCGCTAGCCCCGCGACCGCTAGCCCCGCGACTGGCGGCGCTGCGACCACTAGCGCTGCGACCATTGGCGTTGCTACCGGGCTGCTGGACCGGGCCGTCGTCGGTCAGCCGTCCAGAGCCGCGCCCGGAGCGCCCGGCGCGGGCCAGCGGGACGACTCGGTCGTCATCGCGCCAGTCATGGTCCTCAGCGTCACGCGGCCGGCGGTGGTCGTCCGGCGCATCCAGGAACGGGTCGTGAGAGTCCGCCCGCAGGAATCTCATCACGAAGAATCCGATGGCCAGGATGAGCAGGACCACTACTACCAGGAGGATCATGATCTCGGTCATCGCACCATCCAACGGATGGCCTAGGGGGGTTGGCGCCGCCAGACCCGCGCGGCCATCAACGCGGGCCTCCCCCGAGTACTGCGAGCACCTTGATCTGTTACGCGGCCGACCGCCAGACGTCTTCGTGGCTGATCGCCTGATCACTGATTGTGTCGGAGCGCTATGGCCGTTGTCATGTACTTCGAGAAGTTTGCCAAGCGTGTCGGGCCAGGACCCCGGCCAGGGGTCAGCGGCAACTGGCCGGGCGGGCGCCTGCGATACCGGGCCTGCCCGCTAAGGCGCGGCGGCGGCGGTAATCCGGCCGCGCGCGATGGCGTAGTGGGCGATCGCGGACCAGGCTTCGCGCAGCGGCGCGCCGTTGGGCTGGCGCAGCATCGTGCTGAGCGCGTACACGGTAAACCGGTACTGGTGGCGGCCGCCAACCGGGCACGGGGGGTCATAACTGGCTCGTGACATGCTGTTGCGCGCCTGCCGGGCACCGGTCGGCAGCCCTCCGGCCTGCAGGTCGACGGCATCTGGGCTGATGTTGAAGACGATCCAGTACACCCGCGGCGTGATGGGGGCGGCCGCGTCGTCGACCACCAGGGCGATGGCCTTGGTCCCCGACGGCATCACCGACCACAGGATCGGCGGGCTCGTGCCCGCACCGTGGCAGGTGTACTGCGGGGAGATAAGGCCCTGCTCGACCATGGGGCTGGTGACGGTGATGGTGTCGGGCGCGTCCTGGCGCAGGGTCACCGGGCCGCCCACCAGGCCGCAGCCGCTGAGCATGCAGACCGCCCCCGCGACGACGGCAGCGCTGGCCGCGCGACCATACCGGCCCAAGCCCGCTCGCCCTCCCGCTGTCCAGTGCTACCGAAGACCCAGTGCTACCGAAGACCTAGTGCGTGGATCTTACGCCGGGCGGCCTGCTGTCCGGCCCGTCCGGCGGCCCGGTTCGCGCTGGACGGACCGCTCTGGACCGGCTGCGCTGAGACCGGCTGCGCTGAGACCGGGGCCCCACCGGACCGGGCCAGGTGACCGGCTCAGTCCGGCTGGCGGGAGTTTCCGAGCATGATCTCGTCCCAGGACGGAACCGACGAGCGCCGTCCCCTGGCCGCGGCCTTGCGGCCTGCGCGGCCCGTGGACTCCGGCTGCGGAGCGGCCGACTCGGCTTCGGGCGCGGGCTGCCCGTCGGCGGCCCGAGTCCCGGCCGCTGCGGGCTGAGCCGGCGCTGCCGCTGCTGCTGCCGGGCTCGCCGTAGCGGCCGCCGGTAGCTCGTCCTGCCGGGCCGCCCCGGCCTGCGCCGGCTCGCGACCCCGGCCGGTGTCGCGGTCCTGCCCGCTGTCGCGGTCCTGACCGGCCTCACGGGCCCGGCCGGCGTCGCGGGCCGGGCTGCCCTCGCGCGGTCGCGGCGGCTCGCTCTGATAACCGTGCGGCGCAGCCGCCGGGTCCACCGGCGCCGCATGGCCGCCGCGAGCTACCGCCCGCTCCTGCTCCGCCCGGGTGTCCTGATGATGAGCCCCGAGCCGCGAGCCGATGGGGGTCACCGTCGCGGTGGCCGCGCCCAGGCTGCTCAGCCGCCCGGCCGGCCAGTCGACCTGCGGCAGGCACAGCCGCCGGGCCACGTCATCGGCCGGGATGACATGCCGGCGGCGCGGGTCGAAGACCCACTCCGCGATCTGGGGCCGTCCCTCCACGGTGAACTGCAGCTGCACCTGCCAGTTGCCGTCCGTGCGCTTGCGGGAGTCCCAGGCCAGCGCATCGGCAGGCGCGCCGGCATCGGCGAGCCGTTCCAGGACGATCTCGCCTAGCCGCGGCCCGGGCCCGGACTCGGTGTGCCCGCGCACGGTAGACCGCTGCGCCTCCTGGGCCCGGTACTCCCGTTCGGCGAGCACGGGACCCTCGAACCGGCGTACCCGGTCGATGGGGATACCGGCCGCATCGGCGATCTCGTCGGCGGTCTCGCCTGCCCGGACGCGGTCCTGGATCTCCTTAGGTCGCAACGGATTCTCCACTTCGATCTCGTACTGAGCGAGCCGGGAAAACTGGCCGCGAGCTACCGTTCTCAGCCGGTCGTCAATGGGCAACGAGAACCTTCCGCCCCGTCCAGGCACAGCGAGGACCGCATAAGTGCCGTCCTCGCTGACTGCGACGAGGCGCAGCTCCTGCATAGGCGTCCCTTCTGCGCTGCTCGGCCCGTGCTTGCTAAACCGCTGCTTGCTCAACCGCGCTGCCCGGCCGCGCAGGGGCGGAACTCGGAACTCGGACCTCCCCTGGTACGAGTCTGCCGACATAGGACCCGCCTGGCCAGCACCGCGCCCGGCATGTCCCGCTCCAGACTGGCCGTATTTGTTCCGGCAGCCGGGCAGGCCGGCCGCCGGGACTGGTCAGGTCAGTATTCAGCACGCACCGCCCGGGCGCACCGCAGCCGCCAAACCCGCCCTCCCAAGCTGCGCTGCCCCTGCTGCCGGCAGCGGTCGCCCGGAGCGGTCTGGACCGCGGGAGCGTGGCCGTGGTGAGGTGGAGGATGCCCGTGCCCCCAGCTAACTCTGCGACCAGCTTCAGCCCGTCCGCCGACGACCCCTCGGGCGTGGAGGTCGCCGATGTCGTCTCGCGCCTGCGGCGGGCCATGCGCCGGGCCGCCCGGGCGGAGGGCAGCGGGGGCCTGCCGGGCGGCCTGTCGGTCGCGCAGCTGGAGTTCCTGTCCTGCCTGGCGGAAAATCCCGGCGCCCGGCCGGGCCAGCTGGCCCGGCTGCTGCGGCTGGCGCCGAGCTCGGTGGCCACGCTGGTCAACAGCCTGAGCCGGGAGCAGCTCATCGAGCGCGCGGGCGGCGTGCCGGACCGCCGCACCGCGGTGCTGAGCCTCACTCCGGCGGGCACGCGCGTCGTGACCAGCTGGCAGCAGGTGAACGCGCGCATCCTGACCATCGCGCTGGCCCGCCTGGTCCCCGGCAGCCGCCAGACGCTGGCCCGGGCCCTGCCGGCGCTCAGTGAGCTCACCGGCGCGGTCGACGCCCTCGCCGACGACCCCCGGACCGAGGGCACGGCTCTGGCCGCGCCGGAGCCCCCGGACCGGGAAACTTAACCCGGCCGAAACCACGCCCGGGCCCGAAGTCGTCGGCGGCTGGCAATAAGCTCTTTGGCCATGCACATCGACGCGATTTTCGGGGCGATCGGACGGTGGTCAGTGCGGCTGCGCTGGCTGTTGGTCCTGATCTGGATTGTCGGGGCGATCGCGGCGGTGACGCAGCTTCCTGCCTTGTCGAGCGTGACCCAGAGCAATAACCAGAAGTTCCTGCCGGCCAGCGCGCCAAGTCAGCACGCGATTGACCTGGCCGCCCCGTTCGGCAACGCGAGCCTGCTCCCGATTCCGATCATCGCGGCAACCACCAGCGGCCCGCTGACCCGGGCCGACACTGCCGCGCTGACCGCCATGGCGGCCAAGATCGCCGCCGACCCGAACATCAAGCAGGTCAAGGACGTCGGCCAGTCCGCCAACGGCCAGGCCGTGCAGCTGGTGGCCCTGGCCGCGAATGCCGGCGGCGGGAACCAGAACTATGCCCAGGACCTGATCAACGGCCTGCGCGGGCGGATCGCCAGTTCCGGGCTGCCCGCGGGCCTGCGGGTGCACCTGGCGGGGGCCACGGCCGTCCAGGTGGACGAGCAGAAGGCATCCGGCAATACCGGCAACAAGGTGCAGGACCTGTCGCTGGTCTTCATCATCGTGCTGCTCGTGCTCATCTTCCGGTCGCTGACCCTGGCCATCACCACCGTGCTGCCCGCGCTGATATCCGTGCTCATCTCCGGCCCGCTGGTGGCCGAGGCCGCCAGGCACGGGCTGCAGGTGTCGCCGCTGGCCCAGTTCCTGCTGATCGTCCTGGTACTGGGCGCCGGAACCGACTACGGGCTGTTCCTCGTCTTCCGGACCCGGGAGGAACTGCGGGCCGCCGGCCACGACGTGACCGGGATGGACGGGGTGCCGGAGCGCGGCCTGTTCCGTACCGTGCGGTCCGACCTGGCCGGGCCCCGGCCCGCCGCGCGGACCGCGCTCATCGAGGCGGTCACCCGGGTTGGTGAGTCGATTACCTTCTCGGCCGCCACGGTCATCGCGGCCGTGCTGACCCTGCTGGCGGCCAGCTTCCCGTTTTACTCCAACCTGGGCATCCCGTTTGCCATCGCCATCGTCGTCACCCTGCTGGCGGGCCTGACCCTGCTGCCCGCGCTGCTATCGATCCGGCTGTCGCTGCTGGCGGTCAAGCGGACCATCTTCAAGGGGATCTTCGGGCGCCCCAAGCTGCTGCCGTGGAGCATCCAGGGCAGCGGCGGGGCCGGGATCTGGGGCCGGGTGGCGGGCCGCATCGTGCGCCACCCCGGGCTGACGCTGAGCATCGGCGTGGTGGCGTTCGGCGCCCTGGCGCTCGGCGTCTTCGGCTACGCGGCGGCCGGATTCGGCGGCAGCACGAGCCCTCCCGCCGGCAGCGACTCCGCGGCGGGCACAGCCCTGCTGACCAAGTACTTCCCGGAGTCGGCCGCCAACCCGACGACGCCTGTCTTCCGGTTCAGCCAGCCCGTCTGGAACGACCCGCAGGTACTGGCCAAGGCGAGCAGCGAGATGAAGGCCAGCAGCCTGTTCACGCAGGTGGCTGGGCCGCTGAACCCGGCGGGCGCGGTCCTGTCGCCCGCCGCCTACGCCCAGCTGCACGCGACGCTCGGCCCCGCCAAGGCGCTGCCGCCGACCCAGCCGCCCGGCAGCAAGGTGCCGCCGCTGCAGTACCAGCTCTACCGCTCCACCGCGAACTTCATCAGCGCGGACGGGAAGACCGTGCAGTATTCCGTGGGGCTCAGCGCCGGCGACCCGGGCAGTACGCCCGCCCTGCATGCGGTCCCGGCCATCCGCACCGAGATCACCAAGGTCGCCAAGTCCATCGGCGCCGCCGACTCGGCCGTCGGCGGCGAGGCACCGGCGCTGTACGACATCAGCGCCGTGTCTAACAGCGATCTCACCAAGATTATCCCCATCGCGATCCTGGCCATCGGCATCCTGCTGGCGCTCGTGCTGCGCAGCCTGGTGGCGCCGCTGTACCTGATCGCCTCGGTCGGGCTGTCGTACCTGGCCGCGCTCGGGCTCTGCGTGCTGCTGTTCATCAAGATCGGCGGGGCCAACGGGATCGTCTTCTTCCTGCCCTTCCTGATGTTCATCTTCCTGCTGGCACTGGGCGAGGATTACAACATCCTGGTCATGACGCGGATCAGGGAGGAGGCACATAAGCTGCCGCTGCCCCAGGCCGTCACCAGGGCCATCGGCGTGACCGGCACGACGGTGACCTCTGCCGGGCTGGTGCTGGCCGGCACCTTCGTGGTCTTCGGCATCGTGGCAGGCGGGGGCTCCGGTGGCAGTCAGTTCCGTGATATCGCCTTCGGCCTGGCGCTCGGCATCCTGATGGACACTTTCCTGGTCCGCACGCTGCTGGTGCCCTCGACCGTGGTGCTGCTCGGCCGCTGGAACTGGTGGCCGTCCAAGCTGACGATGGACCGCCCCGAGTCGCCGGACTCGTCCGGGCCGGCAGGGCCGTCCGGGTCGGCGGAGTCGGCGGCCGGACCCTCCGCCGCCACGCCGGCGGCACCCGGCACGCCGACCGCCTTCGGGGCCCAGCCCGAGCAGCCCTGACCACCGGCCGCGGGCCCGGCGTGCCGCTGATCAGCGTCGTCATCCCCGTCGGCAACGTCGCCTGCTACCTGCCCGAGTGCCTGGACTCGGTGCTCGGGCAGCCGGCCGTCAGCCTGGAGGTGATCGCGGTCGACGACGCGTCGGCGGACGGCAGCGGCGCGCTGCTGGACGAACGGGCCGCGGCCGATCCCCGGCTGCGCGTCGTGCACCTGGCGGCGGCCAGCGCCGGACCGGGCCACGCCCGTAACACCGGCCTGGGGATGGCCGCCGGCGAGTACGTCTGGTTCGTCGACGGGGACGACCGCATCGAGGAAGGGGCGCTGGCCGCGATCGAGGCCCGGCTGACGACCCCTGATGACTGGCCGGATGTGCTGCTGATCGACTGGGTGAGCCGTTATCCCGATGGGCGCATCGAGCCGAACCCCGGCCGCGCCCTGCTAGCCGGCGTTCCGGCCGGGGGCTGCACGCTGGCGCAGCAGCCGCGGCTGGTCGATCTGACCATGACGTCATGGAGCAAGGTGCTGCGCCGCGATTTCCTGGGCAAGCTCGGGGTCAGCTTCGCCGCCGGCATTCATGAGGACGTGCTCGTGACCTGCGCTGCCCTGCTCGCGGCGGAGTCCATCGCGGCCGTGGACCGGGTCTGCTACGGCTACCGGCGGGACCGGCGCGGCTCGTTCATGGCCACCGTGAGCACCGCCCACCTGGCCATCTTGTCCTCCTACGAGCGGGTGCTTGAGCTGGTGGCAGCCCGGCGCGCGGCCGGCGTCGAGATCAGCGAGGCAGTGCGGGCGGCGCTGTTCGAGCGGGCGATCTGGCACTACACGACGGTGTTCCAGGGCTCGATGCTGCGGGGCGGCCTGGTACCGCGGGGCGAGCGGCGCCGGTTCTTCGCCCGGATGCACGACGACTTCCTGCGGTACCGCCCGGCCGGGTACCGGCATCCGCCGGGGGCGCGCGGGCTGAAGTTCGCGCTGATCGAGCGGGGCGCCTACCGGACCTACTGCCTGCTGGAGCCGCTGAACGAGGTGCGCGTCGCCGCGGCCGGGCTGGCCGCCCGAATGGGCACACGCCGGACATGACAGTATTACTACCGCTATCGTGTTGATGTCGTTACTTTCCGTCGGGGGTGAGTATGGATCCGGTTGCGCTGATCGTCACTGCCCTGGCCGAAGGCACGGCATTGGAGCCACGGGACACCTCCGCCACCGCGCTCCAGGGCGCTTACGCCAGCCTGTGGGCGCGGGTCCGGAAGCGGCTGGCCGGCCTGCCCGACGGCGCGACGGTGCTGGCCCGGCACGCCGAGGCCCCGCAGACCTGGGAAGCGCCCCTTTCCGCCGCGCTGGCCGCCGCCGGCGCGGCCCACGACGACGACCTCATCGCCGCGGCGACGGCCCTGCTGAGGCTGGCGGACGAGCCGGGCTTCCGGTCCGGCAGTTACGCCCCCGGCGCGCCGGACACTCGCAACTCGCTCAACGGTCACTGCGGATACTGAGCGGGCCGCGCCGCCGGCGGGCTGACGGTCGTCTCGCCCTAGGCCGGCTGGGTGCGGCGCAGCCGGTCCTGGCGCAGTGACCGCATCGGCTCGTCGAGTTCCAGGGTGGCGAAGTAGTCCGGCCAGTCGGCCGGCCCGTACCCGGTGCCAAGGTCGCCATGATGCAGTTCGACCTCGACCAGCCGCCGGGTCAGCAGCTGTGCGGCCGGGAAAGCCGCCGAGTCCAGGATCCGCACCGGCACCGGCCAGGCGGCATCGGGCAGCTGCCGGGCAATGGTGCGCAGGGCCATCGCCGAGCCGGCCAGGTCGGCCACGAGCTCCCTGGCCGGCTGCCTGGCCGTGTCCTCGATGGCGGCTTGCCGGGCCTCATCGCTGGCGTAGCCGGGGCGCTCCTGGCCGGACCGCGCCCCGATCAGCAGCTCCCGCATCGCGTCGGCGCCGCGGGCCAGGTGCGCCAGCACGCGGGCGCGCGTCCAGCCCGGCAGCAGCGACGGCTCCCGCAGGCCCGACTCGGTGATGACCCGGGCCGTGCCGAGCAGGCGCTGCGTCGCGTCGTCGATCTGGTCGCTCAGCTGGCGTTGTGCGGCGTCCATTCACTCACCTTAACCAGGCCGGCCACGCTCCGGGCCAGTCAGCTCCGGGCCCGAGATCTTCGGCTAGGCACCGTTTTCGCCAGGGAGGCACCGCTATCGTGTGGCTGGCGGAACGAGCGACCGGGAGTCAGCTCCGGGGAGAGGAGTCAGCTCCCGGGAGAGGCAGCCAGCCGAGAGGTACGGACAGTGCGGCACGTGATCGGGCTCTGCCTCGCCGTGCTCATGGCGGCGGTGCTGCTCGCTGGCGCGGGATGGGGCACCTGGCGCCTCGGAGCCCTGCTGGCCGCCCGAGCCAGCCTGAGCAGCCCGGCCGGCCTGCAGGCTCTCGCCGCCCTGGCCGGCACCGGCCTGCTGCTGGGCATCCTGCTCGCCGCACCGAGAGTCTCCCCGCTCGCTGCCGGGCTGCCCGGCCTGGCGCTGCTGGCCTGGTCGGGCCTCCGGGTGGCCAGCGCCGCTCAGGCCAGCCGGCTGATCCCGCTGCACGGCCATCTCGCGACGGGCTTGCACACCCTGCTGGCTGGCGGCCTGCTGGCGCTGCTGGGAATGGTGATGATCGTTCCCCTCTTCGTGCCGTCACGGTGGCGCAGGCGGGGCGACCGCGACGAGTTCAGCCGGCCGACAGCTAACAGCCTGCTCGAGTAGCCGGCTCGGGTCGGCTGCCGCCTCAGCCGGGAACGACCCTGCCCCGGGCAGGCGGCACCGGCTCGTGACCAATCCTCCGGATAAGCGGCTAGCTGGTTTTCGTTACTGGATACTAGGCCGGTGGAATTTGGCTGCGCGGCTACCGGATGGTCTGCGGTCACTTCGGCCGGCGCGAACGCGACTTTGGCCGGCGTCCTGGCCGGCTTCATGCTCAACGGCATTGTCCTGCTGCTCAGCGGCAAGCCGCCGGACGGCAGGCGAACCGGATACGTCCAGGCCGCGAGCCTGCTATTCACGGCATTCGTTGTGCTTGGCCTGGATTCGTACCTCTTCGGCCTGATAACCGGGGATAACACCACGGGACCAGCGTGCCGGCAGGCGTGGACCGAGGCGATGCTGGCCGCTGGACTGCTCGGCCTCGGGGCGGTTGCCGTCGTGGTCGGATTCGTCTTTCTCTTCGGCGTCTTCTTCGCGGCCCCGGACACGACCGACGATCAGGCCAAGGACCAGGCAGCAGATCACGCCGGGAAAGCTATGACCGAGTCCATGAAGATGCTGGAGGCGCTGTGTGACCTCCTGCGGCCCGGCGTCGCGGCGGCCGTGATACTCCTGCTCTACATGACGGCGCGCAGCTATCTCTCGGCGATTTTCAACGGCCAAGTGCCATCGTGGGGCCACATACTGCTGGTCGCGGTTCTCATTTTCGACTACTGTGCCGTCTCGCTGTTCATCGTCGTTTACTTCTGGGGCAGTTCACGGAACCCCATCGGCTCCAACGCCGAGCAAGAGCCGCGGACAGAGCGCTTCGTCAGCATCTCGTCCGTTAACTGGATCTTGAACTACATCTGGAGACTGCTGCATCCGGATCTGGTCGACCAGGTCAAGACATTGAAGCTCACCATATTCCTGTCGGTTGGCTACACGCTGGCCACCGTCATAGGCGCGAGCTTCCTGGTCATCACCACGCCACCATTCTGGGCTCCCGGCCGCCCGCTGGCGACGGTGCTGATTTTCGCCACTATTCTCTGGGTCCTGGTGGTCTCGCTGATACCGCTGGCCGCCTTGCTCGCGCCGTCCTTCGGGCCGCGGAGCGAGCGGGCCGCCAGGGCAGGCCGGAGCCCAGCCCGGCCAGCGCACGAGTGAGCCCGCGGCGATCCCGGGCCCCGCGAGGGTAAATCGTCGGCTCTTGGCTACATTCCTGAAACCTGGGCGCGCGATGCTCTGCGCATGGTGAGTAGCGGCGATCAGCTGTCCATCGACGCCACCGACCTGGCCGTGCAGCGGCTGGGGGAGCCGGCGGTCGCATCGCCGATGGCCCGGCTGCTGCGCGGCCGGGCGAGCTCGCCGCACTACGTGCACGAATCTGACCGGGTCCTGCTGGACGACACCGTCAAGATGGCGGTCGCGCGCGGCTGCCCGGCCCGGGAACTGCCCTCATTGGAGCCCGGCGGGCCGCGGGAGCATATCTTCTTCGACCCGGCCGGCACGCGAGTCGGGATCGTGACGTGCGGGGGCCTGTGCCCAGGCCTGAACAACGTCATCCGCGGCCTGGTGCTGGAACTCTCCGATAATTACGGCGTCACCGACATCATCGGCTTCCGCAATGGCTACCAGGGACTGGTGCAGGGCTGCGAGCCGATGCGGCTGACACCCGACCTGGTCGCCGACATCCACAACCGGGGCGGCACGATCCTGGGCACCTCCCGCGGTGGCGGCCAGGACACCGCCGAGGTGGTCGCGACGCTCGGGCGCCTGGGTGTGTCGGTGCTGTTCGTTATCGGGGGAGACGGCACCCTGCGCGGCGCGCAGGAGATCGCCGACGAGGCCACGGCCAGCGGCGTGGTGCTGTCGGTGATCGGCGTGCCGAAGACCATCGACAATGACGTTCCCTACATCGACCACAGCTTCGGCTTCCAGACCGCATTCGCGCGGGCCGCCGACTCCATCCGGGCCGCGCACACCGAGGCCAGCTCGACTCCGCACGGCGTGGGCCTGGTCAAGCTGATGGGGCGGCACTCGGGATTCATCGCCTGCTACGCCGCCCTGGCCAACCACGACGCCGACTGCGTGCTCATCCCCGAGGTGCCGATCAGCCTGGACGGCCCGGAGGGGTTCCTGGCCTTCCTGCGCCGGCGGGTCAAGCAGCGCGGGCACGCCGTCATCGTGGTGGCCGAGGGAGCCGGCCAGGACCTGATCGAGCGGGACGGGGCCCGCGACGCCTCGGGCAACGTCCGGCTGGCGGACATCGGGCGCCTGCTGCGCGAGCGGATCGCCGGGGACTTCACGGCCGCCGGAACCGAGCTCAGCCTGCGCTACGTGGACCCCGGCTACGCGATCCGCAGCGTCCCCGCCAACGCCTATGATGCCGTCTTCTGCCTGCGGCTTGCCCAGGCCGCCGTGCACGCCGCGATGGCCGGCCGGACCGCCATGGTGGTCGGGCGCTGGCACGGGCGGTTCGTGCACCTGCCGATCTCGCTGGCGACGGGCAGCCGCAATCAGGTCGACCCGAACGGCGACCTGTGGAT
>Ga0208357_1002725_pt1 | contig 11447 bp, 12 predicted proteins | sample NGESurdeep092012_6_FD_184487 | JGI IMG/M metagenome (GOLD analysis project Ga0208357, IMG submission 184487) | Arctic peat soil microbial communities from Barrow, Alaska - NGEE Surface sample F52-2 deep-092012 (SPAdes) | ecosystem: Environmental > Terrestrial > Soil > Wetlands > Peat ... | reverse complement strand
GCGATGTTGGCGTTGATCTGGGGGCTGGAGCGGATATGACGGTCGCCGACGGGCTGCTGCTCGCGCTATCAGTCGTCGTGTTCCTCTATCTCGGGTTCGCGCTGTTCAAGGCGGAGCGCTTCTAATGAGTTTCGCTTGGACCATCGTCGCGATGGTTATTGTCTTGGCCATCGCATGGCGCTTCTTGGGCGCCTACATGGTCTCGGTGTACGAGCGGCGCACGAGCTGGCTCTCCTTCCTCGAACGCCCGATCTACCGGGTCATCGGGGTCGATCCGGAGGCTGAGCAGTCGTGGCAGCGTTACGGAGCCTCGGTCATCGTCTTCTCGGGCGTCATACTGCTGATCGGCTACCTGCTCCTCCGGCTGCAAGGGCACCTGCCCTTGAACCCCCAGCATCTGCCGGGGGTGTCGCCGGCCTTGTCGTGGAACACCATCGTGTCGTTCGTGACCAACACGAACTGGCAGTCGTACTCGGGCGAGACGACCATGTCGTACCTGTCCCAGATGGGGACGCTGGCGCTCCAGAACTTCCTCAGTGCGTCGGTGGGTATCGCCGTGGCGGTGACGCTGATCCGTGGATTCTCCCGCAAGGGCTCCAAGACGATCGGAAACTTCTGGGTCGATCTGGTCCGGGGAACGCTCTACATCCTCCTGCCGATCGCCTTCATCTTCGCCATCGTCTTCATGGCCCAGGGGGCGATCCAAACCCTGAGCGGCCCGGCGCATATCCACAACGTGTTGAACGGGATGAAACAGACGATCCCCCGAGGCCCCGTGGCCTCCCAGGAAACCATCAAGCAGCTCGGCACCAACGGCGGCGGGTTCTTCAACGCCAATGGTGCCATACCGTTCGAGAACCCCACCGGCCTGACCAACTTCTTGTCGATGGCCCTCATCTTGTGCATCCCCGTCTCGCTCACCTACACGTTCGGCAAGATGGTTGGCCATCTCCGCCAAGGCGTGGCGGTCCTCGGGGTCATGGTCATCATCTTCTTTGGCTGGCTTGCTATCGGCGCCACCGCCGAGCACCAGGCCAACCCAGCGGTCGCCGCGGCGGGGGTGACTCACCAGCCGACCGGCAACATGGAAGGCAAGGAAGTTCGCTTCGGTGACACCTCCTCAGCCTTCTACAACATCACGTCCACCCAGACCTCGACGGGCAGCGTCGACTCGGCTAACGACTCGTACACGCCGATGGGCGGGTTCGCGACGATGACGGGGATGATGCTCGGGGAGGTCAGCCCGGGAGGTGTCGGCAGCGGGCTGTACACGATCTTGCTGTTTGCCATCATCACCGTGTTCATCGGCGGTTTGATGGTGGGTCGAACGCCCGAGTATTTGGGCAAGAAAATACAGGCCAGGGAGGTGAAGCTCGCCACCTTTGGAGTTTTGGTCATGCCGATCACCGTTCTGGTCTTGACGGCCATCGCGGTGTCGGTCCATGCCGGGCGGGCCGGGCCGCTCAACGCCGGGCCCCACGGCTTCTCCGAAATCCTCTACACGTTCACCTCGGTCACTAACAACAACGGTTCCGCCTTCGCCGGCCTCAGCTCCAACACTGCCTTCTACAACATCATCGAGACGGTGGGCCTGCTCCTCGGGCGCTTCGCCATCATCGTGCCGGTACTGGCGATGGCCGGGACCCTGGCCGCCAAGAACGTCGTCCCAGCCTCGTCGGGGACGTTCCGCACCGACAGGCCCATGTTCATCGGGCTCCTCATCGGCGTGATCCTGGTCGTCGGTGCGTTGACATTCTTCCCGGCCGTGGCTCTCGGGCCGATCGCCGAGCAGCTCGTGCATGGGAAGTTCTTCTGATGCGCCAGCTCGCCCGGCCCGGCGCCTCCACCCCCGACAGCGACATGCTCGTCGGCGGCTCGGGCGACTCGGGCGGCTCGTTCCGCCGGGCACTGGTCCCGGTCGACTCGTTCGGGGAGTCGATCAACGCACTGGCGATGGCAGCACGCATCGGTCAAAGCACGGGCGGCCCGTTACGCCTCGTCCATGTACGGATGTGGGACCCGCCGGTCCCCAGGGGTGGCGGACGGTTCTACCCCGAGACGAGCGAAGAAGCCACGACGGTGCTCGGCAACGCCATGAACTACGCGTGGGCTCGCGGGGTCAAGGCCAGCAGGGTCGTTATGGAAGCGCAACGGTCATGTATGGCCACCGCGATCGTCAGGGAGGCGTCCCGGTGGGGCGCCGATGTGCTCGTGCTGACGGCCCGGCTTCGACGCTTCGTCACCCTCGGGGTGTGGGACAAGGCCACCCGCCAGGTCATGCAGGCGGCGTCGTGCCCGGTCCTCATCGTGTACCCGAGCCGGCCATGATCGGCGTCGTAGCCCTCAGCCGTCGTCGGGCCGCCGGCAGCAGCCGACACGCCCCCGGTTCGACCGTCCTGGCTGATCGCGTGAGCAGCCAGATGGCCCGCTCCGCCGGGAGCAATCGTCGGTCCTCGCGTTGTGATCGCGGCACCCGCCAGTTCGACGGAAGGGACCGGATGGCCCTGCTCGACACCCTTCCCGGCCCGCCGGTACGGAGAGGACGCATGGGCTTTCACCGGATCGTCGTTCCTGTCGATGCCGCCGGCCGGTCAAGCGACGCGTTGACAACCGCTCTGCAGGCCGCTGACCCCTCCGAGGGCCGGCTGCGGTTGGTTCATGTGCGGACCTGGCAGCCGTCGCCGCCCCCGTCCCGAGAGGACGGGTTCTTCCCGGCCGGCGGCGGGGAACTGTTCACCGAGACGCCCCAGCAGGCCGCCGACTTGATCGACGATGCCCTTCGCTATGTCCGGGACCGCGGGGTGGTCGCCGATGGCGTGGTGGTCGAAGCGCCGCGGCCGATGGTGGCATCGGCCATTGTGGACGCCGCCTCGACGTGGGGCGCCGAAGTGATCGTCGTAGTCCGCCGACCGAGGCAGACGCTCAGCGTCTTGTTGTGGGGCAGCGTGTCCGAGCAGGTAACGCACGACGCGTTCTGCCCGGTGCTCGTCGTTCGACCGAGGCCGGCATGAGCGGCCCGGGCGCTCGGGCCGAACGAGCACTCGGCGGCTGTCGCCGGCAGGCGCCGGCGAGTCGCGGTTCGAGTCATAAGCGGACGTGTTCCGCCGTCTCCTGGGAGGTTCTGTTGCATGACTGGCGTTGACAACCTTGAACTGGCGGCGCCTGGTGGCCCGCCGCCGAGCCCGCAGGGCGCCGGTGGTATGAGCCGACGCCGCGGTTTGTTCGACCGGGCGATCCTGGCCCAGGCCGCCATCGACGCGCTCAAGAAGTTCGATCCTCGGGTGCAGGTACGCAACCCGGTGATGTTCGTGGTGCTGCTCGGCACGGTGGTTACCCTCATCGAGTCCGTCGCCCATCCGAGCCTCTTCGCCTGGCTAATTACGATCTGGTTGGCCTTGACCGTGTTCTTCGCCAACTTTGCTGAGGCCGTGGCCGAGGGGCGCGGCAAGGCCCAGGCCGACACCCTGCGGCGGCTGCGGGTCGAGACCGAGGCCCGCCGGCTCAGCCCTGCAGGCGTCGAGGAGCGGGTCGCCGCGGCTGATCTGGCCAAGGGCGACCTGGTGGTCTGTGAGGTCGGCGACGTCATCCCCTCCGACGGTGAGATCACCGAAGGCGTCGCGTCGGTCGACGAGTCGGCGATCACCGGCGAGTCGGCCCCGGTCATCCGCGAGTCCGGAGGTGACCGCTCCGCGGTGACGGGGGGGACCACCGTCCTGTCGGACCGGATCGTGGTCCGCATCACCGCCGAGCGGGGCCACACCTTCATGGACCGCATGATCGCCCTGGTCGAGGGCGCCCAGCGCCAGAAGACCCCCAACGAGATCGCCCTGACGATCCTGCTGGCCGCCCTGACCATCATCTTCGTGCCCGTCGTGGTGGTCCTCCAACCCTACGCGTCGTTCTCCGGGGCGACCGTCTCGGTCGTGGTGCTCATCGCCTTGCTGGTATGCCTGATCCCCACCACCATCGGGGCGTTGCTCTCCGCCATCGGCATCGCCGGCATGGACCGCCTCGTCCAGCGCAACGTGCTCGCCATGTCGGGCCGGGCCGTCGAGGCGGCCGGCGACGTGCAGACGCTGCTGTTGGACAAGACCGGCACTATCACCCTCGGCAACCGCATGGCCTCGGCGTTCTACCCCGTCGACGGCCACTCCGAGGACGAGCTGGCCGCCGCCGCCCAGCTCGCCTCACTGGCCGACGAAACCCCCGAAGGACGCTCCATCGTCGTACTGGCCAAAGAACGATTCAACATCCGCGAACGCGACCTCGGCGCGGAGCACGTCTTCGTGCCCTTCAGCGCCCAGACCCGCATGTCCGGCCTCGACGTCGACGGCCGCCAGGTCCGCAAGGGTGCGGCCGAGGCCATCGGGCGCTGGGTGAGAGAGCAGGGCGGCGCCACCTCCGCCGACCTCGACGGCATCGTCGATCGGGTAGCCCGTTCGGGCTCGACGCCCTTGGCCGTGGCTGACGGCCCGCACCTGCTAGGGGTAATCGAACTGAAGGACGTGGTGAAGCAAGGCATCAAGGAGCGCTTCGCCGAGATGCGGGTCATGGGGATTCGCACGGTGATGATTACCGGGGACAACCCGCTCACCGCGGCGGCCATTGCCCAAGAAGCCGGCGTCGACGACTTCCTGGCCGAGGCCACCCCCGAGGCCAAGATGGCCCTCATCAAGGCCGAGCAGGAGGGCGGCAAGCTCGTGGCCATGACCGGCGACGGGACCAACGACGCCCCGGCCCTGGCCCAGGCCGATGTGGGCGTGGCCATGAACACCGGGACGACGGCGGCCAAAGAGGCCGGCAACATGGTCGACCTCGACTCCAATCCGACCAAGCTCATCGACGTCGTGGAGATCGGCAAGCAGCTCCTCATCACCCGGGGGGCGCTCACCACCTTCTCTATCGCCAATGACGTCGCCAAATACTTCGCCATCATCCCCGCCCTGTTCGTCGCCACCTACCCGGGGCTCGAGACGCTCAACATCATGCGACTGCACAGCCCCGAGACCGCCGTGCTCTCGGCAGTGATCTTCAACGCCCTGGTCATCATCGCCCTCATTCCCCTGGCGCTGCGAGGGGTGCGGTTCCGGCCGTCTGGGGCGGCGTCGATCCTGCGCCGCAACGTGTGGATCTACGGGGTGGGCGGGGTCATCGCGCCGTTCATCTTCATCAAGCTCATCGACCTCATTCTCACCGCTACGGGGGCCTTCTGATGCACAGCCAACTCCTCCTCAACCTCCGCCGGGGCTTCCTAGTCACCGTCGTGTTCTTCGTCCTGCTCGGCTTGGCCTACCCCCTGGCCGAGACCGGCATCGGCCAGGCTTTCTTTTCCCACCAGGCCAACGGGTCGCTCACCGCGAACGGCTCCACCCTCATCGGCCAGACCTGGAGCGGCCCCAAGTGGTTCCAGGGCCGGCCCGATGCCGACAACCCGATGGCCACCGGCGGGACCAACCTCGGCCCCCGCTCCAAGACCTTGGTCGAAGACACCAAGAAAGAGGTCGCCAAGCTGGAAAAGGAGGGCATCAACCCCACCCCCGACCTGGTCACCACGTCGGGCAGCGGTGTCGACCCCGATATCGCTCCGGTCGATGCCTACGCCCAGGTCGATGCGGTAGCTAAGGCCCGGGGGCTTCCGGTGGCGACGGTCCGCCATCTGGTGGCGACGCACGTTCACCCCGCCGAGCTCGGGTTCCTCGGGTCGCCGTACATCGACGTGCTTCAACTCAACGAGGCCCTCGCCAACCGGCGATGAGCACCGACCTGCCATGAGCACAGGCCTGCGATGAGCAGCTTCGAGCTCACCGAAGCCGCCACCTGGGCGGGCCGACCAGTAGCCCGACAGGTGACCGACGCCCGCTCCCGAACCCGGGTTGTGGTCACTGGCACCATCCGTGCCGCCCAGGCCGTCACCCGCGGCACCAGCCCCGCCTACTGCTGCACCCTCGACGACGGCACCGGCCAGCTCGACCTGCTATTCCTGGGGCGCACCGCGATTCCCGGCCTTACCGTGGGCACGCGTTGCAGCGTCGAAGGCACCGCCCGGACCGAAGGCGACCGCATGGTGGTGTGGAACCCCCTCTACCGGCTCGAAGTGCTCGCCAGCATCACCGAGGACAGCCCCGCGGCCCGGGCGACCGTCGCCGCCGACCCGGTGCCGGCCGCGGAACCCGCTCCGTCGCTCACCACTCCACGCGATTCGCGACCGAGACCGTGGCCGAGTTGACGGATACCGGCGGCGAGGAAGACAGCGACATGGTGGAGGCGGCCGGCCACTTCCGTATCTACCTCGGAGCCGCCGCCGGTGTCGGCAAGACCGTCGCCATGCTCGACGAAGCCCGCCGCCGCCGTCAACGGGGCGCCGACGTCGCAATCGGGATCATCGAATCTCACGGTCGCCCCGTCACCGAAGCACGGGTGGCCGGCCTCGAAGTCGTCCCCCTCCACGCAGTCGAGTACCGCGGCGTGACATTCCAAGAGATGGACCTCGACGCCGTGCTCCGCCGGCATCCCAAGGTGGCCCTCGTCGACGAGCTGGCGCATACCAACGTGCCCGGCTCAGGTCGCCACGACAAGCGGTGGCAGGATGTCCTCGAGCTGCTCGAAGTCGGGATCGACGTCATCACCACCGTCAACATCCAACACCTCGAAAGCATCGCGGATGCCGTGGAGCGCATCGCGAAGGTGGAGGTCGGCGAGCGTGTCCCCGACTGGGTGGTGCGCCGCGCCAACCAAATCGAGCTAGTCGACTCCTCCCCCGAACAGCTCCGTCGCCGGATGCTGCATGGCAACATCTACCAGCCCGACAAGGTGCCCCAGGCCCTCACCCACTTCTTCCGAGCCGACAACCTCACCGCCCTGCGCGAGCTGGCCCTGCGGTTCCTGGCCGACGAGACCGAGGAGGAACTCCTGGAACACCTCCGCCGTTACCAAACCGACGTCATATGGGAGACCGCAGAGCGCATCATGGTCGGGGTCACCACGGCGCCCGGCACCGACGCCATCGTCCGCCGAGCCTCACGGATGGCCGCCCGCATCAAAGCCGACCTGCACGTCGTCCACATCAACAGCAGCGATACCGGACGTCACCCCGACAGCGACCGGCTCGAACAGCTACGCCAAGTTGTCTCCGACGTCGGCGTCACCTGGCATGAGATCAACGCCGACGACCCTGTGGAGGCCCTCATCGACTTCGCCCGCCACCAGCAGATAACCCAGATCGTGATCGGCTCCAGCCGGCACAGCCGCTGGCAGGAGATCGCGGGCGGGGGCTCGATTGTCAAGCGACTCACCCGCCGGGCGACCGGCGCCGAGGTCGACGTCCATATCATCGCCCGGCGCCACGACGCCGAGGAGGGTCGTTCCGACGAGCGCCCGGCCCGTAGACGACGGGTGGGCACACCGCAGGCGCATGAGGAACGATGATGGCCAAGGCCGAGCGAGTCCTGGTCGTCGAAGACGACCCGACCTTCCGCCGGATCGTAGAGCTCAACCTCACCGCCCGTGGCTACCAGGTCGATGTGGCCGAGAGCGGCAGAACCGCGCTGGAACTGATCGAACGCCACCCCGACCTCATCGTCGTCGACCTCGGCCTCCCCGACATGGACGGCATTGACCTCATCACACGACTCCGGGCGTCGTTGACAACGCCAATCCTCGTAGCCTCAGCCCGCGACGCCCGGACCGCCAAGGTCGCGGCCCTCGGGGCGGGAGCCGACGACTACATCGCCAAGCCGTTCGACGCCGACCAGTTCATGAGCAGGGTTCGTGCCATCCTCCGCAGGCCAGAGCCGCCGAACGGCGAACCATTGCGGTTCTCGGCCTGAGCTGCCAACGCCGCCGGTCACGGCCTCGCCATCGGCGGCCCACGCCTTCGCCTTCCCCTGGCCGCTGACAGCGACCAGGCGGGTACCGGCCCCGAGCGCGACGATGGACCCGGAGGATAAGCAATGAGACGCAGCGTGATCGGGACGGTTGCCGCACTGGCCAGCATGGCGGCCCTCACCGCCGCCATGCTCCCGATAAGGAGCCACCTCAGCATCGCCACGACGGCGCTCGTCCTGATCGGGCCTGTCATCATCGGCGTCATTGCCGGCGGGTTCAGCGCCGGCCTCATCAGCGTGGGCGCCGGGTTCTTGGTCTACGACTTCTTCTTCATTCCTCCCTACCTGACCCTGTGGGTCGGCGCCCCCCAGAACTGGGTGGCGCTCGGCGTCTACGCCGCGGTGATGCTCCCGGTCTCCCAGGTCGTTGCCGGGATGAACTCGGCCAAGGCCGAAGCCCGCCGTCAAGGTCGCGAGATCCGAGAGCTGTTCGAGCTCTCCCATCTCCTTGTCGAAGACAAGTCTCTTGACGTGCTGCTCTCCACGGTCGTCACAACGGTGGCCGAGGTGTTCGGTGGCCGACAGGTCGCGCTCCTCCTTCCCGAAGCGGGCCGACTGGAGATCGTGGCATCGGCCGGTGCGCCACTCACCGAAGCACAGCTCCTTCGCGTGTCGCCCGCGACGGGCGAGCTGGCGTCACTCGACGCCCGGCCCTTTGAGCGCGAGGGCCTGCTCGTCTTAGCCCTGGCCGCCGCCGGCCGTCCGGTTGGCTTGCTCGTCCTCTCGGCCGAGGCGGCGATCCACCACGAACGCGAACCGCTCCTGCTCTTCGCCAACCACATCGCCCTGGCCGTCGAACGCGTGCAACTACGCGACAAGGCCCTCCAGACCAGGCTGGCCGAGGAGGTGGCTCGTCTGGCCAAGACGCTCGTGAGCGCCGTCTCCCACGACCTCCGGGCACCACTCACCTCAATCAAGGCATCATCGTCCACCCTTGCCGACACGGAGCTCGCCATCAACCCGGAGACCACCCACAGACTCGCCAAGCTCATCGACGTCCAAGTCGACCGACTCGCCGACCTCGTGCAGAACCTCCTGGACATGAGCCGCATCCAAGCTGGGGTCCTCCAACCCCGCTACTCGGTCGCATCGCTCACCGACCTCGTGATCACTGTCGTCGACGATTTGGCCCCACGCGGCCATGTCATCTGTACCGAGATCGCTGACGACCTGCCACCCATCGACGCCGACCTCGTGCTCATCGCCCGGGTGTTGACGAACCTCTTGGAGAACGCGCTCCGACACAGCCCGAAGGCCACACCGATCACGGTTCGCGCCACTCTCGCCGCCCAGGACCGCATCGAGGTATCGGTCACCGATCACGGCCCGGGCGTCAGCCCCGAGCGACGAGATGAGGTCTTCGAGTTGTTCGCCCGCCGACACAACGATGCCGGCGCCGGGCTCGGGCTCACCATCGCCAAGACCTTCATCGAAGCGCACGGACAGCGCATTTGGGTGGACGAAGCCCCTAGCGGCGGAGCCATGTTCTGTTTCACGCTGTCCGTTACCGAGCCCATACCCGAGGAGCCCAAACTTGCCCCGTATCCTCATCATTGACGACGACCCAGACCTTCTCAGCGTGTGCCGAGTCGGCCTCGAGGCCCTCGGCCACGAGCTAAACACCGCCGAAACCGGGAAGGACGGCCTCACCGAAGCCGCCATCCGACCCCCAGACGTCATCGTCTTGGACCTCGGACTCCCCGACCTCGACGGCCTAGAGGTCTGCAAGCGCATCAGGACCTGGAGCCCGGTGCCCATCATCGTACTCTCCGCCGATGGATCAGAAGACCGGAAGGTCGACGCCCTCGACGAGGGTGCCGACGACTACATGACCAAGCCTTTCGGGATGCGCGAGCTCAACGCTCGGCTCAAAGTGGCTCTGCGTCATCGTCCCGCCGACGACGACGACAACCTAACCGAGCTGGTTGTCGGACCCCTTCACCTCGACCTCGTGCATCACCAAGCCACCCTCGACGGCCACTCCCTCGATCTCACGCCCAAGGAGTTCGAGTTCCTCGCCTACCTCGCCCACCACGTTGGCAAAGTCTGCACCCGCCGAATGATCTTGGAGAACGTCTGGGGGCCTGGCTACGAAAAGGAACTCCACTACCTAAAGGTTTACGCCTACCGCATCAGGCGAAAACTCAACGATGAGAAAGGTCAACTCCTCCAGAGTGATCCGTCGGTCGGCTACCGGCTCGTACCGCCGGGGGAGTGACGACTTCCCTATCGGCAGGAGGTCTGCCCAGGTGTCGGTTGAGTGTGTGTCCTGAAAGGAGAGTGATGGCAATGCAGAAGAACGCCAGCACGAACCTGTCGGTGCCGAGAACCCATCCGCCTAGTTCGGGCAACCATCCGGTACTCGTGGATGAGGCCGCCCAAGTGATCGGTTCTTCGTAGCCTGGCGCGGTCGATGTCACCAGTGACGAGAGGGGTCGTATCGGGCGCAGACGGCGAACGCTGGCCGAGAGACCGGTGGGGACGGTGCGAGTTGTAGTGCTCGACGTACTCGGCGAGCACGGTCTCCAGGTGCCGGCGGCCGAGGATGAGCATCCGGTCGAGGCACTCGCGCCGCAATGTGCCGATGACACGTTCACAAATCGCATTGGCCCGCGGCGCTCGGACGGGGGACTTGATGGTCTCGATGCCCTCTGCTGCGAAGACGGCATCGAACGAAGCGGTGAACTTGGTGTCGCGATCGTGGATGAGGAACTTGAGCGCCATTGCCTGGTCGGTGAGCTCCATCGAGAGGTTGCGGGCCTGCTGGGTCACCCACTCGGCGACGGGATTGGCAGTCACACCGGCGATCCGCACGAAGCGCGTGTCGTGGTGAATGAAGACAAGCACGTAGAGCCTGCGGAGGAGCACCGTGTCGACATGGAAGAAGTCACACGCCATCAGCCCCTTGGCCTGGGCAGTGAGGAACTCCGCCCAGGTCGGACCCGATCGGCGAGGCGCCGGCTCGATGCCGTGACGCTTCAGAGTTTCCCAGACGCTCGAGGGGCGATGGTGATGCCCATGGTGGTGAGCTCGCCGTGGATCCGCCGGTAGCCCCACGTTGGATTCTCCTTCGCCAACCGGAGGACCAACGATGTGGTTCCCTCCGGGATGCGGAGCCGACCGGGCCGGACGTGCGGGTAGGTCCAGCGCTTGGCGACAAAGTCCCGGTGCCAGCGCAGCAAGGTCTCTGGCTGAACGAAGAAGCGCCCGAGCCACTGGCGGGGGAGCAGTCGTGCGAGTCCCGCCAGAACTGCCCGGTCGGCAGGCTCCAACGCCGGTCGATGGACCTGGCGTCGAAGGACCGTCACCTCGTGGCGCAATATCACGACCTCGATAGCGAGGTACGTGTCCCCGCGACAGGTGAGTCCGATGAGTTGGAGGAGGCGGCAGAACGCCCGGTAAAGGAACGAGAGGGCCATCGCCGGATGCTTGCCGCGTGGGAGTCTGGGCGTCAAAGTCCAGGTCGAAGCTCATGGATGGCGTTCTCGGCACCGACAGGCCACCTTCGGGGACTTCCTGGCCCGTGGAGGCAGGATCGAGCTGCGGAAGCGCATCCTCACCCCG
>Ga0208357_1002723_pt1 | contig 11454 bp, 17 predicted proteins | sample NGESurdeep092012_6_FD_184487 | JGI IMG/M metagenome (GOLD analysis project Ga0208357, IMG submission 184487) | Arctic peat soil microbial communities from Barrow, Alaska - NGEE Surface sample F52-2 deep-092012 (SPAdes) | ecosystem: Environmental > Terrestrial > Soil > Wetlands > Peat ... | reverse complement strand
TCATCCAGCTCGCCTTCCAGGGCGCCCTCGACCACCATCTTCGTCAGCTTCCCCAGCAGGCCGCCCTCGCCGGTCAGCTTCAGGCCTCCCGCGCGGGCCTGTGCCGCTCGAATACTCGATTGAGTGACTGACCTGCACGATCGCCAGCAGGCAGGCTGCGGTGATGGTTGGCTGGCCGGGTGCTGCTCAAGATCGTCTACTTGCTAGTTCGCCGGGTACTCGGTCTGGTCGTCCTGGCATTTCGCGGCGACCAGGCGAAGGATGCTGAACTGCTCGTGCTCCGGCACGAGAACGCGGTGCTGCGCCGCCACGCCGGCCGGGTGCGGTACGAGCCGGCAGACCGGGCATGGCTCGCCGCGCTTGCGCAGCTCATACCTCGCAGGCGATGGGCTGAAATCTTCCCGGTTACGCCAGCTACGCTGCTGGCCTGGCATCGCAAGTTGGCCGCAAGCAAGTACGACACGAGCAGCCGGCGCAAGCCCGGCCGCCCGCCAACGGTTCCGAGCATCGGCCGCTTTGCCATCCGGCTGGCTAGGGAGAACCCGCTGTGGGGATATCGCCGGATCCACGGCGAGCTGACGAAACTCGGCGTAACAATCGCGCCATCCACCGTGTGGGAGATCCTGCATACCGCGGGCATCGATCCGGCACCGCGCCGCACGGGGCCGACCTGGCGGCAGTTCCTGCACGCCCAGGCCACTGGGGTCCTGGCCGTCGACTTCCTGCACGTGGACACCGTGCTGCTTAGGCGCCTCTACGTCCTGGTCTTCATCGAGCACGGCAGCCGCCGGATGCATCTGGGCGGCGTCACCGCCCATCCCACCGGGGAGTGGACCGTGCAGCAGGCCCGTAACCTGGCCCTCAGCCTCGGCGAGCGGTTCGAGGACATCAGGTTCCTGATCCGCGACCGCGGATCGAACTTCACCTGCTCCTTCGACGCCGTCTTCCAGGCGACCGGCACCAGGATCCTGCGCACCGCCGTCCAGGCACCGCGCATGAACGCAACCTGCGAGCGCCTCGCCGGCACCCTGCGCCGTGAACTCCTGGACCGAGTACTGATCCTCGGCGAGCAACATCTGCGCGCCGTACTGACCGAGTACCAGGCCCACTACAACACCGCCCGGCCGCACCAGGGCATCGCCCAGCGCGTCCCCGACGATGGCCGTGACTCTCCCTGCAGCTCTGTGACCCACATCGACAGCCGACGGATCCACCGAAGACCCGTCCTGGACGGCCTGATCAACGAGTACACCCACGCCGCCTGACGTACCGCAGACCCGCAGGTCACCCTGCTGAATCCTAATTTCGAGCGGGACAGGTTCGCGGAGGCGATCGCCTGGATCGCGGAGCACGCGCCAGGTCCCCGGATCGCGGTGGGCCTGGAGGGAACGCGGAGCTACGGCATCGGGCTGTCGCGCGCTGCAGCGTCGGCCGGGTTCCTGGTGGCCGAGGTGGAGCGGCCGCGGCGCGCGGACCGCCGCCGCGGCAAGTCCGATCCGATCGACGCGCACCTGGCAGCACTGCAAGTGCTCCGCATGTCAGCTGACCGGCTGCCGGCCCCTCGCGCTGACGGTGACCGGGAGGCACTGCGGATCCTGCTGAGCGCCCGCCGGGAGGTAGTGATGGCCCGGACCAGGCAGGTCAACCGGCTACGGGCGCTCCTGCTCAGCGGCGGCGACAATGACCGGAACCTGTCACGGGGAACGCTCACCGAAGCCCGTCTCCTGGCAATCGCCCGGCGGCGCGGCCACGCCGCCGATACCAACGAGCAGGCCGTGCGCCGCGCCGAGGCCCGCCGGCTGGCGACCGCGATCCGAGCTGCCGCCGCCGAGCTGGCCTCCAACAAGCGGCAGCTCCGCGCGGTCGTCAGCGCGCTCGCCCCCGCTCTGCTGGACAAAACCGGGGTCGGCCCCGTCAGCGCGGCGCAAGCCATCGTGTCCTGGTCGCACCGCGGACGCGTCCGCAGCGACGCCGCATTCGCCGCGCTCGCCGGAGCCAGCCCCGTCCAGGCCAGCAGCGGCCGGACCATCCGGCACCGCCTCAACCGCGGCCGCGACCGCCAGCTCAACCGGGCCCTGCACGACATCACCCTGACCCGGTGGCGAGCCGACCCACGCACTCACGCCTACATCGCCCGCCGCCGAGCCGCCGGCAAGAGCGATACCGAGATCCGCCGCGCCCTCAAGCGCTACATCGCCCGCGAACTATTCCGTGCGCTGGAAGCCGCCCCAGCCGCTTGACAGCACGGCGAGCTGGCCGGCCTGGGAGTGACGGTCGCGGCCTCGACGGTGTGGGAGATCCTGAAGAAGGCCGGAATCGACCCCGCGCCACGTCGCACCGGGCCAGCCTGGCCCGAGTTCCTGCGCTCGCAGGCCGAGGCGATCCTGGCGGGCGACTTCTTCACCGTCGACCTGCTCAACGGCACCAGGGCGTACGTCCTGGCCGTGATCGAGCACGCCAGCAGGCGCATCCGCATCCTCGGCGTCGCGCAATATCCCACCGGCGCATGGACCGCCCAGCAGGCCCGCCACCTGATCATGGACCTCGGCGACCAGGCGCACCGCGTCAAGTTCATGATCCGCGACCGCGGCTCCAACTTCACCGCGGCGTTCGACGCGGTCCTCGCCGACGCCGGGATCCGGACCGTCCTCTGCAACGTCCGGACGCCTCGCATGAACGCGATCGCCGAACGCTGGATCGGCGGATGCCGCCGTGAGCTCCTGGACCGCACCCTGGTCTGGAACCAGGCTCATCTGCGGCAGATCCTGCACGAATACGAGACTCATCACAATCAGCACCGGCCGCACCGCTCCCTGGACGGCGCCGCGCCGCTGAAGCCGCTACCCGAACCGGTCAACCTCGGCCAGTACCGCGTCCGAAAACAGGCTCGTGTCGGTGGGCTGATCAACGAATACCACCTGGTCGCATGACGCGGACGAGGTTTTCGGCACGCACACGTCCCGAGTGGCGTATGGCTGGCTCTGTTCGGCTCGGCCAGACGAGAAATCGGCATCCTTGCTAACAGTGGGCTGTTCCTGGTCGAGCAAGCCGCCATTCTGGCGACGCTGAGCGACCGAGCCCGGAAGAACGTGAGAGTGCGGATCTGCATCCGCGACCCGCTGGCGATCGACATCGCAAGTAGCAGCGCCGAACAGGGCTCTGGAGACACGTCGCCGTCTCGTCAAGGTGAAGCCCTTATCCGGTACGCGCCGCTCCGGGAGAGCGACGCAGTCGAGATCCGCGTGCATCGCGCTGTCCTGAGCAACTCCATCTGCCGCGCCGACGACGAGCTACTGGTGGGCCAGTATGCCTTCGGCATCCCCGCTGGGCAGAGTCCCGTTCTCCACCTCCGTGGTACCGAGAACGGCGAGATAGTCAGCACCTACCTTGAGAGTTCTGAGCGCATCTGGACCGGTTCCGGCCGTCTGGAGCCTACCTTTACGGACTAGCACGCTGACCTGCGTACTGTTAGGTCTTGGCCGTCCTCCTGTAGCCGCCAACCAAGATCATTAAAGCGAGAAGGGCGCCTAACCGGCAGGCAGCCAGTCACGGAGATCGGTGCTTGTGGGCGGCGTAGTTGTCGATAATCAGCTGCAGGTCATGGCCGGGATAGCACAGGGCACCGCACAGCCGCTGCACCTCGGCTCCCTTCTCCGCTGCGCGAACCTCCGGCTCATCTCCTGCAGCAAGTCGAGGCTCGCCGACGCCAGGGGTGCCTCGAGTCCTGGGGCCAGGAACCGGCACAAGTGTCGATCTCAGCCGTCCCATTTTCCCCTTCGTCGGACTAAGAACCTCGAAGGATCACGAGGCGCCCGCCTTCCGTCACGCCTGGCAGGACGGAACGGTCACAGCAGAGCAGGAACCTCATACACCACTCGCATGGACGTGACCAGGCAGGCGAGCGCATGGATTTTTGAGAAGCCAACTCACCCTGTTGACGTCTCCGCATCACACGGCTAGCGTAAGCCTTCATACCAGTAACGAGATGCCAGAAGTGGATAAAGCCATGGCGATCTCTGCAGGCGTCTTCATAGGCGTAGCTGCTTTGCTGTGCCTCATAGCAATCTTAGCTATACTTGGAATTACTCATGTCTACCTTTTGGGATCAGATCCCATTGAGCGTGACGGGCTGCGCCGAGGGACTCAAGCTCCATCGTGGAGCTTGCTGGACTCATTTGGTAACCTTCATCACTCTCCACCCCGCAGCCCGCTTCAACTCATTATATTCGGCGATCACTCAATCAAATCATTTCCTTCTGTCGTCGAGGGACTGCAGAAGCTATCTAAACTCGTTCCAGACCTTGACATGGTCTTCCTCGTCCGGAAGGCCAATAATCGTACCGGACCTATGCTTGAAATCCTTGGCTTGGCAGGGCTGCCTATCTCAATAGGCTCCGATAAACTCTACGGGCGTTACAACGTACGCGTTATGCCCTTTGTCATGTTTATTGACTCTGCGGGTCTGGTGCGAGGCTCAGGACTGATAAATTATGCATGGCAGCTCGAAACTCTGTACAGGCTCGCGCAGATACCTGTCACCCCAATTAAGTCACATCTAAAACTTCACCGCACGCGGCCGCTCGCTGATGAAAGTGCAGTATAATGGAAGCATCTGCTATCGCGGCTAAACTCATATTAGCTGTAACCCTTCTCGTCGCCGGCGGTGCTAAGCTCGCCAGCCTGTCAAGTTTCTCGGCAACTGTGCGCATGTTCTTGCCAAACCGCTTTAGGTTGCCGATTGCACGCGCCATATCTATTTCAGTGATACTCGGTGAACTGATCTTGGGGACAATGAGCCTTACGTTGCCCTCTGTTCCGCTCATTAACCAGCTCGTGCTTGTCCTTTGTGCCGCATTCATAGTGATTTCCAGTATCGGCTACGCAATCTTTCGTGGACGCTCGTGCCAATGCTTCGGGGGATTGTCCCAAAGAAAGTTTGACTTCCTTGGCGTTGCGCGCAGCGTGCTTCTCCTGGCGATGTCCGTCATCGCTCTTCAGCACCTCAACCCGGGAACGATACAAGTACAGCTAAGTTCGACGCTGTTGTTGCTTGCGGGCGCAGCGCTGCTCGGCGCTTCAGCCTTCATTGCCGCTCGGGCAATTGAGGCGAGTGCAAGAAATTTGAGAAGAGGTTGATCACGTAGATGGAGATCTCCCTATATCTGGCAGTCGCACAATGGACCCTACTTTTCGGCTTTGCCTTCCTAGTGATCATGCTCTATCGGCAATTGGGACATGTTTTTGGTGCCAAAGCGCCGTTTAAACATGGCCCTCCGGCCGGAACTAGAGCGGAAAGCTTCGAGTATAAGCGTGTCAGCGACCACACTCTCCAGTACGTTGCGCCAGGCGGAGGCCAACCCGCACTGCTGGCGTTCGTCAATCCCACGTGCCAAGCGTGTGAGGAGCTCGTCAGGGCTCTATCCGCAGCTCATAAGAGCGGGGATCTCAAAGATTTGCGGGTGCTCCTCCTTATATCTGAGCCAGCCACTTACCTGCAAATCTCTGACGCTTTCCGTGCCACCGATCTCGAGATCGGACAAATACTGTCCAAGGCGCCCCTTAACTCTTACAAGGTGACAGCCACGCCGCTCGTTATCGCGATCGACGCGGGCGGAGTCATCGGAGCTTCCGGTGCCGCTACGGAACTGGCAGAGGTTCGCGGCTTCATTCGCGCGTGCTTCGTACCTCACCACGAGCCGCACTTCCCCGATCTGCCAGTTGTGCAAAAGGCCGACGCGGCTCACTAAGATAGTGACCACATAAACGAGTGAAACGAAGGGAAGGAAGCCAGTGATACCAAACTTTGGCCAGCGGTTTGATGACCGGATCGGCCTCGCGTCTGAACGGACAGGAAGATGGATAGACCGTAGAGCCGCCTTGCGCACGGCAGTTGTCGGTGCCGTCGCGGGCATCGGAGCCGTCGCGCTCGGTCAAAGGCCCGCCTTGGCGCAACCGAGGTGTTCGCAAGGTGTCTCCTGCGGTCCCACCCCAAGCTGCAACTACCAAACATTCTGCGGAGGAGGCAGCAGCGGATGCCCTTCGGGTTATTCGCTTTGCAAGTCGAGCGGACCATGCTATAGACATCACAACGAGCAGAATGAGCCCTGCGCATACAGTGCGGGCTACTGGGTGGCGTGTACCGGATGCAACGGAAACGGTAGCTATAAGCTATGCCTTGACTGCGTCGGCCCGGGAGGTTGCACCGAATGGTGCACATGCATCAGTCCATGCCTATAATACGTAGGATTGCAGCAATCTTTACGTGGAACACTCAAAGGGCATGATCGGGCCAGCGTCACTGTCCCTGCGCGGCAGCGTCGTGCCAATTTGCGCTGTAGGAGTCGGCCTGGGGCTCGGCTTCGCGACGACCGGAAGTGCCGTCGCAATCGCGACCGTCGCCTTAATACTCGCCGGCGTGAACGGATATTCCAAGGCATACTCTCCTTGAGGCGCTAATTCAGCGGCCACTCTTGCCGCTGAGCTCCCGGTCGGGAGGCTCGTTCCACGTCTCATGCTGGTTTCCGCATACTTGGTTCCAGCCGCCCTCGCCTGGTCCCTAGTCGGACTGGCATTGAATGTATTGCCTTTGAGCACGGCGGCATTGATCATCATCATTTTGTACGCTCTGCTCTACGGCCTACCCGAGGCAAGTGGCAACCTCGCGCGCGTACCTGGCATTGGCTGGCAGGTGCCAGCCAGGTGGGTTCGCGCCAGGAAGTCATGGCAGAAGATCATGATTTGGGGCTCAATTCTAGGCCCCGGCTTTGTCACCGTTAACCCATATGCTGGTTTTTGGCTTCTTCCCCCGATAGTGGCGAGCGCGGGAAGCACTCGCAATGGCGTCATGCTGGCGGTCGCTGTGGGAACTGTCCACGGAGTAGCCCGGGCACTCGCGCTTCTGCATGACTTGAAGGGCAGTGAGACTCCCGAAGAAACGGAGACGGAGCCGGGCTTTGAGAACGTGTTGCTTAACTATAAATCCGCACTAGCAAAAGCCTCCTACTGGCGCCTATTAGACGGATGTTTGATGTTGATAGTAGGCAGCCTAGTCACAGTAGTAATTGCCTACAGACTTGGGTGAAGATACTTCTGCGTAGTTGAGTTTGGCAAATACTGGTATTTACTAATGATCAAATCAGGACGCAGCACCCAACAGGCAGATAGCACGCGCGAGGAGCAAGAGGGCTAGTATTTCAGGACTTGATCGCTGGCATGCTCCGGATGTGATTGTTCCAGAAACGCAGAAATATGATCGACGCATGGACGTCCAGCTTCCATCTCGCATTGATGGGTGCCCCCATGGCAACGCGCGACTACCGTCGCCAGGCGAGATTGGTAACTCTGTCCGACCGACCTGCTGGCGCGGCGGGCGAACCAGGGTAGACTTGCGGGGATGCAAATCAAGCTCCTTCAATCCGGCAGAATCGACGACTCCAGAGTGTGCGCACCCAGCCCATCTGGCCCCTGCGCACTTGGCAAGGCCCCGTACTGTCATGCCGCCCTCATTTGATGGCAGCGTTGAATATTCTATGAGGCCCGTGAGGTGAGTGTATGTACATAGGTGATGAAGCTGACATGCTGGAGCAGGGAGACTTGTCGTTTGATGAGTTTGTCGCTCGCTCTTCGGACCATTTGTTCTCAGTAGCCCTGCTGCTTGTCGGGTGTCATAAAGTAGCGGCAGAGGATCTTCTTGAGCGCGTGCTTGAGCGTGCGTACCGCCGCTGGAGAACGATCACCAAGAACTCCAACCCGGGCCCACACGTTATCCAGATGTTGGTGGATGCGGTGGTAGGGCAGCGGCCTTGGTTCCGGACAGCGTGCGCCGAATGGCGTCGCCTTGCTAGCAAAGTTGGCGCCCCGGCAATGGAGCATCCCGGCGACTCAGATGACAGGGACTTGCTGGAGCGAGGATTGGCTGGGATTTCGCCAGTGCAGCGCACTGCGCTGGTCCTCGGACTTTACGAGGATCTCTCGGAAGGGGAGATCGCAACTATCCTTGGCTGCACTCCCGGCGAGATCAACAACCGGACTCGAGGATCATCCGGAAGCCGGCGCGAACCATCGCCTGGTCATCGGCCAGCAGCACACGGATGCTCACAGCGCTCCGTCCGAGGTGGGCAGCTTGACGCGCACGGCGAACCCGCCGCCGGATGCCGGCCCCGCCGTGAGTTGGCCGCCGTGCAGGGCGGCACGCTCGCGCATGCCGATCAACCCCAGGCCGCCCGGGCTCGTCCCTGATAGCGCCGTCGCGCCGCGGCCGTCGTCGATGATCTCGACCTCGAGCTCGTCGGGCCAGTACCGCACGCGCACGGCGGCGCGGGACGCCGCCGCGTGCTTGAGGGTGTTAGTCAGCGCTTCCTGCACGATGCGGTACGCCGACACGCCGATCATCGGCGGCAACGAGCGTTCCTCCCCTTCGATGCTGACCGCGACAGCGAGCTCGGACTCACTCATGCTCGCCGCCAGCCGCGGAAGCTGGCTCAGGCCAGGGCGCGGAGCCAGATCGTCCTGGTCGCCGGCCTGCCGCAGGAATCCGAGCAGGCGGTGCAGCTCCCCCACCGCCTGTCGGCTCGAGACCTCGATCGCGGTCAACGACTCCTTGGCCTTGATGCGGTCACGGTCGATCACGACGCGGGCAGCGCCGGCCTGGACGCCCATCATGCTCACGTGGTGGGCGACGACGTCATGCAGCTCCCGCGCGATCCGCACGCGCTCCTCGAACACGGCGTGCTCGGCCTGTGTCGCACGTGACTCCGCCACCTCGGCCTGCTCGGCCCGCGCGCGGACGGCAAGGCCTGCAACCCAGGCGACGGCGAAGTCGACGGGAATGAAGACGAGCTCCTCGACCGAGTGCCCGGGGATGTTGTAGACGAGGGTCGCCGCAGCGCCGACCACGATCGCCAGTCCGAGGCCAGCCCGCCGGACGTCCCGAAGGTTCCCGAGCAGGAATGCGACCGCCAGCTGCATCGGGAAGAGGGACTCGGGGTACGGGATCAGCAGCGGGTCGACGAACGAGATTCCCGCGGCCAAAAGGAAGAACGCCGCCGGTCCGGCAAACGGAAACCATCGCCGCGCGAACACGGGTAGCACCAGGATCGCGAGCGCGGGAAGGCAGAACCACAGCGTCGTTGTCGGAACTCCGGACGAGCCGCGTGCGAGCACCACGTCAAGCATCGCCGCGATCGCCAGCAGCGCGATCAGCAGGTCGAACCAGTACGCGCGCGCGAGATGTCCGATTCGGCTCACGCATCGAACGTACTCCGCCAGCGGCAATTGAGGATACGCCGGGCGATCGTACAAGCGGGCGGCCTTGGCAGCTGTCATTAGTATGAGGCGCGGGACTCCGCGGTTACCGCTGGCGGCGTGGAAGCGGGGCATGCCCGCGGGACCGCCAGGCCAGGATGGACCAGCGGGAAAGAGCTGACAAGATCGAGCCGACGCTGGCGGCCGAGCCGATCGAGAACGCCGAGGCCAGTGATAGGTCATCACTCGGCGCCGACCGTGAGGCCCGTGCCGCGCGGCTGACCGGGACAGCCCGTCCCGCTGTGAGCATCGCCGGTTCACGGGCAAGCAGGTAACAGGATAGGCGGTCTTGGTGCAGCGCTACGCCGCTGTGTGGTCTGAGCAATCCGCCGGGATCGCGCTGCCCATGGCGGCAATGACCGTTGAGAGAGGACGAGGGAAGGGCGCCATCGTGAATCAGCTGAGGTTCGAGGCAGGACTCGGTCACTACAGCGTGAACGTGGCCCCGGACAGCGTGTGGATCTTCAGGGGGATGGGGACGCACTACTTCCAGGTCCAGCTGCAGATCGGCATCCCGGAGGTCGGCGCGGGCGCCGGGCGACTGCTATGCGTGGAGACCACGCTGTACGCCCCGGAGGGCAGCGGCCCGCGGGTACCGCTCGCGTCAACGAACGCCTCCGTCCCCTTCAACCCCGAGGGCGAGGTCCGGATGCCGACGCTGCAATACCTCATTACCAACGCGCAGCTGCTGGCGCTGGAACAACGGCGCGTCGGCGACCTGCGCCTGGAGCTTCAGGTGAGGGGCTTCCTGCCGCAGGCAGCCACGGGCTTCCCTGGCGCGCCCGAGGTCACCGAGTACATCAGCATCGCCGAGAGCAGGTGGCGCCAGCAGCTCGCCGGACTCGGCCGCACACTCGGCGCGGAGATGCTGATCGCGTTCCCCGATGATGATGAGCCGCGCAGGCGCGTCGCGGATTTCCTGCGCGAGGCCCAGCGGCTGCTCGGGGGCAGCGAGATCGACTCCGCGATGCTCCAGGTCCGAAAGGCGCTGGAAACCATCAAGAACACCAGCGGCTGGAACTGGCCGGGCAAGAAAGACAAGCCCGACCGCACAGTGGACGAGCGGTGGGCGCTGATCCGGGCCGCCATGGAGGACCAGGCCAGCGGTGCCATGCACGTCGACCCCGGCACCAGGGACCATGTCTACACCCGGGCCGAGGTCGAGACGCTGATCGCCATGACCGCTGCCCTGCTGTGCGTTACGCCCTGACCCACGGGTGTTACCGCTCTCGCTATTTGAACATCCAGCGGCTGAATTATCTGTGGACGATTCGACACAGCTCGGCGAGGATGGCAGGCAACCTGATCACATAGCGTGACTGCCGATGTGGCTTAGGGCGCGCGCGTACCCGCCGATCTGCACGGTGTTGCATTCAATCTCGGACGGACCCGCGACCGTGCAGACGAGGGTGATCTGCGCGTCATGCAGTTCGACCGCCGCATGCGGGCCGCCCGGGCTGCTGCTGCCCGGGACCGTGATCAGGGGATGGTCGCCGTGTCGACCGCCTCCACCTGGCCGGAGCTGAAGTTAGAGACCAGTACCGTGCCGTTGGGAGCCGCCGTCATGTCCCTTGGGAACAGGCCAGCCGGGATATGGCCGACGATCGCGGGACGGCCGTCCAGCGCGTCGGCGACGTTGATTACGGTCAGGTCGGCGTGAGCGCCTGGCGCGCTGAATCGGTTCGAGTCGGCGACCACGATCAGCGTGCCATCGCGCACTGCGGTCAGCCCGGCCGGTGCCTCGCCGACCCGCACCACCGCGACTAGCGCGTGCGACGGGTCGGTGACCAGCCGGGCCGCCGCGAAGCAGAGCACGTCGTCGCTGGCCCGGGCGGTCACCCAGACCTGCGTCCCGTTCGCTGCCGTAATCACGCGGACCGGCTGGCAGCCGGCATCGACGGTGGCCACGACCGAGTGCGCGGGGTCGGTCTCCGCCCGCCGCAGGTCTATCAGCGTCAGCGTGCCCGGCGGCTCGTTGGGCACTATCCCAGCGCGGGCGGCCTGGCCGGCGGAGAGAGCCGGCCCGCTCCGGGCAGGCGACGCCCTGATGCCCACCGGATGCTGAGCAGGGGCTGCGACCTCGCTCGTCGCGTACAGCCAGCGGCCGTCGGGGGAGACGGCCAGGCCGACCGCCGCCTGCCCGAGCGGGAT
>Ga0208357_1002721_pt1 | contig 11462 bp, 10 predicted proteins | sample NGESurdeep092012_6_FD_184487 | JGI IMG/M metagenome (GOLD analysis project Ga0208357, IMG submission 184487) | Arctic peat soil microbial communities from Barrow, Alaska - NGEE Surface sample F52-2 deep-092012 (SPAdes) | ecosystem: Environmental > Terrestrial > Soil > Wetlands > Peat ... | reverse complement strand
CTCCGGGACCGGATCCTGGCCTCCGAATTCGCCGACGGGGCCAGCCTGCCCAAACAGGAAGATCTCCTGGATGAATTCGGCGTGAGCCCTCCGTCGATCCGCGAGGCACTCCGGATACTGGAGACCGAAGGTCTGGTCACCGTGCAACGGGGAAATGTGGGCGGTGCCATCGTCCTCCAGCCCAAGGTGGAGAAGGTGGCCTACATGCTGGGGCTGGTCATGCAGGCATCGGCGGTGTCCCTCGGCGATGTCTCCCATGCGCTGGTCCAACTGGAGATCCCGTGCGCGGCCGAGTGTGCCCGCCGCCCCGATCGGGATCGCACCGTCGTTCCCCGGCTCCGGGCCGCCCTGGACCAGAGCAGGGATGTGATCGATGATCCGGCTGCCTACATGGCCTCGGCCCGCCATTTCCACGAGGAGATGGTCGACAGCTGCGGGAACGAGACCATGATCCTGGTGGTTGGGACGCTCGAGTCCCTGTGGTCGGCCCAGGTGCGGGCCCTGTTGGCCGGCCAGAGCGAGCCCTCACCGCTGTTCAAGGACCTCGCCTTTCGCCAACAGAGCCTGGAGGACCACGAGGCGCTGTTGGAGCGGATCGCAGCCGGCGACGATCAGGGGGCGGAGGCGGTGGCCCACCGGCACCTGCTGGAGCGGCCGGCGGCCGCCTACCCGTTCTCGTACAGTCGCACGGTGATCGCCGGGTTGGTCAGTGGCGACCTGGGCAACGTCGGTAGTCCCCCGTCCTGAATGGATCCTTCGGTGTACGACGCTCCGGCGCGGCGGTAGCGGACCATGGCGATCCAGCCCGAGGACGACCTCCACAGCGCCGCGTTCTGGGACGGCCTCCGACGGCGACAGGTGGTGGTCGGCCGCTGCCTGGACTGTCGGCGCAACTTCTTCCCTCACCTCCCCAGCTGTCCACGCTGTGGCGGCCGCCGGGTGGCCGACCAGGTCACTGCCGGTTCGGGCACCGTGTACTCGTGGGTCCGGGTCCATCGCCCGTTGAGCGATGCCCCCGTGGTGGCCCCGCCCTATGTGGTGGCCACCGTCGAGCTCGACGACGGCTGCCGGCTGTTCGGCCGGATCGAGCCGCAGGAGTCGGTGGCCATCGGACTGCCAGTGTGCGCAAGCTTTGTCGACCGCGGCCGGTGGACGGAGCTGGTGTTCGTACCCGGTCCGGAGCAGTGAGGAGACGGTGACCGCCGCCATCGCCGGGGTGGGCTACACCCGGTTCACTAAGGAGTCCAAGCGATCCGTGCTCGACCTGGCCACCGAGGCCTGTTCGAGCGCGCTGGACGACGCCGGCATGGCCGCCCGTGAGGTCGACGGCATAGCCAGCTTCATGGTGATGCACGACTCCGTGCCCTGCCAGGCCGTGGCCACGTGCCTGGCCATTCCGGAATTGAAGGTGGCCCTCGACATCGACCTCGGTGGACAGGCTCCGTGCTATCTGGTCTGGCTGGCCGCCACCCTGATCGATGCCGGCGCGGCCGACGCCATCATGGTGTTCCGGGCCATGAACGGCCGGTCGGCGGCGAGGGTGGGCACCATGCGCTTCGCCGGGATGGGGGGCCAGTTCCGGTACCCCATCGGGTACGACGCCTATCTCATGTACGTGGCCATGTGGGGCCAGCGGTTTCTCCACGAGACCGGCCAGGGAGAAGCCGACCTGGCCGGGGTGGTGCTCAACCAGCGCCAGTACGCCATGGCCAACGAACGGGCGGTCCGACGGCGACCCCTCGATCTCGACCAGTACCTTGCCTCGCCCATGGTCGTCGACCCCTTCCGAGCCGACGACTGCACGGTGGAGGTGGACGGCGCCTGTGCCGTGCTGGTCACCTCGCTCGATCGGGCGCGGGACCTGCGTCAGCCGCCCGCCGTCATCGCGTCGGGCGCCTACCGGGCCGGTCCGCAGCCCGGGGTCGACATCGGCGACCACCTGCTCTGGTCCGACTACAGCCGGAACTACACCTCGCACCTGGCCCAGGGGCTGTTCGGACGGGCCGGCATCGGCCCGGGAGACGTCCAGTGTGCCGAGATCTACGACTGCTTCTCCTCCACCGTGCTCATCGGGCTGGAGGGGCTGGGCCTAGTCGAACGGGGACAGTCGGGGTCGTTCGTCCGCGACGGCAACACCCGCCTGGACGGTCCCTTACCCCTCAACACCCACGGGGGGCTGCTGTCCGAGGGCTATCTCCACGGGATGAACACCGTGGCCGAGGCGGTCCTGCAGGTCCAAGGGCGCGGCGGCACCCGCCAGGCGCCCGCCCACGAGGTCTGCGTGGTGACCTCGGGGGCCATGATGGACGGCTCCGCCCTGGTGCTCACCAGCGATCGGTGACCGGGTGCAGTCCCACTGCCCGCCGCACGCACCTTGGGTCCGGGTCCGCTTGACCGCCGGCTCTGGGCCCTGTTTAGATAGCATTCATATAAGTGATTGTGTGAGATAGCCGTTTAGGCCGCCTCACGTGTGGGGGCAGTGGCCCCGGGGGAGGGTGTCATGCCTGCCGAATCGGTGTCCTACAAGCTCATATCGGCGGACGGTCACCTCAACGAGCCCCGGGACGTCTGGACGTCCCGGGTGGCCACGAAGCACCGGGACCTCGTGCCCCGAGTGGAGAGCCTCCCCGAGGGCGACGCCTGGGTCTTCCCCGGGCATGACGACGTGTCCCTCCCCTTCAGCTGGGGGGCGACGGCCGGACGGGATCCGGCCGACATGGGCCCCTGGTGCCGGTACGAGGACATCAACCCCGGAAGCTACGACCCCCTGGCCCGGGTGCGCGAGATGGCCGAGGACGGGGTGGACGCCGAGCTGATCTTCGGCTCCAACTACCCGAGGAACTTCGTGGCCGGCTGCGAGGACGACGACCTCCATCACGACATGATCCGGGCCTACAACGACTTCATGTCCGAATTCTGCGGCACGGCCCCCGAGCGGTTGGGCGGAACGGCACTGCTGCCCAACCGGGGGGTGGAAGGATGTCTCAAGGAGATCGAGCGGGTGTCCTCCATGCCCGGCTTCGTCTCCTTCCTCATGCAGCGGTACCCGAACGGCGACCTGTCGATCAAGCCCGAGGACGACGCCGTGTGGGAAGCCATCGAGGCATCGGGGATGCCGGTCTCCATCCATGTTGGGCTGGTCAGCGGCAGGATGGCCCGCCAGCGGGCCGAGTCCCTGCCCGGCACCGGGCACTTCTACGATGCCCCCCTGCGCATGCTCCAGTTCATCTTCGGCGGGGTCCTGGACCGGTTCCCCGACATCCGGGTCCCGTTCATCGAGGTGGACTGCGGGTGGATCCCCTACTTCGAGAGCCAGGCGGACGACAACTTCATGCGCCACCGCAAGGCGTCGCTGCGGGACGCCAAGCTGACCCGCATGCCCAGCGAGTACATGCATGAGTTCTTCCCGGCCGCCTTCATCACCGATCCCTTTGCTGTTCAGAGCCGCCACACCATCGGTGTCGACCGGATGCTGTGGTCGAGCGACTATCCCCACATCACCACCGACTGGCCCTATTCGTGGAAGACCATCAACGCCACCTTCGAGGGCGTTCCCGCAGACGAGCGCCACGCCATCTTGGCCGGCAACGCCCAGCGGGTGTTCAAGTTCGGAAGCACCGGGAAAGCCTGACCCTTGGCTTCCGGCGCCAGCGGCGGGATCGAACCAGACCGGGCCAGCACCTTCGTCATCGCCATCACCCCGTTCACCGGCGACGGCGCCTTCGACGAAGGGGCCGTCCGAGCTCACCTGCGGCGCATGGCTGCGGCGGGCATCGGGGTGTACGTGGGCGGCGGCGGGAGTGGCGAGGGATACGTGCTCTCCGATGCAGAAGCCAGGCACCTCTTGGAGATAAGCGTGGAGGAGCTGAAGGGCACCGTTCCCGTGCGGGCCATGGGTGTGGAGCCTCGGACCTCTGCCCACATGATCGAGTTCGTCGAGATGGCCTCCGACGTCGGGCTCGATGCCGTCCAGATCTATTCGCTCGACCCGGGCCACGGCCATCGTCCGACGCAGGACGAGATCCACCGGTACTTCGACGACGTGCTCAGCGCCACCACGACGCCCGTGGTGCTGTCCACCCATCAATCGGTGGGCTACAAGGTCCCGGTCCCGATGCTGACCGAGCTCGCCGACCGCTTCGACCACCTGATCGGCATCAACTGCAGCCACCAGGATCTCGGCTACCTGACGGCCATGATCGACGCGCTGGGCCACCGGCTCGAGATCCACGTCGGTGGCCCGCAGCTGGGGCTCACCGCCCTCTCGCTGGGGGCCAACGGCTATCTCAGCTCGGAGGGAAACCTGGCCCCCCATCTGTGCGTCGGGGTGATCGACGCCTACCGGGACAACGACGCCCGCCGCCTGGCCGACTGGTACGGGAAGCTCCTGCGGTTGTCGATGGCCCTGTACGGCGCCGGTGGGATCCGTGCCACCAAGGCGGCTCTGGGCGCCCTGGGGCTGCCCGGTGGGTCGCCGCGCCTTCCCCAGTTGCCCGTGGGGCCCGATCGGATCCCCCCGCTCCTCGATGTCATCGAGCAGTTGGGCATCGCCGCCATCGAAGGCTGGTAGTCGAAACATGTCGAGCATTGGGGACCGGTTCCGGCTCGACGACCGGGTGGTGGTGGTGACCGGAGCCTCCTCCGGTCTCGGGGCGGCCACCGCGGTCGCTGCCGCCCAGGTCGGCGCGCACGTGGTGCTGGCCGCCCGTCGTTCCTCGCTGCTCGAGCGCACCGCCACGAAAGTGGAGGCCGCTTCCGGCCGGGCGCTGGTGGTGCCCACCGACGTGACCCAAGTGGAGGACTGCCGCCAGCTGGTCCAGCAGGCCATGGCTGTCTTCGGTCGCATCGACGGGCTGGTCAACGGGGCCGGTGTGGCCACCGCCGTCCCCGCCCTCAGCGAGTCACCTGATGACTTTCGGGCCGTGCTCGACCTGAACCTGATGGGGACGTACTGGATGGCGCAGGCCGCGGCCGAGGCCATGACCGACGGTGGGTCCATCGTCAACGTGTCGAGCGTCCTCGGCCTGGCCGGCGCCGACCTTCCCCAGGCGGCCTACGCATCATCCAAGGCCGGGGTGCTGGGGCTGACCCGGGACCTGGCCGCCCAGTGGTCGGGTCGCCGATCGATACGGGTCAACGCCCTGGCCCCCGGCTTCTTCGAATCGGAGATGACCGACCAGTGCCAGCCCGGTTACCTCGACACCATCGCCGCCCGGACGCCCCTGGGTCGGATCGGCAGCCCCGACGAGCTGGCCGCCGCGGTGGTGTTCCTGCTGTCGGACGCGTCGAGCTTCATGACCGGTGCCACCCTGGTCGTCGACGGCGGCCTGACCATCGCCTGACGGCACGGCTACCTGGTCAGTACCGGCTCTCCGACCCGCTTCCAGACCATGAACACGTCGCGCCGCTCGATGGCCCAGCCCTCACCCCTTCGGACCAGCTGGTCCTCGTAGCGCACACCGGTGATGAGGGAGTCGACCTCGCCGGCGGCGTCGGCAAAGTGCCGGGCGATGAGGTAGGTCTCGGTAAACCCCTTGTCCCCGTTGAGCTCCCGGAGCTGGTTGCCGATGAAGTGCTGGGTGGCCGGGAAGTGCTCCACCCCGGGACGGAGGATGTCCAGGTACGTATCGAGCGGGCCCTCGAACGAGGTCCCGTGGACGAAGGCGTCGGCGGTAAAGCACGAGCGGACCAGGTCCCAGTTGCGCCGGTCGATCCCCCGGGCGTAGTTGACCATGACGCGCTGCATGGCCAGCTCGTCGCTGACCAGCCGGACGGCGTCGGCCAGTTCGGCGGACTCGGCGCTCACGACTGCTGGCCCACGACTACCAGGGCGTCGGCCGCACAGACGGCACCATCGGCCACCCGGATGGGATTGACGTCGACCTCGGTCACCTCGGGCACTTCCAGGGCCAGCTCGCCCAGGGCCACCATGATGGCGGCCACCGCCTGTTGCTCGGTGTCGCTCAGGCCGCGTCCCCCTTCCACCAGGCGGCCACCGAGCAGGCCGGCCAGCGCCTGCTGGGCGGTCTGGAAGGTGAAGGGCGGCCGGAGCATGGCCGTCTCACTCAGGATCTCGATCAGGATGCCCCCCAGCCCCAGGACCACGGTGGGACCGAACACCGGGTCGTCGTGGATGCCGGCGGTGAGCTCGAAGCGGGCCGGGACCATCTGCTGGACCAGCACGCCTTGGCGAGCAGCGTCGGGCGCCTTGGTGGCCACCTCGGCCAGCATCTCCTCGAACCCGGTCCGCACGGCGTCGGCACCGCGGAGCCCGAGGCGGATGGCGCCGTACTCGGTCTTGTGGGGCAGGTCGTAGGACATCACCTTCAAGGCCACCGGGCCGTCGATCTTCTCGGCCGCGCCCACTGCCTCATCGGGCGACTCGACCAGGACCTCCTGGGTCACCGGGATCCCGTAGAGGGCGAGCAGCTCCTTACTGGTCGACTCGAGCAGCGAGCGATGCCCGGCGTGCCGGTTCAGCAACTCACGCGCCTTGGTCACCCGCTCCTGGTTCGGCTGCCACGCGGAGCGGTCCACGATCTCCAGCGTTCGCAAGGACAGGTCGGCCACCGCCCCCAACGCATGCATGGCCCGATGGGGGTCGGTGTAGGTGGGTATGCCCACCACTTGCAGCTCGTCCAACCAGGCGGTGGAGGTGAGGGCCACCGGCTTGTCCGTTCCTTGGTAGAACTCGATGACCGAGTCGGTCTGCGGACCGGGCACAGCCCAGATGACCGGGGCCACCATGTCGACCACACGGGACTCCCCCACCGCGTGGAGCACCTTGGCGAAGCTCTCGGGCATGGCCACCACTTGGGCGGTGGTGTCCACCGGGTTGGTCAAGCTGCCATAGAACGGCTCGGGCATCAGGGCCATCATGGCTTCCTGCTCGTCGGTCGGGATCTCGGGAACCTCGAGGCCCTGGGCCGAGGCGGCGTCGGCCAGGAGCACACCGGCTCCACCCGAGGAGGTCATGATGCCCACCCCCCGGGACGTCACCCGGCGCCCGTCCTGGAAGATGGTGCCGAGGTCGAGCATCTCCTCCATGGTGGACACCACGAAGACGCCGTACTGCCGGCACACGGCGTCGAGCACATCGGCCGACCCGACGATCGACGCGGTGTGGCTCATGGCCGCCTTGGCCGCGGCATCGGAGCGACCGGCCTTCAACAGGACGATGGGCTTGTCCAGCTCGGCGGCCCGGCAGGCGGCGTCGATGAAGACGTCGGGGTCGCGCAGGGTCTCGGCGAACACCATCAACACCTTGGTCTCATCCCGGTCGACCAGATAGCGGAGCACGGCGGCGATGTTGACGTCGGACTCGTTGCCGGTGCTGACGAACCAACCGAGCTTCAGGCCGGCCAGCATGGCCTTGGTGGTGATGTAGGAGCCGAATCCCCCGCTCTGGGACACGAGGGCCACGGGACCCGGTGGAGGCAGCGGGACGGTCGGGGGCAGGGCGAAGTTGGCCATCACGCCGCCCCACAGGTTCATGAAGCCCATGCAGTTGGGCCCGATGACCCGCAGCCCGGTGCGGGCCACCACGTCGGTCATCTGGTTCTGCAGGGCGATGCCTTCCTCGCCGGCTTCGGCGAACCCGGCGGTGATGACGGCGGCGCCACCGACCCCCCGGTCGGCGCACTCTTGGAGGGCACCGGGCACATGCCGGGCCGGAACGGCCACCACGGCGAGGTCGACCGGATCGGGCAGGTCCAGTACCGACTTATATGCGGCCACACCTTGCACCGCCTCGTCCCGGGGCGTCACCGGCGTGACCGGGCCGTCAAAGGCCCGAACCAGGTTGGCGAAGACGTGCCCGCCGATGTTGGCCACCTTGTTGGACGCACCGATCATGACGATCGACTGCGGGGACAAGAGCCGGTCGATGGCCGAGCGCGTGCTCTGGTGGCCAGACGTTGCCTTACCTGTGGTGTCGCTCATGGTGTCCCCCTCGGTCTCGTGTTCTGCTGGCGTATGGGTGTGGCCCGGCCATCGGTTTGTCTCAGGTTGGCGCCCCGCCGGAGCCGACCCGGCCGGCGGTCGGGATGGCGGCGAGCCGGGGCACGAGCGTCTCTCCCATGCGTACCACCTCACGGAGAAACTCTGCACGACTGTCCACCGGTCGGAGGACCCCGCCGTAGAGGTAAGTCACGCCCACCCCGGCCAGCTGCTCAGCCGTCTCCACCAGGAGATCGTCGATGTCGGTGGCGGTGGTATCCATCTCCAGGCCGCCCAGGGACGAGGCCACGGTCAACGGCGTGGTTCGTCCCACCGACTGGGCGTGGCCGGCGGCGTAGTCGATGCGAACCTTCAGGTCCTCCAGCGTCTCCATCGCGGCAGAGTGGCGCCGGGCCGCCGTCTGGGCCGGGTTGGGCATGGGCGCCCAACCGTCGGCCAGCTCCACCGCCCGGCGGATGGCCCGCTTGGAGTTGCCCCCGATCCAGATGGGCGGATGGGGATCCTGCATGGGCCGGGGCAGGGCGAAGTTGTCGTCGGCTTCGAAGTGCCGGCCTTTGAGCGTCAGTGGCTCGCCCGACCAGGCCGCCTTCATGGCCACGATGGCCTCGTCGGTCAGGTCGTTGCGCTCGGCGAAGTCCACACCCAGGGCGGCGAACTCGGCCTCCAGGTACCCGGTACCGGCGCCCAGAATGACCCGACCGCCCGACAGCACGTCCAGCGAGGCCACGGCCTTGGCCGTGAGGAAGGGGTTCCGGTAGGGCAGGACGCACAGGTGGGTCTGCAGCCGGATCGAGGTGGTGGCGGCGGCGGCGAAGGAGAGGGCGACGAACGGGTCGAGGGCATGGTGCCCGCCGGTGTCCATCCACGCCTTCTCCGGAAACGGGTGCTCGGTGACGAACACCGCGTCGAACCCGGCCGACTCGGCGGCGCGGGACATCTCGGCGATAGCCTCGGCGGACACGAACTCGTCGAGCTTGTCCACCCGTTGGGTCGGCAACCCCAGCGAGATCTTCATGCCGGGATGGGCCGAGGGGCTGGCGAACCGTACATGACACGTTTGTCTACTACCGGCTGGTCCATCACGACAAGGTAACGATAACATGCTGCTCAGAACGGGCCAGGACCGGTCGGGATGCTCGCGTCAGTTTGCTTGACCCCGCCCATCAGGCAAGTTACGGACCTGTGGATCGATACTGCGCGTCGAGCGCGGAGAGGGGGCTGCGGTGCTTGCGCTGCTGACCGAGGAGCAACAGATGCTCCAGGAGATTGCCACTCAGCTGGCACAATCGGTGGGACTCACCAATCCCAGCGACCTGGAAAAGGTCGACCGGGCCAAGGGCTGGGCCGCTCTGGCCGACGCCGGGCTGCTCGGGCTGCGGGCCCGAGACGAGCAGGGGAAGCCCACCGCGTCGGGTGTCGAGGTGGCCCTGGTGGTCGAGGCGTTGGGCGCCGCCCTTGCCCCCCTCCCCTATTCGGGCTCCGCCGTCCTGGCCACCGAGCTCCTGTCCCTGGCCGGCGCCCCCGAGGCGTGGCTGGCCGAGCTGACCGACGGCAGCGCTCGCTGCGCCCTCCTGTTGAGCGAGGACCTGTCCCATCTGGCCCACGTCGACGAGCTGGCCGACGCCCTGGCCTGGGACGCCGATGGCGCCACCCACGGGCTGGCCCTGGCCGGCGGAGCCGGCGCACTGCAGGTGGTCCGGGTGGCCTTGGGTGAGGCCTGGGCCCCGGTCGAGGGGGCCGACCTCACCCGGGTGCTCCGCCGAGCGGGCTCGGCGCCGGCGGCCGATCAGATCGAAGAGGCGGGTGCGCTCACCACGGCACAGTTCGACACCTGGCTGGCCCTGGCCCTCACCGTGGCCAGTGCTGACATCGTCGGCGCCCTGAAACAAGGCCTGGAGCAGGTGGTGGCCTACACCAAAGAGCGCGTTCAGTACGGCGTACCGGTGGGATCGTTCCAAGCCGTCCAGCACCTCTGTGCGGAGGCCTTGGTGGCGGTGGAGGCATCGGCCAGCACGGTCAAGTACGCGGCCTGGGCCATCGACGAGCTCGACCCAGCCGAGGCCCTGGTAGCGGCGCGCACGGCCAAGGCCTACTGCGGGATCACGGCCCGAACGGTGGCCGAGACCATCATGCAGGTCTACGGGGGGATCGGGCAGACCTGGGAGCACATCGCCCACTTCGTGGCCCGCCGCACGTACCTCGACCGCTCCCTGTTCGGGGACGACGCCGTTCAGCTGTCGGCCATCGCTGACGCTCGCTTGGGAAGCCATTGATGATGCACGCACACGTGGGAGGTCGTTGACATGGACTATCGGGACACAGCAGAAGAGGCGGCGTTCCGGGCGGAGCTGCGAGCATGGCTCGAGGCCACCGCCCCGAAGAATTACACGCAGATCAAGGACTACACCGAGCGGAACAAGATGTACCGCCAGTTCCACCGCAACCTCTACGAGGCCGGGTACATGGGCATGGCCTGGCCGGTGGAGTATGGCGGCCGGGGCCTCAGCCCCATCTACGACGCCATCTTGAACGAGGAGGCCGGTCGGTCGTCCAGCCCTCCGATCCCGGGCATGGTCAACTACCTGGGACGGGCCATCTACACCTACGGCAGCGAGGAGCAGAAGACCCAGTTCCTCCCCACCCTCCTCAACGGGGACGTGGCCTGGTGCCAGGGCTTCAGCGAGCCCGATGCCGGGAGCGACCTGGCATCCTTGAAGACTCGTGCCGACCTCGACGGGGACGTCTACGTGGTCAACGGCCAGAAGATGTGGACCAGCGGCGGCCAGTACGCCGACTGGTGCCTGCTCTTGGCCCGGACCGACCGGGAGGTACCCAAGCACAAGGGCATCTCGTGCCTGCTGGTGGACATGCACTCCCCGGGGATCGAGGTACGGCCCATCGTGTTGAGCGACGGCGACCCCGAGACGTGCGAGGTCTTCTGGGACAACGTGCAGGTCCCCGCGAGCCAGCTGCTGGGCACCCCCGGCCTGGGGTGGAAGGTGGCCATGACCACGGTCACCTACGAGCGGGGACCGGCCGACATCGGGTTCATCGCCATGTACCAAAAGGCGTTGCGTGGGGTGGAGGCCCTGGCCGTCGAGAAGGGTGTGGCCGATGATCCCGAGGTGCGCCGGGACCTGGCCCGGGCCTATGTCCGCGGTGAGGCCCTGCGGCTGAACGTCGTCGAGCAGCTGTCGATGCGGGTATCGGGGCGCGAGCCCGGACCGGAAGGTTCGGTGGGCAAGCTGCTGTGGGCGGACGCCGAACAGACCCTGCAGCACCTGGCCATGGACATCGCCGGAGCCGACGCCCTGACCGGTCGCCGGCCGGAACGGCTGGAGAGCTACTTCCGGTCCCGCCCGGTGAGCGTCTACGGGGGATCGGCGCAGATCCAAAAGAACATCCTGGCCTTGTCGGCCCTGGGTATGCCCCGGTCCTGACCGGCAGCGTTCGGTCCGGCAGCACCGGGCCACTCAAGAGTCGAGAAACCGCAGCACGGCAAG
>Ga0208357_1002720_pt1 | contig 11464 bp, 8 predicted proteins | sample NGESurdeep092012_6_FD_184487 | JGI IMG/M metagenome (GOLD analysis project Ga0208357, IMG submission 184487) | Arctic peat soil microbial communities from Barrow, Alaska - NGEE Surface sample F52-2 deep-092012 (SPAdes) | ecosystem: Environmental > Terrestrial > Soil > Wetlands > Peat ... | reverse complement strand
TCTGTCCTTCAATCTCTGGCACATCTCCGGCCTCGAAAACTACTCCATCCCGCATCCCCTCCTCGTCAGCAAAAATGATTACGCCGCCGCCCACGGCATCCAGCCCGAAGCCGTCGTCTCCCACGCCACCACCGGCTCCGGCCCCTCCGCTTCCTTCCTCGGCAGCGACATGCGCGCCGCCTACTACGGTGGCACCGTCCTCACCGGCGCCGGCCAGAACCTCGGCCTCCTCGAGTACTACGGCACCGACCTCGCCGACCTCAACACCTACTACAAGAACATCGGCCAGACCAACAAGGTTCCCATCACCCTCCTCTCCACCGACGGCACCAGCACCGCCTGCGTTTACACCAGGGCTGGCGGCGATTGCGACGACACCGAGCAAACACTCGACATGACCCAGGCTCTCGGCGTAGTCCCCGGCCTCGCCAGTCTCGTCATGTACGTCGGCTCTTCAGACACCGCCATGATCAGCGCCATGACCACCCACAGCCCGCTGCCCACCACCATTGGCTGCTCCTGGGGATGGACGCCCGCTGATCCCACCACGCTCGATCCCTACTTCGAAAAGATGGCCGCACAAGGTCAGAACTTCTTCGCTGCTTCCGGTGACAGCTCCACCTGGTCGAGGCGCAATGAAGGGTGGCCCGCAGACGACGCTCATGTCGTCTCCGTCGGCGGCACCGACCTCATCACCGCCAGCGCGGCAGGCCCCTGGAAGTCCGAAACCGCGTGGGTCGATAGCGGCGGCGGCATCTCTCCCGACAAGATCGCCATCCCGTCGTGGCAGAAGCTCGCCGGCGTCATCAACTCCACCAACAAGGGCTCCACCACCTATCGCAACGGTCCCGACGTCTCCGCCAACGCCAACTTCACCTACTACACCTGCGCTGATCAAACGACCTGCCTCGCCAACGAGTACGGTGGCACCAGCTTCGCCGCTCCCTTGTGGGCAGGCCTCGTCGCCCTCGCCAACCAGCAACTTGCTGCCAACGGTAAAGCGCCCGTCGGCTTCCTCGATCCCCTCATCTACCCCCGCAACCTCACCTCCAACTACGCTACAGACTTCCACGACATCGCCAGCGGCAAATCCGGCAGCTACACCGCCGTCAAGGGCTATGACCTCGTCACCGGATGGGGTTCACCCAACTCCGGCCTCATCCCCTGGCTCGCCACCCAATAATCACCAAGCCAATCTCCCCATCACTCGACACACACCGAGGCCCGGACCTTCAAAGTTCGGGCCTCGCTGCATCGCTCCGCAATTCGTCAAGCACTAAATATCCGCTGCTTCGAGAAAGTGACAGCGCTCGCGGCTTCTGCTTCATGCAGCCCACTCTTCTTCCTGCTCAATCCTCCGCTAGCGCAGGCCACCTCTCCCCTAGTACAGTTTCGCCAGTGATCGAAACGCCCGCCGCGCACAGTCAAAGCCCCATGCCCCGCCCCTTCGCATCCCGCCCCATCACCACCCTGCTGTCCTGCGTCGCTCTCCTCTGCGCGTCGGCTCTCGCCATCAGTCAATCTCCCGCAGACTCCCTCAGGCAAGCCGACACCATCTACCGCGCCGGCACCGCAGCCCTAGCGCGCCACGATCTACCCACCGCTCAATCTGACTTCGAGCAGGTCGTTCGTCTCGCCCCACGCGCCGAGCCCGGACACAGCGCCCTCGGCCTCGTCCTCATCGACCGCGGCCAACTCCCCGCCGGCATCCGCGAGCTCGAACTAGCCCTCACCCTCAAAAACTCCGACAGCGGTGCCCAGCTCAACCTCGCCATGGCCTATCTCCAATCCGGCCAGCCCGCAAAATCCCTGCACCTCTTCGCTCAGCTCGACGCCGCAGCCCGCCTCCAGCAGCATCCCCTCAACCCCTCCATCCTCGCCGCCTACGCCCACGCTCTCGCCGCCACCGGCAACCTCCCCCAGGCCGAGCTCAAGATGAAAGCCGCAATCCAGGCCGCCCCCGGCAACGCCCAGTTCCACGACGATCTCGGCTCCATCGAAGCCCAGCAAAAGAACTGGCCCGCCGCCCAGCAGGAGTTCGCCACCGCCCTCCATCTGGACCCCCAATCACCCGCCGCCCATCTGCACCTCGGCCTCGCCCTGCAGGCCCAGAATCAGCCCGGCGCCCTCGACCAACTCCAGCAAGCCAACCAGCTAGCCCCCGACAGCCGCCTCATCGCTATTGAGCTGGGCAAAGCTCTCGCGGCCGCCGGGCACGACGACCAGGCCATCCCGCTCTTCCAGCAAATCCTCACCCGCAACCCCGCCTCCATCGACGCCGCCGACCAGCTGGCCCGCGCCTACCAGCGCACCAACCGCGCTCCCGAGGCCATTGCTCTCTTCCGCAAAGTCCTCGCCGCCGAACCCAACAACGCCGTCGCCACCGCCGACCTCGGCATGGCCCTCACCCAGGCCCAGCGCGCCAAAGACGCCGTCCCCGTCCTCCAGCACGCCCTCACCCTCGCCCCCGACAGCGTCACCGCGCACCAGGATCTCGCCGCCGCCTACGTCCAGCTCAACCAATTCGACGACGCCGAAACCGAGCTCCGCGCCGCCCTCCAGCTCGCCCCCGAACTCCCCCAGCTCCACTACGATCTCGGCCTCGCCTACAAAATGCAGGACGACGCCACCCACGCCATTCCAGAGTTCGAAGCCGCCGAGAAGCTCGGCCCCAACCAGCCCGAAGCACCCTACGCCCTCGGCCTCCTCTATCTCCAGGATGGCCGCTATCAGGACGCCGTCCGCGAGCTCAAAACCTCTCTCACCCTCCGCCCCCGGAACGGCGAAGCCTGGGCCACCCTCGGCAGCGTCTACGCCCAGCTCAACCAACTCTCCGACGCCACCGCCGCCCTCCTCCAGGCCATCGACCAACTCCCCGACCAGCCCGCCCCCCACCTCACCCTCGCCAACGTCCTCATCAAGCAAAACAAACTAGCTGAGGCCACCGAACAGCGCAAACTCGCCGCCACCCTCATGCGCTCCAACATGAACCGCCAGCGAGCCGAAGTCGCCACCCACACCGGCGAATCCTTCCTCAAGTCCGGCGACCTCGCCGCCGCAGCCGCGCAGTTTCAAAGCGCCCTCACCTTCGATCCCACCTACACCGACGCCCACCAGGGCCTCGCCCATGTCTACGACGCCCAGGGCAAGCCCACCGAAGCCGCCGCCGAACGCTCTAAAGCTTCATCCCCGCAACCCTAAGGAATCTCTACACAAGCAGTCGTTTTGAAGGGGCGGGACTTCAGTCCCGCCATGCCACTACCACCCAGCAGGGGGCTTTAGCCACTAAGGGAATCTCCCAAACCCCAACACCAACTCCCTACTTCCTGCTTCCTGCTTCCTATTTCCTACTTCCTGCTTCCTGCTTCCTGCTTCCTTGTACAGCCCCACAACGCCATCACTATAATCCTCTCCAGTCCCACCCATGAACTCCCCGGCCCGACGCGCGCTGCTTCTCTTCCTCCTCGCCGCCGCCGCGTGTCTCGGCACCCGCTCAGCCACCCACGCCGCCCAGCAGGCCCCGTACACCGCCCCGCCCCCCACCACCGCCCCGCCAGAATCCCCCACCCGCAAGGCCTACGCCGACCACATCCGCGACACCTACAAATTCCCCTTTGCGCCCAACAACCTCTCCCTCCCCGGCAACGCCGCCATCGTAGGCAACGACTTCATCCAGCCCTCCGCCTTTCCCACCGCTGACTACTGCGGCCACTGCCACAAAGAGGCTTATCACCAGTGGCGTCAGGCCCTCCACTCCAACTCCTTCCGAACCCCCTTCTACCGCAACAGCGTCAATCTCCTCATCCGCGAAAAAGGCGTCGCCTTCGCCCGCCACTGCGACAGCTGTCACAACCCCATCTCCGTCCTCTCCGGCTCCCTCACCCCCGACTCCACCGCAGATCGCAGCTTCGACCGCGACGGCGTCACCTGCATGGTCTGCCACTCCATCCAAAGTCTCGGCACCCGTGCCGGCAACGGCAGCTACGTCATGGCCATCCCCTCCGTGCTCGTCGACGCCCAGGGCAATCGCATCCCCGGCCTCGTCCCCGACTCCGAAATCCTCACGCATCTCGACCGCCACTCCAAAGCCGTCATGCAGCCCCTCTACAAGTCCCCCGAGTTCTGCCTCGCCTGCCACAAGGCCAACTTCCCCGTCATCCTCAACAACTACAAGTGGATTCGCGCCTTCACCACCTACGACGAGTGGCAAACCTCCAAATTCTCCAAGCAAAATCCCCTCGTCTTCTACACCGCCGACTACGCCTCCTGCCAGACCTGCCACATGCAGCGCGAGGCCATCACCCTCCCCGACCCCGGTGCCAAACAGGGCCTGCTCGCCTCTCACCGCTGGCCCGCCGGCAACACCGCCGTCCCCTTCTACTACGGCTTCAACCAGCAGCTCGACAAGACCATTGACTTCCTCAAATCCGGCAACTACCTCAACGTCGACATCTTCGCTCTAAAGATCAACAATAACGACGCCCTGATAGCCCCCCTCGGCTCCGTTCCCTTCACTCTCCCCCCCACCTCCACCGTCGAAGCCTACGTCGTCATCCAGAGCAAAAACATCGGCCACTCCCTCATCCCCGAAGTCCGCGATCTCTACGAAGCCTGGGTCTCCTTCACCGTCACCGACGCCACCGGCCACACCCTCTACCGCAGCGGCTTCCTCCAGCCCGACGGCACCCTCGACCCCGGTGCCCACAGCTTCACCAACCGCCCCGTCAACGCCGACGGCAACTTCGTCGACAACCACCGCGTCTGGACCATCCACTCCGTCGCTTACGACAACACCATCCAGTCCGGCCGCTCCGCCCTCGTCCGCTATCAATTCCATCTCCCCGCCAACCTCACCGGCCCCATCACCATCAAGGCCGCAGTCGACTACCGCCACTTCCGCCAGACCTACCTCAACAACGTCTTCGGCCCCAACCACCCCGACTATCCCCTCGTCGAGCTAGCCTCCCGCACCCGCACGAACTCCATCGGCGAGAACTCCCCCACCCCTCCCCAACCCACCGACAACCCCGACTGGATGCGCTGGAACAACGTCGCCATCGGCTACCTCGACGAGCTCCAGTACGACGACGCCATGCAAGCCTTCCAGCACGTCATCCAACTCCGTCCCGACTACGCCGACGGCTACATCAACCTCGGCCTCAACGACATCGAGTGGGAAAAATACTCGGACGCCCGCGCCCCCCTCGAAAAGGCCCTCGCCCTCCACCCCCACGACGCCCGCGCCCTCTACTACCTCGCTCTCGTCGAACGCCGTCAACGCCACTCCGAGGCCGCCATCGCCGACCTCCGCGAAGTCGTCGCCCAATATCCGCAGGCCCGCGATCCCCTCCGCGAACTCGGCATTTCTTACTATCAACAGCATCGCGTCAACGACGCCGTCGCCACCTTCAAAGCCCTCCAGGCCGTCGACCCCGACGACCTCGCCGCCCACTACAACCTCTCCATCCTCTATCACCGCCTCGGCCTCAAACAGCAGGCCTCCTACGAAGCCGCGCAATACGCCATGAAGTACATCGACCCCGGCGCCCCCACCTACTCCCTCGACTACCTTCGCAAGCACCCTGAGCTGCGTAACGAAAGCGTCCCCTGGCACGTACACTCGGAACTGCCAAACTAAACCCGGCCGCGAACCAACGGCCCGATCCATCACCGCTTGGGGCGAAGAGTTTTGAAGGGGACGGGCTTCAGCCCGTCCATGAACATCACGAAGGAACGTGGCTTTAGCCACTGAGGGAACCTACTTCCAACCCGACCAGACTCTCTCACAGCAAACCATGTAGCACCCCGATCCCACCATGACCCACGAAACCACCCGCCGCAAATTCATTCGCTCCCTCAGTCGCACCGCGCTCGTTCTCCCCTTCGCCGACATCCTCGCCCTCGCCGCGCCGCGCCACCAACAATCCGCCGCGCCCCAGGCCAAAATCGGTCCGCAGGAGCGCACCTACGACGCCAAGGCTGCGCCCCCTCCCGCAGGCCCCAAATCCCCCATCGAAGGCACCCCCCTCGGCATCAGTTTCGTAGACGTCGCCGCCCAGTCCGGCCTCACCATCCCCACCATCTACGGCGGCCAGTTCACCAACAAGTACCTCCTCGAAACCACCGGCTGTGGCCTCGCCTTCTACGACTACGACAACGACGGCTGGCAAGACCTCTTCCTCGTCAACGGCTGTCGTCTCGAAGGCTTCCCCGCCGGCCAGGAACCTCGCTGCCACCTCTTCAAGAACAACCGCGACGGCACCTTCACCGACGTCACCAAAGGCACCGGCCTCGAGCACAAAACCGGCTGGGGCCAGGCCTGCTGCGTCGGCGACTACAACAACGATGGCAACGACGACCTCTTCGTCACCTACTACGGCCAGAACGTCCTCTACCGCAACAACGGCAACGGCACCTTCACCGACGTCACCGAGCAATCCGGCCTCACCCAGCCCGGCCCCAAAATTCGCTGGAACACCGGCTGCACCTTCGTCGATTACGACCGCGACGGCCACCTCGATCTCTTCGTCGCCAACTACGTCGACTTCGATCTAAAAACCGCGCCCCTCCCCGAAGACGGCCCCTGCACCTACAAGGGCATGCTCGTCGCCTGCGGCCCCCCCGGCCTTCCCGGCGGCAAGAATATCCTCTACCACAACGACGGCAAAGGCTTCTTCACCGACGTCAGCGAAAAGTCCGGTATGTGGACTGCCGTCGGCACCTACGGCCTCAGCGTCTGCGCCTCCGACCTCGACGGCGATGGCTGGCCCGACATCTACGTCGCCAACGACTCCGCCCCCGCCACCCTCTATCAAAATCAGCACGACGGCACCTTCATCGACATCGCCATCGAAGCCGGAGCCGCCCTCTCCGCCGAAGCCAAACCACAGGCCGGCATGGGCGTCTCCATTGGCGACTACAACAACACCGGCAACATGGACATCGTCAAAACCAACTTCGCCGGCGACACCGACTCTCTCTACACCAACCTCGGCAAAGCCATCTTCGAAGACCACACCTACCCCAGCGGCCTCGGCGAAAACACCCGCCTCCTCGGTTGGGGCGTCGGCTTCTTCGACATGGACAACGACGGCTGGCTCGACATCCTCATGTCCAACGGCCACGTCTATCCCGAGGTCGATAAATCCAAGGCCGACCTCAAATACGCCGAGCATAAATACCTCTATCGCAACCTCCAGAACGGCCGCTTCGAAGACGTCACCGACCAGGGTGGCCCCGGCATCCTCGAGCGCGCCCCCGCCCGCGGCTGCGCCTTCGGCGACTACAACAACAACGGCTCCATCGACGTCGCCGTCAACTGCATCAACACCATCCCCCAACTCCTGCGCTGCGATTCCACCCTCAAGCGCAACTGGATCAAGATCAAACTCGTCGGCGTCAAATCCAATCGCAGCGGCATCGGCAGCAAGATCATCGTCACCGCCACCACCACACCCACCGCCGCCAAGCCCCTCACCCAAACTGACGAACTCCGCAGCGGCGGCAGTTACTTCTCCCAAAACGATCTCCGCCTGCACTTCGGTCTCGACCAGGCAAAGAAAGTCGACACCGTCGAAATCCGCTGGCTAAGCGGCCAAATCGACATCCTCAAAAACCTAGACGTCAACCAGCTCTACGTCATCCAGGAGGGCGGCAAGATCCTCAAATCCGGCCCCCTCACCCCCGCAAAACTGAAAGCCTGACGCCCCCCAAACCATGAACCCCCGCCTCCTCCTTCTACTCGCCGCGCTCTCGCTCCTCTCCCCGGCCCACGCGCAACCCGCCTGCCCCTGGCTCACCGAGGGCACCGCCGCCGCCGCGCTCGACGCCCCCGTCACCATCACCACCAACCTCCTCCCCTCCGGCGACGGCACCTGCACCTTCACCACCCAGCAAACCCCCACGCCCTCTCGCCTCGAAATCACCGTCGCAACTTCCGCCCCTCAAGCCTGTCCCCCCAGCAGCAAGCACCTCCCCGGCATCGGCAACGAAGCCCTCACCTGCACTCTCCCCGGTCCCTCATCGGAGACCACCGACCTCATCACCGCCCGCGTCCGCAACCGCTACTTCACCCTCCGCCTCACCCTCCCCACCGCCTCCTCTCCTACCGCACGCCAATCGTTAGCCGAACAAATAGCCGAGCAAGTAGCCGGCAATCTCTACTGACCACACACAAACCGGGCGCTGTGGGAGAATGTGATTACTCGCGACTTCTTCTCCAGCCGCTGCGCTCTTTCCGTGAACTTGCCCAACTCCATCACGCTGACCCGCATTGCGAGCGTCCCGCTCCTCATCTGGGCCCTGTCCCCACGCTTCCCTCTTTCAAGCGTCCACGGCGAGCAGGAGATCATCGCCTCCTCCATCTTCATCCTCGCCTCCATGACCGACGGCCTCGACGGCTACCTCGCCCGGCACCGCGGCCAGATCACCACCCTCGGCATGCTCCTCGACCCCCTCGCCGACAAGCTCATGGTCACCACCGCCTTCATCCTTCTCGTGGCCTACAACCCCGGAGTCATGAAGCCCTGGATCGCCGTCCTCGTCATCGGCCGAGAGTTCCTCGTCTCCGGCCTCCGCTCCATCGCCACCTCCGAAGGCTTCACCATCCAGGCCAGCGAGCTCGGCAAGCTCAAAACCGTCGTCCAGATCGTAGCCATCGTAGCGGCCATCCTTAACCACCAATGGGACACCTGGTTCATCGGCTGGTTCCCCATCAGCGTCAAGCTCATCGCCGTCACCGCAACCTACTGGATGACCATCCTCTCCGTCATCTCGGCGGTCGATTACTTCGTAGGCTTCTGGAACAAGATTGACCACGTCTCCGGCCACCGCCGCCGCAACTCTGTCCTAAGCCGCGACAAGAACGCCTCCGCTCCAACAGAAGCAGGGATGAGGGATTAGCCGAGCCTCTGGCAATCATTTCCTCTAGGCTCCCACCTCTGCCTTCACGAATGCCCATCGCATCGGCCTACATCATCCACGCAGCAATCGACAATTCCCCCCAGACGGCGAAAGCCCCGGCCTTCGCCGGGGCTAGCCAGTACAAACCAACTCAGCTCTAAGCGTGCACGCCATTTCCGCGCTGTTCGCGATGCACAAAGTGGTAAGGCGGCCACGGCCCCGAAAGCTGCATCGCGCAGTCCTTCAGTTCCAGCGTCGCCGTACTGTACTTGTTCTGATACCGCTCCACCGTCTTCTTATCGACAAGATGGGCAATATCCAGCAGCATCTTTCCCGACTCCATCCGTTTGCACGTCACTTCTTCCGCAACCGGCAGGAACATCCGGTGCATCTGCAACGAAAGCGCACGCGCGCGCGACTGTCTCTCCCGCTGACGCGTCGCCGACTCTCGCAAATGCGACAGGTACTCCTGTCCCGCCGCCTGGAACGTATGCCCAACACCCTTGGTCTCCGGGCAGATATCATCCACCACAACCTTCAGGTGCATCTCCGCCATGCCGCGCAACCGCTCGACATTGGCCATAAAATGCCGCTGATTCGACCGAACCGATCGCCGCAGTGCCTCATCGTCTCCAAACGTTGTGCCAAAACGGAAGGGCAGCACCGTCGACTTGGCAAAGCATCCAGAGATGACGCGCGCATGATCGCGAGCCGCCGGTTGGCCCTCCGACGAATTCAACCGGGCCGCATCCTCGGCCAGATGTTCCGACACAACTACAGCCAGTTCGGCTGCAGGAAATAGAAATGTTTGATTGCCAAAGAGGCCCGTAACACCTGCGAGGGGCATCGGTCTGCGATGCCGTCCAAGTTCAGGAAATGCACTTCTTTCGGTGATACAGTACGCGTACCAAGCCATGACAATGTCGCTCCTGAAATCTACTGCGCCGCTGATCAGCTGCTTGCCCAATCATGCGGTTCCCGCCCAGCCCCCTCGCAGACGGAAGGTGACCCGTTCCAGCTCTTGCTTCCAAAACTGTGCAACTTTGCTCGATTCGAGCCCGATAGTATGCCCATCCCATCACGATTGGCAAGAGTTCATTTACAACGAGCCACGCAAGCCTCAGATCGCCAATTCGCTCGCCAAAAGCCCACTTTTCTCACCCCCTACTCCTTCCTGCTAAACTGAAACGATGCGCGGGTGGCGGACCCGGCAATCTTTTTAGCTCTCTAAGGACGGAACTTTCGTGGATAACGCAACCAAGCGTCAATTGAAGAAGCAGGACCAGTTTGTCGCCCTCACCACCAGCAGCGTGCATTGGGCTGAAGAGCACCGCCAGAAAACCATCATCGCCGGCATCATTGCTGTGGTGGCCATCCTCGCCATCGTCGGTGGCTACACCCTCTACCAAAGTCGCTCCGCTGCCGCCGAGACCCAGTTCGGCGCTGCCATGGAGATCTACCAGACCCCGCTCGCCAACCCCGCTCAGCCCGTGCCTCCCGGCATGAAGACCTTCCCCACATCGAAGGATCGCGCCGCTGCCGCCGGCACCCAGTTCCAGCAGGTCGCTGACCACTACGGCTTCACCAACTCCGGCAAACTCGCCGAGTACTTCGTCGGCCTGACCGCCCTCGATCAAGGCCAGAAGGGCCCCGCCGAAGCTGCTCTGAAGAAGGTCTCCGATAGCTGGGATGGCGACCTCGCCGCCCTCGGCAAATCCGCCCTCGCTCAGCTCTATCAGCAGAATGGCGAGGACGCCAAGGCCGTCGACCTCTACAACCAGCTCATCAAGGGCCACGCCGTCACGGTCCCCCCTTCGCTCGCCCAGCTCCAGCTAGCCGAGCTCTATCAAGCCGAAGGTAAGACCGAGCAAGCCCGCCAGATCTACGCCATTCTCAAGGACAAGGACAAGAACTCCAAGGGCAAGCCCGCAGCCGCAGCCGAGATCGCCACCCAGAAACTCAACCCCACCCCCCAGGCCCCACTTCAGGCCCAGTAGCTCAGGAAACAGAGGTCAGCAACCCAATACGCCAGGATCGTGCCCACCGCGACCCTGGCGTTTTTCTCTAACCCCAACGCGACCTCTCCCCTCTGCCCTTCGCTGGCGATGTTTTCGTGCTGATATAGAGTTGTCATCTCGACCGGAGCAGGACGGTCGTATCGTCCTGCGCAGTGGAGAGACCTGCAGTCCTGCCTGCACCGCCTCACCTGCGGGAATGCTTCCCTAATCCCTAATCCTCAATCCCTGCCCTCAAAATGCGCCGCCGTCGACTGCGAGCTCACATGCGCCGTCAACCGATCCGCAATCGCGCTCGGCGACCGCAGACCCGCCACCGTCGACCACTGATCCGGCTTCTTCCCCGGGTCCGGAGGCGGAGGAGCCCATGCAGGCAATTGCAGCCGCAGGTAGTTCGCCATAGCGCACGCATGCGGCTCGTACAGCACCCGAATCGCCGTCAGCCGCTCCCGCGCTCCCATATCCCCGCATAACGAGAACCCCGCCTCGCTCAGCAGATCACACAACCGCGCAAACTCATCATCGTCCAGCCGCTTCGGAAGCTCACT
>Ga0208357_1002719_pt1 | contig 11465 bp, 6 predicted proteins | sample NGESurdeep092012_6_FD_184487 | JGI IMG/M metagenome (GOLD analysis project Ga0208357, IMG submission 184487) | Arctic peat soil microbial communities from Barrow, Alaska - NGEE Surface sample F52-2 deep-092012 (SPAdes) | ecosystem: Environmental > Terrestrial > Soil > Wetlands > Peat ... | reverse complement strand
CACCGGCGTCCTCGATTGCCTACATCAAGATCGACCTCGACCCGGCTGCATCGGAGAAGATCGCAGCCCTGCGCTTCGAGCAGAAGTTCCCCGACGCCCCGCACGTCACCAGCGCCGACCAGCTCAAGGACGCCCTGCTCAGCGAAGCGTTCGCTCAGCCGACGACCGACATCAACTACGCCACCGACATCAAGCCATGGCTCGGCAATCGGGTTGCTCTGGCCGCCTATCCCGACGCGAACGGAAAAATCCAGCTGGTCGGCATCCTTCAATTGAAGGACGCCACGCAGGCAAAGGCCGGCCTCACCAAATTGATCCAGACGCCGGGCGGCGACGCCAGCATGAGCACAGCGGGGTTCGCGATTGAGGACGACTACGCGGTCGTCGGTCAGTCGCAGGCGACGGTCGACGCAGCCGTCGCGGCCGCTCGCACCTCGAGCATCACCGCGAGCAACCAGTACGCCGCCGACGTCGCGACGCTGGGCGGAGACCGCATCGTGACCGCGTGGGCCGACCTGGGCGCGGCATCCAAGTACGTGGCCAAGGCCGCAGCGAGCCAACTCAGCAGCCTCGGCGCTCTCAGCACTCTTAGCAGTGGCAGCGACTCTGGCGCCGGCAGCGATCCTGGCAGCAGCACCGACCCCAGCGGCAGCACCGACAGCCTGCCGCCGAATAGCATTCTCGGCACCCTTGGCAGTGTCGGCGGACTCTCGCAACTGAGCGGCGCCCAAGGCCTCACCAACGAAGTCAAGGGCCGCCTCGTGCTCGGCCTTAGCCTGCAGTCCGGTTACGCCGAGATCAGCGGCCGCATCGTCGGCGGTGACACCACCGGGATCCAGAGCCAGAACGCGGACGCCGGTGCCCTGCTGGGCCAGCTACCCGCTGGATCAGTCGCTGGCGTCGCAGTTTCGGGAATCGGCGCGGCCATCAGCAAAGAACTCACGACGCTCGAATCCGGACCGCTCGCGTCGCTTGGCTTCAAGGACGAGCTCGACGCCGCGAGCGCCCAGCTCGGCATTAGCTTGCCCGGCGACGCGGTCAACCTGATCGGCAACGGTGTCGCGGTCGGCCTCGACAGCGTTCCGGCCGACGGCGCGAAGGCGAAGTTCACCGGCATCGCCGAACCGACCGACGCCGCGAAGGGACTCAAGACGGCGCAGGCGCTCGCCGGACTGCTCACCACCAACGGCTTTGCCACCACCGCGACGGCGTCCGGTTCAAAGGTGATCGTCACCAATGACGCCGCAGCAAGCGGCAGCCTGAGCGACGACCCTGGATTCAAATCGGCGATGGGCGGCATGCCCAACCAAGTCGTCGCTGCCGCCTACGTCGACCTAGCCGGCATCTGGCCGTCAGCGGGAAGTGACGTCCCGAGCGACCTCCAGCACCTGACCGGCATCGGAACCTACGAAGCACTCGATGGCAGCGACGTCACCTTCAGCGTCCGAGTAACTGTCAACTAACAGGTACCTGTGTCCCCACCACTGCTCGCGACGGCGCAACGGTAGGTGAGAAGCCAGTAACGTTGACCGGATGAGCACCGCCCAGATCGATCTCATCAACTGGTTGCGTGAGCAGCCTGACGACGATCTTGCGCGTCTGCTCATGGCCAGACCCGACCTGTTGCACCCGGTTCCCTCCGACATCGAGGTGCTGGCGACCCGGGCGGCCGGGCGCGCATCTGTCGAGATTGCGCTCGACCGCCTCGACGTCGGCGCCCTGCAGGTCGTCGAGGCGATGGTGCTGTCCCCCGACCCGACCGACGTCGCGGCAGTAGCCGCGCTGCTCGACGTCACACGTACTCAGCTGTCCCCTGCGCTCGACCGCCTGCGCGAGGCGGTGGTGGTCTGGGGTCGCGACGACCAACTAAGGCTGCTCCCCGTCGTCCGCGATCTGATGCCTGCACCTGCAGCCCTCGGACCACCCGCGCGCACGTTGCTCGAACATGTCGCGCGCGCCCAGCTTGCCGGCCTGCTCGCCGATCTGGGCCTGACGGACGTCGGCGATCCGACCCTCAGCATCGCTGCCGCCGCCGCTGCGGTCGACGCGATCGCCGACCTGCTCGAAGATCCGGCGCAACTGGCCGAGTTGCTCGGACGCGCACCTGCGGCCGCTCGCGAAGTCGTTGAGCTGCTCGCCGTCGGTCCACCGACCGGTCGAATCCCCGCCGCTCGGCGTCCGGTCGATGCGGCCACCGCCGATTCGCCGGTCCGGTGGCTATTAGCGCACGCCCTGCTGATCGCGGTCGACGACTTCACCGTCGTGCTGCCGCGCGAGGCCGCGCTACAGGTGCGCGGCGGGCGCGCGTTCAGTGCGGTCGAGCTCGACCCACCGGTCGCTCAAAGCACCAAGCACAAGCAGGCGGACGTCGATGCGAGCGCAGCCGGGCAGGCTTTCACCGTCGTCCGGCTGGTCGAAGCATTGCTTGAAAGGTGGGGGATCGAGCCGCCCGGCGTGTTGCGGGCGGGCGGCGTTGGGGTCCGCGACTTGCGCCGCACGGCTCGCGATCTCGAGCTCGACGAACGGGGCGCCGCGCTGCTCATCGAGGTGGCGCACGCCGCTGGCCTGATCGCCCCCGACGGAGAGGCCGCCGACAGCTGGCTGCCGACCACCGGCTACGACCTCTGGCTGGCAAAGTCGGTCGCCGACCGGTGGGTGATCCTCGTCAGCGCCTGGCTCGTGACGACGCGGGTGCCGGGATTGGTCGGTCGTCGTGAGTTGCCGTTTATCCGAGCGGGCGCCGACCCCGACGCGATCGAGCGGCCGCAGCCCGCCGCGAATGCGCTAGGCGCCGACCTCGATCGCGCCCTGGCGCCAATCGTCCGCCGCGAGGTTCTCGAGATCCTGCTTCGAGCCAGCGCGGGCGAAGCTCCGACCGCCGAGTCGATCAACGAGTCGCTGCGCTGGTCGTGGCCGCGACGTGGCGGGCGGCTGCGCGACGACCTCGCCGGCTGGACGATCGAAGAGGCCGAGCTGCTCGGCGTGACCGGTCGCGGTGCCCTGTCGTCGTTCGCCCGCCCGCTGTGTGCCGGGTTGTATGCGAGCCCGACGGCTAACGCCGAAACCGGGTCGGACGCCGAGATGGTGGCCGCGGGTGACGATCCTGCGGCAGTGGCTGCGGCACTGCTCGACGAACTTCTGCCACGGCCACTCGACCACGTCTTGCTGCAAGCCGACCTCACTGCGGTAGCGCCCGGACCGCTGGAAAGTGACCTCGCTCGCGAACTCGCGATGACGGCCGACATCGAGTCGACTGGTGGCGCCACCGTCTTTCGGTTCAGCGACACGTCGATCAGGCGCGCGCTCGACGCCGGGCGTAGCGCGGCCGATTTGCATGCGCTGCTGGCCGCCCGGTCAAGCACTCCCGTTCCACAACCGCTCAGCTATCTCATCGACGACGTTGCGCGCCGACATGGCCGGATCCGGATCGGGCTCGCAGGTTCCTACGTTCGCTGCGACGACGACGGGCTGCTGAACGAGGTGCTTGCCGACCGCCGGGTCGAAAGCTTGCGGCTGCGCCGGCTGGCGCCGTCGGTTCTCGTCAGCCCGCTAGCGCCGGAACGGGTCGCCGAACGGCTGCGCGAAGTCGGCTACGCCCCCGCAGCGGAAAGCCCCGATGGGGCCTTGCTGCTCCGCCGTCCCGATTCAGGTCGAGCCCCGTCGCGGCCTCGACCGCTTCGACGACGCCCGGAGCTCGCGACACCGGCTGCGTCGGTTGTATCTGTCGCGGTCAAGGCGATTCGCGGTGGCGACCGGGCTGTGACATCAAGTCGCGGCGTGGTGGTGGGCGGTGCGATTTCGGACGTCGTGCCGCACTCGGCGTCCACCGAGACCTTGGCGATCTTGCAAGACGCGCTGCGGTCAGGGCGGGCCGTCTGGATCGGCTACCTCAACGCCCAGGGTCAGGCAAGCAATCGCATCATCGAGCCGCAACGCCTGGCCGGTGGGTATCTGACGGCCTTCGACTATCGACGTGACGAACCGCGGACGTTCGCGGTGCACCGCATCACCGGCGTTGCCGAACTGACCGAGGGCGAGATCGACACCGTCACCGACACCGACGACCGCGGCCCAAACGCCAATGAGCCAACACCTGGGACAATGGTCAAGTGACCGACGGACCCCTGATCGTGCAATCCGACAAGACGCTGCTTCTCGAGGTCGAGCACGAACTTGCGGGCGAGTGCCGGCGGGCGATCGCGCCGTTTGCGGAACTCGAACGTTCGCCTGAGCACGTCCACACCTATCGCCTCACGCCTTTGGGGCTTTGGAATGCGCGGGCGGCTGGGCACGATGCCGAAGAGGTTGTCGACGCGCTGCTGAAGTACAGCCGTTATGCAGTGCCGCACGCATTGCTGATCGACGTCGCCGAAACGATGGCGCGCTACGGCCGACTGCAACTCACCAATGATCCCGCGCACGGCCTCGTGCTGCGTTCGGTCGACCGAGCCGTTCTCGAAGAAGTGCTGCGCAGCCCGAAGGTTGCGCCGATGATCGGCGTCCGGCTTGATGACGATGCCGTTGTCATTCATCCAAGCGAACGCGGTCACCTCAAGCAGGTGTTGCTCAAGCTCGGCTGGCCGGCCGAGGACCTCGCCGGTTACGTCGACGGCGAAGCGCATGCGATCGCCCTGCACGAGGACGGCTGGGCGATCCGGCCCTACCAACTCGAAGCGGTCGAGGGCTTCTGGCACGGCGGCTCTGGTGTCGTCGTGCTGCCGTGCGGTGCAGGCAAGACCATCGTCGGTGCTGCCGCCATGGCGAAGGCGCAGGCGACCACATTGATCCTCGTGACGAACACTGTTGCGGCTCGTCAGTGGCGTCACGAACTACTGAAGCGCACGTCACTCACCGAAGACGAGATCGGCGAATATTCCGGTGCCAAGAAGGAAATTCGCCCCGTGACGATCGCGACGTATCAGGTGATGACCACTCGTCGCAAAGGCGTCTACGCGCACCTCGAACTCTTCGACGAACACGACTGGGGCCTCATCATTTACGACGAGGTCCACTTGCTGCCGGCGCCGATTTTTCGGTTCACAGCTGACATTCAGTCGCGTCGCCGGTTGGGCTTGACGGCGACCTTGGTGCGTGAAGACGGTCGCGAAGGCGATGTGTTCAGCCTCATCGGTCCGAAGCGCTACGACGCACCGTGGAAAGACATCGAGGCGCAGGGTTACATCGCGCCGGCCGACTGCGTCGAGGTACGCGTCACTCTCACCGAGCACGAGCGGCTTCTGTACGCGACCGCCGAACCTGAAGAGCGTTATCGGCTCGCGTCGACGACCGAAACAAAGATGAAGGTGATCGAGGCACTTGCCGCACGCCACGTCGGCGACCAGTTGCTTGTCATCGGGCAATATCTCGACCAACTCGACGAATTAGGCGAGCGCCTCGGTGTCCCGGTTATCAAGGGTGACACGACGGTGAAGGAGCGCGAGCGACTTTACGACCTGTTCCGTACGGGCGAGATCACCACGCTCGTCGTGTCGAAAGTGGCGAACTTCTCGATCGACTTGCCCGAGGCATCGGTCGCGATTCAGGTGTCAGGATCGTTCGGGTCGCGCCAAGAAGAAGCGCAGCGTCTCGGCCGGATCCTGCGGCCGAAGCACGACGGTCGCACTGCGCGCTTCTACGCCGTCGTTGCGCGCGACACCATCGACCAGGACTACGCCGCGCATCGTCAGCGGTTCCTTGCCGAGCAGGGCTACGCGTATCGCATCATCGACGCCGACGACGTGCTGGCGGGCGACGAGATCTAGGTCTTCGCAGCCCTGGGTGTTGCTATGTCGGCGAGCTCGGGTGCACTGCGGGCTGCGACGGCGGATCTTCGCATCCCGTGTGGTTCCACAAGCGCGACAAATTGGCCAGTTCAACAACCACACGGGATGCGAAGCTGCGTCAGCGGAACGCGTCGAGCGCGGTGATCATCAGCCTCGTCGTGTCGGCTCCGCCCATGTGGCCAGCCCGTACCAGATGCAGCTGGGCTGTCGGCCAGGCCTGGGCTAGCAGCCACGGAACGTCGGGCGGCCCGCCGATGTCGAACTGGCCGTGAATGAGGACGCCAGGTATGCCAGCAAGTCGACCGGCGTTTTGCAGCAGCTCACCGTCCGCCAACCACGCGGCATGCGAGAAGTAGTGCGCGCACAATCGAGCGAACGCCATGCGAAAGTCGGCGTCTGCATATCGAACGGACGGCGTCCAACCCTCTTCGAGTGAGACGACTGCGTCCTCCCAATCGCACCAGTCCTGTGCAGCCTTCGCTCGGACGGCGTGGTCTGGGTGCGCGTTCAACAGGCGGTCGTAGGCCGCAACGAGGTCGTCCTGCTCAGTTTCAGGAACGCCCGCGCGAAATCGCGCCCACTGCTCGGGAAAGAACCTGCCGGCTTCGTTGTAGAGCCAGTGCACATCGATCGGCCGCGTCATCGTGACCGAGGCGAGAACCATCTCCGTGACGCGTTGTGGGTACTGCTCGGCGTAGGCGAGCCCGAGCGTCACTCCCCACGACCCGCCCCACACCAGCCATCGCTCGATACCGAGATGTTCGCGTAATCGCTCGATGTCGGCGACGAGGTGGGGCGTCGTGTTGTGCTCGAGGCTCACAGCAGGATCTGAGACGGACGGCGTGCTGCGTCCGCAACCGCGCTGGTCGAACTGGACGATGCGGTACGCGTCGGGATCGAACAGCCGCCGGCGCCCGGGAGAACTGCCGCCACCCGGACCGCCATGCAGCACTAACGCGGCGTTGCCATGCGGGTTGCCGCTGACTTCCCAGTAGATGCGTTGACCGTCGCCCACATCGAGCATGCCCTCGTCGTACGGCTCGATCTCCGGATAGCGCTCCAACGCCGCCCTTTCGGTTTCCGTCGCAGCCCTGGGTGTAGCTGGACGGCTCACACTAGGTGCACCCAGAGCTGCGAAGTCGGGTGCGGTTAGCGAGTCCGATCGCGATCACCACCACGCCGAGCGCGAGTTCGGCTGTGTATACCGCCCATGCTCCCCCGCCGGAGTCTGCCGTCAGCCCCCAGCCCGGAATGATCCGCGCGATCAGCGGGAGGCCGGTGCCCGCCGACAACACGTGGTGGTGGATAGGGCCGAGCGCCAGCATGACCAGCGGCTCGGCGATGAGGAGCCCACCCGCGAGCAGTGACGTGCGCGCCGTTGGACGACGTCTCCACCATGCACCCAGGGCGCCGAAGATCGGGCCGGTGATCACGCCACCTTCGAAGTAGGCACGGTTCCCGGTCAGCTCCAATCGGAGGTCACCAATAAAGCCATGCCCGCCGAGGTTTTCGACAAGTGTGCTGACCAGGTAAAAGCCGATGAGCGCGGCGAAAGTCGCGGCCAGCCCGACGATCGCACCCTGTCGCGGTCGCGGGCTTTGCATGCCGGCGAAGAACGCGACCAGCAACCACGGCGTGCTCAGGTTGCCGAACGCATTTCGCAGCTGCGAGACCTGCGCTACCCCGTCGGTGTTTTGGCCCTTGGCCCAAGCGGCCAGAACGCCAAACGCAAACGCCGCAAGCAGGACGGCGCCGAGCCGCACCGCAAACGATCGTCGCGTCACGGTCGCGAGGCTACGACGGAACACGTTCGTGAACAACGGGCGTCGGCGCACTCGCTGCTAGGCCGATGCGGACCGCTGCCAGGGAAAGGGCGCGAGGTCGGGCTCGACCCGACGAGTTCGACCCATGCACGGCTCAGTCAAGGGTCGCCGTCCGCCTGCCGCTACCGCAACTCGTTTGCGTCGGTCGGCAGGCCTGTGGACAACGAACGCCAGCACATCGACGTCCGACCTACTCTTCGTGGCGAGTCGCGCAACTGGGTGTCGACTCGGTATCGGGAGGTCGGCGTGAGCGGCATCAGGGTTACACCAGAGCAGCTGGCAAGTCTGTCGTCGCGGGTCAGCTCCGGCTCGGCAAGCATCGAGGGTGAGCTGCGGTCGCTGACTGGTTCGCTCGCGCCACTCGGCAGCGATTGGGCCGGTGTTGCACAGCAGCGGTTCCAGGCGCTGTGGGCGGAGTGGCAGAAGTCCGCCGAGGGGCTACGCGATGCCCTCGGTGGCATCAGCCAACTGCTCGGTCAGGCCAGCACCAGCTACGCGGAGGCCGAACGCCAGATCGCCGCGAGCTTCGGCAACGTCTGAGTCGGGCGCCACGCGCGGTCCGGCGGAGCACAGCGTGGGGATCTACTGCCCTCCCAGGGCAGTAAGTGCGCAGGATTCTCGGCGTGGGGGTCCTGGCGAAGAAGCGTTGTAGTCCAGCGCGTGCACTTGCGCGCGCTGAGCATCAGCGGTCGCGGTGCCGCCGCCGGGCGGCGTGGGGCCACCACCAACGCAGAAGGGCGGCGTCCGGTTTCCCGGACGCCGCCCAACTTGTCGAGCAGGTTGGACTTAGAAGTCCATGTCCCCGCCGCCGCCGCCACCCTGAGGTGCCGGGTTCTTCTCCGGCTTCTCGGCGATGACAACTTCGGTGGTGAGGAACAGTGCGGCGATCGAGGCCGCGTTCTGGAGCGCCGAGCGGGTGACCTTGGCGGGGTCGATGATGCCGGCCTTGATCAGGTCGACGTACTCACCGGTGGCCGCGTTCAGGCCCCAGCCGGGCTCGAGGTTGCGCACCTTCTCGACCACGACGCCGCCTTCGAGGCCAGCGTTGATCGCGATCTGCTTGAGCGGTGCCTCGAGGGCGATCTCGACGATGCGAGCGCCAGTGGCCTCGTCACCTTCGAGGTTGAGCTTCTCGAATGCGGTGCGACCTGCCTGCAGCAGCGCGACGCCACCACCGGCCACGATGCCCTCTTCGACGGCGGCCTTCGCGTTGCGAACCGCGTCTTCGATGCGGTGCTTGCGCTCCTTGAGCTCGACCTCGGTGGCCGCGCCCGCCTTGATGACTGCAACGCCGCCGGCCAGCTTGGCCAACCGCTCCTGCAGCTTCTCCTTGTCGTAGTCGGAGTCGCTCTTCTCGATCTCGGCGCGGATCTGGTTGACGCGACCAGCAATCTGCTCAGCGTCACCGCCACCCTCGACGATGGTCGTCTCGTCCTTGGTGACGACGACCTTGCGGGCCTTACCGAGCAGGTCGAGACCAGCAGTCTCGAGCTTCAGGCCGACTTCCTCGCTGATGACCTGTCCACCCGTGAGGATGGAGATGTCACCGAGCATCGCCTTGCGACGGTCACCGAAGCCGGGAGCCTTGACGGCCACCGAACGGAAGGTGCCGCGGATCTTGTTGACGACGAGCGTTGCGAGAGCCTCGCCCTCGACGTCCTCGGCGATGATCGCGAGCGGCTTGCCGCTCTGCATGACCTTCTCCAGCAACGGCAGGAGGTCCTTGACCGAGGCGATCTTGCTGTTGACGACGAGCACGTACGGGTCGTCGAGAACGGCTTCCATGCGCTCGGTGTCGGTGGCGAAGTAGGGCGAGATGTAACCCTTGTCGAAACGCATGCCCTCAGTGAGCTCGAGCTCGAGGCCGAAGGTGTTGCTCTCCTCGACGGTGATGACGCCTTCCTTGCCGACCTTGTCCATGGCCTCGGCGATCATCTCGCCGATCGCCGGGTCAGCGGCCGAGATGGAGGCCGTCGATGCGATCTGCTCGCGGGTTTCGACGTCCTTCGCCAGCGCCAGCAGCGCGGCGGACACACTCGCGACAGCAGCTTCGATGCCGCGCTTGAGCGCCATCGGGTTCGCGCCTGCTGCGACGTTGCGCAAGCCTTCCTTCACCAGTGCCTGGGCAAGCACGGTCGCGGTCGTCGTGCCGTCGCCGGCAACGTCGTCAGTCTTCTTCGCGACTTCCTTGACGAGCTCGGCGCCGATCTTCTCGTACGGGTCTTCGAGCTCGATTTCCTTGGCAATGCTCACGCCGTCGTTGGTGATCGTGGGAGCGCCCCACTTCTTCTCCAACACGACGTTGCGGCCACGCGGGCCGAGCGTCACTTTCACGGCGTCGGCGAGCTGGTTCATACCGCGCTCGAGGGCGCGACGAGCAGTCTCGTCATACGCGATGATCTTGGACATGCGGATGGTCCTCCCGGGTCGGGAAACGTAGCGTGCGGCCGGACTCGACGCCCGCGACGGCCGACCACGCCTCGCCGGTGTCATGTCCGCCGGCTCGGCAGGGTCTCGAAGGCCCGGCCATTAACTTCAGTTGATCTGTCACTCACGTGCTAAGAGTGCTAGCTCATGTTTAGCACTCAGACCCCCCGAGTGCAACCGACGACCGGTGAACGTTAGCGCATCGCACCGCGCGCGCCCGACTACCTCGTGATCTGCAGAAAAGGGTGGGTCTCGTCGAAGGGCGGACGACGGGCGGCGGGGCGCTAAACGAGACCGGCGGCGTCGAGGTAGGCGCGAAATGCTTCGACGGACGGCGGGATGGTGACCGACGGCGACACGACTGGCGCGACAGCGTCGAGGGTCTTCAGGCCGTCACCGGTGTTGAAGACGACGGTCTCCGCGTCGGGATCGAGCTGACCGGCGGCCAGCAGCTTGCGCAGCACGCCGATCGTCACGCCGCCGGCGGTCTCACCGAAGATGCCCTCGGTGCGGGCGAGCAATCGCATGCCATCGACGATCTCCTCGTCGCTGACGTCCTCGACCAAGCCGCCGGTACGCCGGCAGACGTCGAGTACGTAAGGCCCGTCGGCAGGGTTGCCAATCGCCAGTGACTTCGCAATCGTGTCTGGCCGCACTGGCTGCACGACGTCGTAGCCGGCCTTAAAGGCGTTCGAAACTGGCGAGCAGCCCGTGGCCTGGGCACCGAAAACCCGATACGGCGCCGCGTCGACGAGGCCGAGCTTGCCGAACTCGGTGAACGCCTTGTCGACCTTCGTCAACTGCGATCCAGACGCGATCGGGATCACCACCTGCTCCGGCAGCCGCCAGCCGAGTTGCTCGGCGATCTCATAACCCAACGTCTTCGATCCCTCGGCGTAGAAGGGCCGCACGTTCACATTCACGAACGCCCACTCTTCTTCTTCGCCGGCGATCTCCGAGGCGAGCCGGTTGACGTCATCGTAGTTGCCCTCAACCGCGATCAGCGTGCCGCCGTACACCGCCGTCGTAACGATCTTCTGCCGCTCCAGATTGGCCGGGATGAACACGACGGACTTGATGCCGGCCCGAGCCGCCGCGGCAGCCACCGCGTTCGCCAGGTTTCCCGTCGACGGGCAAGCCAGCACCGAGAATCCGAGCTCGCGCGCGGCCGCCAGCGCGACCGCGACCACCCGGTCCTTGAACGAGTGCGTGGGATTGCCGCTGTCGTCCTTCACCCACAACTTGCGCATGCCAAGCTCACGGGCCAGGTTGCGAGCGAACACCAGTTTTGTCATACCTGGCTCAAGATTCGGCGTCTCGGCGACGTTCGACGGAACCGGCAGCAGTTGCTTGTAGCGCCAGATATTCTGCGGCCCGGCTTCGATCGACTCGCGGCTCACACCGGTGTAGTCGTAGGCCACCTCAAGCGGCC